>Ga0209132_1000070_pt1 | contig 66078 bp, 57 predicted proteins | sample UppTromiDAQMD023_FD_185835 | JGI IMG/M metagenome (GOLD analysis project Ga0209132, IMG submission 185835) | Upper troposphere microbial communities from Maryland, USA - DAQMD-023 (SPAdes) (version 2) | ecosystem: Environmental > Air > Outdoor Air > Unclassified | place: USA: Maryland, Virginia...
CCGGCGCGCCCGCCGAACACCGTCGCCTCCAGCAGCGAGTTCGAGGCCAGCCGGTTGGCGCCGTGGACGCCGGTCGAGGCGCATTCGCCCGCCGCCCACAGGCCGGGCAGGCTGGTGCGGCCGTCGATGTCTGTGACCACGCCGCCCATGTGGTAGTGCGCCGCCGGCGCCACCGGGATCGGCTGGACGCGCGGGTCGACGCCGGCGCTCATGCAGGCGGCGAACACGGCCGGGAACTCTTCGGGGAAGTGCTGGCCGACCGCCGCGCGGGCGTCGAGGAAGGCGCCCAGGCCGTGCAGGCGCTGGTCGTGGATGGCGCGGGCGACGATGTCGCGGGGGGCGAGTTCGGCCCGGGCGTCGTAGCGGGCCATGAACGGATCGCCGGCCGCGTCGATCAGCACGGCGCCCTCGCCGCGCAGGGCCTCCGTGGCCAAGGGCGCGGGGTCGCGGCCGACGTCGATGGCGGTGGGGTGGAACTGCACGAACTCGGGATCGGCGATGCTGGCGCCGGCGAGGGCGGCCAGGGCCATGCCCTCGCCGCGGATCTCCGGCGGATTGGTGGTCACCGCGTAGAGCCCGCCCAGGCCGCCGCTGGCCAGGACGACGGCGGGGGCGAGGATTTCGGTCAGCCGGCCGGCGGTTTCGACCAGCGCGCCGCGAACGCGGCCGGTCTCGTCCTGGATCAGGGCGCGGACGCGGGCGTCGGGGCGGATCGAGATCAGGGACGAGGCCATGGCGCGGGCGACCACGGCCTCCATGATGGCGCGGCCGGCCTGGTCGCCTTTCACCCGCGCCACGCGGGCGCGGCTGTGGGCCGCTTCCAGGCTCTGGGCGAAGGCGCCGTCGCCGCGCCGGTCGAACGGGGCGCCGAGATCGGCCAGCCGGCGCACGGCCTCGGGGCCTTCCAGGGTCAGCAGCGCCGTCGCCTCGGGATCGCACAGGCCGGCGCCGGCCGCGATGGTGTCGGCGGCGTGCAGGGCCGGATCGTCGTCGGCTCCCAGCGCGGCGGCCATGCCGCCCTGGGCCCAGGCGCTGGAGCAGCCTTTCAGCAGGGGGGCGGCCGACAGGACCAGGGCCTTGCGCGGCGCGGCGGCCAGGGCGGCGCTGAGGCCGGCGAGGCCGGCGCCGACGATCAGCACGCCGTCATGGAGAATGCGGTCTGGCATGAAACGCTCCAGCGCCGGAAGGCGGGGCGCGAGCCCCGGCTCCAAGCCTCAGATCAACTCGACGTCCACGTGGTGGCGGGCCTTGACCAGGTCGTAGCGCGCCGGCTTGTCGGCCGGCGGCATGTCGATCATCCGCTGCACCGCCAGACGGGCGCGTTCGGCCACCGCCTCGTCGACGGTCACCTCGAACTGCTCGTTGAGCAGGGCGTCGTAGATGTTCTGCAGGGTGATCCGCTTCATGTGCGGGCACAGGTTGCAGGGGCGGACGAACTCGGTGTCGGGTGCGTCGCATGCGACGTTGTCGGCCATCGAGCATTCGGTGATCAGCACCACCTGCCTGGGCTTGCGGTTGATCACATAGTCGTTCATCGCCGCCGTCGAGCCGGCGAAGTCCGACACCTCCAGCACCTCGGCCGGGCACTCGGGGTGGGCCAGCACCTCGGCGTTGGGATAGGCTTCCTTGAGGTCGAGGATGTCCTGGGCGGTGAAGCGCTCGTGCACCTCGCAACGACCCTTCCAGGCGATGATCTTGACGTCGGTCTGGCGGGCGACGTTGCGGGCCAGGAATTCGTCGGGGATCAGGATCACCCGGTCTACGCCCCATTCCTTGGCTACATGCTCGACCACCTGCACGGCGTTGGCGCTGGTGCAGCAGACGTCGGTCTCGGCCTTCACGTCGGCGGTGGTGTTGACGTAGGTGACCACCGGCAGGCCGGGATAGCGTTGCTTGATCAGGCGCACGTCGTCGCCGGTGATCGAGGAGGCCAGGCTGCAGCCGGCCTGCAGGTCGGGGATCAGCACCTTCTTGTCCGGGGCCAGCACCTTGGAGGTCTCGGCCATGAAGTGCACGCCCGCCTGGACGATGATCGCCGCGTCAGACCGGGCCGCCTCGCGGGCCAGGCCCAGGCTGTCGCCGACATAGTCGCCGACGCCGTGGAAGATTTCCGGCGTCATGTAGTTGTGGGCGAGGATGACCGCGTTCTTCTGCTTTTTCAGATCGTTGATCGCCGCGATCAACGGCGCGTGGACGCGCCATTCCAGCGGGGTGACCTTGTCCTTGACCTTTTCCCACAGCGGGTGGGTCGCGGCCTCGACCTCAGGGGTGAAGTCGAAAGGAGAGAAACCGTCGGCCATCTCAAACCTCTTTATGCTCAAACTGAGCATTTAAGGGTCCCTGAAAAACGCCGACCGCTTGTCGGGGCCGCCGGCGCCTCCCTTATGCTAAATATGAGCAAAAGGGTGTATCTCATATAGACCCGCCGCCGGGCCGTGGGAAGGGGCCAGATTCGATATTCCGATCACGAATTGTGCGAGGTTTTCCGGGCGCGGGTTCCGGGGACGTCGGCGGTGCGAGGCCGCGAGCCGCTCCCCGAGGCTGTGCCAAGCAGGGGGCGATCGTCTTCCATTCGCCGGACGCTTCAGAGGCGGTATCGTCGGCGTATCGGGGAAATGGCGGGGGCGCGTCTTCGCCTGGAGGGGACGATGAACCAGAATCTGATTTTCGCGCCCATGGTGGCGATGGCGCTGCTGACCTTCGCGGTGCTGGGGATCATCCCCATCCGCCGCTTTCGCGCCGTGTTCGGCGGGAAGATCACGCCTGACGATTTCCGCCTCGGCGAGTCGGCGCGCGTACCGGCCGAAGTCGCCCTTCCCAATCGCAACTACATGAACCTGCTGGAACTGCCGACCCTGTTTTTCCCGGTCTGCCTGATGTTCTACGTGACCGGCGGGGTGAGCCTGGCCGCCCTTGTCCTGGCCTGGGCCTATGTCGCCCTGCGCGCCGTCCATAGCGTCATACATATCACCTATAACGGGGTCACCCATCGCCTCGTCGCCTTCGCGCTCAGCAATGTCGTGTTGATAGCGCTTTGGGGGGTGTTCGCGGCCGGAGTCCTCTGAAGGCGCGAACCGGTCGATGGGCGATCGCCTTGCGGGAACCTGGTGGCGGCCGTCGCGCTTTCTGTCGCTGGCTTGTCACCTGCATGAACGAGCCTAATTAAATGGACCCACACAGGAGATTCCCGAATGGCCGTTAAGATCGACACCGGATTTTCGGCGAAGGACCGCGCGGCGATCGCGGCGGGCCTGTCCAAGCTCCTGGCCGACACCTACGCCCTCTATCTGAAGACCCACGGCTACCACTGGAATGTCCGCGGACCCAACTTCCAGTCCCTGCATGTGCTGTTCGAGGGGCAGTACCAGGAGCAATGGGCGGCGCTGGACGAGCTGGCCGAGCGCATCCGGGCGCTGGGCGAACTCGCCCCGCAGAGCTATTCGGCCTTCGCCAACCTGACCGGCATCAAGGACGGCGACCCGGAAAAGGGTTGGGAGGACATGGTGTCCGAGCTGATGCGCGACCACGAGGCGGTGTGCGCCACGGCGCGGGCGGCGTTCCCGGCGGCCGAGGCGGCTGGCGACCAGGCGACCATGGACCTGCTGACCGAGCGGTTCACCGCCCACGAGAAGCACGCCTGGATGCTGCGCGCGACGCTGGGCGGCAAATAGGCGGACGACCTGGAGGCTTCGCGTCACGACGCCACCGCGCAGGCGGCCGGCGCCGCGGCCGGGCTCGCGCTCGGCCTCGGCGTGCTGCGCGCGCGCCTGCGCCGTCACTGGCCGCTTGTGCTGGGGGCGCTCGCCGCCTGCGTGGGGGCGGGCGGACTGGCCGTTGACGCCTGGGTCAAGGCCGGCCGCGCGCCTGTGGACCAGACCCCTCGCCGGGTGGCCCTGATCGCGCGCGGCGACTGGTCGGACGGGGTGTTGGACAGGCTGGCCGAGGGACAGTCGACGGGCGGCGCGGCCATCTCCAGGCGCGCCGCCGCCCGCGAACGCTGGACGCCCCCCGGGCCGAGGGGGTGGCCGCGCTACGATCTCGCCCGCCTGCCCAGCCTCGGCTTCCACGACCTGTCCTGGGACGCGGCGCGGCGCATCAACGCCCTGATCCCGCCATCGCCCCTGGCCATCGAGCCGGCTCGGCCCTTCGTGCTCAGCGGCGACGCGGCCAACCGGGCGAGGGCGCAGCACTGCCTCACCCAGGCCGTATATTTCGAGGCGGCCCAGGAAAGCGACGACGGGCAGGCGGCGGTCGCCCAGGTGGTGCTGAACCGGGTCCGCCATCCTGGCTTTCCGAAGACCATCTGCGGCGTGGTCTACCAGGGCGCCAAGGCCCAGACCGGCTGCCAGTTCTCGTTCACCTGCGACGGCTCGCTGGCGCGGGGCGTGGCGACGGAGGCCTGGCGCCGCGCGGAGGGCGCGGCCAAGCGTGCGCTGGCCGGGCGGGTCTTCGCCCCGGTCGGCGTCTCGACCCACTACTACGCCGCCTACGTCTTCCCGTACTGGAGCCCGACCCTGGTCAAGCTGCGCCAGATCGGCGCGCACATCTTCTTCCGCATGACCGGCCCCGACGGGACGCTGGCCGCCTTCACCGGCCGCTATGGCGGCGACGAGATGAAGATCCCCGATTCCGTCCTCACCGGCGGCGACGCCCGCACGCCCAACGCCTCTGTGGTGGTGCCGCAGGTGGGCAAGCCGCGCACCTTCACCCTGGCCGTCGGCGGCGAGGTGAAGACCTACACCGTCGCCGATCCGACCACTGGGGCCGTCAAGGCCCGGGTCGCCGGGACCATCCAGCCGACGCGGCGCGCCCCGACGCCGGACGAGGTCAAGGCGATCAATGAATCGCTAGGCAGGCTGGAGGCGCAGCGGGCCGCCCCGGCGCCGGGCCCGGCTCAGCCGCCGCCTTCGACGCCGCCGAACCCCTGAGGCGGGTCACCAGGCTCCGATCTTGGCGGCCTCGGCGTGGCTGATCGGATGGTGGGCCTTGCGATGGTCTTCCTCGGCCAGGAAGCGCGCGGCCTCCAGCGCCGCCATGCAGCCCATGCCGGCGGCGGTGACCGCCTGGCGGTAGACGTCGTCGGTGACGTCGCCGGCGGCGTAGACGCCTTCGATAGCGGTGGAGGCCGACCCGGCCTTGACCTTGAGATAGCCGCTGGAATCCATCTCCAGCTGGCCCTTGAACAGCTCCGAGGCCGGGGCGTGGCCGATGGCGATGAACACGCCGTCGCAGGCGATCTGGCGCGTCTCGCCGGTCTTGACGTTCTTGAGCCGCACGCCGGTGACGCCCAGCGGATCGCTGTCGCCGATCACCTCGTCGATGGCGTTGTCCCAGACCACCTCGATCTTGTCGTGGGCGAACAGGCGCTCCTGCAGGATCTTCTCGGCGCGGAACTCGTTCCGGCGATGGACGACGGTGACCTTGCTGGCGAAGTTGGTGAGGAAGAGGGCTTCCTCGACGGCGGTGTTGCCGCCGCCGACCACCACGACCTCCTTGCCGCGATAGAAGAAGCCGTCGCAGGTGGCGCAGGCCGAGACGCCGAAGCCCTGGAACTTCTGCTCGGTCTCCAGGCCCAGCCACTTGGCCTGGGCGCCGGTGGCGATGATCACGGTCTCGGCCTCGAAGGTCGCTCCGGAATCGCAGGTGATGAGGAACGGCCGCCTGGACAGGTCGGCCGAGACCACCACGTCGTTGACGAACTCGGTGCCGACATGCTCGGCCTGGGCGCGCATCTGGTCCATCAGCCAGGGGCCCTGGATCACGTCGGCGAAGCCTGGATAGTTCTCGACGTCGGTGGTGATGGTCAGTTGGCCGCCAGGCTGGATGCCGCTGATCAGCACCGGCTTGAGCAGGGCGCGGGCGGCGTAGATGGCGGCCGTATAGCCGGCGGGGCCCGAACCGATGATGGCGCAGCGGACGGGGCGGGGAGAGGTCGGGGCGGTCATATCCCCTATTTAGCGAAGATTCCGCCGATTGCGACCCGGCCCAAAAGCCAACGGCCCCCCGCTTGCGCAGGGGGCCGCCGTCAGAGGTCGAAGCTCAGCCTCAGAACTGCCAGCGCAGGCCGCCGGACAGCACCAGGGCGTGGCCGGAGACATCGCCGCGCAGCGACACGGGCACGCCGGTCGGGGTGACGGTGTCGTTGTGGATCTTGCTGTCTTCGAAGTTGATGTACTGGATGCCGAAATCGGCGGTGCGGCCCGGCTGGAACTCCCAGCTGGCGCCGGCCGCATAGTCCCAACGGTCGCCGTCCGGAACGCGCGGGTCGCGGAAGTTGTCGTTGGTCGGGGTCGGGTCGTACTGGACGCCGGCGCGCACCGTCCATTGCGGCGCGGCCTTGTAGTCGAAGCCGACGGCGACGGTGGTGGTGTCCTTGTAGTTCTCGACCGTCGGCAGGGTCTTGCCGGGGATGGTCACGACGATGGCGTCGAACTCGCTCCAGCCGATGCGCTGGACCTGGGCGTTCAGGGTCAGCTTGTCGGTGGCGGCGTAGCGCGCGCCCAGGGTGGCGATCCACGGCGTGGTGAACTTGGCCTTGCCGCCGGTGCTGAAGTTGGCGCCGGCCGCCGGGCCGACCAGGCCGGAAATGGCCACCTGGCCGTCCAGCTCATGTTCGATGGCCGAGCGGTAGGACGCGCCGACGCTGAGGCGGTTGTCGGCGGTGTGCACCTGGGCGCCGACGTTCCAGCCGAAGTCCCAGCCGTCGCCGGTCAGGGATTCGCGACCGTCGGGCAGCAGCGGCGAGACGGTGACCGCCGAGGTCAGGGTCGAGTCCATGTACGAGGCGTCGACGCCCAGGCCGAGGTCGAGCCAGTCGGTGACCTTCATGGCGCCCGACAGGCCGAGGTCGACATTGTTCAGGCGCGACTTCAGGCCCTCGTAGCGGGTCCAGTCGGAGCCCTTGTAGTTGGTGGTGAAGTTGAACGGCGAGGTGGCGGCGACGCCGACCGTGAAGCGGTCGTTGAGGCGGTAGGCCACGGCGAAGTTGGGCAGGACGCCGGTGTTGACCGGGTTGATGGCGCGGTCGGCGCCGCCGACCGGGACGGTGACGCCCGGGCCGTAGGTGGCGGTCGAGCCGGCGTTGTTCACGTCGGCGTTCACCTTGACCAGATTGACGCCGACATAGACTTCGCCCTGGGTCGGGATGCGGGCGATCGAGGCCGGGTTCCACCACAGCGACTCGGCGCCGGTGTCGGCGACTTCGCCCGAATAGGCGCGGCCGGTGCCCTTGACGGACTGTTCTTGCAGATAGAAGCCGCCGGCCTGGGCGGGAGCGGCGGCCAGCACGAGAGCGGCGGCCCCGGCGCTGGCGCCGAGCAGGAGGGAGAGGGTCTTCATGGGCGCTGAACCTTTCAAACGCGATGGGACTCGAACTCCCCCCAAGTCCGTGCGGAAAGGCAGATAGGCCGCGCTGGCGGCGGCGCCTAGTCCGGGACCGACGAAGGGAGGCGAGCTGTGGCGCGGCCGCCACAGGAGGTGTGGCGCTCTATCGTCGTCGGCTTGTCAGCGCAAGCGTTTAGCCCGCCCCGCAACCATTCTTTCGTGCAACACCGTAATCTGACGACTGCCCGTCCTGACGAAAAGGAACGGCAGCAGGCCGTGAACGAGGCAGGCCAGGCCGGCCCCGATCATCGCGGCGCCGAAGCCGAAGGCCGACCGCATGTGCTGCGCATAGGTCTCGCCGACCGAACGCGGATGTTCGACGAACAGGCGGGCGGGGTTGAGGCGGTCGCTCATCGGCTTCTCGCATGATCGGAAGTCCGATGAGCATGCCGCGTTTCGCTTGAAAACGGCTCGCGATGTTTGGCGCGTTCACTCTTTGATTGAGAAGTAAATTCTAAAATTTGCCAAATCTGCAAAAGTGAATTCTGGTTATACGTAGCTCAGGGGGATTTCGGTGGTCGCTTTCAGTTCTTCCATGACGAAGCCGGAATTGACGTCCACGAACTCGGCCAGTTCGATCAGGCGGCGATAGACGTCGTCATAGGCGTCGATGCTGGGGACCGCGATCTTGAGCAGATAGTCGACGTCGCCGCTCATCCGGTAAGCCTCTAGAACTTCAGGGATTTCAGCGATGGCCTCCTTGAAGGCCTCCAGCCAGTTGGCGGAATGGCGGCCGGCGCGGACGCGGACGAACACCGTCACGGCCACGTTCAGCTTGCGTCGGTCGAGCAGGGCGACCCGGGTGCGGACAAAGCCGTCCTCCAGCAATCTCTGCAGGCGTCGCCAGGCGGGGGTTTGCGAGAGGGACACCTCTTCGGCCATCTCGGCCAGGGACGTGGTGGCGTCACGTTGAAGCAAGGCCAGCAGCTTAACGTCGCGTTCGTCCAGACTCTTTAACGCCATAATCTTACCCTACAACTCCGCCGAACTGGCGCGGCGGCAATAAATCAAAGGTTGCGGGCCATAACCAGTCCTCACCTTCAATTATTTGGCAATATTACCTAAATTTAAGGCCGGCGGTGAGAAGCCGCCGGCCTTGGATCGAGTCGATCCGCATGTCGCTTGTCGCCCGGCCTGGCCGGGCGTCGGCCGGGAGCCTAGTGGTCGAAGACGATCACCGAGCGGGCCAGTTCGCCGCGCTTCAGTTCGTCGAAGGCCTCGTTGACCTGTTCCAGCTTGATCCGCCGCGAGATCATCTCGTCCAGCTTGAGCTTGCCCGACATGTAGAAGTCGACGAAGCGGGGCATGTCGATCGGGAAGCGGTTGGAGCCCATCATCGAGCCCTGGATGCGCTTCTCGCCCAGGAAATCGGGGCCGTGCAGTTCGATCTTGGTGCCCACGGGGATCATGCCGATGATGTTGGCCGTGCCGCCCCGGCGCAGCATGCGGAAGGCCTGTTCGGCGGTGACCTTCAGGCCGATGGCCTCGAAGCTGTGGTGCACGCCGCCCTTGGTCAGTTCCTTCACCTGCTCGACCGGGTCGCCGGCGCTGGCGTCGACCACGTCGGTGGCGCCGAAGTGCTTGGCCAGGTTCAGCTTGGAGCCGATGCGGTCGATGGCGATGATCCGGCCGGCGCCGGCGATCGCCGCCCCGTTGATCGCCGATAGGCCGACGCCGCCGCAGCCGATGACCGCCACCGTCTCGCCCGGCCGCACGTGCGAGGTGTGGATCACTGCCCCGACCCCGGTGGTCACCGAGCAGCCGATCAGCGCGGCGACGTCCAGCGGCATGTCCTTGCGGATCGCCGTGCAGGCGTGCTCGTGGATCAGCATCTGCTCGGCGAACGAGGACAGGTTCAGGAACTGGTTCATGTTGCCGGCGGCCTCGGTCAGGCGCGGCTCCTGGCCCTTCTGGCGCTTGGTGTCGGGGCTCTCGCACAGCGACATGTGGCCGGTGAGGCAGTGCTCGCAGTGGCCGCAGAACGCCGACAGGCAGGTGATGACATGGTCGCCGGGCTTAACGGTCCTGACTTCCGAGCCGACCTGCTCGACGACGCCGGCGCTCTCGTGGCCGAGCACCGCCGGCAGGGGGTAGGGATAGGAGCCTTCGACGAAGTGCAGGTCGGAATGGCAGACGCCGGCGGCGGCCGTGCGGATCAGGACCTCGTGCGGGCCCGGCTTGCCGATCTGGACGTCTTCGATCTGCAGCGGCGTTCCCACCTGGCGCAACACGGCGGCTTTCATGGCGTTCTCCCGGAATGACCAAGGCCGTCTGGCGCGGCCGACGGCATTAGCGCCAGCCGGAACGGGCTCGTCAATCGCTAGATGATCGTTGATAATCAATCGATCTGATCGATTGGTTTCGATCGTATAATGAATTGGATTTGCCGGTCCTCGGTCCTGACAATGACGTCAGAAGGGCCGAACACCAATGACTGACACCTCCAGGGCCGCCGCCGCGCGGCCGTCCATGCTCGGCGACGCGGCGCCCGGCGTTGCGCTCGCCGCCGCCATCGCCGCCGCCGCCTACGGCCTGCATCAGGCGCCGTTCCTCGGGGCGCTCAGCCCGATGATCCTGGCCATCCTGATCGGGATCGGCTTGCGCAACACCGTCGGCGCGCCGGCCTGGGCCGGTCCGGGGATCGCGTTCTCGATGCGTCGCCTGCTGCGGCTGGCGATCATCCTTCTGGGCCTGCAGCTCACCGCCGCGCAGGTGGTCCAGGTCGGCGCGGTCGGCGTGGCGATCATCGCCGCGGTCCTGATCGCGACCTTCGCGTTCACCGTCGCGGCCGGCCGGCTGATGGGCGTCGACCGCAAGCTGGCCCAGCTGATCGCCGCCGGCACCTCGATCTGCGGCGCCTCGGCGGTGATCGCCGTCAACACCGTCGCCGAGGCTCCGGACGAGGACGTCGCCTACGCCGTGGCCTGCGTCACGGTGTTCGGGTCGCTGTCCATGGCGCTCTATCCGCTGCTGCCCGGCCTCCTGCACCTCGATCCGCGCGCCTACGGGCTGTGGACGGGGGCCTCCATCCACGAGATCGCCCAGGTCGTCGCGGCCGCCTACCAGCCAGGCAAGGCGGCGGGCGACTTCGGGACCATGGCCAAGCTGACGCGGGTGATGATGCTGGCGCCGATGGTCATCGGCCTCGGCTTCCTGGCCGCCCGCCGCCGGGGCGGGCCGGCGGCGGGCGGCGCGCGCAAGGCGCCGCCCACGCCGTGGTTCGTCATCGGCTTCATCGCCATGGTCGGGATCAACAGCGTCGTCCCCATCCCCCCGGGTGCGAAGGCCGTGGCCGTGGCCGCGACCACCTTCCTGCTGTCGGCGGCGCTGGCGGCGATGGGACTGGAGACCGATGTGCGCAAGCTGAGGGCCAAGGGCTTGCGGCCCCTGCTGCTGGGCGCGGCGGCGTGGCTGTTCATCTCGGGCTTCAGCCTGGCGCTGGTGAAGCTGGCCGGCTGAACCGGCGCGGCGGGCGAGGGGCCTTTTGGCGCGGACCGGATTGCTCCAGTCTGGCGGCGAAAGGCGCCCGTTGATGACACTCGAACAGCTCCGCGTTTTCGTGGCCGTGGCCGAACGCCAGCACATGACCCGGGCCGCGGAGGCCCTGAACCTCACCCAGTCGGCGGCCAGCGCGGCGGTGGCGGCGCTGGAGGCCCGCTACGGCGCGCGCCTGTTCGACCGGGTCGGCCGGGGCCTTGCGCTGTCGGCTGCCGGCGCCGCCTTCCTGCCTGAGGCCAGGTCGGTGCTGGCCCGGGCCGACGCCGCCGCCCAGGCGCTGGAGGACCTGTCCGGCCTCAGACGGGGCGTGGTGACGCTGGCCGCCAGCCAGACGGTGGCCAGCTACTGGCTGCCGCCGCGCCTGGTCCGCTTCCGCCAGGCCTATCCCCAGATCGAGCTGCGCATGAGCGTCGGCAACACCGCCCAGGTGGCCCGGGCGGTGCTGGAGGGTTCCGCCGAGCTGGGCTTCGCCGAGGGGGCGGTCGACGAGCCGGCCCTGTCACACCGGCGCATCGGCTCGGACCGGCTGGCCCTGCTGGTCGCCCCGGGCCGGCCCCTGGCGTCGCAGGCGCAGGTGTCGGCCAAGGACCTGGCCGAGGCCGACTGGGTGCTGCGCGAGCCCGGCTCGGGCACGCGGTCGGAGCTTGAGGACGCCCTGCGCCGCCTCGGCGTCGATCCGGCCCGCCTGAACGTGGTGCTGGAGCTGCCGTCCAACGAGGCGGTGCGCTCGGCGGTGATGGCCGGCGGCGGGGTGACAGGGCTGTCCGAGCTGGCGGTCGAGCCGGCCCTGCGGTCGGGCATGCTGCGTCGCCTGCCCGTGGAGCCCCCGGCGCGGCCGTTCCACCTGCTGCGTCACCGCGAACGCTATCCCAGCCGGGCCGGCGAGGCCCTGCTGGCGCTTCTGGCCGAGGACGAGGCGGGCGCCTGGATCAGCGCGGCTCTATGACCAGGCTCTGGATGGCGCGGCCGAAATAGCCGCGGCGGTCGGCCAGCCGCGCGAAGGCCAGGCCCGATCCGGCCGGGCCCGCCCAGGTCTCGGCGTCCAGCAGCACCCAGTCCCCGACCGGCGGCCTGGCCAGGCTGACCGTCAGGTCGGCGTTCATGAAGGTCCATTCCGCGAAGGGCAGCACGGCCGAGGCGCCGTTGCAGAAGTCGGCGGCGACGACCGCGCGCATCGCGGCGGAGATCGGCTGGCCCTCGACGATCGGCCGGTCGACGCGGAACCAGATCGCCGCCGGTCCCGGCGCGCCGAAGCCGCCCCTGACCACCCGCGCCGACATGCCCGCATAGAAGTCGTCGCCGCTGGACGAGCCGGTCGCCAGCCCGGCTTCGGGTTCAGGCAGGTCGAGCGGCGGGCCGGCGGCGTCCGGCGGCAGGTCCGCCGTCTGTTCGCGGATCTTCAGCACCGAGCCGCGCGCGACCTCGACGCCGCCGGCCGAAAGGCTGATCGCGCAGAGCTGGATCTTGCGTCCCTGGCGGACCACCTCGGACTTGATGTCGAGCGGCGCTATGGGGACGGGGCGCAGCAGGTCGGCGGTCAGACGGGCGATGCGCATCGGCGCCGGCGTCTCGATCCGCTCGGCGGCCCAGGCGATCAGCGAGGCGGGGGCCGCGCCGTGCTGCATCGTTCGGTCCCACGGGCCGGCGGCGAGGTGGCTGGTGCGGGCGGTCGAGCCCTCGATGCGATAGACGGCGTCCATGCTGCGGCCTTGTGCGGTACGGGCGGCGATTTGGCCCGGCTTCCCCGCCGTCAGGCAAGCCGCCTCAACGTCTCCGCCGTGGCCGCGTCGGCGGGAAAGAAGGTCTCCAGCGCCAGCTCCGACAGCGTCACGTCGACCGGGGTGCCGAAGATGGTCGTCGTCCCGATGAACGACAGGAGGCCGGCCTCGGTGACCAGCTGGAAGGGCGTCGCCACGCCGCCATAGTCGATCTCGCGCCCGCGCGCCGCGCCGGCGGACACCGGCGCCGGATAGGCGGCCAGTTCGTCGCGCAGCGCCGTCAGCTCGGCGTCGGCCGAGGCCTCGATCTGGCTGCGCAGCCGTTCCAGCAGGTGCTCGCGCCATTCGTGATAGTTGGCGATGCGCGGCGCCAGTCCGTCGGGGTGCAGGGTGAGCCTCAGCACGTTGACCGGACCGGCGAGCAGGGCGGGCGCGGCCCCGGCGAGCAGCGGGGCGACCGCGTCGTTGGCGGCGACCAGGGTCCAGCGCCGGTCGACCGCCAGGGCGGGATAGGGGGCATGGCCGGCGAGGATGAGGTCGACCGCCCGCCGGGCCGCCGACAGGGCGGGGTCGTCGAGCGAGCGCTCGGGATAGATGGCGGCGAAACCGGCGGCCGTCAGCAGGGCGTTGCGTTCGCGCAAGGGAACCTCCAGCTGGTCGGCCAGGCGCAGCACCATCTCGCGGCTGGGTTGGGCGCGGCCGGTCTCCAGGAAGCTGAGGTGGCGCGTCGAGATTTCGGCGTCGAGGGCGAGGTCGAGCTGGCTGAGGCGGCGGCGCTGGCGCCATTCGCGCAGCAGGTCGCCGACGGGGCGTTGCGGGCTGATCATGCCGCCAAGGCTAGACGGCCGGCGCGTCCGATCCAATTACCTCGCGCGTAATCGACGCGGATCGGCGGCGTCCCGATGATCGGCCTCGTTCCTCCCGAACGCCAACCCGAACAGGAGACCGCCATGAGCGAACATGCCCCGCTGATCGACCGCTACATCGCCGCCTGGAACGAAGCCGACGCCGAACGCCGCCGCGACCTGATCGCCGGAACCTGGACGGAGACCGCGACCTACGTCGACCCGCTGATGAGCGCGGCGGGCCACGACGGCATCAACGCCATGATCCAGGGCGTCCAGGCGCGGTTCCCGGACTTTCGCTTCAGCCTGACCGCGGTCGACGGCTATGGCGACTGGGTCCGCTTCAGCTGGGCCCTGGGTCCGGCCGGCGTCGACCCGGTGGTCGAGGGCACCGACTTCGCCAGGGTGTCGGACGACCGGCGCCTGAGCGCCGTCACCGGCTTCCTCGACAAGGTCCCCGCCGCGGCGTGAGACGGCCGCCGGCCGGCTCCGGATGCAAAGAAGCCCCGGCCTCGCGGCCGGGGCTTCCGTCTGTTCGGGAGATTCGAGGGCGGTCAGGCCTGACCCGCCCACGCATCCCGGCATTTGCCCGCAAGGGACGCCGGGGTTCAGCCGCGATCGTTGATCTCGGCGGAGATTTCCAGCGCACCTCGGATCGACAAATGAGACACTGGGTCACCTCCTTTCAGCTGTTGGACAGGAATTGCGAATATGGGGGAGACGGCGGCGCTTGCAATCTCTTTCGCGTGGAACGGGCGAGCTGGCGTTCTGGCGCCTATCTATCGCACGACGCCGCCCATAGGCTGGCGTGCGGAGTCGGTTCGGGCCTGACAGGGCCGCCGCCCGTTCGCATCAAAGAGGATCGTAGAAGCTCCCGGCATGACCACCCGCCTCGTCATCGCGTCCGTCCAGGCCAATCCCACCGTGGGGGCCGTCACCAAGAACGAAGCGCTCGCCCGCAAGCTGCTGGCTGAAGCGCGCGAGCAGGGCGCCGACATCGCCCTGTTCTCGGAGTTGTTCCTGATCGGCTATCCCCCGGAGGACCTGGCGCTGAAGCCGGCGGCGGTGGCGGCTTGCCGGGCGTCGCTGGACCGCCTGGCCAAGGAGACCGCGAAGGGGTGCGCCTGCATCATCGGCCTTCTTTGGCCGGGAGAGGGCGGTCGCCCGCGCAACGCGGTCGCGCTGCTGGCCGACGGCGAGATCAAGGCGGTGACCTTCAAGGCCGACCTGCCCAACTACGGCGTCTTCGACGAGAAGCGCGTGTTCGAGCCGGGCGAGACGGTGCTGTTCCGTTACAAGGGCGTGGCCATCGGCGTACCGGTCTGCGAGGACATCTGGCGGCCGGACGTCTGCGCCGAACTCAAGGCCCAGGGGGCCGAGATCCTGCTGGTCCCCAACGGCTCGCCGTTCCGCCGCACCGCCGACGACGAGCGCATCGCCGTGGCCCGGGCCCGCGTCGAGGAGACGGGCCTGCCGCTGGTCTACGTCAACCAGGTCGGCGGTCAGGACGAGCTGGTGTTCGAGGGGGCCAGCTTCGCCTTGCAGGCCGATGGTTCGGTGTGCATGAGCCTGGGGTTCTGCGAGGAGGTGCTGGCGCTCTCGACCTGGGAGAAGAAGCCGTCGGGCTGGACCTGCGTCCAGGCGCCCAAGACCTCATGGCCCAGCCTGACCGAGGCCATCTATCGGGCGATGGTGGTCGGGCTGCGCGACTATGTCGAAAAGTCCGGTTTCCCGGGCGTGCTGCTCGGCATGTCCGGCGGCATCGACTCGGCCCTGACCGCCGCCGTGGCGGCGGACGCGCTCGGGGCGGGGCGGGTGCGCTGCGTGATGCTGCCCTCGCGCTACACCAGCTCCGAGAGTTTCGAGGACGCCTCGGCCTGCGCCAGGACCCTGGGCTGTCCCTATGAGGAGATCCTGATCGAGCCGGCGGTGGCGGCCTTCGAGGCCATGCTGGCCGGGCCGTTCGCCGGCCGCCGGCCGGACCTGACCGAGGAGAACATCCAGGCCCGCATCCGCGGCGTCACTTTGATGGCGCTGTCGAACAAGTTCGGCCTGATGCTGATGACCACAGGCAACAAGTCCGAGATGGCGGTCGGCTACGCCACCCTCTATGGCGACATGTGCGGCGGCTACAACGTGCTCAAGGACGTCTACAAGACCGACGTCTACGCCGTGGCCGAATGGCGCAACGCCAACACCCCGTTCGGCGGCGTCTACCAGCCCATCCCGGAGCGCATCCTGGTCAAGGCCCCGTCGGCCGAGCTGCGCCCAGATCAGACCGACCAGGACAGCCTGCCGCCCTACGAGGAGCTGGACGGCATCCTGCACGGGCTGGTCGAGGAGGAGGCGACGCTCGACGAGATCGTCGCGCGCGGCTACGCCCCCGAGATCGTCGAGAAGGTCCAGCGCCTGCTCTACGCCAGCGAATACAAGCGTCGCCAGGCCGCCCCAGGCGTCAAGATCGGCGGCAAGGCCTTCGGCCGCGACCGGCGCTATCCGATCGTCAACGGCTTCCGCGACCGGGTGAGCCTGTCGGTGGAATAGGCGAAGGTCGGCGCGCCGCTTGCGGGCGGGCGCGCCGGCTCTGGCGCCGGGGCCTCGGCTACTTCTTGGCCGAGGCGTTGCACTCGGCCAGCTCGGCCTCGGACAGCGACTTGCCGCGGAAGGTGAAGGCCGTGGCCTGGCCGAGCTGGGCGACGACGCGCTGGCAAACCCGCAGCGGCGGCTGCGACTTGACGTTGGTCGCGGCGCACATCTCGCCCAGGCACTTCCAGACCGCGCCGTCGACGATGACCTTGGCGTCGGAGGCGGTCTTGAGGGTGAGGCTGCCGACGGACTCGTCGGCGAGCGCCGCCGACGAGGCGGCCAGGGCGAAGGTCACGCCCAGGATAAACTTACGCATGAAAAGACGCTCCATCCCCGCACCGGTTGATCCGGCTGATGGTTCTCTACTGCGTGCGGAATTGAAACTATGTCAACTGCGGCGTGCGCGGATGGGCGTCCGGGTTGGGACTTTCGGCCGCCATCGCCGCGATCGTCGGCAGAATATCCTCGACCCGCTCCACCGAGCGCCAGCCGAGCATGAAGTTCGACGGGGTCAGCTTGTGGTCGATGGTGTGCTGGAACAGGGCGAACAGCGGCTCCCAGAAGCCGCCGGGACTGTAGAAGACGATCGGCTTGCGGTGCAGGTCCAGGCGCTGCCAGGACAACAGCTCGACGATCTCCTCCAGGGTGCCGATGCCGCCGGGCAGCACCACGAAGGCGTCGGCCTTCTCGAACATGATCATCTTGCGCTCGTGCATGGACTGCACGACCACGGTCTCGACGTCGTTGAACAGCCGCTCGCGGCTGAGCAGGAATTCGGGCATGACGCCCAGCACCCGGCCGCCGGCCTCGTGCGCGCCGCGGGCGACGGCTCCCATCAGGCCGATGCCGCCGCCGCCGTAGATCAGGCGCTGGCCGGCCCCGGCCAACGCCGCGCCGAACGCCCGGGCGGCCTCGATATAGGCGGGATCGGCGGCGGTCGACGATCCGCAATAGACGCAGACCGAATCGACGGCGGCGGATTCGACGGCCATGAACTTCAACTCCGAGCAAAAAAACGGCGGCGCTTGCGACCGCGCCGCCGTTGTCCGATTTAGAAGACAGATTTCATGGGCGCTTTTCAAGGGTCGGCATATGGGTGACAGGAACGCGGCGCATTGGCTGATCGCCGCGGGCGCGCTGGTCGCGCTCGCTGGGTGCGGTCGCCGCGAAGCCGCCGACTGGCGGCAGGCGCAGGCGACGGCCCCAGGAGCGCAGGCCGCCGCCGAGGGCTATGCGCCGCCGCCGCGGGTGGTCTCGATTCTCGCCCTGCCGTCGGGCGGCGTCGGCCTGACCGGGGCGGCCGCGCCCGACGCCGTGGTGCGGCTGCGTTCCCCCGATGGGACGATCCTGGAGGCGCACGCCAACGCCGACGGAGTCTGGAACCTCGATGCGCCCGGCGCGGGCTCGGTGCGGCTGTTCGGCCTGTCCCAGACCGTCGGCGACAGCGTCACCCAGGGCGAGGGCTACCTGGCGGTGCTGCCGCCGCCGGTGGTGGGCGGCATGGGCACGGCCCTGCTGCTGCGCTCGGGCGCCGGGGCCCAGCCGTTCGGCGAGGCCCAGGCCGCGCCGCGCATCGTCGCGGTCGACGTCGATTCCGGCGGCGGCGCGGTGGTCTCGGGTCTGGCGGGCGCCAGCGCGCCGCTGCATGTGGTGCTCGACGGCGCCAAGGCCGGGGAAGGGACCGCCGACGCCAAGGGTCGTTTCTCGATCACGCTGTCGGCCTCGGTGGCTCCCGGCGGGCATGTGGTCACGGTGCAGACGGGCGGGCAGGGGGCGGAGGCCCGCGCCGAGATCGCCGTCTCGCCGCCGCAGCCCCTGACCGCCGGCCCCTACGCCGGCCAGCGCCGCGACGGAGGCTGGCGCATCGACTGGATGACCCCCGGCGGCGGCGTGCAGACCACCTACGCCGCCGACGCCCCGACGCGGGAAGGGATCGAATGAGCCTTCGGCGCGGCGCGCCCTCCTCGCGGCGAGCGGCGTCGGCGGAGGCGAGCCAGGCGCCGGCGGCCAAGCCGCGGGCGAGCGTCGCCCTGGGCGACCTGGGACGGCTGGTCCTGCGCTCCCGCGCGCCGGGTCTGCGCTGGCGGCTGACGGCGGCGCTGACGCTGATCCTGGCGGGCAAGGCGCTGGGCGTGCTGGCTCCCCTGCTGCTCGGCGCGGCGGTCAATCGCCTGGCCGAGGGGCGCGGGGCGGCGGCGGCCGTGGGGCTGGCCTTCGCCGGGCTGGCTGTCGGCTGGGCGTTCGTGCGCTTCCTGTCGGCGGCGGCGCCGCAGGCGCGGGACGCCGTCTTCGCGCCGGTGGCCCAGGCGGCCCAGCGGCGCGCCGCCGCCGAGACCTTCGAACACGCCCTGTCGCTGTCTCTGGACTACCACCAGGGCAAGCACACCGGCGCCCTGGCCCGCACCGTCGACCGCGGCGCCCGCTCGATCGACTTCCTGCTGCGCAGCCTGGTGTTCAACCTCGGGCCCACGGGCCTTGAGGTGGTCATGGCCGCCGTAGTGCTCTCCAAGCGCTACGACTGGCGGCTGGCCCTGACCGCCGTGGCCACGGTGGCGGTCTATGTCGTCGTCACCTTCCTGATCTCCGACTGGCGGATCGGCCACCGCCGGGCGATGAACGCCGCCGACAACCGGGCCGCCGGCCTGGCGGTCGACGCCCTGCTCAACTACGAGACGGTCAAGACCTTCGGGGCCGAGCGCCGGGCGGTCGGCGCCTACGACGCCGCGCTGGACGACTACGCGCAGGCGTCGATCAAGGCCAACACCTCGCTGGCCCTGCTCAACGCCGTGCAGACGGCGATCATGAGCGTCGGGCTCGGGGTGATGGCCGTCCTGGCCGGGCTGGAGGCGGCCGAGGGACGCATGGGCCCCGGTGACGTGACCGCCGCCGTGCTGCTGCTGATCAACCTCTACGGCCCGCTGAACATCCTGGGCTTCGCCTATCGCGAAATCCGCCAGGCCTTCATCGACATGGAGGCGATGCTGGAGCTGTCGCGCGAACGGCCCGACGTCGCCGATCCGGCCGCCCCGCGCGACCTGCCGCCGCCGGCCGACCAGCGCGGCGGGCGGGTGATGTTCGAGCGCGTGTCGTTCCGGCATGGCGCCCGCTCGCAGGGGCTGGAGGACGTCGACCTCGTCGCCGAGCCCGGCTCGACCATCGCCCTGGTCGGCCCGTCGGGGGCGGGCAAGACCACCCTGGTGCGGCTGGCGCTGCGCCTCATCGACCCGCAGTCGGGGCGGGTGACGCTGGACGGCGTCGACCTGCGCGAGGTCCGTCAGGCCGACCTGCGGCGGGCCATCGCCCTGGTGCCGCAGGATGTGGCGCTGTTCAACGACACCTTGCGCGCCAATATCGCCTTCGCCCGCCCCGAGGCGTCGGAGGCGGAGGTCTGGGCCGCGGCCGAGGCGGCCGAGCTGGGCGATTTCGTCCGTGGCCTGCCTGAGGGCATGGAGGCGCTGGTCGGCGAACGGGGCCTGAAGCTCTCGGGCGGCGAGCGCCAGCGCGTCGGCCTGGCGCGGGCCCTGCTGGCCGATCCCCGGGTGCTGATCCTCGACGAGGCGACCAGCGCCCTGGACAGCCGCACCGAGGCGGCGATCCAGGCGGCGCTGCGCAAGGCGCGCAAGGGCCGGACCACCCTGGTGGTGGCCCACCGCCTGTCGACCGTGGCCGACGCCGACCAGATCGTCGTGGTCCGGCGCGGGCGCGTGGTCGAACGCGGGACCCACGACGAGCTGCTGTCGCGCGAGGGCGAGTACGCGGCCCTGTGGCGGCGGCAGACCCGCGAGGCCTGACCGCCTATTCGGCGGCCTCGCGCACCGGCTCGACCAGATGCGGCGGCCCCGGAACGTAGGGCCGGCGGCGGAGCCAGCACCACAGCTTGGCGAAACGGCGGCCGAGGGTCAGCGGCGCGGCCAGCAGCACCGGCGTCAGCAGCAGGGTCAGCAGGGTCGAGAACGTCAGGCCCCAGACCACGGCGCCGGCCAGCTGCACCCACCATTCCGAGCCGGGCGCGTGGTACTCGATGTGCGCCGTGCGGAAGCTGGGGTCGATCTGGAACATCAGCGGCAGCAGGCCGATGACGGTGACGACGGTGGTCAGCATCACCGGCCGAAACCGCTGGGTCGCCGCCCGCACCGCCGCGTCGTCGGCGGCCATGCCCGTCCGTTTGAGCTGATAGAAGGTGTCGACCAGCACGATGTTGTGGCCGACCACGACCCCGGCCAGGGCCACCACGCCGGTGCCGAGCATGATCACTGAGATGTAGTCGAAGGTGTGGAACAGGTTGACCTGGACCCCCAGCAGCACCCCGACCGTCGACAGGATCACCGCCGACAGCGTCACCACCACGCCGTAGAAGCTGTTGAACTGCCACAACAGGATGATGCCCATCAGGAACAGCGAGGTGGCCATGGCGCCGATGAAGAAGGCGCCGGCCTTCTGGCTCTCCTCGTCGCCGCCGCGGAACTTCCAGCGCACCGAGCCGTCGATCGGGGCCCTGGCGAGCCAGGGCTTGAGCTTGTCGATCACCTGGTTGGCCGCCGCGCCGGGCCGGGCGTTGGCCTGCAGGACCACCAGCCGCTGGCCGTCGCGGCGCTGGATGGCGGTGACCTGCTGGGCGGCCAGCCGCTTGACGAAATAGCTGGCCGGCACCGGGCCCGACGGCGTCGAGACCATCAGCTGGTCGAAGGCGGCCAGGGAGCGGCTGTCCTGCGGGAAGCGGACGCGGATGTCGAGTTCGTCCTGGGCGTCGTCGGGGCGGAACTTGCCGACCAGGATGCCGTCGGTGACGAACTGGATCGCCTGGCCCACCGAGCTGACGTCGACGCCGTAGCGGCCGGCGGCGACGCGGTCGACCGTCAGGTCCCACTCGATCCCGGGCGAGGCGCGGCTGTCTTCAAACTCGATCAGGTCGTGGTCCGAGCCCATCTTGGCCTTGATCAGGTCGGCGGCCTTGTTGAGAGCGACCACGTCGTAGCCCAACAGCTGGATCTGGACGTCCTTGCCCGGGGTCGGGCCGCCCTTGGGCAGGCGGACCTCGACGCCCAGGCCGGGGACGTCGGCCACCCGCTTGCGGATTGCGGCGACGATGTCGTTCCCGGTCAGCTTGTCGGCCTTGAGCTGCTTGAAATGCTCGAAGTTCAGCGCGATGCGGCCGATGGAGTCGTTGGGCGGGCCGCCGGGACCGGCGTTGCTGGTGCGGCCCGAGCGGACGTAGATCGATTCCACGCCCTTGATGTTCTGGAGGCGGGCTTCGACCGAATGCACCAGCTGGTCCTGGGCCTCGACCGACAGGTTGCCGCGCGCCTGGACGTAGACCGTGGCGTGGTCGGGGTCCTGGTCGAGGAAGAACTCGGTGCGGTGCTTGGTCATCGCGAACCAGGCGCCGACGGCGACGATGATGGCCAGGGTGACGCCGACCATCACCCCGGGGCGGTGGCTGGCTCCGCCGAGGAACCGGGCGTACCAGCCCATGAAGCCGTCCATCTCGCGCGGGTCGCCGTGCTCGGACTTCTCGATTTCGGCCAGGTGGTGCTCATCGACGCCCTGGCTGCGCCCGAAGATCGAGCCCAGGGCGGGCGTGAAGATCAGGGCCACGAAGATCGAGGCGCCCAGCACGAAGAACAGGGTGATCGGCAGGAAGCTCATGAACTTGCCGGCGATCGAGTTCCAGAACAGGAAGGGCAGGAAGGCGCAGAGCGTCGTCAGGGTGCCGTTGACGACCGGCCAGAACATGCGCTTGCCGGCCGCGGCGAAGGCGGCCTCCTTGTCGAGGCCCTCGGCCATCTTGCGGTCGGCGTATTCGACCACGACGATGCCGCCGTCGACCAGGATGCCGACCGCCAGCACCAGGCCGAACATCACCATCTGGTTCAGGGTGATGTGGTTGGCCTGCAGCAGCAGGAACGCCAGCATGAAGCAGGCGGGGATCGCCGCGCCGACCATCAGGCCCGAGCGGATGCCCAGGCTGGCGACGATGATGACCATCACCAGGATGGTGGCGATGATCAGCCCGGACTCCAGCAAGGTCAGGGTCTGGCCGATCTGGTCGCTCTCGTCGTAGGTGTAGTCGACCTTGATCGTCGCGGGCCAGCGCGCCTGCTCCTCGCCGACCGACTTGCGCACCGCCTTGACGGTGTCGAGGATGTTGACCCCCGACCGCTTGACCACGTCGATGGCGAAGGCCGGCTGGCCGTTGAAGTGGGTGATCCGGTTCGGCTCCTTGAAGGTGCGGCGCACCTCGCCGATGTCGCCCAGCGTGACCAGCCGGTCGCCGTTCTTCTTGATCGGCAGGCTGAGGACGTCGTGCGTGCCCTCGATGACGCCGGGCACCTTGACGGCGAACCGCCCCTGGCGCGTGTTCAGGTCGCCGGCCGGGATCAGCTGGTTGTTGCGGCCGATGACCTGGGAAAGGTCGTTGGTGGTGATGTTGTAGGTCTGCATCCGCACCGGGTCGATGGTCACCTCCATCAGCTCCTCGCGGCCGCCGTAGAGGTCGGCGCGCAGGACGCCGGGCGTCCCTTCCAGCTTGCGGCGCAGATTCTGGGCGGTCTGGTACAGCGCCCGCTCGGGCGCGGCTCCGGACAGCACCACGGTGATGACCGGATTGTCGTTGACGTTGTTCTCTTCGATGATCGGCGGCAAGGCCTCGGGCGGCATCTTGCCCCGCGCCAGGTCGACCTTGGCGCGGACGTCCTGCAGGACCTTGTCCTTCTTGAAGTTGACCTCGAACTCCAGCACCGCCACGGCGGCGTTGGGCATGGCCACCGCGTTGATCTCCTTCAGGCCCTCCAGGGTCTGGAGCTGGTTCTCCAGCGGCCGCACCAGCAGGCGCTCGGCGTCCTCGGGGCTGACGCCGGGATAGGGGATGGTCACGGCGATGTACGGCACCGGGATGTCGGGGTTCGATTCCCGCGGCAGCGACAGGTAGGCCATCACCCCGAACACCACGCCGATCAGCGTGACGGCCAGGACGACCTTTCGGCGCTTGATGGCGCCGTCGATCAGGGCTGCGATCATGACGCGCTCCGTCTCCGTCGCGGCGCTCAGCGCGCCGCGACGCGAACCTTCTGGCCTTCGGACACGTACGACTGTCCGACGGTGATGACGCGGGTCGGTCCGTTGAGGCCGGACACCCAGACCCCGTCCGGCGTCTCGTCGAGGACCGTCACCGGCGTGAAGCCGACCACCTCGCCGGCGCCGACGAAGCGCACGCCCTGGCGGCCGGCCGAATCCAGCACCAGGGCCGGGGCCGGCACCAAGTGGGCGGGGCCGGAGCCGGCCTCGACCCGCACGTCGGCCGAGACGCCGGAGCGGGCGGCCGAGCGGGGATTGGCCACGGTGATCTCGACGCGGTAGGTGCGGGTCTGGGCGTCGGCGTCGTGGGCGACGTAGCGGACGCGGCCCTGCAGGGCTTCGCCGGTGCTGAGCCGGGCCTGGGCGATCGCGCCGACGCGCACCTTGGCCGCCTCGGTTTCGGACAGGTCGCCGACGATCAGCATGGGGTCGAGCTCGATGACCACGCCGCACGGCTGGCCGGGAGAAAGATAGGCGCCGACCTCGGCGTCGCGGTGGTCGAACACCCCGGCGAACGGCGCGCGCAGGTTGATCTGGCCGAGGGCGACCTCGGCCTGGCGCACCGCGGCGGCGGCGGCGTCGAGATTGGCCTGGTCCTGGGCCACCTGGGTCGGCGAGCGGAATCCCTTGGCGGCGAGGTTGGCCGAGGCCTGGTGCTGGAGCTGCACCGAGCGCAGCGTGGCCCGCGCCTGGTCCAGCGAGGCCTGCCGGGCGTCGACCGCCAGGCGGCACAGCACCGCGCCCGCGCCCACCGCGCCGCCTTGCAGGATCGGCGTCTCGGCGACCACGCCCGAGGTCTGCGACTTGACCTGCACCGTGCGGTTGGCCTGGGTGCGGCCGCGCACCACCACGGCGTAGGGACGGAGGGCCTGTTCGAACACCGGGGCCTGCACCAGGGGCGCGTCCTTGGCGCGGGGCTTGTCGGCGCCGGCCGCCTTGCCCTTGCCGCCGCCGAACAGCGCGCCGATGGCGAAGAAGAGCGCCACCGCGATGACGATGCCGGCCGCAAACAGATGTGACGCTTTCGCGCGCATAAATTTCCCCACTGCGGCGCGCTAGGTCGAAAACCATTGCGCGTCGCACCCCATTGAACTTGTTCAAGGTTTTGATATCGGTGTTCTTTGAGGGCAAATGAATTCGCGGTAACGCGGCGTTTCGCCGTCGGGGCGGGGAGGCTATGCTCGCGCCCCAGATCCCGATCCCGACCCCGTCCCACGGAGCGTTCCCTTGGAATACCTGCACACCATGGTCCGCGTTCGCGACCTCGACGCCTCGCTCGACTTCTATTGCCGCAAGCTCGGCCTCGTCGAGGTCAGCCGCATGGAGAATGAGAAGGGCCGGTTCACCCTGGTCTTCCTGTGCGCGCCCGGCGACCTGGAGCGGGCGAAGGACAAGAAGGCGCCGACCGTCGAGCTGACCTACAACTGGGATCCCGAGGACTATGACGGGGGCCGCAACTTCGGCCACCTGGCCTATCGCGTCGACGACATCTACGCGGTCTGCCAGCGACTGATGGACGGCGGCGTGGTCATCAACCGGCCGCCGCGCGACGGCCACATGGCGTTCGTGCGCTCGCCCGACAACATCTCGATCGAGCTGCTGCAAAACGGCGTCTTGCCCCCGGCCGAACCTTGGGCTTCGATGCCGAACACCGGGGTCTGGTGACTTAGCGCGGGGCGATCGGACGCGCGCCTTGAGACGGAGACGACGTCATGAGCGTGCGTGAACCCATCCTGCATCCGGTGGCCATCGAGGATCTGCGTCCCACGCAGATCACGGTGGGCATGCACGAGGTCGCCGAAAAGCGCCTGCACTGGCGCGAGCTGGCCGAGAGCAAGGCCGGCGATTTTCTCGGCCGCCACATGATCCCGGTGGTGCTGGGGCCAAAGGCGCGCCCCTATGTCATCGACCATCACCACCTGGCGCGGGCCCTGCACGAGGAAGGGGTCAAGGAGATCCTGACCAATCCGGTCGCCGACCTGCGGGCGCTGAGCAAGGACGCGTTCTGGATCTATATGGACAATCGGGGCTGGTGCCATCCCTACGACGCCGAGGGGCGGCGAGGCGGCTTTGACGACATCCCCAAGTCCATCGACGCCCTGGCCGACGATCCTTATCGCAGCCTGGCCGGCGCCTTGCGGCGGGCCGGCGGCTTCGCCAAGGACACCACCCCGTTCAGCGAATTCATCTGGGCCGACTTCCTGCGGCGGCGGATCAAGCCGGCCAGCGTCCACAAGAACTTCGCCGCCGCCCTCGACAAGGCGCTCGCCCTGGCCAAGCAGCAGGACGCGGCGTTCCTGCCCGGATGGTGCGGCCCGGTGCCCGTGTCGTAGGGGCGGCCGCGCCGCGAGCGCGGTTTCTTTCTTTTTTGCGGGCGCTATGTTGCGATACTGAAATATGCTTCGATTAACCCAACCTGCGATAGGTGGCAGGAGGGGGTGATGCCGATTTTCGGCGGCGAGTCCGATCCCGACGACGATGACAAGTCGAACGGGCCGCAATGGCTGGCCTGGGCGTTGTTCGTCCTCGGCCTGACCGGCGCCGGCGCGGTGCTGGTCGAACTGTTCATGGGACCGCTCTGACGGGCGGGCTTGGCGGGGCGCCGGCCTAACGCCCGCCGTCCGGCCAGACCGCTTCGCCGTAGCGGCCCTGGACGGTTCCCTTCGCCCAGTCGGCGATCAGCCTCAGATAGCCATCGGCGATGCCGGTGGTCTTGCGCTGTCCGGGCCCGGTCGCGACGAAGGTCGAGATGCCGTGGTCGGTGTGCGGATAGACGGCGATGGTCGCGTCCAGGCCCTCGCGGCGCAGTCTTTCCAGCCGCGCGATGCTGGGCGCGCTGGGGGCGACCGAGTCCTCCTGCGCGAAGACCCACAGCGTCGGGATCTTGAGCCGCCGCAGCACGGCTTCCGAATCATAACGCCAGGGGACGGCCGGGCTTTCGGAACGCGCGCGTTCGATCTCGCCGCGGACCAGCTGGCCGGTGTACTGGCCGTCGAGCTTGGCGAACCACGGCTGGTCGCGATAGGCGCGGACCGCCGCCTCCAACGCGTCCAGGCCCTCGGTGAAATCGGAGGCGGCCGCCCGCGCCGTGGCCTCGGTCACCGCGTGGACGCCGGCGTCGGGCGTGAAGCCAAGGTCCTTGAGCTGGTAGTCGACCTGCCACTGGTCCTGCTCCAACGGCGTGCCGACCACGCCGAAGCTCACCTCCAGGAAGTCGGCCTTGGCCTTCACCGCCGCCAGCGGGGCCACCCAGCCGCCCTGGCTGCCGCCATGCAGGCCGACCCGGCTGAAGCAGTCCGGGCACGCGCGGCGGGCGGCTTCGACCGCGGCGGCGGCGTCATCGGCGAGCTGGACGAAGTCCTGGGTGTAGACGCCGCGCGAGCGCCCGGTGCCGCGCTTGTCGTAGGCGAAGGTGGCGACGCCCTGGGCGGTGAACATCTGTTGGTAGGTGGTCCCCCTCGGACTGGCGTGCTCCGAGCCGTGGACCAGCACGATCAGCGGCGGCTTGGCCGCGCCGGCGGGGGGCAGCAGCAGGACCCCGTGCAGCTGCGTTCCGGCGCTGTCGAAATCGACCTCGGTCGCCTTGAACGACAGCTTGGTCCAGGGACGGCCGTCGCGGCCCTTCAGCGTCCCGCCGTCGCAGCGCAGGGGAGCGTCGGCGGCGGCCGGGTCGCCGCGCAGCCCGTTCAGCCGGGTGACGCGCTGGCCCTGCGCCGTGCGGACGAGGTTGGCGATGTCGCCGTCCGCGGCGCGATAGGCGCCTGGCGGACAGTCGGCGCCGGGCGTGCGGGGGGGCTCGGCGGCCCTGGCGACGCTGGCGACGGCGAGAGCGGCGAGCAGGAGGGGAAGCAGCTTCATGGCGACCTTCGTGACGCGACGGGAACGGCCCGCGGGGCCGTCCGCCGACTTAGGCGCACCCGCGCCAGCGGGGCTTGAACATTATTGCTGCCGGTAGCGCCCGGGCGAGGCGCCGACGACGCGCTGGAAATGCCGCGTCAGGTGGCTCTGGTCGGCGAAGCCGACGTCCAGCGCCGTCTCGGCGATCGATCGGCCCGAGAGCAGCAGTCCGCGCGCGGCGGCGACCCGCCGCTGGTTGCGATAGGCGAGGGGCGGCAGGCCGACCTCGCCGCGAAAACGCCTGAGCAGGTGGAAGGCGCTCATTCCGGCGACAGCCGTCAGGTCGGCGAGCCCGAACTCCTCGGCGTAGTGCGCGTCGATGAAGCGCTTGGTCCGGGCGATGCGCTCGTCGCGCGCCGGGCGGCCTTCGTCGCGGAGCCGCCCGGTCTGGCGGCCGATCGCGGCGAGCAGGCGCGCCAGCGCCTCGCCCTGCTCGGCCGGATCGTCGCGGCCGCGCAGCGAGAGGTGCGCCTCGCAGACCGTCTGGAACAGGCGGGGATCGGCGCTGACCGGGGTCTCGAACCGCAGGGGCCCGCCGCCCGGCTCGACGAGGCCGGCCGCTTCGACCAGCGCCGGGGCGATGTAGAGGACGTGATACTCGAGCGTCTCGTCGCCGATGCTGGCGTTCTCGTGGGGCTGATCGGGATTGAGCAGCAGCACGCTTCCGGCCGGGGCGTGGTGCGGACGTCCCTCGACGTTCAGGCTCTCGGCGCCGCGCGTCACCGCGCCGACGACGTATTCGGCGTGCGCGTGCACGGGGAACCGGCGGTCGCGATAGGCGGCCGACACCAGCTCGACGCCCGGAAGGCTCGCGGGGCGGCTGAACCGGACCTGGTCGGCATGATCCTTTGAGGTCGCGTCCGAGGCGCGCGGTTGGTCGGAGGAAGCCGGAACGGTGGTCGCCATACTGGTTGCAATATGCATGCGGTTTTGATAGCTCACAACCGATTGCTGGTCGCAATTGGTCTGGAGGCCGTCATGACCAGGGTGCGCGTCGCAGGCTTCTCCATTTCCCTCGACGGCTTCGGCGCCGGGCCGGAACAGACCCTGGAAGATCCGCTGGGCAAGCGGGGCAAGGAACTGCACGAGTGGTTCTTTGGCACCCGGAGTTTCCGGACGATGATCGGCCAAGGCGGCGGCTCCGACGGGGTCGATGAACGCTACGCCGCCCGCGCCATGACCGGGTTCGGCGCCTTCATCATGGGCCGCAACATGTTCGGGCCGGGGCGCGGTCCTTGGTTGGACGGGGCCTGGAAGGGCTGGTGGGGGGACGATCCTCCCTTTCACGCGCCGGTTTATGTGCTGACCCATCATGCGCGGGCGCCGCTGGAGATGGCCGGCGGGACCACCTTCCACTTCGTCACCGACGGGATCGAGGCCGCGCTGGAGCGGGCGAGGGCGGCGGCTGGCGGCGCGGACGTCAAGATCGGCGGCGGCGTCTCGACGGTGCGGCGCTATCTTCAAGCGGGGCTGATCGACGAGATGCACCTGGCCCTGTCGCCGACGGTGCTCGGCCAGGGCGAGGCCTTGTTCGCGGGGATCGATCTGCCGGGCCTGGGCTTTTCCGTGTCGGAGCACGTCGCCACCGAACTCGCCACCCACGTGGTCCTGCGTCGGTAACGGCGCAGTCGGCATGCGGCCCTCTGCGCCGGCATGGCCGCCGACGAAGGTGGTCACATCACTATCTGAAGAAGGAGGGTGGCTCCCCGGGCAGGACTCGAACCTGCGACCCGGCGATTAACAGTCGCCTGCTCTACCAACTGAGCTACCGAGGATCATCTCTCGATGAAGAGGTGGCGCGTATACGCCGAGGTTTTGCGTCGCGCAAGCACCTTGATCAGCTTCCCCGAAAGCGGCTGTGGGTATCTCGCGTCGCCCAGTGTGCGCCATGGGGTGCGGGCCGGGGCGTCAACCGGCTCGACCACGCGCCGGCCTTTGCAGCGCACAGAAAAAAGCCCGGCTGAAAGCCGGGCTGAAAAGTCGGTGATGGTGGGGTGTCTTCAAGGAAGACATCGTTAACCTGCGCCTTGATGCTTAAGCGAAGGTTAACGCGCGCCGCGCCGGCGCGGGGTCCTGTCTTTTCTTGCGGCCGTCGCCGTCAGGGCGCCCCTGGCCGACGCCGCCGAGCGGTTTCGGACAGCCGCGAGGCCGGCTGTGACGGCCCTTTTCGAATCACCGTCCGCCGGACGGTCAGGGCGCTGCGGCCGGGCCCGGGGCGGCGGTGGCCGCGTCGAGCGCGGCGGCGCTGTACTCCCTGAGCAGCTCCAGGGCCGGCTGCATCGCCGTGCGGTCGCCGGTGACCAGATACTCGATGGACAGGCCGTGCAGGGCGGCGAGATGCAGGCGCACCGCCGTTTCGATGGGACGGCGGTCGACGGCGCCGACGCTGGCCGCCAGGTCCCAGACCTGGTCGGTGCGCGAGCGGTGGATCTCGTCGAGGATGGCGGTCATCGGCGCCGCCAGCGAAGGATCGCTCCGCGCCCCGACCATGATCTCGACCAGGGCCACCTCCAGGGGCTCGTCCATCACTTCCCAGACCGCGCCGATCAGCGCCAGGAACCGCTCGCGGCCGGGCGGGTAGGCGTCGAGGCGGTCGCGAATCTTCTCGTCGCCCAGGGCGTGGACGTGCCGCACGATGGCCAGCATCAGGTCGGCGCGGGTCGGAAAGTGGTGGAGCAGGGCGCCCCGGCTCACGCCGGCGGCGTGCTGGATCAGGGTGGTGGTGGCGCCGGCGTAGCCGTGGCGGGCCAGGCAGTCGATCCTGGCGGTCAGCAGGCGCGCGCGCATGGCGGCGCTGGACTGGTATTCCCCGCGCGGCCCGGTTCGATGGGCCCGCACCTGGGGTGTTTGTGTCGACACCGTCAATTCGCACTCCTGACCGGCTGGTTTTTCTTCTGGTCTGGGTTGCGGCTCCGCAATGCGGCGCATGGCCGCGTCCACGGTGAGTCTCGTCCCTGAGCGAAGACTAGACGGAGGCCGCCGGCGGCGTCCAGCAAACCGGTGTTATCTGAAATCAGTCACGCTTGACTGATTTGGAAAGCTGGCGGATGGTCTCGCCTAACCCTTGCCAACAAAGGGATCGGGAGGAATTTCATGCGTCTCTTCACGCGCGCCAGCGCGCTTTTTGCTGCGTCCAGTATTCTGGCCATCGCCACGGCGGCCCATGCCGCCGACGCCCCGCCGCCCGCTGCGCCCGCCGCGCCCGCCCAGGGCGGCGCCGTCATCGAAGAACTGGTGGTCACGGCGCAGAAGCGCGAGGAGGCGCTGCAGGACGTTCCGATCGCGGTGTCGGCCTTTTCGGCCAAGTCGCTGGCGTCGCAACGGATCGACGGCGGCGCGAACCTGGTGCTGGCGGTGCCGAACGTCAGCTTCTCCAAGACCAGCTACACCGGCTACAACTTCCAGATTCGCGGCATCGGCGCGGCGCTGGTCGCCACCTCGTCGGATTCCGGCGTCGGCATCCACGAGAACAACGCGCCCCTGACCTCCAACCGCCTGTTCGAGGCCGAGTTCTACGACGTGGAACGGGTCGAGGTGCTGCGCGGACCGCAAGGCACCCTCTATGGCCGCAACGCCACCGGCGGCCTGGTCAACATCATCACCGCCACCCCGACCAGCCAGCGCGAAGGCAGCATCACGGGCGAGTACGGCAACTTCAACACCACCAAGGTTAAGGGCTTCGTCAACATGCCCTTCACCGACACCTTCAGCGTGCGCTTCGCCGGCTCGTACCTTTCCCGCGACGGCTTCACCACCAACCAGGCGAACGGCCAGAAGGTCGACGGCCGCGACCTCTACTCCACCCGCCTGACCGCCCAGTGGCAGCCGGTGGAGTCGTTCAAGGCCTCGCTGATGTGGGAGCACTTCCAGGAGGACGACGACCGCCTGCGCCGCGGCCGGACGCTGTGCGTCAAGGACACCGGGCCGGCGGCGGTCGGCGGGGTGCCCACCGGCGGCCTGCGCAACTTCCTCAGCCAGGGCTGCCTGCCCGGCTCGCTCTATTCCAGCGCCGCCTACAGCCAGCCCAACAGCACCGCCACCCTGGGCGGCCTGCTCGGCAACCTGACCGGCCTGATCACCGGCGACGCCTACGCCGGCAGCGTGCAGAGCGCGGACCTGCGCCGGGCCCAGATCTCGGGTTCGCCGACCTACAGGGCCAAGAACGACCTGGTGCAGCTCAACATGGTCTGGAACGTCACCGACGACCTGACCTTCACCTCGCTGACCTCGAGCAGCCGCGACTTCGTCAACTCGCGGCAGGACTCGGTGATGGCCTTGCCGAACGGGCCGTTCAACTCCACGCCGTTCGCGCCGGGCGGCATGGTCAACGACCCGCAGATCGGCGCGTCCAACATCTTCCAGACCTACGACATCTCGACCGCCAAGAGCCGCCAGATCAGCCAGGAATTCCGGCTGCAGTCGAACTACGCCGGCCCGCTGAACTTCAGCGTCGGCGGCATCTATCTGAAATACCACACCGACAGCCAGTACTACGTGTTCTCCAACACGCTGACCGCCTACGCCCAGGTCAACAACTTGCAGAACGCCAACAACCCTGCCGGCCAGATCTATATCGACCCCAGCAATCCGCCCAGCGGCGTCGGCCACAACTATTATCTCAGCCAGACGCCTTACGACCTGACGTCCAAGGCCCTGTTCGGCGAGGTCTACTACAAGCTGACCGACGACCTGAAGGTCACCGGCGGTCTGCGCTACACCGACGACGCCAAGAAGGCGGTGAACTATCCGATCATGCTGCTGGCGCCGGGGCAGGGGCTTACCGCCTCCGGCACCCAGTACGCCAAGTTCAAGGAGACCACCGGCCGCCTGAACATCGACTGGTCGCCGAAGCTGTCGTTCACCGACCGCACCTTGATCTACGCGTCCTATTCGCGCGGCTACAAGGGCGGCGGCTTCAACCCGCCGGCGGCGGTGGCCTCGCCCCCGACCTACGCGCCCGAGTTCGTCGACGCCTACGAGATCGGCACCAAGAACACCCTGCTGAACGGCAGCCTGCTGCTCAACCTGACCGGCTTCTACTACAACTACAGCGGCTATCAGATCGCCAAGATCGTCAACAAGACGGCGGTCAACGAGAACATCGACGCCAAGATCTACGGGGCCGAGTTCGAATCGATCTGGGAGCCGGTCCGCCGTCTGCGCTTCAACGCCAACATCGGCTATCTCGACACCGAGATCAGCAACGGCAGCTCGATCGACACCCTGAACCGCACGCAGGGCAATCCCGCCCTGACCGTGGTCAAGGCCAAGGACGGCTCGAACTGCGTGGCGCCGACGGCGGGCGTGGCCGGCGTCCTGGCCATCATCCAGGGCCTGCCCGGCGCGCCCAACGTGCCGGGCGTCACCGGCACGCCGTCAGCGATCCTGGGCATCTGCGCCGGGGCGTACTCGGCTCTCGGCGTGACGCCCAGCGAAGGCGTCCCGGTCGGCCTGAAGGGCAAGGAACTGCCGAACTCGCCGCACTGGACGGTGTCGCTGGGCGCCCAGTACCGCTGGGATTTCGCGAGCGACTGGAGCGCCACCCTGCGCGGCGACTACTATCACCAGTCGGAATCCTACGCCCGGATCTTCAACACCGTCGCCGACCGGCTGCAGGCCTGGGACAACGTCAACGCGACGCTGACGGTGTCGAACAAGAGCTGGGGCTTCGACGCCCAGCTCTATGTGAAGAACCTGCTCAACGACGACGTGATCACCGGCACGGCGCTGAGCGACGACTCGCAGGGGCTGGCCACCAGCCTGTTCCTGAACGAGCCGCGCACCTTCGGCCTCGCCCTGACCAAGTCGTTCTAGTTCCTCGGCGCCTGGATTCTTTTTCCTCGGTGCTGACCTTGAAGGGCGGCTCCCTCGTGGAGCCGCCCTATTTTTTCGCGCGCGGCCGGGTTTTTTCTCCGGGGTCGTGGACAGCCGGCGCCGGACGCGCGAAAGTCCAGGCAGGCGGGGATTTTGTGAGTGCTTCTTGATGCAGGAGGCGATGGATATCGGGATGCCGCGTTCGGCCGTGTGGACGGCCGCTGCGGTCATCGGCGCCTTGGCGCTGCTCGGTTTCTTGCTTGGACTTGGCCGGACCTTGACCGGGAGCGGGGCGGTGGCGCCGCCGCCGACCATGGCGCCGGCCGCGCACGCTGCGAACACGCCGGCGGTGATCGACGCCAAGCCGATCGTCGAGACGGCGCCGGCGCCGGCCAAGGTCGAAAAGCCGAAGAAGCCGTCCGAGGACGAGCTCGCCGCCCAGAAGGCCGCTTCGGCGCTTCAGGCCCAGCAGCCGGCCCTGCAGGTGCCTGACACCGCCGCCTCGGCCGGGGCGTCTTCCGGTTCTGACCAGCCGCAGGGCGCCGCCAAGAGCGCGGGCTCGACCGCCAAGACGGCGCCGGCCAAACCGGCCGCCGACGACACCCCGCCCTACTAGGGATAGTCCGGGAGGCGAAGCGAGCCGGCGCGGTTCAGGCCGCGGCGGCGGACGGCTCCGCGGCCGCGTCCCGCTGATAGGCGTCCCACCAGGCGTCGAAGGTCCGCAGCGAGCCCGCCGCCTGCTCCTGGAGCCAGGCCAGGAAGGTCCTGATCTGCGGCCGGCGGCGCAGGTCGGCGCTGGCGTAGAACAGGCTGTAGCCCGAACCCACCGGCCGGCGGACGCCAAGGCATGGCCGCAGCCGCCGCTCGGCGAGGAAGCGTTCGGCCAGCAGCGGCACCGCCAGGGTGACGCCCAGTCCGCTGGCGGCGGCTTCGTACATCAGGTGCGAGGTGTCGAACGGGGTGGACGCGGCGGCCATGCCGCAGCCGGTTCCCGACAGCCAGTGCGACCACAGGTCGGGCGGGCTGCGCACCGACAGCATGCGGTGGGCGGCGAGGTCCTCCAGGCGGCGCGGCGGCGCGCGGCCGTCGGCCAGAGTCGGCGCCGACACCAGCACGCCGTCGAGATCGACGATGCGGTCGCAGGCCAGGTCGTCCTCGCCGCCGTCGCCGCCCCAGAGCGCGATGTCGGCGGCGCCGGACCTCAGCACCTGCGGGCCGCGCCCGACGGTCAGATCGACCTCCAGACCGTGCCTTTGCAGCAGGTCGGGCAGCCGGGGGATCAGCCAGCCGACCGCCAGCGAGTGCGAGGTGGCCAGCCGCAGGCGGCCCAGGCGGCCGGCGGCGTCCTTGAGGTCGGCGGTGGCCCGCCGGATGGTCTCCATGGCCGGCTCGATCTGGCTCAGATAGCGGGCGCCGACCTCGGTCAGGCGCACGGCGGGCCCGGAACGGTCGAACAGCGGCGCCTCGACGAACGCCTCCAGCATCTGGATGCGGCGCGAGAAGGCCGAGGGGCTGAGCGCGAGCTCGGCCGCCGCGGCGCGGAAGCTGCGGGCGCGGGCGGCGGCGAGGAAGGCTTCCGCGGCTTCGAGCGAGGGGGCTTGGCGCAGCATCTGTCGGTTCACGCCGTCCAGTCAGTCTGCGCACAGACTATCGTCCGATTGTCACAGTTTGAGGACGGTCGCCCGGCCGGGGCGTTGCTCGACGCGCAACGCGCGTTGCAGGGCTTGCGTTTGCGCGGGGCGCGGCCTTGCGGCACCCCATGGGCGATGAAGATCGCCCTGATATCCGACACGCACCTGGCGCCGGCCGCCACGGCCTTTCGCTGCAACGCCGAGGCCGCTCTGGCCTGGATCGCGGCGACGGAAGCCGATCTCGTCGTCCACCTCGGCGACATCACCGCCGACGGCGCCAAGGACGAGCGCCACTTCGCCGAGGCGGCCGAGGTGTTCGCGCCGCTGGAAGGGCGCATCCGCTTCCTGCCCGGCAACCACGACATCGGCGACAATCCCATGGAGGGCGGGGGGAAGGACGAGCCGACCGTGGACGCCGGCCGGCTGGCGGCCTATCGCCGCGTCTTCGGCCGCGACTGGTGGTCGCTGGAGGCGGGGCGCTGGGCCCTGATCGGCCTCAACGCCCAACTGCTTGGCGCCGGCGAGGCGGAAGAGGCGCGACAGTTCGACTGGCTGGCCGAGCGCCTGGCCGGCGCGCGCGGCCCGGTCGGCCTGTTCCTGCACAAGCCGCTGTTCCGCGACGGCCCGGCCGACGAGGTGGTCCACCATCGCTATCCGCCGCTCGCCCCGCGCCGGCGGCTGTTCGACATGCTGGCTGGCTGCGACCTGCGCTTCGTGGTCTGCGGCCACACCCACCAGACACGCCGTTTTCATGTGGGCGAGGTAGAGCACGTCTGGGCGCCGTCGACGGCCTTCGTCATCCCCGACCGGCTGCAGGAACGCATCGGCGACAAGGTGGTCGGAACCATGCTGCTCGACCTGACCGACGACGGCCATCAGATCGATCTGGTCGTCCCGTCGGGCCTGGCCCAGCTCGATCTGGCCGATCACGCGGCCGTCTATCCGCAGCTGAGCCGGCTGCTGGCCTGAATGGGAGAGCGGGGATGAGCGCGACGGTGGCGACGCCTGGCGACGAGGCCGGTGCGGCGGTCGAGGCCGCCGGAGAGCGGGCCTCTGCCTATCCCTGGTATGCGCTCGCCGTCCTGATCCTGGCCTATGTCCTGGCCTTTCTCGACCGGCAGGTCCTCAATCTGCTGGTCGAGCCGATGAAGCGCGACCTCGGCCTCTCCGACACCCAGGTCAGCCTGCTGCAGGGCCTGTCCTTCGCCCTGTTCCTGTCGATCGGCGGGCTTCCGGTCGGGCGGCTGATCGACAGCCGTCGCCGGCTGACCGTGCTGTCGGCGGGGATCGCGGTCTGGAGCGCCATGACGGTGGGCTGCGGCCTGGCGCGCGGCTATCTCCAGCTTCTGCTCTGCCGCATCGGCGTCGGTGCGGGCGAGGCGGCGATGACCCCGTCGGCCTATTCCCTGATCGGCGACTATTTCCCGCCCCGGCGGCTGGGGCTGGCGATGGGCCTCTACAGCATGGGCGCCTATGTCGGCGCCGGCCTGGCCATGGTGATCGGGGCGGCGGCGGTGGCTGGGGCGGCCCGCGGCGTGGTCGATCTGCCCTTGCTCGGCGCGATCCCGGCCTGGCAGGTGGTCTTCCTGGCGGTCGGCCTGCCGGGTTTCGTCGTCGCAGCCTGGGTGGCGTTCCTGCGCGAGCCGCGCCGGCGGGGCTCGGAGGGGCGGGCGCCGCCGCCCTGGCCCGAGGTGCGGGCCTATTTCAAGACCGACGGCCGGGCCCTGGTCTGCGTCAACCTCGCCGTCGCCTTCGCGGCCATGGCCATGTACGGCCTGTCGGCCTGGGTCCCCAGCCTGTTCGTCCGCGCCTTCCATTGGCGGGCCAGCGAGATCGGCCACGCCTTCGGCCTGATCGTCATGGTCTGCGGCGCGCTGGGCACGCTGTCGGCCGGACTGATCGGCGACCGCCTCAAGGCGCGCGGCGTGGCGCGCGGCCGCCTGCGGGTGCTGGTCTGCGCCGCCGTCCTGGCCGCGCCGTTCGCCCTGGCCGCGCCGTTGGCCGCATCACCCGTCCTGTGTCTGGCGCTCCTGGCGCCGCTGGTGCTGTTCCTGACCCTTGCGGTCGGCTCCGGCCCGGCGATCCTGCAGGAGATCACCCCCAACCGCATGCGGGGCGTCCAGCACGCCCTGGCGGTGCTGACGGTCAATCTTGTCGGCCTGGGGCTCGGGCCGACCCTGATCGCGCTCATCACCGACTTCGGCCTCAAGGACGAGGCGCGGCTGGGCGCGGCCCTGGCCATCGGCGCGCCCTTGATGCTGGCGGTCTCGGCGGGCTTCGGCCTGGCGGCGTTCGGACCCTACGCCCGCGCCCAGGCGCGCGTCGGACCGGCGGCGCAATGAGGCCGCGCCATTGCGCGCCGCGCAACGGCCGTTCGAACCTGCGCGTTACCGCCGTCCGTCCCGCCTTGTTATCCCGCCGCCAGCCGACCGCGGCCGGTCGGTCTTGCACCGGGGGATGTCCTAAATGAGCAGGCAATGCGGCGCGGTCGCGCTGGGGACCTTGGCTTCGATCCTGGCGGCGGGCGCCGCCTGCGCCCAGGAAGGGACGACCGCCCTCGACGAGATCGTCGTCGTCGGCAGCCGCGCCGCCGGCCGCGTGGTCGCGGACTCGCCGGCACCGGTCGACGTCATCTCCGCCGAGGCGCTGCAGGCCCAGGGCTTCGCCGACCTCAGCCGGGCGCTGCAGGTCCTGTCGCCCTCGTTCAACTATCCCCGCTCGGCCACCGCGCCGTCGGCCGCCAACACCCGCGCGGTCAGCCTGCGGGGCCTGGCCCCCGACCAGGTGCTGGTGCTGGTCAACGGCAAGCGCTGGCACGCCTCGTCGGTGATCAACTTCAACAACGTCATCGGCCGCGGCTCGACGCCGACCGACCTCAACGCCATCCCGCTGTCGGCGGTGGCCCGCGTCGAGATCCTGCGCGACGGGGCGGCGGCGCAGTACGGCTCCGACGCCATCGCCGGCGTCATCAACATCGTGCTGAAGTCCGACGCGGCGGGCGCCCTGGTCTCGGCCCAGGGCGGCGTCACCGACCAGGGCGACGGCCAGAACGCCACGCTGTCCCTCAGCCAGGGCTTCGACCTCGGCGGCCGCGGCGCCCTGACGGTGGCGGCCGAGGCCCGCTACCGCAACAGCACCAACCGCGCCGGTGTCGACAGCCGCTATGGGCGGGTGACCAACGAGCAGGGCGATCCCGACTCGCTCGACCTAGCGGTCTTGGCCAACGGGACCTACGCCCTGACCGAGGGCGTCGAGGCCTACGGCTATCTCGTCTACGACCGGCGCAAGTCGACCAGCCCCGCCCAGTACCGCGCGCCCAACATCTCGGTGCTCTATCCCGACGGTTTCATCCCGCACGTCCGCCTGAACCTCGACGACGTCGGCGGCGGCTTCGGCCTGCGCGGCAAGGCCGGGGGCTGGGCCTGGGACCTCAGCGACAGCCCCGGCTACGCCAAGGCCGATTTCCGGGTGAACTCGACCGCCAACGGCTCCCTGGGCGCGGCCAGCCCGACGTCGTTCGACGCCGGCGGCGCACGCTACTTCCAGAACGTCCTCGACTTCACCGTCTCGCGGCCGTTCGCCGTCGCCGCCGGGGCCAACCTGGCCGTCGGGGTCGAGCATCGCTACGAGACCTACCGCATCCGCTCGGGCGAGGCGGCCTCGTTCGCCGGGGCCGGCGCGCAAGGGTTCCCCGGCTTCAACCCGCCCCAGCCGGTGGATGCCGACCGCTCGGCGTTTTCGGCCTTCGCCGACGGCGAGCTCAGCCCGGTCCGCCGGCTGACCCTGGGCGCGGCGGTGCGCTACGAGCACTATGACGACTTCGGCGACGCCACCTCGGGCAAGCTCAGCGCCATCTTCAAGGCCACGGATGTCGTCTCCCTGCGCGCCACCGCCTCCACCGGCTTCCGCGCCCCGTCGCTGCAGCAGAGCTTCTTCAGTACGGTGACCAGCCAGTCCAGCGGCGGCGTCTTGGTCAATGTCGGCACCTTCGCGGTGAACGACCCGGTGGCCCGGGCCCTGGGCGCCTCGGCGCTCAAGGCCGAGACCTCGCGCAACCTCAGCGCCGGGGTCGTGCTCAAGCCGGCGTCCGGCCTGACCTTCAGCGCCGACGTCTTCCACATCGAGATCGACGACCGCATCGCGCTCAGCGAAACCCTCAGCGGCCCGGCGGTGGCCGCCGTGCTCAAGGCCGCCGGCGTGACCAACGCCTCGCAGGTGCGCTTCTTCACCAACGCGGCCGACACGGTCACCGACGGCTACGAGCTGACGGCCAACTGGCGGCGCACGGTCGGCCCGGCGCGGCTGGACGTGACGGCGGGCTATATGCTGGTCGACACCGACATCGACCGGCTCAAGGCCAATCCGGTGCTGCCGAACCTGCCGCTGCTGGCGACCAGTTCGATCGACCTGCTGACCAAGGCCCAGCCCCAGAACAAATTCACCCTGTCGGCCAGGGCCGTGATCGGCCGCTGGAGCCTGGACGCCGATCTGGCCCGCTTCGGTCCCTTCCGCGCCATCCAGGTGGCCGGCGAGCAGACCTACGCGCCGGTGACGACGCTGGACCTTCAGGCCGCCTACGCCGTCACCGACCATCTGAGCATCGGCGCCGGCGTGCTCAATCTCGGCGACGCCTATCCCGACAAGATCGCCGACCGCGCCCTCAGCCAGGGCGGCAGCATCCAGTATCCCGAAGTCGGCGCGGTCGGCACGAACGGGCGGGAATACTTCGTGCGCCTGACCGGGCGGTTCTGATCCGGCGGGCGGGTCGCGCCCCGACCGGCGCACGCCATTCAGGCGATCAGGCGGCGGACGGCCTTCTCCAGCGCCGCCTGCGTCGCCGCTTCCGACAGGCCCTGCTTGCGGCGCAGGCGCGACCAGGTCTCGAACCCCAGAAGCGCGTCCAGGATCTCGACCAGGTCGCGGTCCTGGGCGACGGGGGGCGGCAGTTCGCGCTCGAGGATCAGGCGGAGCGCGGCGACCAGGCGCGAGTCGTCGCCGTTGAGGAATTTCGAACGATGGCGCAGCGCCTCCGAGGCCTGCTTGAACGGGGTGATGCGCTCGAAGGCCGCGCCGCGCCGTTCGATCAGTTCGACTACGCGCTCGCGCCAGTCGGCGGAGCGGAACGGCGCCTCGGCTATGGCGCGCAGCTCGCCCTCAATGACGCCGGACATCTCGCGATAGAGGCTGTCCATGTCCTCGAAGTGGCGGAAGACGGTGCGCAAGCCCACCCCGGCATGGGCCGCAACCTGGTCGGCGCTCGGCGAAACCTCGCCGTCGCGGATGATGTCGAGCATGGCCGCGACGATGCGGGCGCGGCTGTCCTGGCCGCGACGACGGCGGCCGTCGGCGCTGACGGCCGGCGTTTCCTCGTCGGGTGAAGGGTCGGGCGAGGGGCTCAGAGAGGCGAGAGCCATGGCGATGTTGGCGGCGTCCTGCGGTTGAGCCTTATGACGACCTACCGCGTCGGCGCGTCGGGCGCCAGCCCGGCCGCCGATCACCGGAACGTCCGCAGGCGGCCGGTGCGGCGAACGGTCGTTTCGCCGGCCGGCAGGCTGACGAAATCGCCGTCGCGGCCGACGCGGACGGTCCCCGAGAAGATCCGCCGGGAGCGGCCGAGATAGGGGCCGTCGAGCGCCGCCACCGGCAGGGGCGGTATGACATGGTCGAACAGCAGATAACGGACGCCGGCCCGCTGGGCGATGGCGGCGGCCTGCTCCGGCGTGGTGTGATAGGACAGGATGTCGTGCAGGATGGCCGCCAGATTGGCCTTTCCGGCCGCCAGGGCCGCCCGTCGCTGCACCGCCACCAGATTGGGCGCCAGGCCCTCGTGCACCAGCAGGTCCGCGCCCCGCGCCGCCGCCTCCAGCCGGGGCGAGGGGGCGGTGTCGCCGCTGATCACCGCCACCCGGCCCTTGTAGGCGAAACGGTAGCCGACGGCGGGCTCGGCGGGGTGGTGGTCCACCGGAAAGGCGGTCACCTTCAAGTCGGGATCGTCGATCAGCACCACGTCGGGCGCGTCGCGGCCGGCCGTGAAGGCGCGCGCCTCGCCGCCGGCCCCGGAGGGCGGCATGACCTTGGGGCCGTGGTGGACGATGCGGTAGCCGCGGTCGAGGGCGTAGGCCGCCTGGAAGCCGGCCACTACCTGCTCGACCCCGGTCGGCCCGTAGATCGGCAAAGGCGTCGTCCAGGCCCCGCCGGCCCAGCGCTGCAGCATCAACTCGCCCAGCCCGTCGATGTGGTCCGAATGGAAATGGGTGAGGAACGCCGCCTCCACCTGCGGGGGCGGCAGGTTCATCAGGGCCAGGTTGCGCACGCCGCCGTCGCCGGCGTCCACGACGAACAGTCGCCGCCCGGCCAGCACGGCGACGCAGGGGCCGGCGCGGGTCGGGTCGGGCAGGGGCGCTCCGGCGCCGCACAGGCCGACATGCAGGCCGTCCGGCAGGCCGGCGTAGGGATCGCGCGCGAACGCCCGCTCGTAGAGCCGCCCCAGCCCGGCGACCGCGAGCGGCCCCCGCATGGCGTAGGCGGCGGCGAGGGCCGCCGCGATCAGGGCCGTCAGGACGAGGGCGACCAGGGTCCGCTGACGCATTCCGATGCTTTGCTCCCCATGGCGGACGGTCGATGATGTATTGACATTATATGTGCCAATATATGTCAATCCTGCTGTCAAAGGGGAGACGAGGATGAGCATCGCGCCGCGCCGTGCGTTCCCGGCGCGGGCCGTCGTCAGCCGGCTCGCCAGCGGATTGATCACCAGTGACCTCGCCCGCGACCTGCGGCGAGGCTTGGGGCGCCGGCCAGGGCCGCCGGTGGTCGAGTATTTCCATCAGGTCGACGATCCCTACAGCCACCTGGCCGCCCAGATGCTGGGGCTGCTGGCCCGACGCTACGGCGCGACGGTGCGGCCGTGGCTGGTTCCGCCGCCGGACGCGGCGGCCGCGCCCGAGCGCGAGCGGCTCGCCGCCTACGCGCTCAGGGACGCCGGCCGTCTCGCCGCCGAGTACGGCCTGGCCTTTCCGCCGGGGGCGCGTTCGCCCTCGCCCGAGCGGGCGCGGGCGGCCAACGCCGAACTCGCCGCCGGCCTGGCCGTGGATGGCTTCGCCGAACGAGCGGTCGCCGTGGGCGCCCGGCTGTGGGCCGGCGAGGCGGCGGCCGACGAGGCCGACGGGGCGGCCGAAGCGGGGGCCGTCGCCGCCTTGGCCGAAGGCGAGGCGAGGCGGCGGCGCCTCGGCCACTATCTCGGCGCGATGACGTACTTCGAGGGCGAATGGTTCTGGGGCGTCGACCGGCTCAACCACCTTGAGGAGCGGCTCGCCGCGCGGGGCTTCGACGGCGCGCCCGAGAACACCCCGGCCCTGGTCCCGTATCGCGCCGCCGGGGCGCCGTCGGCCGGCGATCTGCACGTCGGCCTGGACGCCGGTCTTGGCCGGGGGCCGACCGTCGAGCTCTGGTTCTCGTTCCGCAGCCCCTACACCTGGCTGGCCTTTCCCCGCGTGCGCCGGCTCGCCCGCCGGTACGGCGCGGACCTGCGCCTGCGCTACATCCTGCCGATGGTGATGCGCGGTTTGCCCGTGCCGCTGGTCAAGCGCCGCTACATCCTGCTCGACGCCAAGCGCGAGGCCGACCGGGCGGGCCTGCCGTTCGGCCGGATCGTCGATCCGGTGGGGGCGGGGGCTGAGCGGGCGCTGGCGGTGGCGCACCGCGCCCTCGCCCTCGGGTCGGCGGAGGCGTTTTGCGAAGAAGCCCTGCGCGCAGCCTTCGCCGAGGGGGTCGACCTGGCGAGCGACCGGGGACTCTACGGCGTCGCCCGTCGCGCCGGGCTGGGCGACGCCCAGGTGGACGAGGCTCTCGTCGACCAGAGCTGGCGGGCCGCCGCCGAGGAGAACCGGCGGGCGCTGTTCGAGGCGGGGCTTTGGGGCGCGCCGACCTTCCGCGTCGGCGGCGCGGCCGCGCATTGGGGACAGGACCGGCTGTGGGCGCTGGAAGCCGACCTCAGGGCGGCGACGGGCCGCCCATGACGGCGGCTGGCGCGGGCTCGAAGGCGAAGACCGTCGCCGACGTCGCGCCGTCGGCCTCGCCGAAATCCCGGATCGAATAGTCGGCCAGCGCCCGCAGCCGCGCCGTGGGCAGATAGGCCCGCCAGGGATCGCCGATCAGCGCCTCGACGCCGGCGGCGAGGCCGCGATCGAGGAAGGCGACCACCCGCTCCGCGACGTCGCGGTCGTAGAACAGGTCGCCGACCAGCACGAGATCGACCGCCGGCGGCGGGCCCCTGGTGAGGTCGTCGAGCAGCGGCGTCAGCGCGACCCCGTTCAGGGCGGCGTTCAGCTCCAGCGCGGCCAGGGCGTAGGGGTCGACATCGGCGGCGATCACCTTGGCCGCGCCGGCCTTGGCCGCCGCGATCCCGACAAGGCCCGCCCCGGCGCCGAGATCGAGGACCCGGCGGCCGGCCACGCAATCCGGGTGGTCGAGGACATGGCGCGCCAGCGCCAGGCCGCCGCCCCAGCAATGGGCCCAGTAAGGCGCGCCGAAGTCGTCGTCCCGCTCCGCCAGCCGGCGCAGGCCGCTTCGCGGGCCGGCCAGGTGAAGGCGGACCTCCGGGATCGACGGAACCGCCGACACGGGCAGGTTGGCGCGGATGAACGCCTGCACGTCGGGCCGCGCCGCTCGGGTCGTCATGCTGCTTCTCCGGGAAGAGGGCTTGGGTCCGGCCCAGGCCTCGGCCGGCGACGCCGGCCTGTCAATGCGCGTGTGTCGATGAAGCCCGTCGAAGGCCGCGTTCCCGGTCATGTTCTCGACGCTCGGGGCCCAGCGCGGAAATCCGGCGGTTGCGAATCCTCGCCGCCCGTGGTTGCAGCTTGCGGAGGTCGGCGGTCACCGACGCAACCTTGCATCGCCGCGGCGCCGCCCATCCAATTCCGCGCAACATCCCATGGGGCTTGAGATGACGCCTTGGTTCCTGAACTTCGACTTCAACGGCCGTTCGCGGCGATCGCACGCCTGGGCGAACTGGGCGTGCTGGTTCGGCGCGAGCGCGGTCCTGCTGATCGCCATCGGCGTGACGGCGGGCGCCCACCCCGACCCGACCAAGCTGAACCCCCTGGTGGTCGTGCTGTCGCTGGCGGTGGTGGCCGTCGCGCTGCTGAGCTTCGTCGACAATCTGGCGATGATGTTCCGACGCGCCCATGACACCAACAAGTCGGGCTGGATCTGGCTGCTGCTGATGATCCCGCTGGTGAACCTGCTGGCGCTCTACTGGCTGCTGATCCAGGACAGCGACCACGGCGCCAATCGCTACGGCCCTCCGACCAAGACCTTCTATCAGGCCGGGCCCGGCCAGGACGCCGGCCCCGTCTCGTAGCGAAGCGCGAAGGCCGAGATCGCGCCGTACCGCCCGATGGTTACGACTTTGCCGATCTCGCCGGCGTCATCTTTGGCGCTCGGATGTCGGAACCGGCAAGGTGGCGACCATGAAGATCGTGGAGCGCAAGTGTCGCGGGGCGGGCCGTTCCGATTTCGAGATCTATCAGGCCCGATATGACCAGGGCATCAAACTCTACCTTGGCGTCAAGGTCGATGATGCGCTGGAGATGGGCGAGTGGATCGAATTCTAAGGCTGTCAGCTCGTCAACTCTGGTGCGGTCCGAAACCCGAAACCTCTCCATTTAACAACGGCGGCTATTGGCGCTTTGACGATCCCACGATGCAGTGATCTCGGCGATAGGCGAGAAACGGATCCGAATTCAGGCGGACGGCCAAAGGTAACTGTCGGGGCGGAGTAGGGGCTAGTGAAGATGACCATTCCATTGGCTGCGACGCGTCACCGACGCCTGCGATGAGCTTGACGGCTCGCGAAAGTTGAGTCCGGCTCTGTTATCAGCTAATCGTCTAGCGCTTCTGCCTGGACGGTTCGGAATGATCCGCCTTCACTCGCCCATGTCGATCGAAGATTGTTTTGCGCGACTGCGCTCTGAGCTCGACCCGCCCTGGAAAATCTTCGGACGCAAACCGGTCGTCGGCACGGTGACGAGAGCTCGACTGCTTGTTCATAAGCGCACGTCGGTGTTTGTCCGTAACTCCTTTCAACCGCATCTGTCAGCGACGTTTCAGCCGGACGGAGGAGGGACATCGATCACTTGCAGGTTCGTGCTTCACCCGTTCACGGTCGCGTTCATGGTGCTTTGGGTGACTGCGGTATTGCTTGTGGGCGGGGGAGCGGTTGGTGAACTCGTGCGACCAAACCATTCGGATGAGGCGTGGGCCGGGGTCTTCGTGCTGTTCGGGATGTTGGCGTTCGCGGCGGCTCTTGTCGGCGGCGGCTGGTGGCTCAACGCTTCGGACAAGGATCTCCTGATCAAGTTTCTGACGAGCAAGCTGCAAGCGGTGGCCGCACCGCCTAACCACGCCCAACGCTTGGCGCACGCTCCCGGCCTCCCAGTCTGACAAGGGAAGCCCGTCTAGTCTGACCTCGCCAGCCGTAGCCGGATGAAGGCCACAGAGCACCTTCAATAGAGTCGGCTTCCCCATGCCTGGACCACACAGGAGGCGGCCATGTGCACCGGCCATTCCTTTCGTGATCTGGAGTCGCTCGACACCTATGCTGATAGCGGAATCATCGCTAATGCGACGACCCTCCGGCTCGCACGTCCCAAAGCCTGAACAAGCAGGCAACCGCGTTTGCAAACCAAGCTGCAAACCGCGTCGACAGCGATTTTCTAACCCATTGATTTTGTTGGAGACCTGGCCGAGAATCAAACTCGGGTACGCGGATTTGCAGGCCCTAGCAGATTGTTGAAAAACAGCAGTTTAGATGCAACGTGTGAAAATAAAAATTAATCAATTTCAATTGATTAACTTACCGTTTCGAAGTGGTCAGGCGTCTGCGGCGTGCTGTCGATTCATGATAGGAAGATGCTGGACTGTATCGTCCGGCGGCGTGCGACCCTAACTGGGGCGGCCTTGAAGCTGCTCCGGTCGCTACCGTGTAGTCAGTTGATCGAGCCCGAACGGATCGTTGCAGATTGATTGGGTGCGCGCATCGCGGTGCTGGATCGCCTGGGTCTCAGCATTCCGCATTCGCCAGGGCGTTAGCGGGAGAACAACAGGGCGGAGAGCTCTCAACTGCTGATCCGGCGATGCGAACGGCAGCAGCAACTGTTCAAGAGTCAGGGCTCAGTCCAGCGCCTTCCTCCACCTACGCCGCCGTCTATAACGTCTTCAACTTTCAACCCCCTCTGATCCGCCGACCGACGCTCCGCCAGTTCCGGGCCGCGGCGCATCAGGCGTGGGCGGAAGCGACGGTCGCCGCCTGACGGTCATGGTGGGGGAGGGCGCTCTGCGTCTGTCGCGAGCTAAGTTGTCAGCACCACGCCGCGGCATCGTTAAGCGATCATTCCTCCTCGGCCATCGCTCCGCCTTGCCCGCGACCCGGTCTTCATAGGGGCGGCACGGTCGAAGCTGGCCCTGGGGGCTTCCGTTGTCCTAGCGGGGGCGTGAAACCGCTTCTCCGCGGAGAAAATTCATATATGTATTGAATCAAATACAGAGCTGAATCGTAGCGCGCGAGCGCAACCGAGAGCCAGGATGAGGAAACCAATGGGTCGGTCGCACAACGGCGGGTATCAATCTTTTGGAATGGGAAGGCTGTGGGGCGCGAGTGCGCTGGTCCTTGCAGCGTGTTTGGCGAATGCGCCGGCGCAAGCAGAGGGGAAGTCGTCCAGCGTGAACGAAGGCGCTGTTCAGCAAGTGGACGAGGTGGTCGTCACAGGCACGCGCATCCGCCACACTGATGCGGTCAGCGCTAACCCGATTACGGTCGTTGGGGCGCAGGCCCTGCAGGTCTCCAACGTGCAGACCATTGCTGACGTGCTGTCCAAGCTGCCCGTGATCAGTCATCAGGGCTACGGCGGGGCGACCCCAGCGGGGCAACAGACCGGAACGACGGGCGTCGACATGCGCAACCTCGGCCCAAGTCGAGCGCTTGTTCTAGTCGATGGCCGACGTTACACCCCCAGCATCAGCCTGCTGAACATAGCGGTCAACGTCGATACGATTCCGGTCTCGATGATCGATCGCATTGAGATCCTGCGCGATGGCGCCTCGCCGATCTACGGATCGGATGCGGTCGCTGGCGTGATCAACATCATCACCAAGCAACATTTTAATGGGGCGCAGATTGACGCGGACACTGGCGTCAGCGGGCGCGGTGATGGCGCTACGTATCATGTCAGCGTCACCGTGGGCCGCGAATTTTCGGCCGGAAATATCCTCGCAAATCTCTCCTACGTGAAAAAGGACGGGTTGACCGCCCAACAGCGCGCCTACTCGGCCAATCCTGTCCAGGGCTATATTCCGAATGGCTCCGGCGGCTTCACCCCTTACTTCGGAAGCATCTTTTCCCCAGGCGGCACGTGGCTGTCTCAGGGCGTGACTTTTATCGGCCCAACCACCAGCCAATACGCGCTCTTGCCAGAGACGGGATACGTCGAGACCAATAACAGTAGCATCGTCGATCCGATGGAAACTTATGCGGGGACGGTTCACGCGCGATATGAACTGAGCCCGCAGATCAAGGCGTTTTTTGATGCTGACTACGCACGGGATGACACGGTGTCTTATGGCTCGGCCGCGGAGTTTTTCGCCGGGCGTAGCGCGAAATATCCGAGCGCAGGCAATGTGCCGGCAGACAATCCCTACAACTTGATCGGAATCCCGATCACCAACTTTTACAAATCGTTCGACACAGTCGGGGATCGTTACATCCCGACCCGGACCACCACCTGGGAGGCCGCGGTAGGGTTAAGGGGCGAGTTCGGCGATGGTTATGAGTGGACCGCCAGCTACAAGTACGGCAGCAGCAATAGCCGCTCGGGCTTCCCGAACAACCTGAACGTCAATCACCTGGTGACGGCCTACGACCCGATCCTTTGCGCCGCGGCGCCCACGTGCGCAGCGGCGGGCGCCGCGCTCGACCCGTTTGGGCCGGCCACTATCACGCCCGCGTTCGCCAACTACATCCGCCAGAATGACACGGTGACCAACCGATATGTGCAACAGATCGGCGGACTGTCGCTTACGGGCCGGTTGGCCAAGCTGCCGGCGGGCCCCTTGAGTTTCGCGCTCGGAGGGGAAATCCGCCGAGAGTCCGGAGGGACCTCCTACGACGACATCATTTTGGCGGGAGATTCCTCTCTAATAGACGCCAAGAACACGTCGGGCGCATACACCTCCAAGGAGGTGTATGCTGAACTCAATGCGCCATTGTTAAAGGATGTTGCGCTGGCCAAGTCGCTGACTGTCGATGGCGCGGTCCGGTATTCTGACTATGACTTGTTCGGGGGATCGACAACTTGGAAGATCGGCTTGAACTGGGCCGTGAACGACGACGTACGCGTCCGGGGAGGTGTTGGGACGGCCTTTCGCGCCCCTTCGATCATTGACCTTTATGGTGGCGCGCTGAACACTTTCTCGACCTATGCCGACCCCTGTGACCCGACGAAAGGGCGGCGTTCCAATCCCAGCGTCGATGCGGCTTGCCTGGCGCAGGGGCTGGGCTCCGATTTTCGCCAGGTGAATTCAAAGACGCTCGGTTTGCGCACCGGCAGCGCGAACCTCGTCCCGGAGACGGCTGACGAGGCCAATATCGGCGTCGTCTTCACGCCGCGCTTTGCTCAAGGATTGGCCGTCGCGATCGACTACTTTTCCATCAAGTTGAAGAACGCGATCTCTCAGCCGGGCACAGGGATCATCCTGTCCGAGTGCTATTCGAACTATTCAGCCTCGAACTCGGCGTGTGCGGGCATTTCGAGAAACGCGGCGGGGCAGATCAGCGAAATCCTGCTGCCGAAGGAGAACTTCGGGGGTGTCAGGACGGACGGAGTCGATTTCTCCGTTCAGTACGCTTTCGAGGCGAGCCGGCTCGGCCTGGGCGTCGGACAGTTCACGGCGAGTTTGGACGGGGCATATCTGCTGAACTACAAGCAGCAGGCCCTGACCGGAGGCCCCTTCACTCAACTGCGGGGCTATTTCGCGCAGGATGGGAGTTTCGGGAGCTATAACGTCCTGCGGGCTACCGGGAATCTCACCTACAGCCGCGGTGACTGGAGACTAGATTACAAGATTCGGTACATCGAAGGCGGCAAGGCGTTCGGCTTCATGCCTGAGGCTGAACCCATGTCTGCTGCAAGGACTCCCGATGTATATTACAATGATATTTCGCTGAGTTATCGCCGTGAGCGGTATCAAATCACGGTCGGCATTGAAAATATTGCCGATACTCAACCGCCGTTCATATTCGGTACGCAATACGATGCGACAGCGTATGATCTGATGGGCCAGTATTTCTATCTTAAGTTCTCGGCCAAGTACTGAATATTGGGCGATTTATTGAGTGTTCGGTCTATATTTGTGATTTCGCCAAGTGGCGAAAGTGTACGGTTCCAACGGTTTGCGATGCGGCTGCGGCGCGCATAGTGAAATTAAGGAATGTAATCGTCTCAGAGCTGTGGCGATCAGGGAAGTCATGTGCGAAATCGCTGCTTCTGTAGACGGTTGATGGGAGAGTATGGGTCTACCTTACAAACCCGTTTGCGTTGCGCTCTTGCAAGAGCGCAACGCTGTGGGAGTGGGGTGACAGAATCTTCGCACCGGCCTAAGTTTGCCTAATGGCTAATGATAGAGTGACCGCTTGGCGCCGACGTCAACGTGAAGACGCCCGTCCGCGCTTCACTCGTGAGGATTGGCTCCGTGCGGCTCGGAAGGCGCTTATTCGCGGCGGCGTGGCCTCGGTTAAAGTGGAACGTTTGGCCGCCGATTTGGCCATTACACGGGGTGGTTTTTACTGGCATTTCAAGGACAGGAAGGATCTCCTGGATGGCCTTCTCGCCGACTGGGTGGAGAACAACACCGAGCCGCTAATTAAGGCTATTGAGAACGATCAGCCCGATGGCGTTGCGCAGTACCGCGCGCTGGTGAAGACTTGGCTCGATGAGCGGCGATATTCGCCGGCGTACGATTCTGCTGTACGCGATTGGGCGCGGTTGGATTCGAAAGTGGCGCAGACGGTGCGGCGCATCGACGAGCAGCGTATTCGCGCGGTGGCCAATATTTTCTTGAACCTCGGCTATGAGATGGACGAGGCGATGATCCGAGCCCGAGTGACCTACTATCATCAAGTAGGCTACTACGCTTTGGCGATTAAAGAGTCGAAGGCGGCTAGGTTGCAGGGCTATCAGCTTTACTCACGAGTCCTGATCGGCCGCGATAGCGAAGCCTGAGCTTCCCAGCCTCGACAAGGTCATGTTTCTGCGACTCGGCGTTCGGTTTCGCCCCGGCGGGCCGACACCCTCCTCGTGAATTTCAAACACTGACTGACTGGGCGCGGATGACGGCTTGAGCGCACGCCGACCGCAGCCTGCCTCCATCTGTCGCCCGCAACCATCGATACGTCGCGGCATGCGCCTTAGGCGTTGACAGGGCGAGGGAATATGCGCTCTCTGTCCATACATAACTGTATTTAAAAGCCATCAGCCGCGTCCCTAATGGGCGGCGGTGGCGCGGTCGGATAGGGAGGGGTTCGGCATGTGCAATCCGACGAGGGCGGCATGACGCCTGCTCGCATTCAACGGCGTTTGTCGGAATGCCTGGCGGACAATGCGGTGTTGACCGAGGTGCCCGGCGCTGCCGCCGCGATCTGGATCGACGATCGTCTTTACGAAGCCGCAACGGGGGTGCTGAGCGTAGACACCCGCGTGCCGGTCACTGCCGATTCAGTTTTCCAGATCGGCTCGATTACCAAGATGCTCACGGCGACGTTGGTTATGCAGTTGGTGGATCAGGGGCTAATCGACATTGACCGCCCGGTCGTGTCTTACCTGCCTGAGTTTCGTGTTGCTGATGCAGAGGCGACGGCAATGGTCACGCCCCGTCAATTACTTAGCCATATGAGCGGCGTTGAGGGTGACCTCTTCCTCGATACGGGGGACGACGATAGCGCGCTCCAACGATATGTCGCGGCTGGGCAGTCGCTTACTCAGATTCATGCTCCCGGCCGAGCAGTGTCGTACTGCAACTTCGGCTACAGCGTTCTTGGACGGCTAATCGAGCGTATGACGGGCCTGAGTTGGGCCGCGGCCCTACGGGAGCGACTGGTTGTTCCCCTGGGAGCCCGGCGGCTTCTGACGCGGCTGGACGAGGTCGTCAAGGAACGGGTTGCAGTCGGACATGTTGTCGATCCGCAGACAAGAAAGGTCGGCGTGGTTTCAAAGACCTACCTGCCTGTGTCACTGGCGCCGGCAGGCTCGACGGTCGTAGCGGCGCTTGCGGATCTGATGTTGTTCGCGCGCATGCATCTTGATGGTGGTCGCAACGCATCCGGGCAGATCTTGCTCAGCCCTGAGTCGGTCGCTGCGATGCAGAGCATCGAGGGGCTGCTGCCTTCGCCTCAATGGGCGTTGCAAGCTCGTGGACTGGGCTGGGTGCTGTCCTCGTGGAGTGGTCAGCCGGTTTATGGTCACGACGGCGGCACGACGGGCCAGGCCTCGTTCCTCCGGGTGTTGCCCCACAGACGCATGGCGATGATCCTGTTCGCCAATGCGCTGACACGCCCTAAGGAGCTATTCCACAGCGTATTCAGCGAATTTTTTCGCGACCTGGGCGGGGTTGAGATGGCGAAGCCGCCGCCGGCCATCGACATGGATCGGGTGGACGCCGCCAAGCTCGCCGGGCGCTACCGAAGCCTTTCCACGACGATCGAGGTGTTCCAGCGGGACGGGCGACTGTTCTTGCGCTCGTTTGACGCAGCGATCCCTGGGAACGCCGCCAAGGGCGACCAGACGACCGAACTGGAGCCGGTGTCGCCGAGGGGATTTCGCATGTTGACCCCCGGATTGTCGTCCCCGGACGGCGTCGTATTCCACGACGAGGACGAGCGGGGAATTCCCCGATTGATGCTCGTCCGAGTTCGCAACTTCGCGAGGGAAGCATGAGTTCCGTCCAAGTCGAAGGCGCGGAGCGCTATCCGTCCGACGTGGCTCGGGGCGTGAATACGTCTCTCACCATCGATATGTTGTGCCCGCTGGGCCTCAACAACGGGCGCACGACATCGTGGCTCAAGAATGCAGCGTCGTTCTCGGTTGACGATTATCGGAAGATAAGGGCCTCGGGGATAAAGGTGTTCCACATCTCCTACGGGCGCAACAAGGTCAGGCCCTATGAAGATGTGTTAGGCTACCTGGCCGCTTGGAACGGCGTTATCGCCTCCAATGGCGACTATCTTGCTCGCATCGACGAGCCGGACGACTTCGATCGAATCGTCGCCTCCGAACGGATCGGGATCATTCTTGGCACCCAATCGGCATACCATCTGCAGTCCGTAGACGACGTGGAGATATTCTACGCGCTTGGGCAGCGCGTCTGCCAGCTGACTTACAACACGCTTACCCCGTTGGGATCGGGGTGCACCGAGCGGGTGGATTGCGGCTTGTCCGACCTTGGCGTGGCCATGGTCGAGCGAATGAATGAGGTCGGCATGACCGTCGACCTGTCTCACTGCGGCGATCGGACGACTATGGACGCTATCGAAGCGTCGAAGGGCCCCGTCCTGATTACGCACGCCAATTGCCGCGCGCTGGTCCCCGGCCACCCGCGCGGCAAGACCGACGAGGCGATCCTGGCCCTGGCGCGCAAGGGCGGGGTGATCGGGATGACGATCCTCCGCAACTTCGTATCCGAACAGGAGCCGACGACGATCGAACATTGGCTCGACCACTGCGAACACGTGATCAAGCTGGTCGGCGTCGAGCACGTCGGCATCGGCAGCGATACGGACCTGGACGGTTGGGACAGGTTGGACCCGCTGACACGGGGGCGGATCATCGACGGCATGGGGCCGAAATACCGCTTCCGCGAGCGGCTGGATATCGAGGGTCTCGATCATCCGCAGCGTACGTTCGACATCGTCGCCGGCTTGCGTCGTCGCGGATACGGCTTCGGCGACATCGGCCTGATCCTCGGCGGCAACTTCGCCCGGGTTCTGGCGGAGACGTGGCGGTGAGGGCGTCAGACAGGGGCGTAGAGACGCCGCAGAACCTAACGGACGCTCAGTTGGCGAACGAGGTGCGAGCGCTTTGCACGCGCGATTTGGTTTTGCATCGCACGCCGCCGCCAAGCGCTTGGCTTCGCCGGCTTGCGGACAGCCCATACGCAGCACTGCCGTGGGACGTTTATGGCGTGGGTGGGGCGGCGGACGAGTTGGGGCGGCGGATCGCCGAACTGCTCGGCAAGCCGGCGGCGCTGTTCTTCAGCCGAGGGGTCATCGCCCAGCAGGTCGCGCTCAGGATCTGGGCGACGTCGCCGCGCCCGTCGACGGTGGCGGTCGACGCGAAGAGTCATCTTCAACTGGCCGAAAACGACGCGATCGAGCGGCTTAGCGGCCTCAGCGCCATTCCGATCACCTCGTCCGCGGGGATGACGGTCGCGAACCTCGCCGCCATCGCCGAGCCCATCGGGGCTGTCACGGTTGAGTTGCCGCTGAGGCGGGCTGGGTTTCAGCTCCCAACCTGGTCGGAACTCGTTGAGATTTCGGACTGGTGTCGGGCGCGCGGTATCCCGCTTCATATAGACGGCGCCCGGCTGTGGGAGAGCGGACCTTGGTTCGGACGTTCCTACGCTGAAATCGCAGGGCTCGCCGATTCCATCTATATATCGCTGTACAAGGGGCTCGGGGCCCCGTCGGGCGCCATGCTGGCCGGCGACGCGGACTTCATGGCCAAGGCCAAGGTTTGGCGACTGCGATATGGCGGCGCGCCCTATCGCAATGTCCAGTCCACGGTCGCCGCGCTGCATGGCCTGGACACCCATCTGCCCAAAATGGCGGACTATGTGGCGCGCGCCATTGAACTGGCGGCCGATCTCAAGGCCGTTGGTTTCAAAGTCACGCCCGACCCGCCGCGTAGCAACGCCTTCCATCTGTTCGTGGCGGTCGATCCGCAGCGACTTCAGGCCGCTCATCTGGCGTTCGCCCAATCAACGGCAAGCTGGTTGTTCAACGAGCCGACCGCGACCCAGATTCCTGGTTTTGCCGCTCTTGAGTTCATGATTGGCGATGGCGCGGAAGACTTCACCAACGCCGAAATTATCGACAGCCTGGCGCAAATATTGGACAAGGCTCGTGCGTAAAAAGATCAATGGAATGCTCGCTGCACGAGCCTTTTCGATTTTTGGCGCAGTCGTTTTGCTTGCGGCCGCGCCGTACGCTGGTTCGCAGACGGCAAGCAGTGCGCGCGCGGCCGGCGTCTCGCCATCCAAAATGCTGGACCACGACGACGTGGAAGCTTTCCTCGACGGCGTCATTCGCCCCGCGATGGCTCAGGACCACATCACGGGCGTCGAAGTCGCCGTAGTCAAGGACGGCCAACTGGTCCTGGCTAAGGGCTATGGTTACGCAGACCTTCAGAAAAAGGTTCCGACGGATCCCGCCTCTACGCTCTTTCGGGTCGGGTCGGTGTCGAAGCTCTTCGTGACGACGGCGGCGATGCAACTGGTGGAGCAGGGGCGGCTGGATCTCGACAGGGACGTCAACGACTATCTCGATTTTCGTGTGCAGCCCAAGTTCGGGCGAGCAATCACCATGCGCAACTTGCTTACGCACACGGCCGGGTTCGAAGATGAATCCAAGGACACCTACACGTTTGACTCCAGGCGGGTTCAGCCCTTGGGCCGCCTATTGGCCAGTCATCTTCCGCATCGGGCGTATCCCCCCGGCGCCGTCGTGGCCTATTCCAACTACGGAATGACGCTTGCCGGCTATGTCGTCCAGCGCATTTCCGGCAAGCCCTTCGACCAGTACGTCGCCGAGAACATCTTCACGCCGCTGGGGATGACCCGATCGACGTTTATTCAACCGCCGCCGCCAAGGCCTGATACGACAATCGCCAGGGCCTATGCTGCGGGGAGCGCCGCGCCGTCGCCGTTCGAATATGTGGCGATCGCACCGGCCGGGGCGCTTTCGACTACGGCTCAGGATATGAGCCGTTTTCTCAAGGCAAACCTGCAGGGGGGGCAGGTGGATGGGCGCGCCATACTGACGCCGGCGACCATGGCGCGGATGCAGACCATACAGATTCCAGGCGCCGGCGGCGTCGGGGGTATGGCGCTAGGTTTCGACGAGGTCCGCCTGAACGGCCGGCGCGTGCTGATCCATGGGGGCGCGACGCTACAGTTTCTCGCCTATTTTGCGGTGGCGCCTCGGGAGGGATTTGGCTTTTTCATCGTTGAAAGCAGCGGCAAGGACCGGACGTTCGAGCCGCGCGTGCTGCAGGGGCTTATGGATCGCTACTACCCGCGGGAAGACCCATCCAGTATTCCAGCGGCTATGCAACCTGGGTTCGCGCATGAACATGTCGCTGGCGCTTACCGCTCAAATCGGCGAGCAGATGCGACCATCCTCAGGTTGCTGTCCATCGTCCGGGAGAAGACGGTGAAATCCTATCCTGACGGCTCGATCACCGTAAGCGGCCTTGATACGTCCGCAGGGCGGCCGAAGCATTGGGTGAACGTCCGCCCGCTCGTCTATCGTGACCCGCAGGGCGACGAGATGTTGGAGTTTCGGACGAATGGGTCTGGACGGATCTCCAAACTGATCGGAGCCGATATCGGCGTCAGCGAATTCGACCGCGCCGGATGGTGGGAAAACCGCAATGTAAACTTGGCCCTGTTCGGCTTCAGCGTCCTTGTTTGCTTAATCCATCTGATCTCTGCGGCCGTCTGTCGCCTGCGCAGGCCTTCAGCCGAGTTCGCTCAGGGCGAGCCCAAGATGGGCGCCTTGGTCGTCGTAGGCTGCGCCGTCAACGTGATCGTCTTGGCGGCATGGCCAGCGGCCCTGGTCGGCGGCCTGTTCCATCTGGAGCTGATGTCTTCGGCGATGGATTGGGTGGTGCGCCTGCTTCAGGCCGTCGCGCTTGCCGACCTCTTGCTGCTTGCGATGATGCTCTATCGCGCCGTGCGCCTTTGGACCTTATCGCGCGTGAGCGCCCGAGCGCGCCTTTGGTCGGCTGTGATCGCCGTCGCCGCGCTGACTAGCGGAGCGCTGATCCTCAACTGGAACGTCCTGACCCTCAGCCTAAATTACTGAAGGCTGGGGCGCGTGGGGAAGGTTCAGCGCTTCGCGCCCGTCACTTAGTTATCGGAAACGAGACATGGGCCAAATCGGCATTGATCAAGCCAATGCAATCATCTCGGGCGGCCTCGCCAAGGCGCGCGAGTTGGGGCTCAAGCCGCTAAGCATCGCGGTTCTGGATGCCGGCGGCCACTTGATCGCCTTCCAGCGCCAGGACGCCGCCTCGACCCTGCGGCCGCAGATTGCAATGGCCAAGGCGTCGGGCGCGCTGGCGATTGGCGTCTCGTCTCGCCAGATCGGGCAAATGGCGGCCGAGCGGCCGAGCTTCATCTCCGCGCTGGAGGCGATCGCGCCGGGCGGAATCATTCCCGCCGCCGGCGGAGTGATTGTGATCGGCGCGTCCAGCCGCCCCATCGGCGCGGTTGGCGTTACTGGCGACAGCTCCGACAATGACGAAGCTTGCGCTCTGGCCGGCATCGCCGCCGCCGGACTTACCGCCCAGCCCTGACGCTTAGACTGGCGACCAACTCGCGTTGCCCTCGTCCCGGCCTAGTTCTCCCGAAAGATCCAGATGATCTGTTCTTCCGTAAGACTCGCTCGCCGTTTCTCAAGGGGCCTAACCCCGAGTGGAGGAAATGTTCAAGGGTGGGTCAAGCTCGGTTGGCCAGCCAAGCCCCGCTGCTCCAATTGGGGCAATGCGGCAGATGACAAGTGAGTCCGCCGACAACGTGAAGCTGTCAGGAGGTTTTCAGGTGAAGCATGCGGGTCTTTGCTCTCCACGTCGGCGTCGCGCGCATCGCAGCCCTACTAAGGAAACTCGGCGATGATAATCGGCATAGTTCTTATCGTGCTTCTTGGCGTCGCGTGGTGGTGTCTGCCATAGTTTTATGTAATCGAAACGATGCGACCGAGACTTCGCGTCTTTTAAAAAGCGGCTCACCTCAAGTTCTGTGGTCAAGGGTTGTTGACATGCAATGTCAGATGCCTGGAATCGCGCGTTAGAGCGGCTAAATGGGGTGAGCTTTCTCAGGGCCTGGTGAGCCAAAATATGCGCGGCCACCAACCTCGCGCCCAAGGTCGTTGGAGCAGGCGTTTGGAGGCAGGCCAATTGTGGAGCTACCCGCAGCGCGTCCAGCGCCGTCCAGCCTCAGCGATGGCGGTGATAGAAGCCATCGCAGGGGCTAGTGCGGGAGAGCTGTCCAGTTGATGAGATTGGCCCAGGTTGCTGTGGCCACCACCCAGGCCACCTTTTCATTGCGGTGTCAGCTACTTCCAAACCGCCTCGGCGACGCGATAAAAGTTCCCGCCCAATATTCCAGAAATTGCTGCGTCATCGTAGCCAAGCCGGATCATGCCTTCAACGATCTCGGGGAACTGCTCTGGCGAGACCATATTGACTGTGGTGTCGTACCCGGAATTCGGCGGAAAGATTGAGGCGTTCGATTTCAGGAAGTCGGCCAGATCTTGTGCGTCGTAAACATAGTCCAGGCCAATGCCGACGTGCGCCGGACCGATTAATTGCACGGCATGATCGACGTGGCGCAGGAAGGTCGCAGTGCTGTTGTCGTTGTCGCCGAGGAAAATGCCGATCCCGTTGATCCCGATTACTCCGCCTTTGGCTGCGCAGGCCTGCATCATGGCGTTTGTAATGTTGCGCGGATGCTCCTTCAGGGCCCGCGCGTTCGAGTGGGAAAAGATCACCGGCCCATCGACGTGGTCTATGACTTCCGCGACAGTGCGCGGGCCGGTGTGGCTGCAGCAGACGACCATGCCAACCCGATGCATCTCGTCCAGGACGGTGCGCCCGTACGGCGTCAGGCCGGTGTCGTCATCGTGGCAACCGCCGCCGACGAGATTGTTCTTGTTGTAGGCGATCAGCATCCAGCGGACGCCTAAATCGTAGTACAGGCCGACCAGGCTGGCCTGGTTCGAGACCGCACCGGCTCCTTCGATATCGAAGGTGACCCCGAGCTTTCCTTCCGATTTCGCACGCTGGACGTCGGTTGTCGTCTGCACGAGCAGATAGTCTTCCGGGTGGTCGCGAATCCATTGCCGATAATGGGCCAGCATGCGGATGTGCTGCTCGATGGAATCCGACCCGAATCCGACATTGACGCTCACCACATTCACGCCCATTTGCCTGTGGCGCTTCAGCATCGGTAAGAACTGCAGGTCGTCGGGCCGCAGCGGCAGGCACGTATGGTTGTCCCAAACCAGCGTGGCGTTGAGCAATGTGGCGGCGCGGTTCATGTCTCCTCCTGAACGAAGAATTCCTATCATCTGACACGGCGGTGCAGGTGCGCACCGGAGCCTGATCAGTACATTGCTGTATGGATGGCGGCCTGCGTGACTTGAATTTTTTGGTGTGTGGGCTGGCGGGCAGGATATGCGCTGCGATCGGAGCCCCCAGCGCGAGCGAGCCGTTGATCAGCGGGCGTGTGACCGCCAGTGCGCGTTTCCCGCTCCTGTGGCTGGGCGCATGCGCGTTGTCGCCAGATGGCGGGCCGCAGATGTGAGGGCGGCGTCGGTGCGACCATCGTGAAGTCAAATGTCTTGACTGGTGGGGTGGGCCTCATTGCGCATCTCTAATGGTAATAGGATTCATTTATGAATCCTGTTTGCGCGTGAATTTGGAATATGCCACTGAAATATATAGACTTGTTATATATTGAAATGTCAATGGTATGCATATACGCATTGTAATAGATTCATATATGAATCGATAATCGCAGCGCTGGGAGGCGTCGCCGTGCTAGTGAGGGAATCCGGGGGCGGGGCTTCGGCGGGTGTTTATCCGTCAAGCGGGCGGGCCGCCTATGCATCGATGGTCTTCTTCCTGACCTTCGCGTTCGCCTATGCCGACCGAAACGTGTTGGCGCTCCTCTACGAGCCGATCCGGTTGGAGTTTCACCTCAACGACACCGCTGCAAGCTTGCTGGGCGGGGTTCCCTTTTCGATTGTCTATTCCCTGGCGGCCATCCCGCTAGGCCGGGCGGTCGACCATTTGAATCGCCGGCTCATTCTGGTGGCCGCGGCGACGATCTGGAGCATAGCGACCGTTTGTTGCGGGCTGTCGCACGACATCACCCAGCTGGTGATCGCCAGGATCGGGGTAGGGTTTGGCGAAGCCGCGCTGGGCCCGGCCGTGGTTTCCTTGATCAGCGACTACGTCGCTCCGAACCGGCGGGGGCGTCTGATCGGGTTGACGGCTATGGGGTCGATCGTCGGCTCCGCGCTCGCCCGAATTGGCGGCGGCGCGCTGCTGAACATGTTCGAGGCGGGGGGGCGCGTCATCCTGCCGTTCATTGGCGATGTCTCGGCCTGGCGGGCGGTGTTCATCTTCATTGGCGCGCCTGGCTTGATTGTGGCGGCGATGTTGATCGCACTCAAGGAGCCGTCCCGCAAGGATCATGCGGAGCAGGCCGCTGCTGCGGATGGACCGGTCAAGGCCGTCACGGCTAAGGCTTATTTCCGTGAGCACTATCGCTTAATTGCTTGCGTGTTCTGTGGGTATGGGCTCTTCGCCTTGGTCAATCAGGCGGTGTCTTCTTGGACGCCGATCTATGCGCTTAGGCATTTCCACATTTCAGCCGGAACCGTCGGCGAGCAGTTCGGTTTCATGATGCTGTTCTTCGGCGGCGCCGGGCCGTTGTTGGGTGGATGGATCTCCGACAAGATCGTCGAGAAAGGCAAGCCGGACGCCCGGGTCTTGGTCGGCTTGGTCGGCTTGGCGGGCACGACCGCAGTCCTGCTGTTGCCGTTGGCCCGAACCTACGCCGTCTATCTGACGTTGTCCGCAGTCCATGCCTTTTTCGCCGCCCTGGGCGTCGCGTCTGCGGTTGTGCTGATCCAGGATCTGTTCCCCAACAGGCTCAGAGGTCAGGCAAACAGCATCTATGGTCTGTGCACCCATCTCATTGGGGGCACGCTTGGCCCCCTGATGGTGGCGGTGATCAGCGATTACGTCCTGAAGGGAAAAGACTCCCTGTTGACGGCTATCGTCATTGTTTTCGTTCCAGCAACTATGGCGGCGTTTGTCATACTTTTGCTTCTCAGAATGATGTTGAGGGCGAAGAATGGTGAGGAAGATATTTTAGATTCCAAAATTGATTCAAAATTGGTCCTTAGATCTGAGAAGATTTAAGGCATCCTTTTGAATTATATTTTAGATTGGGTGAATTATATTGAAAATATTCATCGCAAATCTCACGACGGAGACCAATACATTCTCTCCGATCCCCACGGGTTGGCCCGAGTTTGAGCGAGGGGGGATTTATCATGGTGACGGCTCGCTGCGCACCGCCGAGAGCTCAGTGGGCCACATCCTGGCCGCTTGGCGCCGCTTGGCGGAGCGTGACACCTATACTGTTTGGGAGAGCTTGGCGGCGCATGCCCAGCCGGGAGGTCGTACGGCCCAGGTCGTCTATCAGGCGCTCAAGGATGAAATCCTGGAAGACCTCAGGCGAGCCGGCCCGGTAGACATAGTGCTCTTGGCGCTTCACGGCGCGATGGCTGCGGAGCATGTCGACGACTGTGAGGGCGATCTTCTCACCGAGGTCCGCGCCATAGTCGGCCGTGAAGTCGTGGTCGGCGCTGTGCTGGACCTTCATTGCCACGCAACGAGGGCGATGTTCGACGCCGCCGATCTGGTCGTCGCCTATAAAGAGTATCCTCACACAGACTATATCGAGCGAGCCGAAGATCTGTACCGCTTGGCGATAGCCAATAAGAGGGGCGAGATTCGGCCGACCTTGGCGGTCCATGATCTCAACATGATAGGGGTGTGGCATACGACGCGCGAGCCGATGCAGTCCTTTGTCGAGCACATGAAGGCGCTGGAAGGCAAGGCGGGGATCCTTCAAGTCTCGTTCGGCCACGGCTTTCCGTGGGCCGACGTGAAAGACGTTGGAGCAAAGATTTGGGTCTATGCGGATGACAATTTCGTAGCCGCCGACAATCTTGCCGGACGGCTCGGGCGCAGAGTTTGGGATATGCGCCGCCAAACCGCGCCAAGCTATCTGGGCGTGGATGAAGCCATTTCGCGGGCGGTCGAAGGACCACACCCTGCTGTTCTGGCAGACGTGGCGGACAATCCGGGTGGCGGAGCGCCCGGAGACAGTACGTTCATCCTTCAGGCGTTGATCGATCGCGGGGTCAAGGGCTGTGTTGCCGGCTGCTATTGGGCGCCGGAGGCCATGGACTTGGCCGAGGCCGCCGGAGTCGGTGAGCGGATCGATCTCTTTCTGGGCGGCGCGTTCGCGCCAGTATCTGGCGCGCCCGTCCGCCTCTCCGCCTTGGTTTGCAAGGTCAGGTCGGATCAAATCCAATCAGGACTCGGCGGCCGATGGATCTCGATGGGACGAACGGCTTGGTTGAGCATCGACGGCATCGATATCGTCGTGTCGGACCGACGGTTCCAGACTATATCGCCAGACGTATTCACCGGCCTTGGGATCTCACTCTTCGATAAGGTCGCAATTGTCGTAAAATCTACTCAGCATTTCCAAGCTGAATTCGCGTCGATAACCAAGAACACGATTTACGTTGAAACAGCCGGAGCGATCTCGCCGAGGTTTGCGGAAATCCCTTATACAAAGAGAGCGCTTGATTACTGGCCAAGGGTTGACCGGCCCTGAATGAGGGCGGGCCATTCATTTGGCGCGCAGCCTTTAACAAGTCGCTCCGCCAACAGGTGGATCAAGCGGGGGCTCGCGGCAAGATTAGAAGGCTCCACAGCCCGCCGGTCGGCGTCGGCTGAAGCGCCACGGGGCGGAACTCAGGCGCCATGCACCGCAATACGACAATGGAGAGCGAACATGACCTCGAGCGATAATACCCTCGAAAGAGGAGGGATCGACCACGCCGTCGCTACGACCGTGGGCATCGCGGCCAAGCTGGCATGTTCGGGCGTGTTTGTTTCAGGGCGAGAGCTGGCGGACGTCGTGACGATGGATATCCAGCCGTTGTCACCCCTCGCGAGGGAAGTTGATTGTCGTCTGGATGTGGAGGCGGGAACGGTTGTGGCGACGCTTCGAGGGCGTTCGGCTACGGCGTTGTATCGTCCCGGCGTGGGCGCCACCCTTGTCATCGACAGTAGCGTGCAGGCCCTGCTCGAGCAGGCCCGCGAACTACCTCCGCGGGCGGCTCGCTCCGCGGCCGCGCTTCTTCCAAGAGGCCGTGCTCGAGATGAGGCGGCCTTGGCGAAGGCGATGGATGCGGCCTTTGACGAGGACGCAGAAGCGCCCTGTAAGCACACGAGGGCGTTAGTCGTTCTGCAGGACGGACGTCTCTTGGCGGAGCGATATGCTCAGGGCTTCTCTAGGGAGACGCCCATCCTGGGATGGTCCGCCAGCAAAAGCGTGCTTGGCGCGCTGGTCGGCGCTCTGGTCACTGATGGCCGTCTGGATCTGGATGCCCCGATAAACGCACCCGAATGGCGTAGCCACGATGATCCTCGTCGAAAGATCACGGTCGATCAGCTGATGCGGATGTCCAGCGGGCTAAGTTTCGATGAGCCATACGTTCCTGGTTCCGACAGTACGACGATGCTTTTCGCGCGAGGCGACATGGCGAGCTATGCAGCGTCCTTGCCGCTTGCGGCGGAGCCTGGACGGGTATGGTTGTACTCCTCAGGCTCTACCAATCTCTTGTCCAGGGCTTTGATGGACGCGGTCGGAGGTACGATGGCGGCCTGTCAGGACTACGCGTGGACAAGGTTGTTCGAGCCGGCCGGCATGTTGAGCGCGGTGTTCGAGCCCGACACCCGCGGCGTCATCGTAGGGAGTTCCTATCTCTACGCGACGGCATTGGACTGGGCGCGATTCGGCAAACTGCATCTCGACGACGGCATAGCAGGTGGCCGGAGAATCCTTTCGTCAGAATGGATTCGTTATGTGCAGGCTCCGGCCCCTGCGGCGCCAGGCGGCGAGTATGGCGGCCATTTTCTCAGGAATGGGGTGTCTGACCCAATCGCACAGACTCTCAAATACCCCGATCTACCCGCGGATATGTATTTCGCTGGAGGGTTCGGATTTCAGATTGTCGCGATCTTTCCGTCCCATCGGGCGGTTATCGTTCGACTGGGTTGGACCTTGAGCGACGCCTTTGATCTGAACCGCACGTTCGCCGCGATCCTGGCGGCTATCGAACCATCGAACTCTGCCGGACCAGGCTGAGGCGCAGGGGGGCAAGGGCCGTTCTTAGGCCAAGGCCCGAGGCGGGAGCTGGCCGCGCAGGTCTTCGAGCGTCGCGGCGATGTGCGCGCGCGTCAGCGCGGCGACGGTCTCCTGGCGCCGCTCCGACCAGGCGCGGATGAGCAGGCTGTGCTCTTCGTGCGCGCGATGGCCGCGGCCCTGGGGTTCCAGATGCTTGCGGACATATCGCTCGGCGAGAATATGGAGGCGTTCGAGGAAGGTGGTGGTGACTGGCCGCCGACCCGGCCGGATCAGGGCCATGTGGAACGCCCGGTTGAACGGGCCTGGGGCGGGCGAGCCGGCGGCCACCGCCGCGTCGAGCTTGGCCAGGGCCTCGAACGCCGCCTCCTGCTCGGCCGGTCCGGCCAGCGCCGCGCCCAGGGCGGTCGCATCGGGTTCCAACATCAGGCGCAGAGCGAACACCTCTTCCGCCTCGTCGCGCGACAGGGGGCTGGCGAAGAAGCCGCGATTGGCGTGCTGCGTAACCAGGCCTTCTTGTTCGAGACGCACCAGGGCTTCGCGGATCGGGATCTTACTGACCCCCAGCTCCGCCGCCAGTTGATCCTGCTTGATCCAGATTCCGTCGGGTTGGGCCGATGACAGAATCCGTTCGCGAAGCTCCTCGATGAGGCGGGCGGAACGCAGGTCGGCGGCGGAGGGCGGACGTTGACTCACAATGGCTTTTGATAAGCGGTCCGCACGACGGTGTAAAACTCCCGCGCTGCTCGTCCTTGCTCCCGCGGACCATAACTGGAGGCGCCGAGCCCGCCGAAAGGCGCGTGATAGTCGACGCCGGCGGTGGGAAGGTTGATCATCAACATTCCGGCCTGGGCGCTCCGCTTGAACGCCTCGGTGCTGGCCAGGGACCGGGTGCAGATGCCGGCCGAAAGGCCGTAGGGGACGCCGTTCAGCAGCGCCAGTGCGGCGTCCAGATCGGGCGTCTGGAAGACGCCGGCGACCGGGCCGAAAATCTCCTCTTGTCCTAGCGGCCCCTTGGGGTCGGCGTCGCAGAACAAGGTCGGCGGATAGAAGGCGAACGGCAGCTCGACGGCGCTTCCGCCGAAGCGCGGCGAGATCGCGTTCTCGATGACGCGGACCTGCTCGGCGACCCGAGCCTTGTGACGTGGCGCGATCAACGGCCCGATCACCGTCTTCGGGTCGCGCGGATCGCCGATCGGCAGCGCCTGGGCCCGCGCGCTCAGCGCCGCGGTGAACCGCTCCGCGATAGCCTCGTGGACGATGATCCGGGAGGTGGCCGTGCACCTTTGGCCAGCGGCGAAGAAGGCGCCGTTGAGCGCGCAATCCACCGCGTTGTCGAGGTCGGCGTCGTCCATCACGATCAGGCCGTTCACGCCGCCCATCTCCAGCTGCACACGAACGCCGCGTTCCATGGCCTCCCGCCGGACGGCCGCGCCAGCCGCGCCCGAGCCCGTGAAGGTAATGGCGTCGACGCCAGGCGCTGCGCTAAGGGCCGCCCCTGTGGAGCCGCCGCCCAGCACCATGTTCACCGCGCCCGCTGGCAAGCCGCTGGCGGCGATGAGGCGCATCAGCGCCGCCGCGGTGGCTGAAGAGAGCTCCGAGGGTTTCCAGACCACGGTGTCGCCGAAGGCGAGGGCCGGCGCGATCTTCCACGCCGGGATGGCCATCGGGAAATTCCACGGCGTGACGGCCGCCACGACGCCCACGGGCGCCCGCTCGACCTCGACCATCGCGCCGGGGCGGGTGGAGGCGAAGCGTTCTCCGACGTTGCGGATGGTCTCACCCGCGAAGAACTCGAAAATGCGGGCGCTGCGAAGCACCTCGCCCTTGGCGTCGGTCAGGGTCTTGCCGGTCTCGCGCGTGACCAGAAGGGCGAGGTCGTCGGCCTGGGCCGCGAGCGCACGGGCGATGCTCGCCAGCGTGTCGGCGCGCGCCTCGACGCCGGCGCGATCCAACGGTGAGAGGGCGCGCCGCGCCGCCGAAACCGCCTCCTGCACGAGGCCAAGATCGGCTTCGGGCGTCCTGACCACGAGATCGTCAGGCGCGGCGGGGTTGCACTGTTCGAGGACCGCAGGGGCGGGGACGTCGGCGCCGCCGACATGATGGGCGAGATCAAGCGTGTCGGTCATGGGTCAAACCACTGAAAAGCCGCGATGGAACAGGTCGGCTTCGTCGATCCAGATCGTGTTGAAGCCGGTGGCGATCGCCGCCCCTTCGATCGACGGAATGATCGCCGGCTGGCCCCCCAGCGTAGTCGCGGCCTCGACCCGTCCGATGAAGCGGCTGCCGATGTAGCTCTCGTGAACGAAACGGTCGCCGACAGACAGGCGCCCCTTGGCGGCCAGCTGGGCGAGGCGGGCCGAGGTTCCGGTGCCGCACGGGCTGCGGTCGATGGCCCGCTCCCCATAGAAGACCGCGTTGCGGCCATCGGCGCCGTCGCCCTTGGGCCGGTCGGCCCAGAGCACGTGGCTGACGCCCCGGATGCCCGGATCGAGCGGGTGAACCGGTTCATAGACCTCGCGGACCAGCCGGCGAACGGTGCGGCTAAGCTCGACGATGCGCGACGCGCCCAGCGCGTCCAGGCCGGAATAGGCCCCCTGTGGCTCAACGATGGCGTAGTAGTTGCCGCCATAGGCGACGTCGACGGAAAGCGGACCGAAGTCGGGAACCTCGATGGTCAGGCCCTCCGCCGCCAGATAGGAGGCGACGTTGCGGATCTTGACCGAGACGACCTTGTCGCCGGACGTCTGGTAGTCGATCTCAATGACCCCGGCAGGAACCTCCACCACGAGCCGCCCGGGCGTACGCGGGACGATCAGGCCATGCTCGAGGCCGAACGTCACCATGCCGATCGTGCCGTGCCCGCACATGGGCAGGCATCCGGAGGTTTCGATGAAGAGGATGCCGCAATCGGCTTCGTCGGAGGTCGGCGGGTAAAGGAATCCGCCCGACATCATGTCGTGGCCGCGCGGCTCGAAGCACAGGCCGGTGCGAATCCAGTCGTAGCGGGCCAGGAAGTCCTGCCGCCGCTCGGCCATGGTGCGTCCGCGCAGCAGCGGAGCGCCCCCCGCGACCAGCCGCACGGGATTGCCGGCGGTGTGGCCGTCGATGCAGAAAAAGACGTGTCGCATCGTGCGGCCTCAGGCGAGCGCAGGCCGCGTCGCGGCGGCCTGTTCGACCATGGCGGTCACCTGGGCGCGCCGCGCGCCGCGCAACGGCAGGCGGGGCATGCGGACCCGCTCGCTGCCCCGGCCCATGATCTGCTCGGCCAGCTTGATCGACTGGACCAGATCGTGGTCGGCGTCGAGGTGGAGGAGGGGCATGAACCAGCGGTAGATGGCCCGC
>Ga0209132_1000085_pt1 | contig 58836 bp, 52 predicted proteins | sample UppTromiDAQMD023_FD_185835 | JGI IMG/M metagenome (GOLD analysis project Ga0209132, IMG submission 185835) | Upper troposphere microbial communities from Maryland, USA - DAQMD-023 (SPAdes) (version 2) | ecosystem: Environmental > Air > Outdoor Air > Unclassified | place: USA: Maryland, Virginia...
GGCGAAGTCGCGCGCGTCATAGGCCTTGTAGGCCGCGGCCGCGGCGTTGAAGCCGGGGCCCTTGGGCTTGGCGGCGGGGACGGCGGCCGTCGCCGGAGGCGGCGCAGCGGCCTGGGCGGCGGCGGCGAGGCACAGCCCGGCCGCCGCCGACAGGGCGGCGAGGGCCGGCCTGTCGAACAGAACCGTGCGGGGCATCAGGGGCGCCTTTCTGCTAGGGCTTGGCGTTGTTGGTCGATGGCGGCGGACAGGGCGTCGGCGGCGACCACGCCCCGGCGCACCAGGAACTCGCCGATGCGGCCGTCGCGGACGGGCTCGTAACCGCCGAGGGCTTCGTCGAACGCCTCGCGGCGCACATGGCCGCCCTCGATCAGCAGGTCGCCGATCAGCGGCGCGTCGAGGCCCGGCGCGAAGGCGTCGCCGTCGCCGGCCAGCAGCCGCAGGCCGGCGTTGATCTCGCTCTCGCGGGCGATCTTCTGCAGCGGCTCGCCGCCGAGAACCTTGGCCAGTTCGCCGGCCTCGTCCGCCGTCAGCGGCCGGGCGACGGCGACGATCGGGGCGCCGCTCTCGGCGCGGCCGACCGGCAGGGCGCGCAGGCGCACGCAAAGGGCCGCCGGCGCCTCGCCCCGTTGGCGCGACACCGCCTCGGCGCCCACCGGCGTGCGCGGCAGGTGGCTCTGCATGGCGATGGCCTCGGCCAGGGTCTCGTCGTCCAGCCAGCCCTTGGCCATCAGGATGCGGCCCAGGCGCTGGCCGCTGCGGGCCTGTTCGGCCAGCGCCGCGTCGATGCGGGCCGGCGTCGCCGCCTCCCAGCTGACCAGGATCTCGCCGAGCGGCCGACGGTCGCGGCCCAGGGCCTGCGAGCTTGGGAACTGGTGCATCGTCTTGTCCCAAACGATCGGCGTGCCGAACAGGACGTTGGAGAAGAAGATACGCAAGGCCCGCGCCGTGGCCATGAAGTTGACGAAGCTGGCGACGATCAGGCGCACCAGCGACATCAGCCCGTGCTCCCAGCCGTAGACGCGGTTGACGAAGTAGAACCGCTGCACGACCCGGGCGACCAGGGCGACGGCGTTGAACCACAGCAGGGCGCGGAACCACCAGGTGTCCGGCAGCAGCGCCTGGTCCGGCCGGCCCATCCAGTGCAGGACCAGGCTGAGCAGCAGCAGGTTGATCAGCACGAAGTACGAGACCAGCGCCAGGCTGGGCGTGATCAGCGCCTTGCGGTCGCGGACCAGGAAATAGTTGGTCCACAGCGACCGCGTCCAGCCGAGCTGGGCCCAGCCCTGCAGCGAGATGCCCAGCGTCCAGCGCGCCTTCTGCCGGTAGGAGGTCTTGAAGGTGTTGGGGAAGTACTCGCGCACGCACAGCGACATGCGCAGCGACGAGGACTTCTCCTTGCCAAGGCCGAACAGCGTCTTGCGCTTGACCCGGAAGTCCACCGGATAGTGGGCGATGATCGACGGCATCCGCTCGGCCGCCAGGCGCGCGCCGATGTCGTAGTCCTCGGTCAGGCTGGCGGTGTTGAACGGCTCGTCGTGATTGTGCGCCTTGAGCGCCTGCATGGCGCGGCGCGAGAAGCAGGTGCCGACGCCGGCCGACGGCACCGCCTTGGCCAGCGCCTCGCGGACCACCAGGTCCTTGGCGTGCCATTCGGCGAACTCGTCCATATAGGTGCCGGCGATCAGCTCGCCGTAGCCCCGCTCGAGCGAGACAACCGGCAGCTGGATCAGGTCCTTGCGCGGCAGCAGGTAGTTCAGGAACTTCAGTTCGAGCGGGTGCAGCACGTCCTCGGAATCGTGCAGCACCATGCCGGCGAACGGGCGGCCGTGGCTTTCCTCGTGCGCCATGATGGCCCGCACCACCGCGTTCAGGCAGTCGGCCTTGCAGGTCGGCCCGGCGTGCGGGACCTCGACGCGCACCACGCGGCGATGGCGGCGGCGCATGCGCTCCACCTCGGCGATGGTCTCTGGGTCGTTGGGGTAGGTCCCGACGAAGATCACGTAGTCGCTGTAGTCGAGCGTGCCGATGGTGTTCTCGATCATGGCGGCGATGACGTCGTCCTCGCGCCAGGCCGGCACCATGATGGCGATCGGCTGTTCGGCCTTGTCGTAGAGGGCCTGGACCGGCAGGGGCTCGTGGCGCGGCTCGACGAACAGGCGGCGATAGGCCGCCCGCACCCAGAACACCACGTCGACGAACAGGTCGTCGATCGAGGACACGGCGATCAGCACCGCCGTCGCGACGGCGATGGCGCCGACGACGGCGACGTAGGCCGACACGGGATCGTGCGGCCACAGGGCGGCGATGTCGAACATGGCTGGTATCAGGCGGCCAGGTCGTTGGCCGCGTCTCCCGCCGCCTGGAACTCGTTGACGGGACGGCCGGTCACGGCGTCGACGATGCGGGCGGCGGCGCGGCCGTCGCCGTAAGGGTTGCGGCGGCGCGACAGGCCGCGGCGCAGATCGTCGTCGTCAAGCAGCAGCTCGACCTGGCCGACGATGTTGTCGCAGGACGAGCCGACCAGCCGCACCGCGCCGGCCGCGACCGCCTCCGGACGCTCGGTGACGTCGCGCATCACCAGCACGGGCTTGCCCAGCGACGGCGCCTCTTCCTGCACGCCGCCGGAATCGGTCAGCACGAGGTCGGCGCGCTGCATCAGGCGCACGAACGGCAGGTAATCCTGCGGCAGCAGCAGATGGACGTTGTCGAAGCCGGCCAGGGCCTCCAGCACCGGACCGCGCACGTTGGGATTGAGGTGCACGGGATAGACGATCTGGACGTCGTCGCGGGCCGCCAGGCGGCGCAGGGCGCGGCAGATGTTCGAAAAGCCGTCGCCGAAGCTCTCGCGGCGGTGGCCGGTGACCAGGATCATGCGCCGGCCCGGAACGGCGGCGGGCAGGCCGGCGTCGATGCGCCCGCGCAGGCGATGGTCGGCGTCGAGCAGACCGGCCGACGACTTCAGCGCGTCGATCACGGTGTTGCCGGTGACGAACACCTGGCCGCCCAGCTTTTCCTGGCGGATGTTGGCCCGCGAGCCGACGGTCGGGGCGAACATCAGGTCGCTGACCAGATCGACGGCGCGGCGGTTCATCTCCTCGGGCCAGGGCTTGGCGAGGTCGTAGGTGCGCAGGCCCGCCTCGACATGGCCGACCGGGATGCGGCGATGGAAGGCGGCCATGGCGGCGGCCATGGCGGTGGTGGTGTCGCCGTGAACCAGCACGCGGTCCGGGCGGGCGTGCTCCAGCACCTCGTCCAGGCTGGCGATCATCTTGGCGGCCAGCCCGTTCAGGGTCTGGTCCTGCGCCATGACGTTGAGGTCGTAGTCGGCCCGGATGGCGAACAGCTCGAGCACCTGGTCCAGCATCTGGCGGTGCTGGCCGGTGACGCAGACCAGCGGCGTCACGCCGGCGTCGTTCTGCAGGGCGCGCACGACGGGCGCCATCTTGATGGCCTCGGGCCGGGTTCCAAAGATCGACAGGACACGCATCGGGGGCGCTCCTTCACTGCGCGCCGCCTCGCCCGGCCGCGCGGCCGACAGGCCGCGCTCCGGATACGGACCTCAAGGTCCGCAAGACACAACGCTGGGTCCAAACAACGCGATCTCGCCGGACTGGCGGCGCCCCCACGCCCACCACATCGACCGAAGCCCGAGATCGCTAACGGTTCCTAGGGTGTACCCCCGCGCGGCGATTTCACCGCGTAAACCAAGGTAAAGTGTTGGATAGTTTACAGTTCGCCGTTGATCGACGGCGCGTCTGGCCGGACGGCGACCGAGGCGGCGCGGCCCTTCCCCTCAGCCGCTCGGCCAGCGAGCGCGCGGCCTCCTCGGCCTCGCCGCGATCCAGGAACAGCATCTCGTTGGTGAAAGGCGGGCACCGGACGGCCCATCCCTGACCCAGGGCTTCGATGAAAACGGTGATGGTCAAAAGCTTTTCCTTGTCGATGGCGGCCGCGCGTCAGGCGCCGCCCTCGCGATCCCCGTGAGCGGCGGCGGCCTCGTCGGCGTCGACCCAGAGACGGGTCATGACGTCCCTGGCCTCGATCAGCAGGCACAGGCGATCCAGGGCCAGCACGACGGACTTCAGCTCGCGGACCAGCAGGCTTTCGCCGCTCTCCGGCGTCATCCGGGCCAGAATCTCCTCAGACGCCTGGCAGCGCAGGCAGGCCTGATGCAGCAGGGTCAGCGAGCGGGCCAGATGGGTCCAGGGCCGGTCGGCGGCGTCCGGTTCGGCCGGATCGACGCGCTCGGGCTCGTCCGAAACCTCCGCCGCCATGTTCGCCGGGGCGAGGTTGACGATCAGCAGGGCCAGGCGCCGCATGCTGTTCGAAGCGCCGGCGACGCTGCGCTCCAGGCGCTGGGTCAGGCCCCGCCCGGCCGGCGGGACGGCGGTCAGCGCCCTGGGCCGGCCGTCGTCGTGCAGCAGCGCCCCGTTCAGGCGCTGGAGCGCCAGCAACATCTCCTCCAGCCAGCGGTGGGGGTGATCGCCATCGACATTCGCGACCGGGGGCGGCGCCATGGGCCTAACCGCGAAAAACGGCGCGGGCCGCGGCGGACGGGAGCGCGCGATCGGGGAAAAGCGGCATGAACCTGACTCGACTTGCGAAGGCCGCTGTCCGGCGCGGCGCAAATCCGGCCCTAGCAGCCAGGGAGCCAATTCCTGCGTAAACCGTTGCAACATTTGCGATTGTTTACATTTTGCATGGCCTTGGGCGTTAACTTTGCTGGTATTGGGACGTTCAAGGTCTTCGTCCGCGGCGTTTCCGCGGTGGAGACGTCAGTTGGAAGATGCATGAGAGTCGCAGCCCTCGATGATGATGAGGCGCAGCTGGAGGCCGTATCGCAGCTTGTCCTGGCGACCGGCCACTCCTGTCTGCCGTTCCAGTCCGGCAAGGCCCTGATCGCGGCGCTGAGGCGCGAAAGTTTCGACCTGCTGATCCTCGACTGGAACCTGCCGGAAATGTCGGGGCTGGAGGTCATCGGCTGGGTGCGCCAGCACGTCTCCGACCCGCCGCCGATCCTGCTGCTGACCAGCCGCACCGACGAGGCGGACGTGGTCGAGGGCCTGAACGCCGGCGCCGACGACTATGTGGTCAAGCCGTTCCAGCCCAGCATCCTGCGCGCCCGCATCGCGGCGCTGTTCCGTCGCGCCTACAACCGGGCGCCCGACAAGGTCGAGGATTTCGACGGCTACAGCTTCGACAGCGCCGCCGAGACTGTGTCGATGCGCGGCGACCTCGTCACCCTGACCGCCAAGGAGTTCGGCCTGGCCTTGCTGCTGTTCCGCAACCTGCACCGCGCCCTGTCGCGGGCGCATATCCTCGAAGCCATCTGGGGCCGCAACCCGGACCTGCCGACCCGGACCCTCGACATGCACATCTCCCGCATCCGCTCCAAGCTGAACCTGCGGCCCGACAACGGCTTCCGGCTGGTGCCGGTCTACAGCTACGGCTATCGCCTGGAACGCCTGGACGCCGGCCGGACCGCCGAGGCCGACGCATGATCGGCCGCCTCGCCGCCGCGCCCGTCTTCGCCGCCGCCGCGCTCGCCGCCGGCTGCGCCGTCGCGGCCGAGCCCGTGGTGGTCTACGACGTCAAGGCCGGAGACAGCCTCTACGCGCTCGCCGGCCGCTATTTCATCCGCCTGAGCGACTATCGCGAGGTGCAGCGGCGCAACCATGTCCGCCAGCCGCGCCGCATGCCCGTGGGCCTGAAGCTGGAGGTGCCGACCCGCGTGCTGCGGACCGAGCCGGTGGAGGCCCGGCTGGGCGCCTTCCGCGGCCCGGTCAACGTCTCGACCGCCGGACGCGCCGCCGCCGCCAGCGCCGGCCTGCTGGTGCGCGAGGGCGACCTCGTCGCCACCGGCGCCAACGCCTTCGCCCGCATCGACATGCCGGACGGCTCGCGGGTGGCCCTGCCGTCGCAGAGCCGGGTGCGGGTCGAGCGCCTGCGCCGCACCCTGCTGACCGGCGCCGTCGACCGCGCCTTCGTCGTCGAGGTCGGCCGGGGCGAGTCGACGGTGACGCCCCTGCCGACGCCGCAGGACCGCTACATCGTGCGCACGCCGATGTCGGTCTCGGCCGTCCGCGGCACCGAGTTCCACGTCCGCTACGATCCCGAGCGCCATAGCGCCGCCACCGAGGTGGTCAGCGGCCTGGTCGCCGTCACCGCCGACCAGGACCGTTCGGCGTCGGTCCCCGCCGCCTACGGCGTCGCGGTCGGCGCCAGCGGCGCCTTGCATCCCACGCCCCTGCCGGCGGCGCCGGCGCTGCTGCGCCCGGACAAGGCGCAGGACGAACCCAAGGTGGTCTTCGACGTCGCCCCCGTCGCCGAGGCCCGCGGCTATCGCATCCGGCTGGCCGCCGACGCCGGCTTCCTGGACGCCTTCGCCGAGGCCACGGCCGACGGGCCGCAGGTGGTCTTCGAGGGCGTGCCCGACGGCGACTACTTCGCCCGCGTCAGCGTGATCGGCCCCGAAGACCTCGAGGGCATGCCCAGGACCTACGCCTTCGAACGCTTCCTCAACACGCTGGACCTGTCGCCGATGGCGACCAGCAAGCGCGGGCGCGAGCGGCGCTACCTGTTCCGATGGACCGCCGGCGGGAACGGCGAGCGGACCTACCGCTACCAGCTGTCGCGCGACGGCGCGGCGACGCCGGTGGTGGACGAGGCCGGGCTGAGCGAGACCCAGATCACCGTCACCGACCTGCCGCCCGGCGCCTACGTCTGGCGGGTGATGTCGCGCACCTTCGCCAAGGGCCGCCACATCGACAAGTGGTCGCCGCCCCAGACCTTCCAGATCGGCCGCTGACGGGGGCGGCGACGTGGCCCCCGCCCCACCCAGGCCGAGGCGCCGCCGCGTCCTGTTCGAATGGGCGGCCGTCGCCGCCGCGGCCACGGCCGTCGTCGCGATCCTGAGCCTCGGCCAGTTCGCGGCGCGGGCCGACGCGGTCATCTACGACGCCTTCTCCAAGCTCGGCGTCCGCACCCCGCGCGACGACATCGTCATCGTCGCCATCGACAACCGCAGCATCCAGGCCCTGGGCCGTTGGCCCTGGCCGCGCGCGCGCCACGCCGAGCTCCTGCGCCGGCTGGCCGAGGCCCGGCCGAAGGCGGTGGCCTATGACGTGCTGTTCGTCGACCCGGACCGCGATCCCGCCGCCGACCTCGCCCTGGCCGAGGCGGTCAAGGCGGCGCGGCCGACCCTGCTGCCGCTGACCTTCGACGTGCCCGGCGAGAACGGCGCGCCGTTCCGCACCGCCCTGCCCGCCCCGCCGCTGCGCGAGGCGGCGGCCGGCCTGGGTCAGGTCAACATCGCCTTCGATCCCGACGGCGTAGTCCGCCGGGCCTTCCTCTCGGAGGGCGACGCCGGTCATGACTGGCCGCACCTGATGGAGCTGACCTACCGCCAGGCGCGGGGCGCCCCGTCGCCGGCCTTCGGGCCGGCCCCGCCGCCGCCGGCGCCGCACGCCGTGGACGGCCTGGCCCGCCGGCGGCCGATGATGATCGCCTTCACCGGCCCCGCCGGCCGCTTCCGCACCATCTCGTTCGTCGACATGGCCCAGGGCGACGTGCCGGCGGTGTTCCTGCGCGACAAGCTGGTCCTGGTGGGGGCCACCGCCGACGGCCTCGGCGACCGCTACGCCACACCGCTGTCGGGCGAGGCCGAGGCGATGCCGGGCGTCGAGGTCCAGGCCAACATGCTGGACGGCATGCTCAGCGGCCACGCCATCCGGCCGCTCGGCCCGATCGGCGCGCTGGGCTTCGCGCTCGCGCCGCTATGGCTGCTGCTGGCCAGTTTCCTGCGCCTGCGCCCGCGCGAGAACATGCTGCTGGGCGCCGGCCTGATCGTCGCCGTACTGGCCGTTTCGGCGGGGTTGCTGCTGCACGGCGGACTGTGGGCGCCGCCGGCCGCCGGCCTGATCGGCCTGCTGGCGGTCTACCCGTTGTGGAGCTGGCGGCGGCTCGAGGCGACCAGCGCCTACATGGTCGAGGAGCTGGACGCCTTCGCCGGCGAGCCCGACCTGCTGCCCGACCTGGCCGAGGCCGCGCGGCGTCCCGGCGGCGAGGTCATCGACCATCAGGTCGACCTCATGCGCCGCACCATCGGCCGGGCCCGCAACCTGCGGCACTTCGTGACCGACGTGCTGCAGGGGCTGCCCGACGCCACCTTGGTGCTGGCCCCGGACGAGCGGGTGCTGGCCGCCAACCGCGAGGCCGAGGCGCTATTCGGCGGGACGGACGGTCGCGGGCTGGCGGGGGCCCGCCTCGCCGACCTGATCGCGCCGTTCGCCAGGGCCGAGGGCGAGGGCGAGGGCGACGCGGCCGCGCCCGACGTCGAGGCGGCGGCGCCGGACGGGCGAGTGTTCAGCACGCGTCGCCAGCCCCTGACCGACGCGGCCGGCCGCGCCGCCGGCTGGATCGTCCGCTTCACCGATATCAGCGCCATCAAGGCCGCCGGCCGCCAGCGGGAGAACATCCTCCAGCTGCTGACCCACGACATGCGCTCGCCGCAGGTGTCGATCCTGGCCCTGCTGGACAGCCGCGACGGAGCGGCCGCGCCTGACGAGCTGGCCGGGCGGATCCGCGGCTACGCCCGGCGCACCCTGGCCCTGGCCGACAACTTCGTCCACATGGCCCGGGCCGAGACCCAGCACTACGCGATGGAGACGGTCGACCTCGGAGACCTGCTGCTCGACGCCGCCGACGACCTTTGGCCGCAGTCGTCGGCCAAGGGAGTCGCCGTCGAGGTCTCGACCGGCGACGCCGAACACCTGATCCGCGCCGACCGGTCGCTGCTGACCCGGGCGCTGATCAACCTCATCGACAACGGCGTCAAATACACCGACGCCGGCGGGCGGGTGGAATGCCGGGTAGCCGCAGGGGGAACCATCGACCGTCCGACCGCCGTCTGCACCATCGCCGACACCGGTCGCGGCATGAGCCCCGAACAGGCCGAAAAGCTGTTCGAGCGTTTCCACCGCGCGCCCTCGGCGGGGCGCACGCGGGCCGACGGCGTCGGACTGGGGCTGGTGTTCGTGCAGACGGTGATCGAACGCCATGACGGCGACATCCGCTGCGAGAGCCGCCTGGGCGAAGGCTCGACCTTCACCATCACCCTGCCGCTGGAGACCGACGGCGGGCCGGGTTCGCCGATCAGCGGCTGACGGCGCCCACGGCCGTCAACGGAATCCGCGCCAGGGCGGCCTGGGCCAGGGGCTCGGCCGTCTCGCCGCAGCCGCTCCGCGGGGCGCGCGTCGCGGCCTTGACGCGATAGACCTCGGCCCCGCCGGCCGCCTCGGAGATGCGCACGCTGAGGGCGCAGACCTCGGCGCCGGGCGACATCCACCACCGCTTGCTGGGCTGGATCAGCCAGTCGGGCCGTTCGCCCTTGTCGGAGGCGATCTCGGCCGCGAAGGCGCCGACGGCGACCGGGCGGGCGCTGAAGCCGGTCTCGACCAGATAACGCGGCGGCGCGGCGGCGGTCGCCGGCGACAGGCCCAGCGCGCCGAGCCGGACGGCCACGGCCTGGGCGGCGGGACGGGCGGCCTCGCCGCCGTCGGTGAGCGCGAAGCTCGCCCCCCGCGACAGGTCCGGCCCGACGCCGCGGCTGTCGGCGGCGATCTTCGTCGAGGCGCAGCCGCAGAGCAGACCGGCCGCTCCCAGCAGCGCCGCCGCGAGATGAATTCGAAACATCAAAGACTTCGCCTCCTGGCGACCGTCCGCGCCTTTCGCACAGCCTTAGCCTCGGCGACCGAGGATGAACAGCGCCTGACGGTCGCAACCGCCTGCACGCCCAGGCTGCGGCGTCCCTCGAAAGAAGCCGGCCGCCCCTTGCGCGGGACGCCGAAATCGGGACCGATACAAGACGCAGGGCGGCGCATCGGCGCCTCCGAAAGAGGTGCGGCGATGACCACGCGGAACTTCAACGCCCTGTTCGAACCCTCGGCCATCGCCCTGATCGGGGCCAGCAACCGGCCCGGCTCGGTGGGCGAGGTGCTGGCCCGCAACCTGCTGGAAAGCGGCTTCTCCGGCGCGGTCCTGCCGGTCAACCCGCACGAGCGGGCGGTCCGTTCCGCCCTGGCCTATCCCTCGGTGGCCGACCTGCCGGTGACGCCGGACCTCGCCGTCATCGCCACGCCGGCCGCCACCGTGCCCGACATCGTCGCCCAGCTCGGCGCGCGCGGCTGCCGCGCCGCCGTGGTGATCAGCGCCGGCTTCTCCGAGCCCGCCCTGCGCCAGCGCCTGCTCGACGCGGCCCGGCCGCACCTGCTGCGGGTGGTCGGTCCCAACTGCCTGGGCTTCATCTCGCCGGGCCGCGGGGTCAACGCCAGCTTCGCCCAGCTGACGCCCAGGGCCGGCGACATCGCCCTGGTGGCCCAGTCCGGGGCCATCACCACCGCCGTGCTGGACTGGGCCGACGGGCGCGGCTTCGGCTTCTCGCACGTGGTCACCCTGGGCGACATGGCCGACGTCGATTTCGGCGACGTGCTCGACTACCTCGCCCTGGACCGGCAGACGCGGGCGATCCTGCTCTATGTCGAGAGCATCACCGACGCGCGCAAGTTCATGTCGGCCGGCCGCATCGCCGCGCGGGCCAAGCCGGTGATCGTCATCAAGTCGGGCCGCAGCGCCGCCGGGGCCAAGGCCGCCTTCTCGCACACCGGCGCCCTGGCCGGGGCCGACGCGGTCTACGACGCCGCCTTTCGCCGCGCCGGCATGCTGCGGGTGACCGAGCTGCGCGAACTGTTCGACGCGGTGGGCACGCTGAACGCCGGCTTCCAGCTGACGGGCGAGCGGCTGTGCATCGTCACCAACGGCGGCGGGGCCGGGGTGATGGCGGTGGACGCCCTGACCGGGCACGGCGGCGCCCTGGCCGAGCTGTCGCCCGAGACCATCGAGGCCCTGAGCCGCGTGCTGCCGGCGGCCTGGTCGCACGGCGATCCGGTCGACATCATCGGCGACGCCCCGCCGGAACGCTACGAGGCGGCCCTGAAGGCGGTGCTGGCCGATCGCGCCGCCGAGGCCGTGCTGGTGATGAACTGTCCGACGGCGGTGGCCGACAGCGTCTCGGCGGCGCGGGCCGTGGTCTCGGCCCTGGCCGGCCGGGTCGACCGCCGGCCTATCCTCACCTGCTGGCTGGGCGAGACCGCCGCCGCCCCGGCCCGGCGGCTGCTCGCCTCGCACGGCCTGCCGGCCCACGAGACGCCCGACGAGGCCGTGCGCGCCTTCATGCATCTGGTCGACCATCATCGGAACCAGAACCTTCTAATGGAATCGCCGCCGGCCGCGCCCGAGGACGGCGACCGCACCGCCGCCCGCGCCATCGTCGACCGCGCCATGGCCGAGGGCCGAGCCGCCCTGACCCAGATCGAGGTCGAGGCGGTGCTCCAGGCCTACGGCGTGTCGACCGCGGGCAGCCGGGCCGCCGCCACGCCGGCCGAGGCGGCGGCGCAGGCCGAGGGCCTGCCCGCGCCCTACGCCCTCAAGATCCAGTCGCCCGACATCAGCCACAAGTCCGACGTCGGCGGCGTCGCCCTGGGCCTGCCGACCGCCGACGCGGTGCGGACCGCGGCGGAGGCGATGCTGAAGCGGGTGGCCGCCGCCGCGCCGGACGCGCGCGTCGACGGGTTCATCCTCCAGCCGATGATCGTCCGTCCCCACGGGCGCGAGCTGATCGCCGGCCTGACCGTCGACGCCACCTTCGGACCGGCCGTGCTGTTCGGGGCCGGCGGGGTGGCGGTCGAGGTGGTGGCCGACCGGGCCATCGGCCTGCCGCCGCTGAACCGCGTCCTGGCGCGCGAGATGATCGGGCGCACACGGGTCTCGCGCCTGCTCAAGGCTTACCGCGACCAGCCGGCGGTCGACGAGGACAAGGTGGCCGAGGTGCTGGAGCGGCTGTCGATGATGGTCATCGAACTGCCCGAGATCGCCGAGCTGGACATCAACCCCCTGCTGGCCGACGACAAGGGCGCGGTGGCGCTGGACGCCCGCGTCAGGCTGGCCGAGCCGTCGGTGCGCTTCGCCATCCGCCCCTACCCCGCCGGCCTGGAGCGCGACATCGTCCTGGACAGCGGCGAGCGGCTGTCCATGCGGCCGATCAAGCCGCACGACGCCCCTGGCCTGACCGAGCTGACGGCCTCGTCCTCGGCCGAGGACGTGCGCCTGCGCTTCCACGGCGTCCTGCGCCAGCTGCCGCACGCCCTGGCCGCGCGGCTGACCCAGATCGACTACGACCGCGAGCAGGCCTTCGTCGCGCTCGACGCCGACGGGGCCATCGTCGGGGTGGCGCGGCTGATCGCCGACCCCGAGGGCGAGGCGGCCGAGTTCGCCATGCTGGTGCGCACCGACCGCCAGCAGCACGGCCTGGGCCGGGCCCTGCTCGCCAGCCTGCTGGACTACGCCCGCCAGCGCGGACTGCGCAGCGTCTGGGGCGACGTGCTGAACGACAACGTCGCCATGCTGACCCTGGCCGACGCCCTCGGCTTCCGCCGCGGCGCGGCCGACGACGCGCGGCTGGTGCGGGTGACCCGGACGCTGGCCTGACGGGCCCGCCCCGCCCCTCGCCCATGGCGATCAATCGACAATTGTGAAACTTTGCAGCCGGACGGCCTCATCGAAACAATCCGGCTACATGACGCCCCTATGACCCAAGACCCGAGCGCTGGCGGCCGACAGCCTGCGGCGGGGGGATCAGTCGGGCCGCGTGCCGCGGACGAGTGCGAAGGATCGGGTATGGCGTCTGCTCAACGGCGTTTTCGATGGGGCTTCGTCGTCCTGGCCGCGGTGGTCGTCGTGCTGGCGATCTGGGCGCTGACGCATCGCAAGAAGGCCGCCCCGCCGCCCAAGGCCGGCGCGGTCTCGGTCAGCGTGGCCAAGGCCGTCCTCCAGGACGTCGCCGTCCGCGTCGAGGCCCTGGGCGCGGCCCAGGCCTGGCAGAGCGCCACCGTCCGCGCCCAGGTCAGCGGCAAGCTGGTCAGCGTCCCCGCGCGCGAAGGGACCGACCTCGCGGCCGGCGCCCTGCTGGCCGAGATCGACCCCGCGCCGTTCCGCGCCCTCCTGACCCAGGCCGAGGGCGTGCTGGCGCGCGACCGCGCCCTGCTCCAGAACGCCCGCCTCGACCTCGCCCGCTACCGCCAGCTCGCCGCCCAGGACTCCATCGCCCGCCAGCAGGTCGACACCCAGGCCGCCCTGGTCAAGCAGTACGAGGGCGTGGTCGCCGCCGACGAAGGCGCGGCGGCCACGGCGCGGATCAACCTGGGCTATTGCCGCATCACCGCGCCCTGGGCCGGCCGCATCGGCGTGCGTCAGGTCGACGCCGGCAACCTGGTCGGCGCTTCGGACGCGTCGGGCCTGTTCATCCTGAACCAGATCTCGCCCATCGCCGTGACCTTCACCTTGCCGCAGGGCGCGTTCCAGCGGCTGTCGGAGGCCTCGGCCGGCTTCAGCCGGCCGCTGGCCGTCAAGGCCCTCAGCCAGGAGACCGGCGCGGCGCTGGGAACGGGCGAGCTGACCGTGGTCGACAACCGCGTCGACCCGACCACCGGCACCATCCAGCTCAAGGCGCGGTTCCCCAATGCCGACCATCGCCTGTGGCCCGGCCAGTTCGTCAATGTCAGCCTGACCCTGCGCACCCTGCCCCAGGCGCTGACCGTGCCGGCCGGCGCCGTCAACCACGGCCCCAAGGGCGATTTCGCCTATGTGGTGGGCGCTGACGGCAAGGCGGCCTCGCGGCCCCTGACCGTCGCCCAGACCCAGGACGGCGTGGCGGTGATCGGCGCGGGCCTCAAGCCCGGCGAGACGGTGGTGATCGACGGCCAGATGACGCTGAAGCCCGGCATGGCGGTCAAACCCCGCCCGGCGGCGGGAGCGAGCGGCAAGTGAGCATCTCCGGCGTCTTCATCCGGCGACCGGTCGCCACCTCGCTGATCGCCGCAGCCTTCCTGGTGCTGGGGGTGGTCGCCTATTTCCAGCTGCCGGTGGCGGCCTTGCCCCAGGTCGACTTCCCGACCATCCAGGTCAGCGCCAACCTGCCCGGGGCCAGCCCCGAGACCATGGCCTCGAACGTGGCCACGCCGCTGGAGCGGCAGTTCTCGCTGATCTCCGGGGTCAGCCAGATGACCTCGTCCAGCTCGCTGGGCGCCACCCAGATCACCTTGCAGTTCGACCTGTCGCGCAACATCGATTCCGCCGCCCAGGACGTGCAGGCCGCCATCAACGCCGCCGGCGGCCAGCTGCCGACCAACCTGCCCAGCCCGCCGAGCTTTCGGAAGGTCAATCCGGCCGACGCGCCGATCATGCTGATCGCCCTGGATTCGGACACCATGCCGCTGAGCAAGGTCAGCGACTACGCCGACAACATCCTGGCCCAGCAGATCTCGCGCATCGACGGGGTCGGCCAGGTCAACATCGGCGGCCAGCAGAAACCCTCGGTGCGCATCCGCATCGATCCGCGCCGCGCCGCCGCCCTCGGCGTCCAGCTCGACAGCGTGCGCACGACCATCGCCGCCAGCACGGTCAACGCCCCCAAGGGCGTGATCGCCGGCGGGCAGAAGAACCTGACCGTCTACGCCAACGACCAGATCCAGGAGGTCGCCGCTTGGAACCGGCTGATCGTCGGCTATCGCAACGGCGCGCCGATCCGCGTCCGCGACATCGGCGAGGCCGTCGACAGCGTCGAGAACAACCAGATCGGGGCCTGGGCCTTCGCCGGCAAGGCCAACGCCGACAAGGGCCTCCAGGGCGGCGGGCGCGGGGTGCTGCTGATCATCTTCAAGCAGCCCGGCGCCAACGTGGTGAAGACGGTCGACCGCATCCGCGCGGCGCTGCCGGGATTGCAGGCCAACATCCCGCCGGCGATCGGCGTGCACGTCCTGGCCGACCGCACCCAGACCATCCGCGCCTCGGTGCGCGACGTGCAGATCACCCTGCTGATCACCGTCGGCCTGGTGGTGGGCGTGATCTTCTTCTTCCTGCGCAACGCCCGCGCCACCCTGATCCCCAGCGTGGTGGTGCCGCTGTCGCTGCTGGCCACGGCCGGGGTGATGCTGCCGATGGGCTTCAGCCTCGACAACCTGTCGCTGATGGCGCTGTCGATCGCCGTCGGCTTCGTGGTCGACGACGCGGTGGTCATGCTCGAGGCGATCTGGCGGCGGATCGAGCACGGCGAGCGGCCGTTCCAGGCGGCCCTGGCCGGCTCGGGCGAGATCAACTTCACCATCCTGTCGATCTCGATCTCGCTGGTGGCGGTGTTCACGCCGCTGATGTTCATGGGCGGCGTGGTCGGGCGGCTGATGCGCGAGTTCGCCGTGACGCTCAGCGTGGCGGTGGTGCTGTCGGTGCTGTTTTCGCTGACGCTGACGCCGATGCTGTGCGCCAAGTTCCTCAAGGCGCCGACGCCGCCGTCGAACCGCCTCACCAAGGGGCTGGAGACCGCGTTCCGCAAGCTGGAGAACGGCTACGCCCGGGCGCTCGACGTGGTGCTCCGCCACATGCGCCTGACCCTGGCGATCTTCCTGGGCACGGTGGTCCTGGCCGTCGTGCTGTATGCGACCACCCCCACAGGCTTCTTCCCCCAGCAGGACACCGGCTTCATCAGCGGCGTGATGGTCACCTCGCAGGACGCCTCGTTCGCCAAGACCAGCGCCAAGGTCGAGGCGGTGGCCAAGGTGCTGCGCGAGGACCCCGACATCGCCGGCTTCGGCGCCTTCGTCGGCTCGTCCGGCGCCAACCAGGCCAACCTGACCATCAGCCTGGCCCCGCGCGACGACGGCCGCACCGCCACCGCCGACCAGATCATCAACCGCCTGCGGCCCAAGCTGGCCCAGTTGGTCGGGGTGCAGACCTTCCTGCAGGCCAACCAGGACATCAACGTCGGCGGCCGGCCGGGCCGGGCCCAGTACCAGTACACCCTGTCCGACGCCGACATCGCCGAGCTGAACAGCTGGACGCCGCGCCTCCTGGCCGCGCTCCAGGCCATGCCCGAGCTCAAGGACGTCAGCTCCGACCAGCAGTCCCAGGCCGGGGCGGTGGTGCTGACCATCGACCGCGACGCGGCCTCGCGCTTCGGGATCAATCCGGCCGACATCGACGCGGCGATCTACAACCTGATCGGCCAGCGGCAGGTCGCCCAGTACTTCACCCAGCTGAACAGCTACCACGTGGTGCTGGAGGCGCCGCCGCAGCTGCAGGCGACGCCCGCCCTGTTCGACACCGTCCGCCTGGTCTCGCCGGTCACCGGCAAGTCCGCGCCGCTGTCGCTGTTCGTCAAGGCCGACCCGACCGCCGCCAGCACCCTGACCGTCGGCCACCAGGGCCAGTTCCCCGCCGCCACCCTGTCGTTCAACCTCGCCCCGGGGGTGTCGCTGGGCAAGGCGACCCAGCTGGTCGAACAGGCCCGCGAGCGGCTCGGCGCGCCGTCGACCCTGATCGGCTCGTTCCAGGGCACCGCCCAGGCGTTCCAGCAGTCGCTGGCCGACGAGCCCGTGCTGATCGCGGCGGCGCTTCTGGCGGTCTATGTGATCTTGGGCGTGCTCTACGAGAGCTACATCCACCCGCTGACCATCCTGTCCACCCTGCCCTCGGCCGGGGTGGGGGCGCTGATCGCCCTGCTGGCCGCCGGCCAGGACCTCAACGTCATCGGCATCATCGCCATCATCCTGCTGATCGGCATCGTCAAGAAGAACGGCATCATGATCGTCGACGTGGCCCTGCGGCTGGAGCGCGAGGAGGGCCTGTCGGCCAAGGAGGCGGTGACCCAGGCCTCGCACCTGCGGCTGCGGCCGATCCTGATGACCACCGCCTGCGCCCTGTTCAGCGGCGTGCCGATGATCCTCGGCCAGGGCACCGGCTCGGAGTTCCGCCAGCCACTGGGCTGGGCCATCGTCGGCGGCCTGCTGGTCTCGCAGGTGCTGACCCTGTTCACCACGCCGGTGATCTACATCTATCTCGACCGCCTGCGCCGCCGGGGCGAGCTGGAGGCCCCGGCCAGCGAGCCGGCCCCGGTCTGATCGCGGTCAGGCCGCTTCCAGCAGGGCCATGGTCCCCTGGCCGCCGTCGGCGCAGATGCTGACCACCGCCCGTTGGCCCTTGGGACGCCCGGCCAGCTCCTTGACCGCCTGGCCGAGGATGCGCGCGCCGGTGGCCCCGAAGGGGTGGCCCAGGGCCAGGCTGCCGCCGGTCGGGTTCATCCGCTCGCGCGGGAACGGGCCGAGGTCGCGGTCGACGCCGGCCTTGGCCTTGCGGAACTCCGGGTCCTGCCAGGCCGCCAGATGCGACAGCACCTGGGCGGCGAACGCCTCGTGGATCTCCCACAGGTCGATGTCGCCATAGGTCAGGCCGTTGCGCGCCAGAAGGCGCGGCACGCCATAGGCGGGCGCCATCAGCAGGCCTTCGCGCCGCAGGTCGATCGAGGTGATCTCCCAGTCGACCAGCCGAACCCGCGGCGTATCCGCCGGCAGGCGGGCCAGCCCGGCGGTCGAGGCGACCCACAGCGCCGCCGCCCCGTCGGTGAGCGGCGAGGAGTTGCCGGCGGTCAGGGTGCCGCGGCCGCTGGTCCGGTCGAAGGCGGGCGGCAGGCGGGCCAGCTTCTCCAGCGAGGTGTCCTTGCGCGGAATATTGTCGCGCCGGAGATCCCCGACCGGGATCACCAGGTCGTCGAAGAAGCCCCGGTCCCAGGCGGCGACCGCCCGCTGGTGGCTCTCCAGGGCGATCTGGTCCTGATCGACCCGCGACAGCCCCCATTCCTTGGCGGTGATCTCGGTGTGCTCGCCCATGCTCATGCCGGTGGTCCGGTTGGTGATGCTGGGGATGAAAAGGCGGGCGTCGCCGGGGCGCAGGCTGGCCAGGTGCGAGACCTTCTGGCCCAGCGACTTGGCCTGCTGGAACCGCCGCACCCAGTCCGACAGCGGCTGGCCGAGGCCGAGCTGGATATGGCTCATGCTCTCGACGCCGCCGACCAGGGCGAGCTCGCGACCGCCCCGGCCGACCATGCCGGCCGCCTCGAAGGCGCCGGTCATGCTGGTCGAACAGGCCATGATCGTCGAGAAGGCCGGGATGGTCGGGTCGGCGCCGGCCTCGATCAGCACTTCGCGCGCCAGGTTGCTCCAGGTCAGGTTGGGGATGACGGCGCCCCAGACGGCGAAGTCGGGGCGCCCGCCCCCCAGCCGGTCCAGCATGGCGCGGACCACGGGCGTCGACAGGCCGATGGCGTCGAAGCCGGCCAGGGGCCCGTCGATCTTGGCGAAGGGCGTGCGCACGCCGGCGGCGAACCAGACGTCGGTCTTGGACATTTCGGGCTCCTGATCTGGGGGACGGCCTGGGCGCGGCCGGCGGGCGGCCGCGCGGGGCCGGTCTAGGCCTGGCTCAGCTTGGCGGCGGTCTCGGCGATCCTGCGGCCCTGATAGCGGGCCCCGGCCAGTTCGTTGTCGCTGGGCCGGCGAGAGCCGTCGCCGCCGGCGATGGTGGTGGCGCCGTAGGGACTGCCGCCGGTGATCTCGTCCAGGGTCATCTGGCCCGCATGGCCGTAGTCGAGCCCGACCACCACCATGCCGAAGTGCAGCAGGTTGGCGATGATCGAAAACAGGGTCATCTCGTTGCCGCCGTGCTGGGTGGCCGACGAGGTGAAGGCCCCGCCCACCTTGCCGTGCAGCGCGCCCCGCGCCCACAGGCCGCCGGCCTGGTCGAGGAAGTTGGCCATCTGCGAGGCCATGCGCCCGAACCGGGTGCCGACCCCGATCACCACGGCGTCGTAGGCCGCCAGGTCCTCGATCCTGGCGACAGGGGCGGCCTGGTCGAGCTTGTAGTGCGCGGCCTTGGCCACCTCGGGCGGCACGAGTTCGGGGACGCGCTTGACGTCGACCTCCGCCCCCGCCGCGCGGGCGCCTTCGGCGACCGCCTCGGCCATCGTCTCGATGTGTCCGTAGGCGGAATAGTAGAGCACGAGAACCTTGGTCACCCTGATCTCCTTCGTGAACGCCGCGCGGATCACGCGGGCGGGACCGCCCCGTCCGGACAGACCAACACAGGATGAGCCTCCGATCCACCTCGCCGCGTCACAACGCCACGCGAAAGGCGCCGGCCGCCGCCAGGAAAATTCAACCATTTCGGGAAAATTGGATAATCATCGCGCAGATTGAGGAACTGATGCGGACGCGACGGTTCTCAATATTAAATCCTGGTTAATAATTTCTCAAAAATCGCCACCTTCCTAGTACGATCACACACGTTATTGTGGTATTTCAGTACAGAGTTCATAAGATAGATTTCGATGTACTTGGGGCGTCGCGGTTCGGCCGCATATCGGGTCAAAGCGCGCTTGGAACATTCCGGCTACGGCGGCGGAAGCTCTCCGACCACCGCGGCCGGCTTTGCGTCCGAGGCTCCGCCTTCCCCTCCCTCTCGCCGGCGGCGACATCATGTCGACCGCCTGATCGGGCCCACTCGTGGACGAGATCTTTGAGCGCCTGAACCAGCCGTTTCGAACCCTGCCGGACGTTCTCGACGCCCTGGTGCGTGACATCGTCCAGCATCTGCACCTGCAGACCGCCGCGGTCACCCTGCCCGACGACGGGACCTTCGTCGCCCGGCGCGGCCGACGGCGGGTGGTTTCCGAGCGGCTGTCGACGCGCGACGGCCTCTCGCGCCCGGAGGAGCCGCGGTCGTGGGCGTCCGGCGTCGACGCCGCGGTGCACGCGGCCGAGTGGTTCGAGGTCGGCGAGCCGCACGCCCTGTTCGAGCCGCCGCCCGCCGCCGGGGCGGTGAGCCTGCCGCTCGCCTACGCCGACCAGACGCTGGGGCGGCTCGACCTCGCCTGGCGCAGCGAAGGCGAACGCCGCCGCGAAACGCCGGCCTGGCTGCCGGCGTTCGCCCGCCAGTGCGCCCTGCTGGTCAACCGCTACAAGGCCCGGGACTGGACCGCGCGACGCCTCGGCCGCCCGTTGATGCTGGTGGGCATGAGCAAGGCCGTCCGCGACCTGGAAGGCCTGCTGGAGCGCGCCGCCCGCAGCGACCTGCCCGTGCTGCTGGCGGGCGAGTTCGGCACCGAGAAGCTGCAGCTCGCGGCCATGATCCACTTCGGCGGCCGCCGCCGCGACGGGGCGTTCGTCCAGGTCAACTGCGCCGAGCCGGCCGCCCCGCCGTCCGACTGGTTCGAACAGGCCGCCGGCGGCACCCTGTATCTCAACGGCGTCGAGGAACTGTCGCACCCGTTGCAGCGGCAACTGCCCCGCCACATGCGCTCGCACCTCGGCCAATGGCCTTCCCACGCCGACCTGGGCGACGTGCGGGTCATCGCCTCGACCGCCGTCGATCTGCGGCGGCTGGCGCATGAGGGCGGCTTCTCGCGGGGGCTGCTGGCCGAGCTCGACATCCTGTCGGTGACCGCCCCGCCGCTGCGCGCGCGGCCGGGCGACCTGGAGCCCCTCGTCGTCGCCGCGCTCGAACGCCAAGGCTTCAGGGCCGAGGACAAGCGCACGGACGCGATGATGGCCGCCATCCGGGCCTATTCCTGGCCGGAGAACGTGTTCGAGCTGGAACGGGTGGTCACCCGGCTGGCGGTGATGACCGGCGCCCGCCCGATCGGTCGCGACGACATCCTGCAGCACTCGCCGTGGATCGCCTCGGACGGCGCGCCGGCGCCGGTCGCGCTGCTGCCTCCGGCGACGCCGCCCAGCCGCCCCGACCGCTGGGTGCGGTGCGCGCTCGACGACGCAGCCGAACTGGACAGTCTGCACGACGCCCTGGCCCGCGCCCTGCGTTATCTCGGCCGCCACTACGCCGAGCCGATCTCGCTCGGCCTGCTGGCGCGGCGGGCCAATGTCAGCGAATCGCACCTCAGCTTCCTGTTCCGCAGCGAGATCGACCTGCCGTTCAAGGGGCTGCTCGGCCGCATCCGCATCCACCGGGCCAAGGAGATCCTGGCCGCCGAGCCGCGCCGCCAGATCACCGACGTGGCCTTGAGCGTCGGGTTCGCCGACCTCAGCCACTTCGAGAAGACCTTCAAGCGGGTGGTCGGGCGCAGCCCGCGCGAGTTCCGCCGCGCCGCCGCCTAGCCGATCGGCCTGATCCGCCAGACGCCCCATTCGGCGGCCCTGGTGGTGACGTAGGTGGGCTCGCCCGGGTCGCCGGGCAGAGGCACCAGGCGCTGAAGCGGGTCGGGCCTGGTCCGCCGGGACGCGCTCTGCACGATGTTCGGCCCGAGCTGGCTGAGGATGTAGATGTCCTCGCCCAGCCGCACCTCCTCGCGTCGGTCGCGGCTCGACAGGATGCGGACCTGCCACTGGGCTTCGGCCCCGTCGATGCTGCGTCCGTAGAAGACGCTGGAAAGCAGCGAGCTGACGGTGAAGTAGCGGAGGCCGATGATCGCCTGCTCGGTGGTCTTGATGCCCAGGAGCGACATGTTGAAGATCGGCGAGACGGCGTCGCCCCCGCCGAGCGGGACGAAGCGGAACGGTATCGCCAGCCGCTCGTCGACCATGGTCGGATAGTAGTGGCCGGACTTGCTCAGCCCCGACGACGGCCCGAGGAAACGCGAGCCGGGCTTGTCGTACCAGAGATCGCCCTTGTACTCCAAAAGGTAGTCCATGTTGTACTTGACGGACTCGGTCACCGGCCGGGGGCCGATGGTCAGGGCGGCGGTCGGTTCCGGGATCACCCGCGGCGGGTCCTGGTTGGCGACGTTCTCGAAGGTCGGCGCGTTCGCCACCCGGTCGCCCATCTGCCACTTGGTCTCGTCGATGCCGGCCAGCTTCAGGATGGTGGCGATAAGCGAGGTGTGGTCGTAGGGCGTATCGGTGGTCGAGCGGAAGATCGTGCCCTGCGGCACCCGCGGCGAGATCAGCAGGGTTGGCACCCGCACGCCGAACTGACCGAAGCCGAAGCCGTATTGGGTGCGCGTCTCGGCGTCCATGTCGCCGCGCGGTATCTTGGGCTGCGGCAGGGGGCAGGCGTCGTTGCCGGACGGCGCGGCCAGCGGCGGAACGACGTGGTCGTAGGTGCCGCCGTTCTCGTCGAACGTGATGACCAGAAGGGTGTTGGCGAACGCCTCGTTGGCCGCCAGCGCGTTGTAGACGTTCATCACGAAGTCTTCGCCGGTCGTGGTGTCCGACACGGGGTGGTAGTCGTTGCCGACGGCCCGGAACACGGTGTTCCACTGCTGGCCGCCGCCCCACTTCGGTTCGATCCAGCTCACCGCCGGCAGCTGCCCCGCGCGGGCGGCGGCGAAGAAGCCGTTCTGCGGGTTGCTGGCGTCGAACTCCTCGAAGTTCGGGTCGAACTGGCTGTCGGCCAGGAACGGGAACATGGTGCGGGTGTACTGCCACTCCATGCCCAGGCTGACGTCGCGCGGCGGCCAGGTGTCCTGCCAGTAGACCTTCCAGGTGCAGTTGTTCTGCTCCAGCACCTCGAACAGGCTGCGGGTGGTGATCGGCAGGGCGTCGGCGTTCGAGATTTCGCCGGGCGACAGCTTGCTGAAGATCTTCACCCCGGGGTTCCAGGTCGGCGGATCATAGAAGCTGTTGTTGACCATGCCGCGCGAGGTGCCGCTCATCGAGAAGGCGCGGTTGGTGTTGGTCTGGCTCGGCACCGAGCAGAACCACTCGTCGGACACGGCGTAGTAGCGCGCCAGGCCGCTGATCACCGGCAGCTGTTCGGGGGTGTAGGTGTCGAGCACTTCGCCCAGTTCGCGCTCGCCCAGCCGCACGCCGACGTGGTGGTAGACGTCCTGGTTGTAGTCGAGGACGTAGCCGTTCATCGGCGGGGCGAGCTGGCCCTGGTGGCTGATCTGGTCGATCAGCCTCTCGCGTTGCTCGCGGTCCTTCCAGACCGCGTCGTTCAGCGCCACGCCCCACATCTGGTTCATGATGTGGGCGAAGCTCTCGCCGGTGTTGTAGGACGGCGTCTTCGGCGAGCGCGCGCCCTTGCGGATCGGCAACGGATCGCCGACCGGCGAGGGGTTCTTCAGCGCATCGAGGTCGGGGACCGTCGACAGGCCGATGAACGGCCGGCCGTCGCCCTGCCGCGTGATGATGTTGGGATTGTCCTGCAGGCTGTAGAGCCACCCCATAAGGTGGTCGAACCCGCGGTTCTCCAGCATCAACACCACCACGCGTTTGATGAGCGGGTGCGGCAACAGTTTGTCCATGAACCGGCCTTCCGTTGAACCTGCGAGGCTTGCGCGGGGTTACTGGTGGCGCGCCACGGCCACTTCCGCGGCCTCGACGGCGCGGGTGGCCTCGCGCTCGGCCGCCTCCACCGCCTTTTCGAGCGCGACGTCGGCGTGATGGATCGCGTGGCCCTGGGCCTCGCCCCCGATCGCCAGCTCCCTGGCCACCACCTTGTCGGCGTGATGGACAGCCTGGTCGGCGGCCCTCACGGCTCGCTCGGCCCACGACTCGCCGTGATGGTCGGCGCGGGCGACCCCGCGATCGGTCTCATGGACCGCCTCGTTGGCCCAGGCCTCGGCGCGGGCGGCCTCGGCCATGCCGCTGTCGCCGTGATGATGCTCGTGGCGATGCGAGATCAGGCGAGGCTTGCGGGGGTTTCTACGCGTCATGATGCGCTCTCCTTCGGATTCTGAACGGCGGCGCGGGCCTTGGGCGGGGCCGGTTCTGGTTTCGGCTCGACCTTCGACTCCGATTTCGGCTTGGGCTGCGGCTCGGGCTTGCGCCTGCGGCGGAACCAGGTCAGCGAGATCACGCCGAGCGGATCGAGCTGGAGCTCGGCCTCGTGTTCGTGCGACTCGACGCTGAACTGGCAGGTGGCGCCGTCCTGGGCCATGAAGCTGCGGTGGGGCGCCCGGATCGCCAGCAGCGCCCGCGACGCGGCCAGGTAGGCGTCGACGATCTCGCGCGCCTCGTGCCGGCCTTCGTTCTTGAAGCGGGTGTTCTCGACGATCTGCCGAGCGCCGGAGGACAGGCGTGAGAAGCCGACCGACCGCCCCCAGCTCAGCCACAGCTTCACCGCCTCCGTGACCTCCTCGGGCGAGACCAGTCCCTCGACCTCGGGGCAGTTCAGAGCCCCGAACATCAGCGGCAGCAGGGTGTGCAGGGCCGACTGCGCGGTCGCCGCCCTTTTGGCCGGGGTGTCGTTGCGCGCCCCGCCCTTGGCGGCCAGCGCCATGTAGATGGCGTAGAAGTCGACGAACTCCTGGGCGGTCCGCCCCTGGGCGACCGCGAAGGCGGCGGCCTCCTTCTGCAGCGAAAGGTCCGTGTCCTCCTGGCCGACCGAGCTGCGCACCAGGTCGTAGATCGCCAGCCGGTCGCCGAAGGTGGCGAACTGGAACAAGGCGGCCCCCGCCACGCCCAGCTCGGTCAGGAAGGCCGTGCCGGTGTCGAAGTCGGCCTGGGTCAGCAGGTCGTGAGCGCTGAGGATCCGGCGGGCGTGCGCGCCGACCTTGGATTCCTTCTCGCCGGCCTCGGCGTTGGCCAGGACCCGCAGGTCGGGCAGGCCCAGGGTCATCAGCTTGACCGGGCTGACCATCAGGCCGAGCTGCGGCAGGAAGGCGAAGCGCGAGACGTGCAGCCCTTCCTGGACCGCCGCCGCCATCTCGCTCTCGTCCTCGAACTGGTAGTTCGCCGTCGGTTCGTGGACCGCCCAGTGCAGCCATTCCGACCCGCCGTCGACGAAGCTCATCGCCAGGCGCGCCAGTTCGGAGACCTCGTGCAGGTTCTGGATCAGCCGCTCGGCTATGAACAGGCTCATGCGCGCGCCCTCACCCCGACGGGAACTGCTTGAGGACGTCGGCCGCCGCCGAGCCGATCTTGCTGAAGTCCTCGGTGGCGCCCTTCATCATCGCCTGCGCCTGCACCAGCACGTCGGCGTACTTCTTGTCGCCGGTGGCCAGGTACTGCGCCATGGCCACGCCGGCGGCGGTGGTGGCGATGGTCGAGATGTTGCGCAGGGCGTCGGCGGCGTCCTGGACCGCGATGGCGCTCGACTGGGCGACGGACTGATAGGCCTTGCCCGCGCCGCTGGTCAGCACGACCTGCGGGGCCATGGTCGCCGCCTGGACCTTGTTGATGACGTCGACGACCTGGGCGTTCACGATGGTCGGATCAGGCATGGGACCTCCCGATGTTCACCGCCGCGGCGGCGGGCTTGGCCGAAGGGCTCATGACGATTTGGCCCGGGCCGCCTGCGCCTTGGACTTGGCCGCCTGGAGCTTGGGCGGCGGCGGAGCGGGCGGGGCCGGAGGCGCGGGCGGAGCCGGAGGCGCGGGCGGGGCCGGAGGCGCGGGCGGCGGCGCGGACGCCTCCTTGACCAGCTTGTCGAGATCGGCCTGGGCCTGGGCGGCGTCGGTGCTGGTGCTCTCGACCTGGGCCTTGAGGATGCGGATGGCCGCCTCGCCCTCGGCGAAGGCTTCGGCGATCACCACCGACGGCGCCTGGTCCGGCGGCGGCCCCGGCAGCGGGTCGATGTGCGGCGGCGGCGGCGGCTCGGGCGGCGGCGGCAGGATCGGGAACGGCGACTGCAGCATCTTGGCGCAGGCCGCCGTGGTCGCGGCGGCCCCGACCATGCTGGCCCCCTGCTGGCGCATGACGGCGTTGTGCATCGCCATGCCCAGGGTCTCGACCATCACCGCGTCGAGCATGCCGAACGCCTGGGACGGCGACTGCCCCGTCAGCAGCGTGACCACGCTGGAGACCGAGTCGACCACCCGGCTGTTGACTGTGCCGTCCTCGCTCATGGGCCCTTGGCTCCCTTGGTTATGATCAGCGCCAACACCTGCACCAGGGCGGCGTTGCCGATGACCTGCCCCCGCTGCTGGTTGGCGACCGCGTTCTCCATGGCCAGGCTGATGCTGTCGGCCATCGAGACGTAGGTCATGCTCATGGCCGTCGAGGGAGCCAGCCCGATCGCCAGCGCCGATCCGCCGGCGATGGCGTCGAGCGTTCGTGCGACCCCCGATGCGTCAGGCAAGGCGCGCTCCTGCCTCTTCAGACTGCGTTCGGCGCCCTACCCTCGCAAACCCGGAGGGCCTCGCGCCCTCCGGGCCGACGCCCCCTTAGTAGATCGTCCGGGTGGCGACGCCGGTCGAGGCGGTGTCCACCGACAGCAGGGTGACCACGCCCTGCGAGGTCGAGGCCTGCATGGTGACGTAGGACTGCTGCTGGTTGTTGGTGGCGTTGTGCGCCGCGTTCGACAGCGCCTGGCTGGTGGTGATGAACAGGTTGCCCATGGCCACCGCCGGCGCGTCGCCCAGAACCTTGGTGTTGGCCTGGGTGATCGAGTCGGTGATCTGGCTGTTGAGGGCGGTAGGGAATGCCATGAGGTGTCTCCTTCTTCGCTAAACGGATTGATCGCGTGGGCGGCTGGCCGCCCGCCGCGGCGTTAGGGGGATCAGCCGAGGATCTTCTTGGTCGCGGCCCCCGTGGAGGCGGTGTCCAACGAGTAGAGCAGGGCGACCCCCATGGTCGTGGCGGTCTGGGCCGTCACGAACATCTGCTGCTGAGCCATGGTGGCGTTGTGCGCCGCATTGGCCAGCGCCTGGGCGGTGGCCTGGTACAGGTTGCCCATGGCGATCGCCGGAGCGGTCCCGAGAACCTGCACATTGGGTTGCGTGACGGAGTCCGTGATCTGGTCGTTCACGGCGGTGGGAAAGGCCATGGGAGATTTTCCTTGGCGTTACGGCGGCGCGCGGGGCGGGCGTCAGCTCGACAGGATGTCCGCGGTCGCCACGCCGGTGCTCGCCGTGTCGAGCGCGTAAAGCGTGGCCACGCCCATGGTGGTCGCGGTCTGGCTGGTCACGAAGCTCTGCTGCTGGGCGTTGGTGGCGTTGTGGGCGGCGTTGGCCAGGGCCTGGGCGGTGGCCTGGTAAAGGTTGCCCAGCGCGATGGCCGGAGCGTCGCCGAGGACCTTGACGTTGGCCTGGGTGACGGAGTCGGTGATCTGGTCGTTGACGGCCGTGGGGAATGCCATGGGTTAGTCCTTCTAGGGGGTGCGGCTAGGCGGCCTTCAGCCGCCCTCTGACGAAAGGCGGCGGGCTCGACCGTCAGCGCAGGCCGCTGCCGGCGCCCAGGATGTCCTTGGTGGCGACGCCCGTGGACGCGGTGTCGAGCGAGTAGAGCGTGGCCACGCCCATGGTGGTGGCGGCCTGAGCGGTCACGTAGCTCTGCTGCTGGGCGTTGGTGGCGTTGTGGGCGGCGTTGGCCAGGGCCTGGGCGGTGGCCTGGTACAGGTTGCCCATGGCGATGGCCGGGGCGTCGCCGAGGACCTTGACGTTGGCCTGAGTGACGGAGTCGGTGATCTGGCTGTTGACGGCCGTGGGGAATGCCATTGCGTGTCCTCTCTGCTGGCTCGCCCCGCCAAGGAATTTCGACGGGCTCGGCGCTGCAGGTCGTCGTTGACCGGCCGCAGCTCGTTAACCGTATGGCCCGCCGAACCCGGACGATTGGCGGCAGACGCGAAAAAACGCGCCGAAGTTGCGGCCAGGCCGGGAGATTCTCTCAGAAGGCGATTTTTACAACCGTCAGTTTTTCCGCATTCCATCCCGAAACCGACCGGCGCAAGCTGTGCAAGGGCTTTGTCAGGCCTTGAGAAACCGGGCTTTCGGAGAAAAGTCCGACTTGGTCGAACCGGCCATACCCCGCCATATCGACGCCGGTCGCACCGCGCAGCCCTACCGGCGGGGCGCACCGGCCGTCCGCCGTCCCGGCTTTCAATATTTCCTACTGCTTCTCTAGGATTTCTGGCGCCCGCCCTCGCCGCCGCCGGCGCTATGGCCACGGCGAGCGGGCGTCGCCTGACCCCGACGCTGCGAATTCAAGGAACGGCGAGCCCGATGAGCGACGGCGCCCGAACTGCCTCCCCCCGGACCGCGACGCCCAGGGGCCTCCACGTCTCTTTCGGCGTCCAGGTGGCCGCGGCGATGGCGCTGGGCGTGGCGCTCGGCGTGCTGGCCCGCGCGCTGGGACCGGCCGGCTCGGGCCTCGTCCAGGCGCTCGACACCGTCGGATCGACCTTCGTGCAGATGCTGCGCGCCCTGGCCCCGGCCCTGGTGTTCACCGGCGTCATCGCCAGCATCGCCAACCTGCGCACCCTGAACAACGCCGCCGGCCTGGTCTGGCGCACGCTGCTGTGGTTCGGCGTCACCGCCCTGATCGCCGTCAGCATCGGCATCGCCCTGGGCCTTTTGATGCAACCCGGCCGCCACGCGGGCGTCGGCCTGGTCGCGGCCGCGCCGCACGTCGCCGGCTCGTGGCTGGATTTCCTGACCGGTCTCGTGCCGTCCAACGCCCTCGGCCTGGCCGCCAAGACCAAGCTGGCCGACGGCGGCGCGACCACCGGCCTGTCGTTCAACGTGCTGCAGGTGCTGGTGATCGCCATCGTGCTCGGCGTCGCCGCCCTCAGGGTCGGCCCCGCGGCCGACGCCTTCCTGGCGTTCAACACCGCCCTGCTGGCCGTGGTGCGCAAGGTGCTGTGGTGGGTGATCCGCCTGACCCCGATCGGCGCCGTCGGCCTGATCGGCACGGCGGCGGCCCAGTACGGCTGGACGGCGCTGACCCAGCTCGGCTGGTTCGCGGCGGCGGTCTATATCGGCCTGGCCCTGGTGCTGTTCGCGGTCTACCCGGCCCTGCTGGCGCTGAACGGCCTCAACCCCGCCCGCTTCTTCGCCGCCGCCTGGCCGGCCATCCAGCTCGGCTTCCTGTCGCGCTCGTCGATCGGCGCCCTGCCGGTCACCGAGACGGTGACGGAGAAGGGCCTGGGCGTGCCGGCCGAATACGCCGCCTTCGCCGTGCCCCTGGCCGCCACCACCAAGATGGACGGCTGCGCCGCCATCTATCCGGCCATAGCCGCGATCTTCATCGCCCAGTTCTACAACGTGCCCCTGCACGTCGGGGACTACCTGCTGATCGCCTTCGTATCGGTGATCGGCTCGGCGGCCACGGCCGGGCTGACCGGGGCGGTGGTCATGCTGACCCTGACCCTGTCGACCCTGGGCCTGCCGCTGGAAGGGGTCGGGCTGTTGCTGGCGATCGACCCGATCCTCGACATGGGCCGCACGGCGGTCAACGTCGCCGGCCAGGCCCTGACGCCCACCCTGGTGGCCAAGCGGGCCGGCATCCTCGACCAGGCGGTCTATGACGGGGCGTCGCGCGCGCCTGCCTTCGACGAGCCGGCCGCCCCGGCGGCGGCCTGAGGCCCAAGCCGCCCTCCGGCCGCGCGGTCAGGCCGCGGCCAGCGCCTCCTCGACCTGTCCCAGGCGCTCCTTGCCGAAGAACATCTCGTCGCCGACGAAGAAGGTGGGCACGCCGAAGGCCCCCCGCGCCGCGGCGGCCTCGGTCCCGGCGACCAGCTCGGCCTTGACCTCGGGGGTCTGCGCGGCCTCCAACAGCGCCTGGGCCGGCAGGCCGGCGGCCGCCAGGACCTCGGCGACCACGGCGGGGTCGTCCATCTTCAGGCCGTCCTCCCACATCGCCTTGAGCACGGTCTCGACATAGGCGCCCTCGATGCCCGCCCGCCGCGCCGCGACCAGCCCGCGCATGATCAAGAGGGTGTTGACCGGGAAGTGCGGATTGAACTGGAACGCCGTCAGGCCGTGGCGGGCGATGAAGCGGCGGAACTCCAGGTGCTCGTAGGCCAGCTTGCCCTGGATATGGCCGAAGGCCGTCATCGGCGCCTGGTTGCCGGTGATCTTGAACAGGCCGCCCAGCAGGCAGGGGACCAGCCGCACCTCGACCCCGGTCCGGGCCGACACGCCCGCCAGCGCCTTCCAGGCCAGATAGGCGTTGGGGCTGGCGAAATCGAAGATGAAATCCAGGGTTCGGGCCAAGGCGTTCCTCCTCACCAGGGTTCCGACCAGGGGCGCAGGTCCAGTTCGTGCGTCCAGGCCGAGCGCGGCTGTCGGTGCAGCCAGACATAGTTGGCGGCGATGTCCTCGGGCCGCAGGATGGCGTCGCGCTCCAGCAGGGCGTCGACGTCGCCGGCGTTGGCGCGGATGAAGGCGCCGTCGATGGCCCCGTCGACCACCACGTGCGCGACGTGGACGCCCTTCGGCCCCAGCTCGCGCGCCATGCTCTGGGCGACGGCGCGCAGGCCGTGCTTGGCGGCGGCGAAGGCCGCGAAACCCTCCCGCCCGCGCACCGAGGCGGTGGCGCCGGTGAACAGGATCGTGCCCCGCCCGCGCGGCGTCATCACCCGCGCCGCCTCGCGGCCGGCCAGGAAGCCGGCGAAGCAGGCCATTTCCCAGACCTTGGCGAACACCCGCGTCGTGGTCTCCACCATCGGGAAGCGCACGTTCGCGCCGATGTTGAACACCACCACCTCGATCGGCCCGATCTCGGCCTCGATGCGGTCGAACAGGGCGACGGTCTCCTCCTCGGAACGGGCGTCGCAGCCGAAGGCGTGCACCCGCGCGCCCTCGTCGCGCAGCGTCCGGGCGAACGCCTCCAGTTCGTCGAGATGCCGGGCGCGGCGCGTCAGGCACACGGTCAGGCCGGCGTCGGCGAAGGCCCGGGCGATGGCGCCGCCGACCCCGACGCCGACGCCGATCACCAGACAGACGCCTTGAACGGCGGGCGGTTCGGCCGGATGGGACATGTCGATCACCTCAGTCCAGATTATGGATGAACCATCGTATTGAAACTGGACTTGGTCAATGGGATGATCGCCGCCTCGACGAGGACCCGACTATGCAATGGCGCAACCTGGCTTCTGAACCCTGCTCGGTCGCCCGGGCGGTGGCGGTGATCGGCGACCGCTGGGCGCTGCTGATCCTGCGCGACTGTTTCCTCGGCGTGCGCCGCTTCGAGGCCTTCCAGCGCCGGCTGGGCATATCGCGCACCATCATCGCCGACCGGCTGAAGCTGCTGGTCGACGAAGGGGTGCTCGCCAGGATCGCCTACCAGGAGCGCCCGCCCCGCCACGAATATCGCCTGACCGAGAAGGGCATGGCGCTCTACCCGGCCATCCTCGCCCTGGCCGACTGGGGCGACCGCTTCTACGCCGGCGAAGACGGCCCGCCCCTGTTGCGCCGGCACAAGGCCTGCGGCTGCGATTTCCACCCCGTGACGGCGTGCTCGGCCTGCGGCGACCCGGTGCACGCCCGCGACGTCGAGGTGCGCGAAGCCGCCGTCTGAACCTGGTCAGCCCCGGCCGGACGCCGCCAGCGCCGCCAGGGTCTCGCGCGTCAGCCGCGAAAAGGGCGCCCAGCCGCGCCGCGCGGTCGCAGCCGTGGTCGCGCAGCACCAGGCCCGCGATCAGGACAAGCAGCAGATAGGCCCCGCCGCGCAGGTAGAGATCCGCCGCCTGCAAACCGCCCAAACCCGTCGTCCGGCCGCCCTTCGCCGATCAGAAACCGCAGGCTAGGGCCGCGGCGCGCGCCCAGGCAAGACGGCGCTCCGTCGCCCCCTCGCCCGCATCCTGTCATAGAAAGAGCGCTTTCTGGCCATTGTCGCTCTGCAAGGAGCGCCTATGTAGCTGCGCAGCCGAGTCGTCGAGGAGCGTGGTCCGCCAATATGTCAGCCGAAACCGTGAACAACGGCGTCCTGGCGTTCGCAACGCCTGAGGCGGCGGGCCGTCCGCTCCGTCAATGCAGTGTGTCGATCTCGTCCCCCTCCTACGCGGCGGTCTCGCCCCGCGCGTTCGCCAGCCTTGTCGCGGTCACCGGCGCGCTCGTCGCGACCCTGGCCGCCGGCCGCGCGTCCGCCGCCCCGGCTACGTCGGCGCCGCCGTCCCCGGCGCCGCCCGCCGCGACCTCCGCGATCACCCCGGTCCAGGACCCCTGGCAGGGCCTGAACCGGCGCCTGTTCAGCTTCAGCCAGGGCGTCGACAGCGCCGTGGTCGCGCCAGTGGTGCACGGCTACATGCGCATCACCCCGCGCCCGGTGCGCAACGGCATCTCCAACGCCCTCGACAATCTCGACGAGCCGCGCGTGGCGGTGAACGACATCCTCCAGGGCCATCCCGTCCAGGCCGGACACACCACGGCGCGCTTCGCGATCAACTCGACCGCCGGGGTGCTCGGCCTGTTCGACGTCGCCGGCCGGGGCGGCATCCTCCACCATGACTCCGATTTCGGACAGACCCTCGGCCGCTACGGCCTGATCCCTGGCCCGTACCTGTTCGTGCCGTTGGCCGGGCCGACCAACTTCCGCGACGGGCTCGGCCGCATCGTCGACACCTTCCTCGACCCGGTCGGCCTGCTGGCCGGCGGCATCACCACCACCTTCGGCGCCTCGCGCACGGCGCTGGGCGCGGTCGACACGCGTCTGGGCGTCGACGACCAGATGCGCGCGCTGAAGCAGGACGCGGCCGATCCCTACGCCACCTTGCGCTCGGCCTATTCGCAGCAGCGCGCCTTCCTGGTGCAGCAAAGCACAGGGCAGGCCGCCGACCTGCCCGATCTGGCCGACATTCCGCCCGCTCCCGACGAGCAGCACGCCACGGCGCCGGCCAAGCCGACCGCCCCCGGTTCAACCTCAGAGGAACGTTGACGAAGGCCACCGGCTTGTGGCCTTTCCAGCCGCGGCACGCCCCGCGGGCCTCGCAAATCCGGAGCTTCCCATGCACCGCCAACCGATCCGCCGTCTTCTCCTGCGCGCCGGCGCCGTCGCGCTGCTGAGCTGCGGCGCGGTCGCGATCGCCCCGGCGGTCTGGCCAGGCCAGGCCGCCTACGCCCAGGGCGCGCGCGACGCCCAGGCCGAGCAATTCGTGACGGTCGAGGGCCAGAAGGTCCTGTCGATCCTGTCCGACCGCAATCGCAGCCGCAGCGACGAGACCAACGCCTTCCGCGCCCTGGTTGACGAGATCGTCGACGTGCCGCGCGTGACCAATTTCGTGCTCGGCAAGTACGCCCGCACCATCACCCCGGCCCAGCGCCAGCGGTTCGCCACCGTGTTCCGCCAGTTCGCCCAGAACGTCTATGAATCGCGGCTGGGCGACTATCGCGGCGAGAAGATCAAGGTGAACGGGTCGGTGGTCCGCAAACCCGGCGACGTCATCGTCAACACCTCGGTGTTCGGCGGCCAGCTTTCGCAGCCGGTGCCGGTGTCCTGGCGCCTGGCCGGCGGCGGGACCAGCTGGAAGATCGTCGACGTCCAGGTCAAGGGCGTGTGGCTGGCCATCACCCAGCAGCAGGACTTCGTCTCGACCATCGACAACGCCGGCGGCAATGTCGACGTGCTGATCAACCAGCTGCAGACCAAGGTGCAGGCCGACAAGGCCGCTCCCAAGCGGTAGGACCGCTCGCCCCCGAGGGGCGGCGCGCGAACGACAACAGCGGCGCCGGCCGAGGCCGGGCCGCCCCACACGGATCGATGGCGAGGATGGCGAAGCAACAGTGGGCCGAGGCCGGCGTGGGCGCAGCGGTGCTGGCCGCGGCCGCCGCGTTCCTGATCTATTCGTTGAGCGCCGGCGGCTCCGGCGGCCGGGCCGGCGGCTATGACGTCTCGGCCAAGTTCGGCCAGGTCGGCTCGCTGGCGCCCGGCGCCGGCGTCCGCGTGGCCGGCGTGCAGATCGGCACGGTGACCAAGATCACCCTCGACCCCAAGACCTTCTTCGCCGTCGTCCGCTTCGATCTCGACCCCAAGGTCAAGCTGCCGTCCGACTCCACGGCCAAGATCACCAGCGACGGCCTGCTGGGCGGGGCGCACGTGGTCATCGAGCCGGGCTCGGCCGCCGACGACATCAAGTCCGGCGGCGAGATCGAGAACACCCAGGGCGCGGTGGACCTGTTCGGCCTGATCGGCCAGGTGCTGCGCCCGCCGGCCCCGGCCGCCGGCGACGCCGCCCCGGCCGCTCCTGCGAGCCCGGCCAAGGCGCCCTGATCTTGGACGCCGCCCCGCTCCCCGCAGCGTTGACGCCGTTCCGCGCGGTCGGCCGCGCCGTCCTCGGCCTGCTGATCCAGGTGGGGTCGGTGGTGCTGTTCGCGGCGCGGGGCGTCCTCGCCATGCTGAAGCCGCCGTGGTTCTTCGGCCAGTTCGTCCGCCAGCTGCAGACCATCGGCTACTTCTCGCTGCCGGTCGTCGGCCTGACCGCCGTCTTCACCGGCGCGGCCCTGGCCCTGAACATCTACACCGGCGGCGGACGCTTCAACGCCGAACAGATCATGCCGCAGATCGTGGCCCTGGGCATCACCCGCGAGCTTGGGCCGGTGCTGGCCGCCCTGATGCTGGCCGGGCGGGTCTCAGCCGCCATCGCCGCCGAGATCGGCGCCATGCGGGCCACCGAGCAGATCGACGCCATGCAGACGCTGTCGACCGATCCGTTCCACTACCTGATCGCCCCGCGCCTGGCGGCGGCCCTGGTCACCCTGCCGCTGCTGACCATGACCGCCGACATCATCGGCGTGGCCGGCGGCTGGTTCGTCGCCACCAAGGCGCTGGCGTTCAACCCGACCGTCTATGTGCGCAACACCTGGGACTTCCTGCAGAGCTGGGACGTGGTCTCGGGCCTGATCAAGGCGGCGGTGTTCGGGTTCATCGTCGCGCTGATGGGCTGCTATCACGGCCTCAACGCCACCGGCGGCGCGCGCGGGGTCGGCCGGGCGACCACCCACGCCGTGGTCTCAGCGGCCATCCTGATCTTCGCGGCCGACTACCTGCTGACCTCGTTGTTCACCCACCGATGAGCACGCCCCCTCCCCCCAAGCTCGAATGGCGCGGCGTCCGGAAGAGCTTCGAGGACGCCCACGTCCTGCGCGGCCTCGACCTCAGCGTCGCCGCCGGCCGCTCGCTGGTGATCATCGGCGCGTCCGGCCAGGGCAAGTCGGTGACCATCAAGACCGCCGCCGGCCTGATCCTGCCCGACGCCGGCGAGATCCTCTATGACGGCGAGATCGTCGACACCGCCGACAGCCGCACCCGCGCGGCCCTGTCCGGCCGCCTGGGCATGCTGTTCCAGAGCGGGGCGCTGTTCGACAGCCTGTCGATCTGGGAGAACGTCGCCTTCCGCCTGATCAACGCCGACGGCGTGGCGCGCAAGACCGCCAAGGCCCGGGCGATCGAGGCCCTGGCCCGCGTGCGGCTGGGCCGCCAGTACGCCGACCTCTACCCGTCGGAGCTGTCGGGCGGCATGCAGAAGCGGGTCGGCCTGGCCCGCGCCGTGGTGTCCAATCCCGAGATCATCTTCTTCGACGAGCCGACCACCGGCCTCGACCCGATCACGGCGGCGGCGATCAACGACCTCATCGTCCAGCAGGTCCGCGACCTCGGCTGCACGGCGGTGTCGATCACCCACGACCTGGCCTCGGCCCGCACCATCGGGGACGAGATCGCCATGCTGCACGACGGCCGCATCGTCTGGCGCGGCCAGGCCGCCGACCTCGACCGGTCGGGCGACCCCTACGTGGACCAGTTCATCAACGGCCGCTCCGACGGCCCGATCGCCGCCGCCTTCTGATCGCGGCTTTGAGCATTTGACGCCGCCGCGCCGCTCGCCCAGTCTAGACGAAGCGGCAGGCGAGGCGGGTTGGATGGCGATCGACGCGCTGGCGCCGAAAGAAGGCGGACGACCGCTGGCCCTGGTCACCGGCGCCTCGTCGGGCATCGGCGAGGCCTTCGCCCGCGCCTACGCCGCGCGCGGCTTCGATCTCGCCCTCGTCGCCCGTCGCGCCGACCGCCTGGAGGCGCTCGCCGCCGAGCTTTCGACGGCCCACGGCGTCGACGCCTTCGCCATCCCCGCCGACCTGTCTCTGTACGAGGGGCACGAGCCCGTGCTGGCCGCCGTCGCCGCCCGTGGCCGCGTGGTCGACGTCCTGGTCAACAACGCCGGCTTCGGCGTCGCCCAGACCTTCACGGGCGTCCCGTGGGAGCGGCAGCGCGATTTCCTGATGACCCTGGTGGTCGCCGCCTGCGGACTGGCCTACGGCGTCATCCCCGGCATGGTCGACCGGGGCCGAGGGACGATCATCAACGTCGCCTCGCTGGCCGGGTTCGCGCCCGGCGCCGCCGGCCACACCCTCTATCCCGGCGCCAAGAGCCTGGCGATCCGCTTCAGCCAGGCGCTGGACGCCGAACTGCGGGCCAAGGGCGTGCGCGTCACCGCCGTCTGCCCCGGCTTCACCCTGACCGAGTTCGCCGCCGTCAACGGCACCAAGGCGGTGATGGACGAGGCCCCGCGCCGCCTGTTCCAGACCCCGGCCCAGGTGGCCGAGATCGCCATCCGCGCCAACCTGGCCGGCCGCGTGGTGGTGGTGCCCGGCTGGTGGAACAAGGTCGCCGCCGCCCTCATGCATTACCTCCCCGAACCGCTGGTCAGCGCGATCATCCGCCGGGGATCGGCCAAGTACGTGCTGGACTGAGCCCAGGGAGACCCCATGGCCAACCATTTCGACGTCGTCATCGTCGGCTCGGGCGCGGGCGGAGCGACGCTCGCCCAGAGGCTGGCTCCGACCGGCAAGAAGATCCTCATTCTGGAGCGCGGCGGCCACCTGCCGCGCGAGGCCGAGAACTGGAGCGCCCAGGCGGTGTTCCTCGACCACCGCTACCGCACCAAGGACCACTGGTACGACAAGCACGGCAAGCCGTTCTCGCCCAACACCCACTATTGGGTCGGCGGCAACACCACCTTCTACGGCGCGGCCCTGATGCGGCTGCGCAACCGCGACTTCCAGGAGGTCCGCCACGCCGGCGGGATCTCGCCGGCCTGGCCGATCGGGCTTGCGGACCTGGCCCCCTACTACGCCGAGGCCGAGGCGCTGTGGCGGGTGCACGGCGCGCGGGGCATGGACCCGACCGAGAACGGCGACGAGCCGGCCTACGCCTTTCCGCCGCTGAAGGACGACCCGGGCATCGCCCGCCTGCGCAGCCACCTGGAAGGCCAGGGATGGCGGCCGTTCCACCTGCCGCTGGGCGTCGACCGCGACGACGACAAGTGGCTGCATTCGCCCTGCATCCGCTGCAAGACCTGCGGCGGCTATCCCTGCCTGCTCAAGGCCAAGAGCGACGCGCGCAGCATCGCCGTCGATCCCCTGCTCGACGCCCCGAACGTCACCCTGCTGACCGAGCGCAAGGTCCTGCGCCTGGAGACCGACCCGTCCGGCCGCACCGTCTCCGCCGTCGTCTGCGACAGCCCCCAGGGCGAGGAACGCTGGACCGGCGACATCGTCGCCCTGGCGGCCGGCGCGGTGAACACCCCGGTGATCCTGCTGAACTCGCGCAACGCCGCCCACCCGGCCGGCCTCGCCAACGGCTCGGATCAGGTCGGCCGCAACTACATGTTCCACACCCTGACGGCCATGGTCTCGCTGACCGCCGCCCCGCTGGACAGCCAGTTCCCCAAGACCCTCGCGGTCAACGACTTCTACTGGGGCGACCCGGCCGGCGGCTACGACCTGCCCATGGGCCACATCCAGGCGCTGGAATACATGTCGGGCAAGACGCTGGAGGGCCAGATCAGCGAAATCCTGCCGCCGGCCCTGGTGCCCGACGTCTTCGTCAACGCCCTGGCCGCGCGCCTGCTGAGCTTCCTGGTCATATCCGAGGACCTGCCTTCGCCCGACAACCGCGTGCGGGTCGAGAACGACGGGCGGATATTCCTCGACTACGCCTACAACAACCTCGAAGGCCACGAGCGGCTGGTCAAGAAGCTCGACCACGCCCTGGACGGCTTCGTCGACCACAAGCACGTGCTGTCGCAGCACCACTTCCAGTTCGACTCGCTGCTGCCGCTGTACGGCACCGCCCACATGAACGGCACCACGCGCTTCGGCGCCGATCCGGCCAGCTCGGTGCTCGACCCGTTCTGCAAGGCCCACGAGGTCGACAACCTGTACGTCGTCGATTCCAGCTTCTTCGTCTCGTCGGCGGCGGTGAACCCCACCTTGACCATCGTCGCCAACGCCATGCGCGTCGGCGACCACCTCAAGGCGCGGCTGGCGGCCTAGAGCGGCGCGCAGGCCTCGCCCAGCCAGGCCCGGACGGCCGGTTCGACCAGCGGCCCGATCTCGGCGGCGACGCGGGCGTGGTAGGCGTCCACCTGCGCCCGCTCCTCGCCGGTCAGGATCGCCACGTCGATCAGCCGCCGGTCGTAGGGGGCCAGGGTCAGGGTCTCGAAGCCCAGCATCGGCCGCTCGCCGCCCGGGATGGGCGCTGCCGGCGTGACCGTCTGCAGGTTCTCGATGCGGATGCCGTAGGCGCCTGGCTTGTAGTAGCCGGGCTCGTTCGAGACGATCATGCCGGGGGCCAGCGCCGTGGCGTTCGGGGCCTTGGAGATGCGCTGCGGTCCCTCGTGGACGCTGAGATAGCTGCCGACCCCGTGGCCGGTCCCGTGGTCGAAGTCCAGGCCGTCGCGCCACAGCGCCAGCCGGGCCACCGCGTCCACCGCCGAGCCGGTGGTGCCGACCGGAAACCGCAGGCGGCCGAGGGCCAGGTGCCCCTTCAGCACCAGGGTGTAGCGCCGCCGCATCTCGGCCGAGGGCTCGCCGATGGCCACCGTGCGGGTGACGTCGGTGGTGCCGTCGACGTACTGCGCGCCGGAATCGACCAGGAGCAGTTCGCCCGGCGCGCAGCGGCGATTGGTGCGCGTCGTCGGCCGGTAGTGGATCACCGCGCTGTTCGGCCCGGCGCCCGCCACGGTGTCGAACGACAGGTCGCGCAGTTCGCCGGTGGCCCGGCGCAGACCCTCCAGCTTGCCGGCCGCCTCGATCTCGTCGGGCGGAGAGGCCTGCCCCTCGACCGCCAGCCAGTGCAGGAAGGTCGTCACCGCCGCGCCGTCGCGCCGGTGGGCGCGGCGCGCGCCCTCGATCTCGGCCGCGTTCTTGGCGGCGCGGGGCAGAGCGCAGGGATCGAGGCCGGCGACCACGACGGCGCCGGCCAGGGCGGCGGCCTCGAAATACCAGGCCGACGACTGGCCGGGATCGACCAGCACCCGCTCGCCCTTCAGCCGCTCCAGGGCCGGGACCAGGCCGGACGGCTCGCCCAGCGAGACCGTGTTCCCCAGCCAGGCGGCCAGCTCGGGCGAGACCTTGCCCGGCTCGACGAACAGCTCGGCCCGGCCGTCGTCGTGCAGCAGCGCCTGGGCGAACGGCAGCGGCGCGCGGATGGTGTCGCCGCCCCGCACGTTGAACAGCCAGGCGATGGACGGCGGCGCGGTCAGCAGGGCCGCCTTGACCCCGTCGGCGCGCAGGCCCGCAGCCAGGGCGGCGCGCTTGTCGGCGCTGGAGACCCCGGCCAGGTCGAGCGGATGCAGGGTCAGCGGCGCGGCGGGCTGCGCCGGCCGGTCGGCGCCCCAGGCTTCATCGACCGGATTGACCGCGGAGGGCTTCAGCGCCGCGCCGGCCCGGGCGACGGCCGCGCCCAGGCCGGCCAACGCGGCCGGGCTGTGCAGGCGGGGATCGTAGCCGACCGTCTGGCCAGGGCGCAGGACCTCGGTCAGGAACGCCTCGACGCCGCCGTCCTCGAGCATGCCGATGTGGAAGACGGCCGGATCGACCTGGTCGCGCACCTGCAAGGCGTAGCGCCCGTCGGTGAACATCGCCGCCCCGTCGCGCAGGATGATCGCCATGCCGGCCGAGCCGGTGAAGCCGGTGGCCCAGCCCAGCCGGTCGTTGGCGGCGGGCGGGTATTCGTTCTGGTGCTCGTCCTCGCGCGGGATCAGGAAGGCGTCGAGGCCGGCGGCGATCATCGCGCGCCGGATCGAAGGAACGTGCCGCGGCCCGAAGGCGCGATCCGCCGTCTCGTCGAAGCTCTGGAACATGCAAACTCCTTCCCGGTCCGTCCACGGCCGGGCGACTGCGAACTGATGGCTGCGGGTCGGCGGCGGCGTCAGAACAGGGCGGGCGTACCCACCCACAGCACCCTGACCGGCCGCTCGCCGGGATTGGAGACCTTGTAGGGATGACGCTGGTCGAAGTGGGCGCTGTCGCCGACGCCCAGGATGAAGCGGTCGCCGCCGATCTCCATCTCCAGCTCGCCGTCGAGCACGTACCAGAAGCCCTCGCCCTCGCGCTGGGTGGTCGGCGCGCTGAGGCCCGGCGGGATGGCCATGAGCAGCGCCTCCATCTTGCGCTCCTCGTGGTCGCCGCTGAGGCGGCGGTATTCGACCGGGATGCCGGCGTCGACGAACTCCGGATCGGCGCCGCGGCGCACGAGCTGGCCCTGGTGGGGCACGCTGACGAAATAGTTGATGTCGACGCCCAGCGCCTTGGCGATGCCCATCAGCGACACGATGGACGGCGAGGCCTGGCCGCGCTCGACCTGCGAGATGAAAGGGGCCGACAGCCCGGCGCGGTCGGCCAGGACCTGCAAGGTCAGCCCCAGCCGGCGGCGGCGGTCGCGGATGGCCGAGCCCACCGACAGCGAGGCGGCGTCCCGGGCCGGGTCGCCGGCGATGATCTTCTGGAGCGCCTCGGCGGCCGCCGCCGGCCCGGGCATCAGGCGGTGTGGTCCGATACGATGCGCCACCCCGCCGCCGACTTGTGGAACACCAGGGTGAAGATGCCGGTGGCCTCGGGCTGGCCGGCGCGAAGCAGGTGGAAGCGGCCGGTGACCAGGGCGTGCTCGCCGCCCAGGGCCCGGAAGTCGAGGATGTCCATCGACAGCTTGCCCAGCGAGGCCGGGCGCGCGCCGCCGAAGCGGGCGGCGTACATGTCGTGGATCGCCTTATAGCCCTTCACCACGCCGCCGGCGCCGATATAGGCCGTACGCGGATCGTCCTCGTAGCAGTTCATGAAGGCGTCGAGATCGCCGGCCGACCATGCGGCGGCGCTGGCGTCCAGCACCTTGCCCACCGCGGCCCGTTCGGCGTCGCCCTCGCCCGCCAGGGCCGGCGCCGCAGCGCCCGTCACGCCGGCGGCCAGGGCCAGTCCCGCGGCCATCGCCAGTCCACGCCGGGTGGCGTCCACGCCTTGGTCTCGCTCCGCGCTCATCAGATCGTTCCTCCCCACGCCGGCTTTCTCATTGTTCGATTGTCGATCAGCCGGTCGACCTTGTCATCCTTACTTAAATTTTTTGATATGCAAAATTATTTTGAGGTGAGAATGTGGAGTTCGCCGAACCGCGGCCCGAGTCCCGGCGGCGACCAAAACGAGAGCGGCTTCGAGCCGGGAGGGGATTTCCGATGTTCACGTCCGAGTACGAACGCGCGCGGCTGCGCGCCTGGATGGCGACCAGCGCCCTGTGCGCCGCCGTCTTCGCCGGGGCCCCCGCCCTGGCCCAGCAGGCCGCCGCGCCCGCCGAGACCCACGAAACCGTGTCCGAGATCGTTGTCACCGCCCAGAAGCGTTCCGAGAGCGTGCAGTCGGTGCCGATCAGCGTCACCGCCATGGACGAGCGCAAGCTGGAACGGCTGGGCATCCAGAACCTGACCGACGTGGCGCGCGCCACGCCGGGCCTCGCCGTGACCTCGGCCGGACCGGGCCAGAACGTGCTGATCATCCGCGGCGTGTCGTCGACGGCCGGCACCGCCGGCACCGTCGGCTACTATCTGGACGACACCCCCATCGCGGCCTCCAGCAACGCTTCGCTGCTGGCCCAGCGCGGCCTGCTCGACCCGTCGGTGTTCGACATCTCGCGCATCGAAGTGCTGCGCGGCCCGCAGGGCACGCTCTACGGCTCCAGCTCGATGGGCGGCACGATCAAGTACGTCACCAGCCAGCCGGACGCGACCCGGTTCAGCGCCAAGGCCAGCGCCACGGCGTCCTACACCGAGGGCGGCGGCCCCAACGGCTCGATCAACGGCATGGTCAACATGCCGATCGTCGAAGACAAGCTGGCGGCCCGGATCTCGGCCTTCTACCGCTACCAGGACGGCTTCATCGACCGCTACCAGATCGACCCGAACGACATCCTGAAGGTCAAGCCGAACAGCCCGGTCAAGGAGAACGTCAACACCGAGAGCACCGGCGGCTTCCGCGCCCAGCTGCTGATCAAGCCCGACGACACCCTGACGATCACGCCGTCGATCTTCTACCAGTACACCCGCCTGGGCGCGCCGTTCCAGTTCGACCGGCCGCCGGGAAGCTTCGACAACCTGATCCAGACGCGCGACGTCTCCGAAGTCAGCGACCAGCGCTCGCTGCTGGGCAATATCGCCATCCACAAGCGCCTGCCGTTCGGCGAGATCGTCTCGTCGACCTCGTATTACAGCCGCCAGATCAAGATCAACGAGGACTCCTCGAAGGTCCTGGCCTTCTTCTTCTCGCCGCCGCAGACCTCGGTCTATCCGTCGGTGATGACGGGGATCTACCGCAACCGCGAGTTCACCCAGGAGCTGCGCTTCGCGTCGGACTTCCAGGGCCCGTTCCAGCTGATCGCCGGCGGCTACTTCCACCGCACCTTCGCGCCGCTGGAATCGGCCATCCCGGTGCCCCCGGGCTATGACAAGACCTTCGGCTCGCCCTTCGGCGGCACGGTGTTCTATCACGGCATCCGCAAGGCGACCCTGCAGGAGAGCGCCGCCTTCGCCGAGGCCTCCTACGACCTGGGCCACGGGCTCACCGCCCGCGCCGGCCTGCGGGCCTTCCAGGTCGACCAGCGCTTCTACCAGTGGGGCGAGGGCGTTCTGAACGGCGGCGTCAGCCAGGTGTCCAACAGCTCGTCCGACAACGGCCTCAACCCCAAGTTCAACCTGTCCTGGCAGATCGACCCTGACCACATGGTCTACGCCACGGCCTCCAAGGGCTATCGCCCCGGCGGGCCGAACAACCCCGCCCCGGCGGCGGTGTGCGGCGCCGAGGTCTCCAAGCTGGGCCTCAGCGTCAGCCAGCTCACCCGCTACCAGCCCGACACCCTGTGGAACTACGAGGCCGGCGCCAAGACCCGCTGGCTGGACCGCAAGCTGACCGTCAACGGCTCGGTCTACTACATCGACTGGAGCGACGTGCAGCAGCAGATCGTCCTGAACTGCGGCTTCAACATCACCGCCAACTTCGGCAAGGCGACCAGCAAGGGCGCCGAGCTGGAGGTCGAGTACCACCCGCTCCCCGGCCTGTCGCTGAACGCCGCCGCCGGCTACACCGACGCGACGCTGAGCAACGACATCCCCGGCACCCCCGCCCGCAAGGGCGACCCGCTGCAGGACGTCCCGCACTGGAACCTCGCCGGCGGCGTCGAGTACGCCAAGTCGTTCAGCAACGGCTTCAACGGCTTCGGCCGCCTGGACGTCAACTACACCAGCGACGCCCTGGCGCTGTACGACCGCACCAGCCCGTTCCATGAGCGCAAGGGCTTCGTCATCACCAACGTCAAGCTCGGGATCGACAACGGCGATCACTGGCAGGCGGTGTTCTTCGTCGACAACCTGTTCGACAAGATCGGCCAGACCGGCCTGCCCGCCGCCATCGGCGCCGACCTGCCGACCACCCGCCGCATCGCCGTCAACCGGCCGCGCACCGTCGGCGTGACCCTGAGCTACAAGTACTAGGACCAAGGCAGGCCGAAGCCCGGCGACGACGCCGGGCTTCGGCCCCCGCTCCGCGCGACGCGCCGGATGCAGAATATCTGAATTCCCACTGAATTGATCTGAATTGCCTTGCAACGCCGCGCGCGGGACTAATCCTGCGTCAAGGCGGACCGGGCCTTCCGCCGCGGCGCAACTCCATCGGCGGACGCGGCCATGCCTCAATTCACGCCCTGTCATTCCATCCGCCCGGCCGCCCAGCCGGAGGGCCTTGCGTGATGGGCCTCGTCCAGCCCCGCAGCCGCTACGCCCCCGAGGCGGCGGCCGACCCGCCCGAGCGGGTGGCGGCCCTGCCGATGTACGACCTGCCCGAACTGGCCGACGCCAACGACGCCCTGTGGGCCGGGCTGGCCGAGCGCCTGCGCGCGCGCGGCGTGGCGGGCGTGCCGGCCGCCCTGACCCGGGGACGCGCGACCCACGCCCTATGGACCGACCCGTCGCTGCTGCTGGCCCAGACCTGCGGCTACCCCCTGGTCACGGCCCTGCACGGCCAGGTCAAGGTGGTCTCGACGCCGCGCTACCGCGCGCGCGGCTGCGAGGGCCCGTTCTACCGCAGCGCCGTGGTGGTGCGGGCGGCCGATACGGCCGCCAACCTGGCCGACCTGCGCGGCGGGCGCTGCGCCCTCAACGAGCCGACCTCGAACAGCGGCATGAACCTGCTGCGCGCCGAGATCGCGCCCCTGGCCGGGCGGGGGCATTTCTTCAGCGCGGTGCAGATCACCGGCTCGCACCTGGCCAGCGCCGAGGCGGTGGCGGAGGGCCGGGCCGAGGTGGCCGCCATCGACTGCGTGACCTTCGCCCAGCTCCAGCGCTTCCGGCCCGCCCTCACCCGCCAGCTCAAGGTGCTGTCGTGGACGGTGCGCAGCCCCGGCCTGCCGCTGGTCACGGCCAAGCAGACCGGCCGCGCCGTGGAGAACGCCCTGCACGCGGCCATCGCCGACATCGCCGTCGCCCCCGAGCTGCGGGAAGCCCGGGCCGAGCTGCTGCTCGACGGCTTCAACACCCTGTCGCCGGCCCACTATCGCGCCGTGCTCTACCTCGAGCAGATCGCCGCCGATCAGGGCTATCCGCACCTGGTCTGACGCCGCCTATCGCGCGGCGGCGGCCGTACGGCGAGCCCACAGGAACGCCGGCGCGCCCAGCAGGTAGAGCCCGGCCGCCGCCAGCCAGGGCCAGCCGTTCCAGCCTCCCGACGAGGCCGCGTAAAGCGCGACGAAGGCCAGCGGCCCGGCCACCGCCGCCAGGCTGGTCAGGCTGGCCAGCAATCCCTGGAGCCGCCCCTGGCGGTCGTCGGCGACGGCGTTCGACAGCAGTCCCTGGAGGGGCGGCTGGGCCAGGCCGCCAAGGGCGAGCAGCGGCATGACCAGCGCCATGCCCCGCCAGTCGCCGATGAAGGCCAGGAGCACGAAGCCGGCGGCGTCGGCGGCCATGCCGACGGCCAGAGCGCCGCGCTCGCCCAGGCGGCGGACCGCCGGGCCGATCGCCCAGCCTTGCACGGCCAGGTGCAGCAGGCCGAACAGGCCGAGGGAGCGGCCGACGGCGGCGGCGTCCCAGTGCAGGCGATCCTGGCCGAACAGCGTCCACAGCGAAGCCGGCGCCTGGCCGGCCAGCTGCAGGACGACGAAGACCAGGATCAGCGCGCCGAGCCCCGCCAGCCCGCCGCGCCCCAGGCCCCCGAGGCCGGCGAACGGGTTGAACGCCAGCCCGCCGGACGCCGCCCCGCCCCCATGCCCGGCGGGCCGCGTCTCGGGCAGCAGCAGGGCGGCGACGACGAGGCCCAGGCCGTGCAGCACGGCGGCGGCCACGAACGGCGCGCGCGGCGACAGGCCGCCGAGCAGACCGCCCAGGACCGGACCGGCCACGATGCCCGCGCCGAAGAAGGCGCCCATCAACCCGAAGCGCCGCGTCCGCGCCGCGCCCTCGGAGACGTCGGCGATGCAGGCGCCGGCGACCGCCCCGGTGGCGCCGGTCATGCCGGCGACCGCGCGGCCCAGATAGAACACCCACAACGTCGGCGTGAGCGCCATGACCAGATAGTCCGCCGCCGCGCCGGCCAGCGACGCCAGCAGCACCGGCCGGCGCCCGAAGCGGTCGGACAGGACGCCGAGCACCGGCGAGAACACCGCCTGGGCCAGGGCGTACAGCGACAGCAGCGCGCCGAAGTGCAGGACCGCCGGCCCGGTCGGCGCCAGCTCGCGCAGCAGGGCCGGCAGCACCGGCATGACCAGCCCCATGCCCGCCGCGTCCAACACCACCGCCGCCAGGGCGATCGTCAGGGTTCTGTTCATGCCCGCCCGCTAAAATTTATCATCGATAAATTGGGCAATAAGTTTATCGATGATAAATTGTCAAGCCACCGAGGAGCTCATGACCAAGCTGCAGCGCGACGCCATCATCGCCGCCGCCCTCGACCTGCTCGACGAGACGGGGGCCGAGAACCTGACCACCCGGCGGCTGGCCGAGCGGCTCGGCGTCCAGCAGCCGGCGCTCTACTGGCATTTCCGCAGCAAGCGGGCCCTGCTCGACGCCCTGGCCCACGCCATGCTGGCCGAGGGACGTCAGGGCGCCCGCCCCCGTCCTGGCCAGGACTGGCGCGAATTCCTGGCCGACAACGCCCGCGGCTTCCGCCGCGCCCTGCTGTCGCGGCGCGACGGGGCGCTGATCCACGCCGGCACACGGCCGGTCGATCCCGAGTTCGACGCCGTCGAGGCGCAGTTCGCCCTTATGCGCGAGGCCGGGTTCGCGCCGCTGGACGCAGCCCACGCCTTGACGACGGTCGGCCACTACGTCGTCGGCGCGGTGCTGGAGGAACAGGCCGCCGCCGTCGAGGCCGGATCGCGCCCTGCCGACGCGCCGCCGGCCGCGCTCGCCGAGGTCTTCGACGCCTATGACCGCGCCGGCCCCGAGGCGGCCTTCGAATTCGGCCTGGACGTCATGCTCGACGGGCTGGCGGCGCGGCTGGCGCGCCGGGCGTCAGCGCCCAGCGGCGGCTGAGGGCGCGGCCGCGTCCCGCGGCGGAAAGTTCACGTAGATCGGGTTGCCGATCAGCACGAGCCGCCCCCGCGCGTCGCGTCCGTTCAACCGCAGCCAGTGGCGTCGCCCGTCGCTGCGCCAGTCGAACGCCAGGGTCGAGGCTTCGCCCTCGACGCCCCTCGCGCCGGGGACGCTCAGCAGGCGGCCGTCGAGCACCGCTTCGATACGGCCGCCCTCGACCCCGGCCAGCCGGCCCTCGAAGCGCGCGCGCGCGCCGGCCGGCGCGGCGAGATCGCCCCCCATCGCGACCCTCGGCCCCGACCGGCCGGAGGATACGGCGCCGCTCAGGTCGATCATCCGCCCCCGCGTCCCGTCGACGTCGACGAAGGCCCGCCCCGCGCGCAGCCCGTCGAGCAGGGCCGGGACCGACAGGTCCCGCGCCCAGATCGCCGTGGTCGGACGGCCGACGGCCGACGGCCGGTCGCGAGGCGCGCCGGGGTCGTGGTTGTCGCTGCCCCCCACGGCGGTCAGACGCACGCCCTCGTTCAGCCGCGCCTCCCAGAACGGCAGGCCGGAGAACGGCCCGTCCGCCGCGCCGGTCTGCGCCAGGGTCCCGCCGTTGACCACCTCGACCGCCTGGACCAGTCGGTAGTCGACGGCGGCGGCCGTCCAGCCGCAACCCATGCAGGCCTCGCCCGAGGGCGTCGCAGGATGGTTGATCGACAGCACGCCGCCCGAGGCCGCCGCGGCGCGCAGCAGGGCGTCGGCGTCGGGGACGGCCGGGTCGCCCAGCCGGAAATCGACGAAGCCGGTCGGGCCGAACAGGTTGGCGTGGCCCTGGAAGGTGGTGATCTCGCGGCCAGGGATCAGCAGCAGGCGGTCGAAGGCGGGCTGCAGCTCGCGCAGGGCGTCGGCCTGGGACGTGGTGTTGTGGTCGGTGACGGCGATGAAGTCGAGACCCGCGGCGGCGGCGGCCTCGACGGTGCGATAGACCGGACAGGGGACGCGGAAGCCGGACTGGCTGAGGCAGGTCCCGTCGCTGTGGCCGGTGTGCATGTGCAGGTCGCCGCGATACCAGCCCGGCCCGGGACGCAGCGGCGCAGCCTCGGCGGACACAGGGACCGGCGACCGGTCGAAATAGAGCCGGGCCGTATAGCGGGCGTGCGAGGCCGGCCGCACGTTGGGCATGCCGAGCAACAGGCTCCATCGGCCCGCACGCAGCGTCCCCGGCAGGAAGGACGGCGTCGCCGCCTCGGCCGACAGGGTGAACTCGGACTTGGAGCCGCCGCTCCAGCCCCGGAACCGCTCGCCGTCGAACAGGCCGAGGTCGACCACCGTCTTCTGGTCGCGGCCGTCATGGTCGAACCGCACGGTCAGGCGGGTCACGCCGGGCGGCGTCTCGAAGGGGACCATGCGATACCGCTGGTGGTCGGCCCCCGTCAGCTCCCCGGTCAGGACCAGATCGGCCGGCCTCTGCGCCGGGGCGGCGGCGGGCTCGGCGGCGGCCGGCCCGCCTGGCGAGGCCGCCAGAAGGACCAACGCCGCGAACCAGGCCGGAGCCGCGCAAACTCGCCCGATCATGATCGACCTCGAAAAAAGCGGCGGCCGGCCGGGGGACGGGCCGGCCGCCAGTCTGCGGGGGGACTTAGAAGCGGTAGAGGGCGGCGACCTTGAACGAGCGGCCGAGCTCGGGCCGGCCGACGCCGTAGAGCGAGCCGGCCTCCGAGCTGATGATCTGGCCGGCGCGGGGGTTGCCCTCGGTCAGGCCGATCTCGTTGGTCAGGTTGGAGCCGTAGGCGTAGAGCGTCAGCCGGGGCGTGGCGTCGAAGCGGACGGCGGCGTTGACCAGGGTGTAGTCCGGCAGGATCGAGGTGTTGGCGGCGTCCGAATACCGCTGGCCGTAGTATTCCACGTCGACCTGCAGCCGCAGCCGGTCGTCCATCAGGTTGACCCCCGGCGTCAGGCGGAACGACTGCTTGGGCGCGCGGATCAGCTGGTTGCCGGTGAAGTTGCGGATGCGGTGGCCGTTGGCCCCGCAGGCCGGCACGGCGCCCGCCGCCGGCGCGCCGGCCGTGCAGGTCTCGTCGAAGGCGTAGTCGCCGAACTCCGGGTTCTGGAAGGTGGCGTTGAAGGCCACGTCGAACCAGCGCGCGGGACGGTACGTCCCTTCCAGCTCGATCCCGTAGGTCTTGGTGTCGGTGATGCTGGTCTGGTTGTCGTAGCCGCCGGTGACCGGGTTGAACACCAGGCTGCCGAAGGTCAGGGCGTTGTACTTGGTGTAGAAGGCGGTGGCGTAGAGGTCGAGCTTGGGGATCGACAGCTTGTAGCCGGCCTCGGCCAGATCCATGGTCTGCACGAACGGCGAGGTGTTGGCGGCGTTGGTGATGTAGTCGCCCAGGGACGGCAGGCGGAAAGCCTTGGTGTAGCGGCCGAACACCCCCTGCCCCCGCGCGAACTGCCAGTCGGCGCCGATGGTCCAGCCGGTGTGCTGGAAGTTGCGGCCGACGGTGTCGTAGACGCCCGAGCCGGTCAGGACGTTGTCGTCCGCCAGGGACGGCGACTGGTTGAGGTTGACCGAGGTCGTGCGCTCGCTGCGGCCGGTGAAGTCGATCGATTCCCAGCGCACGCCGAGGTCGATGCGCAGATCGTCGGTGACGTGCCATTCGTCGCTGGCGTAGAGGGCGAAGGTCTTGGAGTCGCCCGTGCCGTTGGCGAACTCGGCCCCATAGCGCGAGACGCCGTTCTCGGTGGCCGAGTAGAGCACCTTGCCGGCGGCGTCGACGGCGACGAGGTCGAGGCGGCGGGCGTTGTCGCGCACGTCGAGCAGGGCGTTGGCCGAGTAGCGGTTGAAGCTCTCGCTGACCAGGGCGGTGTAGAAGCCGAACGCGACGTCGTGCACCTGGCCGCCGACGTTGAACTTGTGCAGCAGGCGCAGGTCGTTGATCGTCTGGTCGAGCGGCGCCGACACCCAGCGCAGCGAACCGTCGAGCACCAGGCCGTTGCCGTTCTGGCTGTTGACGTCGAACACCTGCGACGGGCTGGTGGCGTAGCGCAGCTGCACGTCGGTCGCGCCGGGAACGGCGGCCAGCAGCTGGGCGCGGTACTGGGCCAGCCGCGCGGTCCCGGTCACGGGCGTGTTGGGGAACAGGCCGATCCGCCGCGATTCGGCGGTGCTGTAGCGCAGGACGTCGGTGACCTTCCAGCCCTCGACGATCTCGTAGTTCAGGCTGGCGGTGAACTCGGTCAGCTTGACCGCCGTGCCCTTGGTCAGGTCCCAGTCGAACGGCCCCTTGGCCGAGCGCAGGGTCAAGCGGGCGGTCTCGGGACCGTTCAGGGTGCCGTAGTTGGGATCGAAGCCCGGAACGGCGCTGGGCTGGCCGCTGTTGCTGTCGAACTTCAGCGGAATGCCGGCGAACAGGATGACGTGGTCGTCGAGGTGGCGGACGTTGAAGTCGATCGAGCCCTTGTCGAAGTCGCGGCCCAGGGTCACACGGATCTGACCGCCCTTGTCGGCGGTGTAGCCGGGGTCGCGCACCCCGTCGTCCTGGCGATAGAAGCCGCCGACGCCGAAGCGCCAGTCGCCGATCGGGCCGCCGTACCAGCCGTCGACGCGGCCCATGCCGTAGTCGCCGGCCTGGACCTTGACCAGGCCCTCGGGATGGGCGCCGCCCTTGCGGGTGATGAAGTTGACCGTGCCGCCGGGAGCGTAGGAGGCGAAGATCGACGACGGGCCGCCGCGCACCACCTCCATGCGCTCGACGGTCTCGTCGATGCGGAACGCCTGGTCGGCGTTCAGGTAGCCTAGGCCGGAATCGTGTTGCACCGGCGCGCCGTCCTCATAGAGGGCGACGGCCGAATAGCCTTCCTGCGGGATGCCGCGCGCGCGGATGTTGGCGCTGGCCTCGCCGCCGGAGGCCTCGACCCAGAAGCCGGGCACCGACTTCAGCGCGTCGGCGACGCCGGTCGGCGAGCGCATGCGCAGCTGCGCCTCGTTGAGGGTGGTGACGGCGTAGCTGGTCGCCAGCCGGGTGCGGGCGTCGGTGCCGGCCCGCGAGGTGACGATCAGCTCCTCGACCTCGGCGTTCTGGGCGACGGGGCCGGGAAAGGAGCCGTCGGCCCTTGCCCGCAGGGTGATGACGCTGGCGTCGGCCGAGGCGATCTCGAGGCCGCTGCCGGCGATCAGCAGCCGCAGCGCCTGCTCGCGGCCGTAGCGCCCCTTGACGGCGACGCTGACATGGCGCGCCGCCACGTCGTAGGGAAACAGGATCTGCACGCCGGCCTGGCGCGAGAACAGGTTCAGCGCCTCGGCGGCGTTGCCGGCCGGGATGTCGAAGGCGACCTGGGCCGAGGCCGGCGCCGACGCCTGCGCCAGGGCCGGATGCGCCGAAGCCAGCGCCGTGGTCAGGAACAGCGCGCACGCGCCGAAGCGCGCGGCCGAAGACTTGAACATTGGATCCCCCAAAGATCTCGACAGCGAGATCATCCCGCTGAGGTCCAGATGCTTGGGAGCGGCCGAACCGCTATGCCGACTTCAGTAAAATTCGCACATCGCCGGAATCGACCGCGTGCACCCCGAAGGCGCGGCCGAGCGCGGTCAGGAACGCCTCGGGATCGCTGGTCAGGAACCGGCCGCCCAGGCGGATGCGCCCGACGGCCGGGTCCTCGATCACCAGCTTGCGGCGCAGATAGCGGTTGTATTCGCCGACGGCGACCGACAGCGGCTCGCCCTCGAAGACGATCTCGCCGCGCCGCCAGGCCTGGACCACCTGCGCCGAGTCCTCGGAGACGGCGGCGACGCTGACCCCGGACGGGCCGGCCTGCAGCGTGCGCCGGCGGTCGTCGGTGCGCTCGACGGCGGCGCTGGCCCGGCCGCGCGGACCGTCCACCGCCGCCTGTCCGGCCAGCACCATCAGGCTCAGGGTCTCGGCGGCCAGCCGGGCGTTGAACTGGCCGGTGCGCAGCCGCGCCACGGTTCCGGCCGCCATCAGCAGGAACGGCCGGGCCTCGTCGGCCGCCACCGTCAGGGCGGCCTCGCCGCGTTCGAGCCACAGCCGCCGCTCCCGGCGGTCGAAACGCCACGACACCCGGGTGTCGGTGTTCAGTTCGATGGCGCTGCCGTCAGGCAGGTTGAGCTGGCGGCGCTCGCCGATCTCTGTGCGCAGGCCGGGCCGCAACAGGTCGCCGCGGACGGCGAACGCGCCGACGCCGGCGATCCCGGCGGCCGCTGCGCCGCCGACGCCAATCAGCGCCCGCCGCGACAGGCCCGCGGGCCGCGCCCGGCGCTCGGCCGTCGAGAAACGCGAAGGGGGTTCGCCGCCGGCGCGACGCAGGTCGTCGAGACGCCCCCAGGTCGCCGCGACCTCGGCGAAAGCGGCCGCGCGCCGGGGATCGGCGCCGCGCCAGCGTTCGAAGTCTTCCGCGTCCGCGTCGCCGGCGTCGAGCCGGACCAGCCAGTCGGACGCCAGGGCGATCAGTTGCGCGCGATCTTCCTTGTATTCGCGACCCATGAACCCGATCGAACCTTCGTCCCCGCGTCGTCAGCCAGGGTCTGTGTCAGAAGACGAAGCCCCTTGGCCAGATGTTTCTCAACCGTAGAGACGGATAAGTTGAGCCGAACCGCTATCTCCCGCGGCGACAACCCTTCCAGTTTCCGCAGGATGACCACCTTTCGGCACTGGTCGGGCAGACGGGCCAGGGCCTCGGCGACCCGCGACAGGTCCTCGCGCGCGCTGGTCACGGCGTAGGCGTCCGGCTGGACGTCGGGCAGCGCGTTCATCTCGACGTCCTCCAGACGCCGCATCGGCACCACCTTGGCCCGGCGGAACCGCTCCAGCGCCAGGTTGCGGATGACGCGCAGCACGAAGCGGTCGGGGGCGTCGAGCCGGCGCCAATCCTCCAGCCCGAACACGCGGGCGTAGGCCTCCTGCACCAGGTCGTCGCCGTCGTCGCCGACCAGCCGGCGCGCATAGGCGCGGAACATGGGCGCGTGCGGCAGCACGGCCGCGCCGAACCAGCGGTCTATGTCTCGCAGCCAGGACATGGCCCACAATCGTTCCGTTGCGACAGGCCGGCCGGCGACGAAGGCCGGGCGGGCGCGGCCTGATTAGGCGACGCCGGTGTCAGTTCCCCGACAGTTCTGCGCACCTCCTGCGACAAACCCGTCCCGGGGGCCGCCGGGCATCGCAGAACGGCGTTCGATTTCGATTGGACGGAACCCGGCGCGCCGCCTAGTGTTCAGCAAGCGACGGCCCGCGCGCCCGCGTCCGTTTCCGTGCTCCCGTCTTCGTGCTTTCAGTCCGCCGCCGCATGCCCGACCGCGAAATCGACCGATTGCGACAGCGCGTCGCGCAGCTGGAAGCCGAACAGGACCGCCTGCTCGACGAGCATCGGTCGTTCGTCGACAGCCTGTACAGGGCCCGCCGCCGCGACAGCGCCCTCCTCGATCTCAACGAGCGCATCGGCAAGCTGGAGGCCCCGCGGGAGATCATGAAGGCCGCCGCCGAACTGGTGGGCGAGCGGCTGGGCGTCGACCGCGCCGGCTACGCCGAGATCGACGAGCAGGAGGGCCTCTACGACATCGTGGTCTGCTGGAGCGGCGCCTTGCCGCCGATCACCGGCGCCCTGGCGATGGAGGCCATCGGCGCGCCGACTCTGCGCCTGTTCCGCGCCGGCCGCACCCTGGTCGTCGCCGACGGCCGGGCCGACCCGGCCTCGCCGCCGGTATGGCGCGACATCGGCGCCCGCGCCGCCATCAGCGTGCCGCTGGTGCGCGACGGCCGCTTCGAGGCTTCGCTGTTCGTGCACCAGGCCGCGCCCCGGACCTGGACGCAGGAGGAGATCGAGCTCCTTCAGGAAATCGCCGCCCGCACCTGGGAGGCGGTCAAGCGCGCCCGGGCCGAGGCGGCCCACGCCAGGGTCGAGGCGCAGCTGCGCCAGGCCCAGAAGATGGAGGCCCTGGGCCATCTGACCGGCGGCATCGCCCACGATTTCAACAACCTGCTGATGGCCATCCTCGGCAATCTCGAAATCCTCGACCGCCGGCTGGACCAGGGCCGCGTCGACGTCCGCCGGCAGGCGGCCAACGCCATGCACGCCGTCAAGCGCGCGGCCGCCCTGACCCAGAGGCTGCTGACCTTTGCGCGCAGCCATCCGCTGGAGGCCGAGTCGGTGGCCCTCGCCCCGCTGATCGACGAAATGCGACCGATCATCGCCGCCACCGTCGGCGCGTCGATCGCCGTCGAGGTCGACCTCGCCGACGACCTGACCTCGGTCTGGTGCGATCCCCACCAGCTGGAAAGCGCCCTGCTGAACCTGGTGATCAACGCCCGCGACGCCATGCCCGAGGGCGGCCGGCTGCAGCTCGCCGCGCGCAACCTGACCCTGGACGCCGCCGCGGCGGCGACGCTCTCCGGCGGGGTTCCTGGCGACTATGTCCGCCTTTCCGTCACCGACAGCGGCGTGGGCATGCCCTCGGAGGTGTCGTCCCAGGCCTTCGACCCGTTCTTCACCACCAAGCCGCGCGGCCAGGGCGCGGGACTGGGCCTGTCGATCCTTTACAGCTTCGTGCGCCAGTCGCGCGGCTTCGTCGAACTGCGCAGCGAGGTCGGCGCCGGCACCGAGGTGGCGCTGCTGCTGCGCCGCGCCCCGACGGCCGGCGTCGGCGCGCCGTCGCCCAAGGAGCCCGAGGCCGCGACGGCCGGGCGCGGCGAGACGATCATGGTGGTCGAGGACGAGGACCTGGTGCGGCAGGTCATCGTCGAGACCCTGCGCGAACAGGGCTACGACTGCGTCGAAGTCGAATCCGCCCAGCAGGCCCTGGGCCTCGAGCGCAGCGGCGCGGCCTTCGACCTCCTGCTCACCGATATCGGCCTGCCGGGCCGCACCGACGGGCGCGAACTGGCCCGGCGCATCCGCCTGAACCGTCCCCGCCTGCCCGTGCTGTTCATCAGCGGCCACGACGTCACCACGCCCCCCGGCGCGCGCGAGGCGGGCGAAAGTCCCGTGGTCTACCTGCCCAAGCCCTTCGAGATGACCCGCCTGGCCCGCAAGGTGCGCGAGGTGCTCGACGCCGCTTGAACGGCGTCAGGGCCGCGTCGCAGGCGACGGCGGAACGTCGAACCGGACTACGGCCTGGTCGATCACCCGGTGAGCGGCGTCGGCCAGCTCCAGCCGCACCGTGTGCGGCCCCGGCGCGAGCCCCTGGATCACCACCGGCTCCTCGCTGGCGTGAACCCAGCGCCAGCCCGCCCCGTCCACCGTCACATGCAGGTGGACCAGCTTCGGCGTCACGCCCAGGGCCGCCTGGCCGTAGACCGGCATGACCTTGCCGCCCTCGACATGGAAGACGACGGCCGCCAGTCCCCGCGCCAGCAGGCTTGGAACCGGCGGGTCCGCCGTCAGACGCGGCGGAGCGGCCGCCTGGACCTCGTCGCCGTGGCCGGCGTGGGGCCCCTCGGCCAGGGCGGCCGCCGGCGACGCCGCGAGGGCGGCTGCGAACAGGGCCTGCTCCGCTCGGACGACATCGCCCGGCAGATGGTCGCCGGCCGCGCCCTCGCCTACGGCTTGGCGCGCATGCACGCCGACGGCCAGTTTCCGAGCTGGGGCCTCGACCCCGCCCAGGCCGAGCAGGAATGCGCGGCGATCTTCACCGGTTCGTCGCTTCGCTGCGGGCCTGAGCGGTCCGCGTCAGGCCGGCGCGATCTCGCGCAGGGCCATGCGCTTGTAGGCCTCGACCAGGGCGTCGCCCTCGGCCCGGTCGACCGATATGGCCAGCCGCATGGCCGCCTCGCCGAGGTCCATCACCAGGAAGGCCGACAGCGCCAGCTCGGCGCGGGACGCGTCCGGGCGCACGCGCGCCATGGCCGCCGCCAGCAGCTCGGCGTTGGCCCGGCTGTTCTCGAGCTCCAGTTCGCGCAGCCCCTTGATGCTCTGCGCCCCCGACCAGATGTCGCGGATGACCGGCTCGGCCAGGAACAGGGCGTAGTAGGTGTCGATCAGCCGCCCGAAAGCCTCGCGCAGTCCGGGCAGGTCCTGCGCGCCGGCCAGCTCGGCCTCGATGCAGGCCCGCCCCTCGGCGTTGTAGCGCTCGGCCAGGGTCCGCAGGATCGCCGCCTTGTCGGGAAAATATTGGTAGAGCGAGCCGATCGACACCCCCGCCCGCTGGGCCACGTCGCTCATCCGCATGGCGTCGCTGCCCCGCTCGGCGATCAGCGCGGCCGCCACCCCCGCCAGCAGCTCCAGGCGCTCGCGGCTGCGCTGCTGCACCGGCGCGCGGCCGGGCGGCGTCGCCCCTTCAAGCGGTGCGGGGACGGTGGGCGCGCTCTGTTTCATGCCGCCATCTTAGCCGCGCAGTTTGGGCTTGCCAGAAAAAAGATGAGGATTTATCACTTTAAAAAGTGAGCACTTCTCACCTTTAGGAGGCGACCATGACCCAGACCCCGCAAGACCGCCCCGCCGCGGCGCCGATCCTGGTGCTGGGCGGCGCCGGCAAGACCGGCCGGCGAGTGGCCGCGCGGCTGGCCGAGGCCGGAGAGCCGGTCCGCATCGGCTCGCGCGCCGGGGCCCCACCGTTCGACTGGAACGCCCCGTCCGGCTGGGCGGCCGTCCTCGACGGCGCCCGCGCCGCCTACATCGCCTACGCGCCGGACCTGGCCGCCCCTGGCGGGCCCGAAGCCGTCGCCGCCTTCGCCGAGCTGGCGGTCCGCCAGGGCGTGCGGCGGCTGGTGCTGCTGTCCGGCCGGGGCGAAGAGGAGGCGCTGCGCGCCGAGCGGCTGCTGCGCGAGACCGGCGCGGCCTGGACCGTGCTGCGGTCGAGCTGGTTCGCCCAGAACTTCAGCGAGAGCTTCCTGCGCGACGCGGTGATGGCCGGCGAAGTGCTGCTGCCGGTCGACGGCGCGCCCGAGCCGTTCATCGACGCCGACGACATCGCCGAGATCGCCGCCGCCGCCCTGACCCGGGACGGTCACGAGGGCCGCACCTACGACATCACCGGCCCGGAACTGCTGACCTTCGCCGAGGCGACGGCGGTCATCGCCGAGGCGGCGGGCCGGCCGGTCCGCCTCCGCTCGGTGTCGCCGGCGGCGTTCAGCGAGGGGATGGTCGCCCAGGGCGCCCCGGCCGAACTGGCCGAGGTGCTGGTCGAGCTGTTCGGCAAGGTGCTCGACGGGCGCAACGCCAGCCTGACCGACGGCGTCCAGCGCGCGCTGGGCCGGCCCCCGACCCGCTTCGCGGACTATGCCCGCCGCGCCGCCGCCGCCGGCGCCTGGGCGTGACCGTCATGGCCCGCCCCGTTTCCGCCGCCGGCCGCGGTCTGACCCGCCTCGCGCTCTGGGCCTGCGCCCTGGGCGCCGGTCTTTCCGCCGGCGTGTTCTTCGCCTTCTCGACCTTCGTCATGGCGGGGCTGGCCCGGTTGCCGCCGCCCGAGGGCGTCGCCGCCATGCAGGCGATCAATGTGACCGCGGTGACGCCCCTGTTCATGATCGCCCTGATGGGCCCGGCCCTGCTGGTCCTGGCCCCGATGACCGTCGCCACGCCCTGGCGCGCCGGCCGGCGCGGCGTCGCGATCTGGGCGGGCGGGCTGATCTACGTCCTGGCCGTGATCGGGACGACCATGGCCTGCAACGTGCCGATGAACGACGCCCTGGCCGCGCTGGACCCGCGCGCGCCGGCCAGCGCGGCGCGATGGTCGGACTATCTGCATGACTGGACGGCGTGGAACCACGTCCGCGCCGCAGCCGCGACAATCGCGACCGGCCTGTTCATCGCCGCCGCGCGCCGCGCCTCGCCGGAGGGCGTGCGATGAGGGCCCGCCTGGCCGTCGCCGTCGCCTTCGCCGCCGCCCTCTCGGGCGGGACGGCCATGGCCCAGGAAGCCGGCGGCGGCGACCCCGCGGCCGGGGCGGCGGTCTACCGGTCGCGGTGCTCCGGCTGTCACGCGGTGGACGCCAACGGCTATGGGCCGAGCCATCGCGGCGTGTTCGGCCGCCGGCCGGCCCAGGCGGCGAGCTACGCCTATTCCGAGGCGCTGAAGCGGCTGGACGGCGTCTGGGACGCCCGCAGCCTCGACGCCTGGCTGGCCGATCCCCGCGCCTTCGCGCCAGGCGCCCGCATGAGCGCCAAACTGAATGACCCGCGACAGCGCGCCGACGTCATCGCCTATCTGAGGAGCCTGTCGCGATAGGCCCTCGTCGCCGCGAACCGTGATTTTATAACGCGTTCCCGCCGCCGGCCGTTCGGGTTATAGGGCCGGCATGACCCGGCTGGCGAAATGGTGGCGCAGCATCGGCGGCCTCGCGGCCGCCTGCCTGCTCGCGCTGTTCGCCGTCGGCCCCGTCGCCGACGCCGTGGTCTGCCAGGCCGACGCCCCGGCCGTCGAGGCGGCCTATGCGCCCGACAAGGCCGACGTCGCCGCGCCAGGCGATCCCAAATCCCATCCCGCCGAGGCGGGGATCTGCGTGCACGGCCATTGCCACCACGCCGGGCCGCTGCTGGCCGCGCCCTTCGCGGCCGCCCACGCCGTCGCCTCGGCGGACGCCCGCCAGCCCTATCCCGCCGACCGCGCGCTGGCCTCGATCGTCCTGGCCGGCCCCGAGCGACCTCCCCGCGCCTGACGACGCCGCGCCATCGCGCGCTCCGTCCGTCAAACAGCGAGGAATTCCATGTCATCGAACCGACGGCCGCTTCGCGCGGCCGCGGCCGGCGCGATCGCGGCGGCGCTGTGCGCCGCCCCCGCCCTGGCCGAACCGGCGCCGCCATACGCCGAACTGCTGAAGCGCGCCGAGAGCGCCGCGCCCCGCCTGGCCGAAGGCCGCGCCGACGTTGACCAGGCCGACGGCCTGGCCCGCCAGGCCGCCCTGCGGCCGAACCCGTCCGTCGCCCTGCAGGTCGAAAACTTCGCCGGCTCCGGCCCGCTCAAGGGCCTGGGCGCGGCCGAGACCACCCTGTCGTTCACCCAGCCGGTCGAGACCGGCGGCAAGCGTCAGGCCCGGGTCGCCGCCGGCCGCGCCGAGCTCGACGCCGCCCGCTCGCGGGCCGCCCAGGCGCGGGCCGACTTCGCCTTCGACCTGGCCGACGCCTACGCCCGCGCCGAGGCGGCCGAACGGCGCCTGAAGCTGGCGACCGAGAACCTGGGCCTGGCCCAGGACGACCTGCGCATCGCCCGCGCCCTGGTGGCCGCCGGCAAGGAGGCCGAGCTTCGCGGCCTGCAGGCCGAAACGGCGGGAGCCGCCGCCCGCGCCGCCCGCGACCAGGCCCAGGCCGAACGCACGACCGCCTTCGCCCGCCTGACCGCCCTGTCGGGTTCGGCCGCGCCGATCACCGCCATCGCCCACGGCCTGCTCGACCATGCCGACCGCGTCGAGGGACCGCCGGCGATCGATCCGCTGGCCGCCCCCGCCTACCGGGCGGCCGAGGCGGCCCGCGAGGCCGCCGCCCGGCGGGTCAATGTCGAGCGGACCCGCGCCGCGCCCGACGTGGCCCTGTCGGTCGGCGTGCGGCGCGTCGAAGGCGACGGGGCCGCCGCCCTGGTCGCCGG
>Ga0209132_1000094_pt1 | contig 53014 bp, 46 predicted proteins | sample UppTromiDAQMD023_FD_185835 | JGI IMG/M metagenome (GOLD analysis project Ga0209132, IMG submission 185835) | Upper troposphere microbial communities from Maryland, USA - DAQMD-023 (SPAdes) (version 2) | ecosystem: Environmental > Air > Outdoor Air > Unclassified | place: USA: Maryland, Virginia...
GGGCCGGCCGCCGCCGCGCCGTCGAGGCGCGCCTGGGCGGGGGCGGCGTCGCCGGCCATGGCGTAGCCGGCGGTCTTGGGAGGCTGCGGCGCGGCGAAGTCGGGCCCGACGGCGGCGCAGGCCCCCAGGAGGCCGGTCGCGGCGAGCGCCAGGGCGAGGCGGGAGGCGTTAGTCGACGGCGACATGGAGATCCTCTCCCCCGGTCTTCTTCTTCGGGGTTCGCATAAGGAGGAGCAGGGGCGCGCACAGCACGGTGATCACCAGCATCAGCCGGAAGTCGTCGACATAGGACAGCATCGACGCCTGGCGGGTGATCATGCCGTTCAGCGCGGCGAGGCCGGCCTGGGTGTCGAAGCCCAGGGGCGCGCCCAGATAGGCCTGATAGAGCGGGTTGTCGGGACGGGCGTGCTCGACCATGGCCGAGTGGTGGATCTCCACCCCGTCGACGAAGCGGGCCTGCATGATCGAGATGCCGGCGCTCGACCCGATGTTGCGGATGAGGGTGAACAGGCCCGCGCCCTGGGTGCGGTATTCCGGCTTGACCGTGGCGAAGGCGATGGTGCTCAGCGGCACGAAGATCAGGCCGGTGCCGATCCCCGACAGGAAGCCCGACATGATGATCAGCCGGGTGTCCATGCCCAGGCTGAACTGGCTCATCTGCCAGGTCGCCACGGCGCTGGCGGTCAGGCCGACCAGCAGGATCAGCTTGGTGTTGACCCTGCCGATCAGCTGTCCGACCAGGAACATGGCGATGAACGACCCCACGCCGCGGGGCATGGTGACGATGCCGGTGAAGGCGACGGGATAGCCGAGCAGGGTCTGCATCATCGGCGGCAGCAGAGCCAGGGTGCTGAACAGCAGGATGCCGATGAAGAACCCGAAGATCGAACAGGTCAGGAAGTTGGGGTCGGCCAGCAGGCCGCGCTCGACGAAGGGGCGCGCCGCCGTCGCGGTCTGCACGCAAAGGACCCAGAGGGAGATCACGCAGACGATGAGGTAGGTCCAGACCTCGGGCGAGGCGAACCAGTCCTGGCTCGGGCCGCGGTCGAGCAGCATCTGGAAGGCGCCGATGGCCAGGGCCAGGCTGGCGAAGCCGAGGAAGTCGAAACGCTTCTGGTCGGCCGCCCGCTTCTCGGACAGGAAGAACATCACGCCGGCGAAGGCCAGGACGCCGATCGGCAGGTTGATGAAGAACACCCAGCGCCAGTTGAGGTTGTCGGTCAGCCAGCCGCCGAGGGCCGGGCCGAGTATGGGGCCCAGCACCGCGCCGGCGCCCCAGACGGCCATGGCCTGGCCGTGCTTCTCGGGCGGGTTGATGTCGAGCAGGACGGCCTGGGACAACGGGATCAGCGCCGCGCCGAACACGCCCTGCAACAGGCGGAACAGCACGATCTCGACCAGGCTGTTGGCGACGCCGCACAGCACCGAGGCGGCGGTGAAGCCGGCGATCGAGATCAGGAACACCATCTTGCGGCCGATCTTGTCGGCCAGGAAACCGGTCAGCGGCGTCATGATCGCCGCCGAGACGATATACGAGGTCAGCACCCAGGTGATCTGCTCGGCCGAGGCCGAGACGCTGCCCTGGATGTGGGGCAGGGCGACGTTGGCGATGGTGGTGTCGAGCGAGTTCATCACCGTCGCCAGCATGATGGAGACGGTGATCGCCGCCCGGTTCGACCCGTCGCCGGCGGCCCTGCGCGCCGCCGCGATCATCGGCCGGCGGCCTTGTCGGTCTTCGCGCCCTGCGGCGGGCGGGTGTCGACCTTGACCTTGGCGCTGAGGCCGGCGCTGAGGCCGGGGGCGGCCTCGTCGAGCGCCAGGCGCACGGGCAGGCGCTGCACCACCTTGACCCAGTTGCCGGTGGCGTTCTCGGGCGGCAGCAGGGCGAAGCTCGACCCGGTGCCGGGGCTGAAGCTGGCGATGTGGGCGTTCAAGGCGTGGTCGTAGGCGTCGATGGTGATGCGCGCCGACTGGCCGACCCGCATCTTGGCCAGCTGGTTCTCCTTGAAATTGGCCTCGATCCAGGGCTGGCCGGACACCAGCCAGAACAGGGTCTGGGAGGCGGCCACGCGGTTGCCGACCTGAAGCTGCTCGACCTTGGTCACCACGCCGTCGACCGGGGCGACCACCACGGCGTAGCCGAGGTTGAGGCGGGCGCGGTCGAGATCGGCCCTGGCCTGCAGCACGCGCGGGTGCTGGTCGGCGGGGGCGCCGGCCCGGCCGCCGAGGTCGGCCAGGGCGGTGGTCGCCTGCTGCTGGGCGACGGCGAGTTGGCGGCGGGCCTGCTCGGCGGCGTGGGCGGCCTGGTCGGCCTGGGCGCGGGAGCTGACGCCGGCGGCGGCGAGGTCCTGCTGACGGCGGGCCTCGCGCGCCGTATAGCCGACGGTTTCCTGGGCGGCGGCGATGTCGGCCTGCCGCTGGGCGTAGACCGACTGCAGGCCCTGGGCCTGGTAGCGGGCCGCGGCGAGGGCCGCCTCAGCCTGCTCGACCGCGACCTGATAGTCGGCGGGGTCGAGCTTGAACAGCACCTGTCCCTTGCGGACCGCCTGGTTCTCCTTGACCTCGATCTCGACCACCCGGCCGGGGATGCTGGCGCTGACGCCGGCGCGGGCCGACTGGACATAGGCGTCGTCGGTGGTCTGGTAGCGGCCGCCGGTCAGGATCACGAACGCCACGACGCCCAGGATGATCAGCGGGACGCCGATCATCAGCGGCCAGCGCAGCCGGGCGCCCAGCGTGCGGCGGCCGGGACGGCGCGCGCCTTCGGCCTCGGCGTCGCCGATGGCCTGATATCCTTCTGCGTCGCTCACGCGCCGTGCTCCACGTTCCGCGCGATCGGGCGGGGCGGGCTCGGCGATCGCAGCCAGGTTTCGGACATTAGAGAATCGATCGCGTCGCCATGCGACGGCGCGGTGACGACGGAGATAGGCCTCGCACTTTCATGAGCCAAATGATATTCCGTCACAGCCATCATGAACGACCCTCATTTTCGCAATCTTGACCTCAATCTCCTGCGCGTGTTCGAGGCGCTGCTGGTCGAAGGCAGCGCCACGCGCGCCGGCGCGCGGCTGGGGTTGAGCCAGTCGGCGATCAGCCACTCCCTCGGCCGGCTGCGCCGGTCGCTGGACGACGACCTGTTCGTGCGAGGGCCGGCCGGGCTGCAGCCGACCTCGCGGGCGCTGGACCTGGCGCCGGCCGTGCAGAAGGCGCTGAAGCTCCTGGAGGCGGCGGTGTCGGCTCCCCGGTTCGATCCGGCCGTCACCGAGCGCCGGTTCGACGTCTGCGCCACGGCCTATATCTGCGCGGTGTTGATGCCCCGGCTGGTCCGGCGGTTCTTCGAGGCCGCGCCCAGGGCCAAGCTGCGCATACACGGACAGGACGCCGCCTTCGCCGACGACCTCAGCCGCGGCCGGGTCGACGCGGTGGTCGGCGGCTTCGAGCAGGTGCCGGATGGGATGACCTACACCCACCTGTTCGAGGAGACCGGCGTCTGGGCGGTCCGCGCCGGCCATCCCGCCATCGCCGACGGCGCCGCGCTCGCCAAGCTGGCGGGCCTGCATCAGGTCATGGTGCGGCACTCGGACGAGATGGAGCCGGAGCGGCGGGGGCAGCGGCCGAACCTCGGCCTCAAGCGGCTGTCGACCTGGAGCGAAGACTATATCTTCGACGGCCATACGCGGGCGGACGCCATCTCGCTGTCGGTGCCGGATTCCTTCTCGACCCTGGCCATCGTCAGCCAGACCGATATGGTCGCCCTGCTGCCGCGCCGGTTGGCCGAGAGCGCGTCGGCCAAGCGCAAGCTGGCGCTGATCGATCCGCCGAATCCGCCGCCGCCGGCCAAGGTCGGGGTTGTCACCCGCGCCAGCGAGAGCGACCACGGGCCGGTGGCGTGGCTGGTCGGGCTGATGCAGGCCGCCGCCGCCGAGCTCTAGCGGCCTGGGGCGATCACGCGGCCGCGACCGTGTCGGCCGCCGCGTCCGTCGGCAGCAGTTCGGTCATGGCCGCGAGCAACCGCTCGGGCTTGATCGGCTTTTCCACCACCGCGTTCATGCCGGCCGCCAGGTAGATCGCGGCGTCGTCGGGATCGGCGTTGGCGGTGAGGGCGATGATCGGGGTGCCGCCGACCGCTCCCCCCAGGCTGCGGATGGCGCGGGTGGCCTCGACGCCGTCCATGCGCGGCATCTTGATGTCCATCAGGATCAGGTCGAAGCGTCCGGTGCGGGCGGCCTCCAGGGCCTCCACGCCGTCTTCGGCGCACTCCGACGTGCAGTCGAACATCTCGCACAGCGCCTCGGCGACCATGCGGTTGGTGGCGTTGTCGTCGACGACCAGCACGTGGGCGCTGCGGCCGCCGTCGCCGATATGGGGCGCTGGCTCTGCGCCGGCGGCGGCGGGCGCGGCCTCTTCGGCCATCAGGTCGAAGGTGATGGTCGCGCCGGCGCCGGTGTTGCTCTCGGCGCGGATCGAGCCCTGCATGGCGTCAATGATGCGGCGGCACAGCGGCAGGGCCAGGCCCGCGCCGCCGGGTTCGGTGGGAATCTCGAAGATGCGGGCCAGCCGCTCGGGGGAATAGCCGGCCCCGGTGTCGCGGACGCGGCCTTCGATCAGCACGCCGCCGTCGACACGGCGGGCGTAGAGCGCGGCCTCGACGGCCCCGTGGCGGGTCAGGCGGACGGCCTGTTCGATCAGCAGGCCGAACACCTGCCGCAGGCGCTCGGCGTCGATGCGCGCCGTCAGGTCGTCGCCGTCGTAGGAGACCAGCAGGTTGACGCTGTCGCCGCCGCGGCCGCGCCAGGCGGCCTGGACGTCGTCCATCAGCTCGCGCAGGGGCGTCGGACGCGGGGTCATGTCCAGCCGGCCGGCCACGCCGCGCGACAGGTCGACCGCGTCGGCCAGGACGCCGAGCAGGCTCTTGCTGGAATCGACGAGGGTGTTGGCGTAGGTGCGCGCGTCGGCGGACAGGGGCTGGCGTTGCAGCAGTTCGGCCATGGCCAGCACCCCGTTGAGAGCGGTGCGGATCTCGTGGCTGATGACGTCGAGGAACTGGTCGCGGCTGGGCGGCGCGACGCGCTGTTCCTCGCCGGCGGCCCGCAGCAGGGCGGCGAGCGGGCAGACGCCGAAATAGCGGCCCTGCGAGACGACGACGACGCCGGCCACGCCGGGGGTGTCGACCAGCCGGGCCCGTACGACGGCGGGCTCTTCGGCGATGTCGGCCAGGAACGGCTCGGGGTCCATCACGGCGGCGACGGTCAGGCCGGCGAGGCGGTCGTGCGGCAGGCTGCGCGCGCTGGAGCGCGGAAACAGGCCGACCGGTCGGTCATGATCGACCACGGCGACGAAATCCAGCGCCGGCTCTTGAACGAAGCGAGCGATCAGTTCAGCCGCCGACCCATGCAGGTCCGCCGGGGTCACACGTTCGGCGAGGGCTAGAAAGCTGTTCATCATACACGACGCGCCGCTGTTTCAGGCGAGCACATTAGCGCCTCACGCTTGCGGAGTAGTTAAGTCGATAAGTTCATTCTCGATGTCGGTCAGAAAAGCGGCGGGGCTTTCGCCCCGCCTTCAGGATTTCAGCGTTCTGCGAGCGGTTAGAAAGTCTTGGTCACCGCGACGCCGTAGGTGCGCGGATCGGTATAGAAGGCGTTGCGGAACAGGCCGGACGAGTCGTCGGTCAGATAGGTGTCGGTGATCACCGTCTCGTTGGTCAGGTTCTTGCCGTACAGCTCGAACGTCCAGCCGTTGCCAGGATTGGCGATGGTCAGGGTGGCGTTGAGGTTGGTCCAGCTGTCCAGCCGGTCGGCCGCAGTATTGTAGATCCGGGCGTACGACTTGTCCTGCCAGTAGAAGTCGCTGCGCAGGACCATGTTCCAGCCCTGGGGCAGGTCCCAGGTGTACTGGCCGCCGATCGAGGTGGTCCAGTGCGGCGAGTTGGGCAGTTCGTTGCCCTTCAGGTTCATCTCGACGCCGTCCGAAACCAGGCCGCCGAAGGCGTTGGTGCCCACCGCCACTGCGCCGGGCGCCAGCAGCGTTCCGGCCCCGGCCGCGCTGACCGGGGTGCAGGCCCCCAGCAGGTTGAAGGGGTTGGTGGCGTTGGCGATGCCCAGGGCCGTCTGGGCGGCGGTCATGGTGACCACGCAGTTGGAGGCCTCGCTCGACTTCATCACCACCAGGTTGGGGTTGCCGCCCGTGCGGTTGAAGGTGTCGACCGAGGCGCCGTTGCTGATCTCGGTGTGCAGATAGCCGATGTTGGCGTTCAGGCGTAGGTTGCGGATCGGCGACCACACGGTTTCAAACTCCACGCCGTAGATCTTGGCGTCGATGTTCTCGTTGACCGAGGTGCGGTTGACGATCTTGGAGACCTGATAGCCGTTGTAGTCGTAGTAGAAGCCCGTGAGGTTCAGCAGCAGCGAGCCGTTCATCAGGGTGTTCTTGGTGCCGAGCTCGTAGGCGTTGACGAACTCCGGCGCGAACGAGGCTGGCGGACAGCCGACGCCGAGGCTGCAGGCCGGGTTCAGGCCGCCGGCCTTGTAGCCGCGCGAGAAGAACGCATAGATGAGCGTGTCGTTGGTGAAGCTCAGATGCGGCTTCCAGTCGAAGCCGAAGCGGCCGGTGGTCTCGCGGAAGCGGACCTGGTTGATCGGCAGCTGACCGGCGGGCGGGCCGGCCGAGCCGCTGCCGGGCAGGCCGAGGGCCACCGCCAGGTTCTGCTGCAGTTTGTTGTCGTCGGTGTAGCGCAGGCCGATGGTCCATTTGAAGTCCGGCGTCATCTGATAATAGACCTCGCCGAAGGCCGCGCGGGACTTCAGGTGATAGGCGCCGGTGTTGTCGTAATAGTTATGCCCCTGGCCGGTCGGCGTCTGGTTGGGGTCGATATAGATGCAGTTGGCGTTGCCGGCGGGGCAGGGATAGGGCACCGCTCCGCCTGTCGCCGCCGAAGTCAGGTAGTTTTTCAGAGAATAGTACGCGCCCGCGGTGTTGAACATCACGAAGTAGTCTTGCGGGTTGGACTTGAAGTCCAGATAGATGCCGCCGATGTTGAAATTGATCGGCCCGTCGAAATTGGACTGAAGGCGAAGCTCCTGGGTCCATTGCTTGGACTTGGCCGACGAGATGTCCGAGGTGCGGAAGAGGTTCGAGGCGCCGTTCTGCGGGTCGTTGACCACGCCTCCAGGGAACAGGCTGCCGTACAGCGCCGCATAGCCCGGAACCGCCGCGAAGGCGTTGACCGGATTGGGCGTGGTGTTGAACGGCGTGTTGGGGATGTAGCGGGTGTAGTCCTGCCGGGTGAACAGGTCGTAGCTGGTGTACGAGGTCAGCGACGTGAACTTGAGCTGATCGGTCAGGTCCCAATCGATGTTGAATTCGACGATGTCGGTGTTGGTCCGGTAGATCGGATCGAACGACGACTGGATGTTGCGGATGTTGGGGTCCTGCATCTGGCCGGCGAAGGCGTCGCCGGTCTGCAGCCCGGTCAGGGCGGCGTAGAGGCCGCCGAGCGTCGCCTGCGAATTGATGGTGCCCAGCACGCCGGGCGAATTCACTGGCGTCGCCTGACAGCCTTGGCTGAAGAAGCCGCGCTCCACCTGCGCCACCAGCGGATTGGCCGAATAGGGCGCGCCGCCGACATTGGCGGGGCCTGGGTCCTTGGTGCAGAGCTGCTTGCCGATCCGCGAGCGGTTATCGTCCTCGTGGAAGGTGTCGTACATCAAGGTGGCGCGGAAACTGTCGGTCGGCGCGAACTTCAAGGTGGCGCGCCAGGCGTAGAGGTCGCGGTCGTCGGCGTCGTTGCCGGTGGCGATGTTCTTGCCGAAGCCGTCGCGCTTCAGATAGGTGCCGGCCACCCGCAGGTCGAGCTTGTCGCCATAGATCGGCACGTTGATCATGCCGCGGACCTTGATGGAATTGTAGTTGCCGTACTCGGCGCGGAGGTTGGCGCCGAAGTCGTCCGTCGGCTTGGCGGTGATGACGTTGACCACGCCGCCGGTGGCGTTGCGGCCGTAGAGCGTGCCCTGCGGTCCGCGCAGCACTTCCACCCGCTCGACGTCATAGAAATCGGATTCGAACAGGTTGTTCGAGGTCAGGGGCGCGTTGTTCAGGTGCACGCCCACGCCGGAATCGCCCGACGCCGCCACCAGCTTGGCCCCGACGCCGCGAATCTGGAAGTTGTAGCCGGTGAAGTTGCCCTTGGAGAAGTTGACGTTGGGGATCGAGGTGACGAGGTTGGGGCCGCCGTCGATCTTCTGCTTCTGCAGCATGTCCTGCGAGAAGGCCGAGACGGCGATCGGCACGTCCTGCAGCGCCTCCTCCTTCTTCTGGGCGGTGACGACCAGTTCCTCGATGACGGTGCCGCCGGCCTTGGCGGGCGGCGGGGTCTGCTGAGCGAGCGCCGGTGATCCGATGGCGATGAGAGCCCCCGCCGAAACGCCCATGGCGAGCAGGCTCCGCAAACGCAGAGATTGCGACATCTTATTCCTCCCGTGACGCCGCGAACCTTATGGCTGGTTCTGCGAACGTCCTGTTTCCTCGGCGCCGCGCAATTATTTGCCACGTCGGGTGCACGGCTTACCCTCGCGGCGTACGAGGATTGCATACGCGCGTTTGAAAGCTGTCAACTGGCGAGGAGGAACATAAACGGCGATAAGTTATGCGATGTCACCGGCTCGCCGCACATCGTTCTGCGAAAGACACACTTCCTTGCAGCCATTGGAGAAATTCGGGGTGCGACGCTTGGCTGTCGACGGTCAACGCCAGGATGCAGGGGACGTCGTAGGGGTGGCGTGCGACGATCAGTCCGCGCAACGCGCCCTCGGCGGCCCGAGTCGTTTTCAAGGTCATCGGCGTTTCGACCGCCTCCTCGACCGCCTCCTCGACCGCGTCCTTCCAGCGATAGATCGAGCGGACCGGCGGGAAGAGGTTGGCGCAGGCGCACAGGCCCTGCTCCAGGGCTTCGCGCGCCAGGGCCTCGGCGGTTTCGGCGTCGGGCCAGGTCGTGTAGAGGAAGACCGCGTCCTGCATGATCTAGGCGTCCTGATCTAGGCGTGCCGTTGCGCCCGGCGGCGGGCGTGCTCATCTAGCGTCGGCCGGCCGCAGGCCTCGTTCAATCCCGGTTTCAGCATACGCATGTCCGATCCAGCTTCCACCGCCTCAGGCGCGCTTGTCCTGTTCTCCGGCGGTCAGGATTCCACCGCCTGTCTCGCCTGGGCGCTCGACCGCTACGCGCGGGTGGAGACGGTCGGCTTCGACTACGGCCAGCGTCACGCGGTCGAGCTGGAGGCGCGCCGCGCGGTGCGCGAGGGCTTCATCGCGGCTTTTCCCGCCTGGGCCGAACGGCTCGGTCCGGACCACATGCTCGACATTCGCGGGTTCGGCGCCGTGGCCGAGTCGGCCCTGACCGCCGACCGGGCCATCGAAATGACCGCCAGCGGCCTGCCGTCGACCTTCGTGCCCGGCCGCAACCTGGTGTTCCTGACCTATGCGGCGGCCCTGGCCGACCGGCGGGGCCTGCGCGCCCTGGTCGGCGGCATGTGCGAGACGGACTATTCCGGCTATCCCGACTGTCGTCGCGCCACCATGGACGCCATGGAGCAGGCCCTGAACCTGGGCATGGAGCGCGACTTCCGCATCGAGACGCCGCTGATGCGCCTGACCAAGGCGCAGACCTGGGCCCTGGCCAAGGGGCTGGGCGGCGAGGCGCTGATCGACCTGACCCTGCGCGAGAGCCATACCTGCTACCTCGGCGAGCGCGGCGAGCTGCATCCCTGGGGATACGGCTGCGGCGCGTGCCCGGCCTGCGAGCTGCGGGCCAGGGGCTTCGAGACCTGGGTCGCCGAGGGGCGGCCGGCGGCCGCGCCGTGACCTACAGCGTCAAGGAGATCTTCCTCACCCTCCAGGGCGAGGGCGGCCAGGCGGGCAAGGCGGCGGTGTTCTGCCGCTTCGCCGGCTGCAATCTGTGGTCCGGCCGCGAGCAGGACCGCGCCAAGGCGGTCTGCACCTTCTGCGACACCGACTTCGTGGGGATGGACGGGCCGGGGGGCGGACGCTTCGCCGACGCCGAGCGGCTGGCCGACGCGGTGGCGGCGGCCTGGACCGGCCCGGCGCACGACCAGTTGGTGGTTTGCACCGGCGGCGAGCCGCTGCTGCAGCTGGACGCGCCGTTGATCGACGCCCTGCACGCCAGGGGGTTCGCCATCGCGGTGGAGACCAACGGCACCTTGCCAGCGCCGGCGGGCCTCGACTGGATCTGCGTCAGCCCCAAGGCCGACGCCCCGGTGGTGCAGACCCACGGTCAGGAGCTGAAGCTGGTCTTCCCCCAGCCCGGGGTCGATCCGGAACGCTTCGCCGGCCTCGATTTCGAGCGCTTCTTCCTTCAGCCGATGGACGGTCCCGACCGCGCCGCCGCGACGGAGGCGGCGGTCGCCTATTGCCTTTCGCACCCGCAATGGCGTTTAAGCGTGCAGACGCACAAGTATCTCGGCCTGCCCTGAGGATTTCGAGCCTCCCAGGCCCCATGTTTCGGACAAGATGACCGACGCTCACTTCGAAATCACGAAGGCCGCGACCTTCGACGCCGCCCACTATCTGGAGCAGGGGCCGGCCGATCACCGCTATCGGCGCCTGCACGGCCATTCGTTCAAGGTCGAGGCCAGCGTGCGCGGCCCGGCCGACCCCGAGGCCGGCTGGGTGGCTGACCTGTCGGCGCTCGACGAGGCGCTGCGGGCCGTCGCGACCGAGCTTGACCACGGCCTGCTCAACGATCATCCCGGCCTCGAGGTCCCGACGCTGGAGCGCCTGTGCCTGCATTTCGCCGGCAAGCTGCGTCCGCGCTTCCCTGGCCTGTCGCGCATCGTCGTGTCGCGGCCGACCATCGGGGAAAGCTGCGCGCTGAACCTCTAAGGCGGGTTTCCGCCGTTCGGCGCCGGCTTGTCCTTCTGATCGTCGCCGCCCGCGACGGCCCGCCCGGCCGCGCCGACCACCGCGCCGCCGGCCTTGGCGGTCGCGCCGACCGCGCCGGCCGTCACCCCGACGGCGGTTCCGACCACGGCGCCGGTGGCGGCCGCCGCGACGCATCCTTGCAGGCAGACGGCGAGCGCCGCCAGCGCGATGGCGGACGCGGCCGACAGGCCGGCGGTCCTGGAGGAGGGAAGGGCTCGCATCTGAGGCTCCTTGAGCTGAGCCTCGCCAGCATCCGGCCGAATCGTTGCGATTAGATGGCGTCGCCGCCGTCCGCGGCCCCGGTCAGGGGTCGAGGTTGACGGCGTGCTGCTCGTGGATGCGGCGGTAGGGGCCGACGAAATAGGGGTCGGCCTTGCGCCGGCGGTCCGGGCCGAAATAGTCGCGCGATCGCACGAAGGGCCGGGGATTGTCGATGATCTCCACCACCCGCTCCAGCACGCCCCTGGCGGTCACCGGCTTGGCCAGGAACTCGTTGACGCCGGCGTCGCGCGCCTCGGTCACCCGGCGGGAGGTCGAGTGGCCGGTGACCATGATCACCGGGGTCAGCTGGTTGGGGCTGTCGGGCGCGTTGCGCAGCCGACGGACGAAGTCGATGCCGTCGAGCGGCGTCATGGCCAGGTCGGTCATCACGATGTCGATGGGATGGGCGCGCATCAGGGTCAGGGCCTCGGCCCCGTCCTCGGCCTCCAGCACCGCGCGCACGCCGATGGCGCGAAGGATCTCGGTCAGCAGCACGCGCATGTGCTGGTTGTCGTCGACCAGCAGAATCTTGAGCAGTTCGAACCGCAAGAAGAAGCGCCGCCCCCGAGATATTCACGCGCGCACGCATCCGCCGCCGGACGGATGAACTCAACGCGCGACGCCAGAGGGGCCCAAATGAAACATGGTTATCGGCAGGTCAACCATAAAAAGAGACCCGCCGGGAAGGCGGGTCTCAGGCAAAGTCAAATGATCGCGAGCCGCCGCCTCAGGCGGCGTCGACCAGGACCACCTCGGCGTCCTGCAACGACTTGACCACCAGCCGCTCCTCGCCGGTGATGGCCGCGCCGTCGCGGGCGTCCAGTTCGACGCCGTTGACCTCGATGCGGCCGGCCGCCGCCACCAGATAGGCGTGGCGCGCGGCGCCCAGGTCGTAGACCGTGGTTTCGCCGGCCTTCAGCGTCGCGCCGAGCACCCGCGCCTCGGCGCGGATCGGCAGGGCGTCGTCGTCGCCGTCGAAGCCGCTGGCCAGGGCGACGAACTTGCCGGACCGGTCGCCCTTGGGGAACGGCTTGGCCCCCCAGGACGGCGCGCCGCCACGCTTGGACGGCTCGATCCAGATCTGGAACAGCGTCGTGGTCTCGGGCTCCAGGTTGTATTCGGCATGGCGGATGCCCGTTCCGGCCGACATCACCTGGACGTCGCCCGCCTCGGTGCGGCCCTGGTTGCCCAGGCTGTCCTGATGGGTGATCGCGCCTTTGCGGACATAGGTGATGATCTCCATGTCCGCGTGCGGGTGGGGCGGAAAGCCGGACTTGGGCCCGATCTCGTCGTCGTTCCACACCCGCAGGGCGCCCCAGCCCATGCGCGCGGGGTCGTACCAGTTGGCGAACGAGAAGTGGTGGCGCGCATTGAGCCAGCCGTGGTCGGCGTGGCCGAGTTCGTTGAAGGGTCTGCGCTCGATCATGGCGGTCTCCCTGTTGACGTTGTTCGGGACCAAGCGTCCCGGTTCAACGCCTAGATAGGGCGTGTCGCCCAAATTGCAACAGTAACTGTTTCCAATATCAGCTTCGGCCCTCGCGGCCGGGGGCGAACGCCCCGCCGCCGGTCTGGGCCCGGTGGCGCAGGAAGGCGTCGGCCAGGACGCAGGCGGTCATCGCCTCGACCACCGGCGCGGCGCGGATGCCGACGCAGGGGTCGTGGCGGCCCTTGGTGCGCAGGTCGACCTCGGCGCCGGTCTCGTCGATGGAGCGGCGCGGGGTCAGGATGGAGGAGGTCGGCTTGAACGCCACCCGCGCCACCACCGGCTGGCCGGTGGACAGGCCCGCCAGGATCCCTCCGGCGTTGTTCGACAGGAACACCGGCGCGCCGTCGTTCCCCATGCGCATCTCGTCGGCGTTCTCTTCGCCCGACAGCAGGGCGGCGGCGAAGCCCGCGCCGATCTCCACGCCCTTGGCGGCGTTGATCGACATCAGGGCGGCGGCCAGTTCGGCGTCGAGCTTGCCGTAGATCGGCGCGCCCCAGCCGGCCGGAACCCCGGTCGCCTCGACCTCGAGCACCGCGCCGATCGACGAGCCCGCCTTGCGCACGCCTTCCAGATAGTCCTCCCAGACCGCGACGGTCCCGGCGTCGGGGCACCAGAAGGGGTTGTTGTGGGTCTCGGCCCAGTCCCAGCGGGCGCGGTCGACGGCGTGGGGGCCGATCTGCACCAGGGCGGCGCGGATCTGCACGCTCTCGCCCAGCACCTTGCGCGCCACGGCCCCGGCCGCCACCCGCGCGGCGGTCTCGCGGGCGGAGGAGCGGCCGCCGCCGCGATAGTCGCGTACGCCGTACTTGGCGAAATAGGCGAAGTCGGCATGGCCGGGGCGGAACGCCTGGGCGATGTCGGAATAGTCCTTGGACCGCTGGTCGGTGTTCTCGATCAGCAGCGAGATCGGCGTGCCGGTGGTGACCTGGCCGCCGAACTGGGCCTTGGTGCGCTCGTCCTCGAACACGCCCGACAGGATGCGCACCGCGTCGGCCTCGCGCCGCTGGGTGACGAACTTCGAGCCGCCCGGCTTGCGCTTGTCCAGCCATACCTGGATGTCGGCCTCAGTCAGGGTCAGGCCCGGAGGGCAGCCGTCGACGACGCAGCCCAGGGCCGGGCCGTGGCTTTCGCCCCAGGTGGTGACGCGGAACAGGTGGCCGAAGGTGTTGTGCGACATGGCGCTGGTCTTAGCCGAAGGCCGGCCGGCCCACAAATCGGGCCGATGCGAAAGGGATCATGCGGCCCAGGCTGCGCCGAAACGCCGCCGCTTGGCGCGAGCGGGGCTCTCGTAGCGCGACGCGTCGGGCTGCAGGCGCACGAACAGGTCGCCGCGTCCATGCCGGCCGCGTGCGGGCAGGCCCTCGTTCGGCACCCGCACCAGGCCGCGCGCGCCGGCCTCGCGCGACACCCAGACCATGCGCGGCCCGGTGGGGGTCTGTACTTCCAGCCGCCCGCCGTCGCGCAGCAGGGCGGGGGAGGCGGCGACGGTGAGATGCAGGTGGTCGCGGTCGACCAGCACGCCGTCTTCGCCCCGGACGAACACCGTCAGCAGCACGCCGTCCAACCGCACCTTGTCGCCGGGGCGCAGGCCGGCCGGCAACGTCGTCGGCCGAAGCCGGCCGTCGGGCAGCGACACCGACCGTTCGCCGCCGCGCAGGGCTTCGGCCGGGGTGATCTCCAGGCGGTCCTCGACCGGGCGTTCGGGCCGCGGCGGGATGGTCGACGGCGCGCGGCCTGCCTCCAGCAGGCGATAGGCCTCGACGATGCGGCGCAGTCTGCGCGCCTCGCCGCCATGGTCGGGGTGGGCGGTCTTGACCGTGGCGCGGAAGGCCCGCGCCACGTCGTCCGGCGTCGCGCCGGGCCGCAGGCCCAGCGTCTCCAACGCTTCGAGAACCGTCATGGTGTCGGAAGCCCCGCTCATGGCGCGCATGCTGAGCGAACAGGGTCAACGACGCGTTAAGCCTGATCGAGCCTGTCACACGCGCCGAAGGGCGCTATATCAAAGCCATGGACGACGCCGACCTCATCCCGCCCTCGCCGAGCGAGGAAGACTACATCGCCGCCCAGGAGAAGGCCGGTCCGCCCCTGTCCGAGATCGGCGGCCCGTTCGCCCTGTTCGCCGAATGGCTGGAGGCGGCCAAGGCCGCCGAGCCCAACGATCCCAACGGCATGGCCCTGGCCACGGCCGACGCCGACGGCCTGCCGGACGTGCGCATGGTCCTGCTCAAGGACGTCGATCCGCGCGGCTTCGTGTTCTACACCAACACCGAGAGCGCCAAGGGGCTGGAACTGGCGGCCAATCCGCAGGCGGCGTTGCTCTTCCACTGGAAATCCCTGCGCCGGCAGGTGCGCGTACGCGGCCGGGTCGAGCCGACGACGACGGCGGAGGCCGACGCCTATTTCGCCAGCCGCGCGCGGCACAGCCAGGTCGGCGCCTGGGCCTCGGACCAGTCGCGGCCCTTGCCCGACCGCCTGGCCCTGGAGCGGCGGGTGGCCGAGTTCGGCCTGAAGTTCGGCCTGGGCAAGGTGCCGCGGCCGCCGCACTGGTCGGGCTATCGCGTGATCCCCTCGGCCGTCGAGTTCTGGCGCGACCGGCCGTTCCGGCTGCATGAGCGGCTGGTCTTCCTGCGCGAGAGCGAGACCGGCCCCTGGCGGACGACGCGCCTGTTCCCGTGACGCCTCCCGTCCCGTGACGCCTCAGCGGGCGCCGTAGCGGGCCAGGAAGGTTTCGACCGCGTCTTCGCAGATGGTTTCCAGGCGACGGGCCGGGCGGGTCTCGTCGCCGTGGATCATCGCCACCACCAGCGTGGCGTGCTCGATCATGCCCAGCAACTGGCCGGCGGCCGCGGACGGCCGCTCGACGATCAGTTCGCCGGCCGAAGCCAGCCCCTGGATGATCCGGATCAGGGTTCCGCCCAGATGGGCGCGGGCGGTGCGGTCGGCGCGGTCGGCCAGGTCGGCGAACTGGCGGCGCTCGGCGGCGACCAACCGATAGAGGGCGCGGTGCAGCGGATCGGTCATGAACGCGGCGTAGTCGAGCGCGAAGCCGGAGAGCCGCTCCCGGGCGTCGCCGGCGCGGTCTGCGGCGACCGGCGCGTCCGGCACGGCGTCCAGCACGTCGTCGACGACCGCCCGGAACAGGTCGGCCTTGCTGGGGAAATAGGCGTAGAGCGTCGCGGTCGAGATGTTGGCGACGCGGGCGACAGCCTCCATGCCGGCGCCGGCGTAGCCGTCCTTGACGAACAGCCCGCGAGCGGCCGCGAGGATCGCGCGCCGCTTACGATCCGAACGTTCTTCCTTGCTGGCCACTGTCGATCCCGAACTCACGCTTGACAGAACATGCTCAGGAACGGAAAGCCGGACAAGCGGCCGCAAGTCGCTGAAACCCTGCCAGAATTGCGCATTGACACCAGCGTTTACGATGTAAGCGCGCGATTCGTCCGGAGGCGACGTTGAAGTCCGAAGACCATAGCCGCCAGATCGAGGTCGCCGCCTGGCTGGCCGAACGCGCCGACAAGGTGATCGAGACCTCCTGCGCCAGCGTCTACTTGGTTGGCGACCGCGCGCTGAAGGTCAAGAAGCCGGTGGATTTCGGCTATCTCGACTATTCGACCCTGGAGAAGCGCCACTGGGCGCTGGAGCGGGAGCTGGCGTTCAACTGCGCCACCGCCCCGGACGTCTATCGCGGCGTGCGCTGCGTCACCCGCGCGGCCAGGGGCGGGCTCGAAATGGACGGCGCCGGTCCGGCTGTCGAATATCTGCTGGAGATGCGCCGCTTCGACGACGAGGCCGTGCTGTCCCAGCGGCCCTGGGCGATCGACGACGCCCTGGAGGAGACCCTGGGGCGGGCCGTCGCCCGCTTCCACGCCGGCGCGGCGCTGCGGCCCGAAAGCGGCCAGGGCGCCCTGGGCTACACCGTGCCGTCCAACGCCGCCCAGTTCCGCAAGCAGGTCTCGGTGTTCGGCGAGACGGTCGTGGCCTCGGCCTGCGCCGGGACGGACGCCGCCCTGGCCGCCGCCGCCGGCCTGCTGGAGCGCCGGCGGGCGGCGGGGTTCCTGCGCCGCTGCCACGGCGACCTGCACCTAGGTAACATCCTGATCGAGAACGGCGCGCCGGTGCTGTTCGACTGTATTGAGTTCAACGACGCCCTCAGCGACATGGACGTCCTCTACGATCTGGGCTTCCTGCTGATGGACCTGGATTTCCGCCGGCGCACCGACGCCGCCAACCGGGTGCTGAACAGCTATCTGGACGAGGCGGCGCGCAGCTTCCCGACGGCCGAGCTCTATGCGGGCCTGGGGCTTCTGCCGCTGATCTTGTCGGTGCGGGCCGGGGTGCGGGCGCAGGTGTCGGCCCACGCCGGCGACGCCGAGGCCGCCCGCGCCTACATGGCCGCCGCCATCCGGCACCTGGGGGCCGAGCCGGCCAGCCTGACGGCCTTCGGCGGCCTTTCCGGGTCGGGCAAGTCCACCCAGGCGCGTCTGGCCGCGCCTGGGCTCGGAGCCAGGCCCGGCGCGGTGATCCTGCGCACCGACGAGATCCGCAAGCGGCTGTGGGGCGTCGGCGCCCTCGACCGGCTGCCGGCCGAGGCCTATGCGCCCGAGGTCGGCCGCCGCGTCTATGCGACCTTGTTCGACGAGGCCGGCGCCTGCCTGGCCGCCGGGCGGGCGGTGGTGCTGGACGCGGTGTTCCTGCGTCCCGAGGAGCGCGCCCAGGCCGAGGCGGTCGCCAAGGCGGCCGGCGCGCCGTTCCGCGGCGTCTGGCTGGAGGCGGCCCCCGACGTCCTGCGCGGACGGGTGGCCTCGCGCACCGGCGACGCTTCGGACGCCGACGTCGCCGTGCTGGAGGCCCAGCTCGACCGCGACGCCGGCGAGATCGGCTGGGAGCGGCTCGACGCCGAGGCGCCGCTGCGCGAGGACTGAGGCGCGGTCGCTTCGCCGCAAACCGACAAACCTGACAAAATTCCGGATTTCAACGCCCGCGCGTTGCGCCGTTCTGCGCTGCGCAATACGTTTCCAGTCAATCAATCAAAAAACTGATGACTGGAGAGAGGCGCATGTTGGGCCTGATGCAGAATTGGCCGCTGACGGTCGACAAGATCCTGGACCACGCCGACAACTGGCATGCGGACCGGGAGGTGGTCACCCGCTCGATCGAGGGGCCGGTCGTCCGCACCACCTACGGCCAGATCCACCGGCGCGCGAAGCAGCTGTCCGACGCCCTGCTGGAGCTCGGCGTCGAGCGCGGCGACCGCATCGCCACCCTGGCCTGGAACACCGACCGCCACATGGAGGTCTGGTACGGGATCATGGGGATCGGGGCGGTGTGCCACACCCTCAATCCGCGCCTGTTCGCCGAGCAGCTCTGCTACATCATCAACCACGCCGAGGATCGGATCGTCTTCACCGATCTGACCTTCGCGCCGCTGCTCGCCCAGCACCGCGACCAGATGCCGAGCGTGAAGCATTTCGTGGTGCTGGCCGACGAGGCGCACACCCGGCAGGCCGGCATTCCCGACGCCATTTCGTATGAAACCCTGATCGCCGGCCGGGCGGGCGAGGCGGCCTGGGGCGGGTTCGACGAGAACACCGCCGCCGGGCTCTGCTACACCTCCGGCACCACCGGCAACCCCAAGGGCGTGCTCTATTCCCACCGCTCGAACTATCTGCACGCCCTGCTGACCCTGCAGGCCGACGTCATGGGCCTTTCGGTCAAGGACGTGGTGCTGCCGGTGGTGCCGATGTTCCACGCCAACGCTTGGGGCGTGACCTTCGCCGCCCCGGCGGTCGGGGCCAAGCTGGTGATGCCGGGGCAGAAGCTGGACGGTCCGTCCGTATACGAATTGATCGTCAGCGAGGGCGTCACCGTCTCGGCCGCCGTGCCGACGGTGTGGCAGATGCTGCTCCAGCATCTCGACGCCACGGGCGGGCGCATCGACACCCTCAAGCGGGTGTTCATCGGCGGCTCGGCCTGTCCGGAATCGATCATCCGCGGCTTCAAGGAACGCTACGGCGTCGAGGTCTTCCACCTGTGGGGCATGACCGAGATGTCGCCGGTCGGCACCATCGGCGGCGAGACGCCGGCGGTGGCCAGGCTCAGCTACGACGAGCAGATGGCCTATAAGCTCAAGCAGGGCCGCTGCCCGCTGGGCGTCGAGATGAAGCTGACCGACGACGCGGGCGCGGTCCTGCCGCACGACGGCAAGACCTTCGGCCGCCTCAAGGTTCGCGGCCATTCCGTCGCTGGGGCCTATTTCAAGGGCGACGGCGGCGACATCCTCGACCAGGAGGGTTTCTTCGACACCGGCGACGTGGCCACCATCGACGATCAGGGCTACATGCATATCACCGACCGGGCCAAGGACGTCATCAAGTCGGGCGGCGAGTGGATCAGCTCGATCGAGATCGAGAACATCGCCGTCGGCCACCCCAAGGCGGCGATCGCCGCCGTGATCGGCGTCCACCACCCCAAATGGGAGGAGCGGCCGCTGCTGCTGGTCAAGCTCAAGGACGGCGCGGCCGCCACCAAGGAAGAGTTCCTGGCGCACCTGGAGGGCAAGATCGCCAAGTGGTGGACGCCGGACGACGTGGTCTTCGTCGACGAAATCCCGCTGGGTGCCACCGGCAAGATCGACAAGAAGGTGCTGCGCACGCGGTTCGAGGACTACGTCCTGCCCGGCGCGGCGGCGGCCAAGGCCGGCTGATCAGGCCAGCCGGTAGTCGCTGTCCAGGCCCGGTTCGCCCGCGGCCTGGACCTCGCCGGCGCGGACCATGTGCAGCATGTGCGCCAGCACCGACCGCGCCGCGGCCGGATGCAGGCGCGGATCGACGGCGGCGTACATGGCCGGCACCATGTCCTTGATGCGGGTGCGGCCGGCCGCCAGCTGCTCGCGGATCTGCCGCTCGCGGTCGCGGCGGTGGGCGCGATAGGCGTCGATGAACGGCGACACCTCGGTCACCGGCGGCCCGTGCGTCGGCCACAGCGTCGCAAAGCCGCGCGCCTGGACGCGGTCGAGGCTGTCGTAATAGGCGCCCATGTCGCCGTCCGGCGGACTGATCACTGTGGTCGACCAGCCCATGATGTGGTCGCCCGAGAACAGGGCGTTCTCCTCCAGCAGGGCGTAGCAGACGTGGTTCGAGGTGTGGCCCGGCGTCGGGATCGCCTCGATGGTCCAGCCCGGCCCGTCGATGCGGGCGCCGGCGCAGACGCTGACGTCGGGGACGAAGCCGTCGTCGTCGCCGGCCTCCATCGGCGGCCCGTCCTCCGGGCCGCCCGCGCCCAGGGCGCAGCCGTAGATCGTCGCCCCCGTCGCCTCGGCCAGGGGGCGGGCGAGGGGGGAATGGTCGAGGTGGCTGTGGGTGACGAAGATGTGGCTGATGGTCTCGCCCCGCGTCGCCGCCAGGATGGCCGCGAGGTGCGCGTCGAGCGCCGGGCCGGGATCGATCACCGCCGTCCGGCCGCGCCCGACGATGTAGGTGCCGGTGCCGGTGTAGGTGAAGGGGCCGGGATTGTCGGCCACCACGCGGCGGATCAGCGGCGAGACCTGGTCGACCTGGCCGTACTCGAAGCGGATGTCGCGCACGAAGGGGATCATCGGCGGGGCCGGTTCAGCCGAGGACGCCGGACAGGTCGTAGCCCGCCGCCCGGCCCAACCCGACCAGTTCGTCGCGCGGGTGCGCGCCCGAGGCGGCCTGGCCCAGGGCCCAGGTGACGATCGAGCGGGTGCCGGAGCGGCAGAAGGCCAGCACGGGGCCGTCGGCCTCGGCGACGGCCTGGCGCATGGCGTCGACCTGGCCAGGCGTCGGGCCGCCCTGGACCGGGATGTGGCGGAAGGCGAGGCCGGCGGCGGCGGCGGCTTCGGCCACCTGGGCGGCGCTGGGCTGGTCGGGCGTCTCTCCGTCGGGCCGGTTGCTGATCAGCAGGCGATAACCTTCCTGGGCGGCCCTGGCCACGTCGGCCAGCTCGATCTGGGGCGAGGTGGCGAAGGCGTCGGTGACGCGGCGAAATTCGGTCATGAGGGCCTCGGAGCGGATCGGAAAAGAGCCCTCCTTGTAGACCGGGCCGCCGCTAGTTGCGACGTTTGACGCGGATCGAACGCTGATTGTCGATCTTCATGAAATAGCTCTGCAGGGCGGCCTTGCGAATCTCGACCGTCGAACCCTGGCGCGGCGGCTGGTCCACCGCCTCGTCGTCGGTCTGCTCCCAGACCGCCCCGCCTTCCAGGGTGATCAGCCAGCGTCCTTCCGGCGTGCGCCCGGCGTGGTCGATCTTGGCGGTGATGCGCTCGACAGTTTCGGGCTTGGCCCCGCGGTCGAGGAAGCCGAAGGCGGGAATCTCGAAGCCGAACGCCTGGCGCTTGGCCTCCTTGATCTGGTCGCGGTCGACCACCACCACGTCGCCGGCGGTGCGGGCGTGGATCAGCTTGTCGACGGCGGCGTCGTAGCAGGCCAGGCGCTCGCCGTCGGGTCGCTGGCGGCAGGCGATGACCTCGTCGACCACGGCGGCGGAGGCCTGGGCCAGCTGCTGCACGCGCGGAAAGGCGGCGGGGGCGGCGATGAGGACGGCGAGCGTGGCGATCGAGCCGCCGGTCAGGGCGGCCTGGAAGCGGTTCATGGCGGCGGTCCCGTCTGCAAGCCCCGGAGGCGCGGACGCGGGCGGCCGTAAAGCGGCCGATGCGCCCCCTGAATTTTCTGGGCGGCCGACCACGGGTGGTCAAGTGATTAAGCGTATTCGGAAACATTCAAATTGTTTCAAATTTGTAAATTTTATGTCGGCCTAGAAATCGGCCAGGCTGTGACTTCAATGCGACAGCAGGTGGATGATTGTGTCATCAGCCTGCAATGGTCGTTGACCGTGGACCACGCCAGACACTTACTTCCGGCCGTCGGGGCGGCGACGCCCCGGTGAATCAATCGCGCCGGGGGCAGGGGAGCGGGTCTGCGGAGCAGATCAGCGCGCCTTCCTCCGTTCGGAGGAAAAAAGAGTTGCTGAAACAATCCACGCGTACGTACCTGCTGACATCCACGATGATCGGCGGCGTCACGCTGGCGACCGTGGCCGTCTCGCCGGCCTTCGCCCAATCCAAGTCCGCCGACCAGCCCGCCACCGTCGAAGAAGTGGTGATCACTGGTTCGCGCATCCCGCAACCCAACCTGACCAGCGTCAGCCCGCTCACCGCGGTCAACAGCCAGGAAATCAAAGCCCAGGGCACGACTGGGGTTGAAAACCTCATCAACAACCTGCCTCAGGCGTTCGCGGCTCAGACCGGCGGCGTCTCGAACGGCTCGACGGGCACCGCGACGGTGAACCTGCGCGGCCTCGGCTCGACCCGCACCCTGGTCCTGGTGGACGGCCGCCGCATGATGCCGGGCGACCCGGCCACGCCCGTCGCCGACCTGAACAACATCCCGGCCGCGCTGGTGAACCGCGTCGACGTGGTCAGCGGCGGCGCCTCGGCGGTGTACGGCTCGGACGCCATCGCCGGCGTCGTCAACTTCCAGATGGTGCACGACTTCGAAGGCGTGCGCATCGACGGCCAATACAGCTTCGCCCAGCACTCCAACGGCAACAGCGACGCGCTGTCGGCCCTGAAGACCGCGCCTTACGCGGTGAAGATCCCGACCGGCGACGTCACCGACGGCGGCACCACGGACGTCAGCATCATCCTCGGCGCCAACGCGCCGGACGGCAAGGGCAACATCACCGCCTACGGCAGCTACCGCCACACCGAGGCGGTTCTGCAGGGCAACCGCGACTATTCGGCCTGCTCGATCGCGACGAGCAGCACGGTCACGAGCAACGTCTACGACACTCACTTCTGCGCCGGCTCGAGCAACAGCGCCTATGGCCGGTTCATGGCCGTCAACACGGCGACCGGCGTCACCGGCACCCCTTACTCCACCAATCCGAACGGGCAATTGGGACCGCTTGTGCCGTTCACCAACGCGGCGCGCTTCAACTACGGCCCGCAGAACTACTTCCAGCGCCCCGACGACCGCTACACAGCGGGCTTCTTCGGGCACTATCAAGTCAACAAGCAGTTCGACCTCTACAGCAACTTCATGTTCGCGGACGACCATACGGTCGCTCAGATCGCGCCGAGCGGCCTGTTCCGCGGCACGGGGCCGAACCTGACCAGCACCTACAAGATCAACTGCGACAACCCGCTGATGGCCGCCGCGAAGGCTCAGCTCTGCACGCCCGGGTTCGTCAACGCCGACAATACGATCGACGCGGACATTGGTTTCCGTTTCGCCGCCCTGCCGCGCCAGGACGACCTGCGTCACACCAACTACATGATCAACATCGGTTCGCGCGGGGAACTGGGCGACGGCTGGAACTATGACGTCTATGCCCAGTACGGCACGTCGATCTTCAACGAGCACTACAACAACGACGTCTCGACCGTGCGCGTGCAGAACGCGCTGCTGGTCGACCCGGTCACCGGCCAGTGCAAGTCTGGCACGACCGACGGCTGCGTGCCTCTGAACATCTTCCAGTACGGCGCCCTGTCACCGGCGATGCTCAAGTACGTCATCGCGCCGGGCTTCAAGTCGGGCCAGACGACCGAGCAGGTGGTCAGCGGCTCGGTCACTGGCGATCTCGGCCAATACGGCGTCAAGACGCCCTGGGCCAATGACGGCGTCGGCGTGGCGTTCGGCAGCGAATATCGTCGCGAATCTCTGGACCTGCGCACCGACCTCGAGTTCGCCTCGGGCGACCTTTCCGGTCAGGGCGGTCCGTCCAAGAGCAACTCGGGTTCGTTCGACGTCTATGAACTGTTCGGCGAAGCCCGGATTCCGATCGCCCAGGGCCAGCCCTTCATCAAGGATCTGAGCGCCGAGGTCGGCTATCGCTTCTCGGACTACAGCACCGCGGCCGGGGTCACGCATACCTACAAGGTCGGGCTCGACTACGCGCCGATCGACGACATCCGTTTCCGCGCCAGCTACAACCGCGCGGTGCGGGCGCCCAACGTCGCCGAGCTTTATACGCCGCTTGCGGTCGGCCTGTTCGGCGGGACCGATCCCTGCGCCGGCGCTTCGCCCGTGGCCAGCCTGGCTCTTTGCCAGACCACCGGCGTCACGCCGGCGCAGTACGGCCATATCAGCGCCTGTCCGTCGAGCCAGTGCTCGGCGCTGCTCGGCGGCAACGCCGACCTGCAAGCCGAAAAATCCGACACCTATTCGGTCGGCTTCGTGTTCACGCCGACGTTCCTGAGCGGCTTCAACCTGACGGTCGATTATTTCAACATCAAGGTCGCCAACGTCATCTCGCAGCTGCCGAACCTGACGGTCATCAGTTGCCTGAACGGTTCTGCGCAGGCCTGCGGGCTGTTCCATCGCGATCCCGCGACGGGTCAGCTGTTCGGCAACAACGGCTATATCATCGCGCCGTTCACCAACACCGGCTTCCTGAAGACCAGCGGCGTCGATCTCGAGGCGAACTATCGCTTCGGCCTCGCCGACGTCGGTCTGTCCGGCTGGGGTTCGGTGGCGTTGAACCTGGTCGGCACCTGGACCAATACGTTCGAGACCCAGCCGGTCACCGGCGGCGGCTCGTTCGACTGCGTCGGCTACTATGGTCCGATCTGCTCGACCAACACCCAGGGTGGACCGATCCCGGAATGGCGTCACAAGTTCCGCGCCACCTGGACCACGCCCTGGCCGGTCACCGTCTCGCTGGCTTGGCGCTATATCTCCAGCGTTTCGCTGGACGCCAACACCAACGATCCGTTCATGCGCGACCCGGCGGGCCGCAAAAACACCAAGGACGCCAGCATCCCGGCCTACAACTGGATCGATCTGTCGGGCACCTGGAAAGTTCGCGACGGCCTTACCTTCCGGGCTGGCGTCAACAACGTGTTCGACAAGGATCCGCCGATCCTCGACTCGAACAACTACCCGATCTCGGGTTCGCCCTTCGGCAACGGCAATACGTTCCCGGGCACCTACGACTACCTGGGCCGTACGATCTTCGTCGGCCTGACCGCGGACTTCTAAGTCAAGCGGTCGCCTAATGGGAAACGGCGGGCTGATCGGCCCGCCGTTTCTTCTTCTGGTTTGACGATTGCGAGCGGCTTAGCCGCTTGTTAGCGTTTCCGCCCGTGTCCCTTTCGGCGCCGCCTGCCCATGTTCCTGGAAATTCCGGATGTTCTGACGGCCGACGAGATCGCGCGCCTGCGCGCCATCGCCGCGTCAGCGGTTTTCGTCGACGGCCGCGCGTCAAGCCCGCATTCCATGGTCAAGAACAACCTCCAGATCGACCATGGCGGCGACGCCCACGGTGAGTCCTCGAGGATGCTGGCCGCCGCGCTCCAGCGCAGCGAACCGTTCAGAAATTTCGCCTTCCCACGGATCATGGCGCCGCCGATGTTGGCTCGCTATACGCCGGGCATGAGCTACGGCGCCCACGCCGACGCGGCCTTTATCCAGATCGGCGGCCGGTCCCTGAGGTCGGACATATCGTGCACGGTCTTCATCGCCTCGCCCGATAGCTATGAGGGCGGGGAACTGGCGGTGCGGCTCGGCGGGGCTTCAGTGGCCTTCAAGGGCGCCGCCGGTTCGGCGATCGTCTACCCGTCCACGACCTTGCACGAGGTCAGGCCGGTCACCGCCGGCGAACGGTTGGTCGGGCTGACCTTTGTTGAAAGCCAGATCGCAGATCCGTTCAACCGGGAGCTGCTCTACGAACTGGACGAAGTCGCCGCCCTCGAAGGGCTCAATATGAGTTGGGAGAACCGCACGCGGTTCCAGTACGTCCGGACCAATCTGCGCCGGATGTGGAGTGATGCAGGATGACCCAGAACGCCGCATCTCCGGCGGGCCACGCCAATCTCGTCGCCGAGGTCGAGGCGGCCATCGCGGCCAACGACATGACACGGGCCGTAGCCTTGGCCCAGGCCGGCCTGGCCGAGGGGATCGAGCATTCGATCCTCTTCAACCTCGCCGCCTATCAGCTGGAGCTGGACGAGCGCTTCTCTGAGGCGCTGGACATGCTCGGCCGGGCGCTGCGGCTGAATCCGCGAGACGCTTTTGTCATCAACAGCATCGGCGTGTGCCACTCCAAGCTGGGAAGGCCCGAGGACGCTCTGGCTGCGTTCGAGGGCGCGCTGAGGATCAATCCGGATTTTCCTTACGCCCACAACGGGCGGGGACTGGCGCTGGCCACGCTGGGCGACCGCCCCGGCGCCCGTGCTGCGCACGAGCACGCCGCCGCCCTCGACCCCAACTTCGCCGAACCGCTCGGCGCTCTGGCGGCGATGGACGTGGAGGACAAGGACTTGGTCAGCGCTCGCCGATACGCCGAGCGCGCCTTGAAGCTCGACGAGGAGCAGCCGGCAGCGGTTTTGGCCATGGCCGCCGTCGAGATGGAGGATGGCGACTTCGCGCCCGCCGAGGCGCGGCTGCGGCGCCTGCTGTCCGCCCGCGCCATGAGCCCGCTGCATCTGGCCTCCGCTCTCAACCTTCAGGCCGAGGCATTGGATGCGTTGGAGCGCTACGAGGAGGCGATGCGAGCCTACAAGGCGGCCAACGCCCAATTGCGCTCAGTTCACATGGTTCGGTTCCAGGAGACCGGTGCGGAGCTTGGCCTGGACCTTTGCCGCCGCATCATTGATGTCTTCCGGGATGCGCCCGCTGATGTCTGGCGCACGCGTCCGCAGCTGCCCCCGGCGTCGGGTGAAGCCCGTAAGCACGTGTTCCTGATCGGATTTCCGCGTTCGGGCACCACCCTTCTGGAGCAAGTTCTGGCCAGCCATCCGGACATGGTCGCCCTGGAGGAGAAGGCCACGCTCGATTCCACCTTGCTCGATTTTTTCCATGGCGATCGCGGCGTCGAGGCCCTGGCCGAGCTGAGCGAGGCCGAGGCGTCCGAGCGGCGGGATGAATACTGGCGCCAGGTCCGCTCGCTCGGCGTTGAGCCGGCCGGCAAGATCTTCGTCGACAAGCAGCCGTTGTATACGGTTTACCTGCCTGCGGTGGCCAAGCTGTTCCCGGAAGCGAAAATCCTGTTCGCCCGCCGTGATCCGCGTGATGTGGTGGTCAGCTGTCTGCGTCGAAGATTCCGCGGCAACACGCTGGTCAGCGAATTCACCAATCTTGAGCGTGCGGCTCTGCTCTACGATGCGGTGATGATGCTGGCCGACATCTATCGCGAGAAGTTGACGCTGGACATCTACATTCATCGTCACGAAAGCCTGGTCGAAGACTTCGACACTGAGGTCCAGGCGATCTGCGCCTTTATCGGCGTGCCGTGGAGCGAAGCGATGCGTGATTTCGCTGAAACCGCCAAGCGGCGCGACGTGCGCACGCCGAGCGCCAAACAGGTGCGCCGCGGCCTTTATCGCGAAGGGATGGGGCAATGGCGCCGCTATGGCGACGAGGTCTCGGAGATTTTGCCGATTCTGGAGCCCTGGGTGGCCGCCTTCGGCTATCAGCGCTCTTAGAGCGCCGGCAGGGGCGGATATCCTGGCCTAATACGACGGCGCTTACTGGTCGCGATGCACCTTGATGGCCTGCTGGCCATCGACGTTCATCAGGAAGCTGCCGATCGAGCCCTTGCGGATCACCACTTTGGAGCCGGCGTGCGGGTCGCGGTTCAGGTCGCCCGAAATCTGGCGCCAGATCGCGCCGTCTTCCAGCGTGAACACCCATTGGTCCTGCAGGGTTTTGCGCACGCCCTTCACCACGCCGGCCATGTTGTTGACTTCGTCCGGCTTCAGCCCGCGCTCTAGGAACGCCAGGCTGGGCAGCGGCAGGCCGAACGCCTGCCGGCGCGCCTCGTTGGCCTGGGCCCGGTCGACGACGATGATCTCTCCCTTGGATTCGGCTTGGCTCATGCTGGCCGCGGCGGCGTCGTAGCATTTGAGCCGGGCCTGATCGTCCTTCTCCTTCTGGCACGCCAGCACGGCGTCGAACGCGGCGGCGCGTTTGTTCGCGCCGGTCTCGGCGGCGAGGGCGGGAGCACTTGCAAGAAGGGTGAGCAGGGTCAGGGCGCCGCCGGCGGCGACCGAAACGCGGGACGAATACATCGAGCCTCCGACGGACCTTTATCGCGCTCGATAAGACGTTTTCCCACCCCGCGCCGCAACCGATTCTTGCATCTGGGCGAACTGACGCTTCCGACGCCCGCAGGGCTCAAGGGCGCCGCCGGGCCGGTGAAGAATGGCGGAGTGTGGCCAAGATGCGACATAAATGCGGATGTTTGACGCGCAATCGTAATCTGGATTGACCAGAAACGTTAGTCGTTCTTACCGTCAGTGTAATCGGGTGACCGGGACATTGAGTTTCAGGTTGCGCACGCCGGGGGCAAAATCGGCGTGTCTTCCTGCTCGGAGGGACGTCTTTGACAATACAATCTACGCGAGGGCGCCTTTTGGCGTCGACGATGATCTGCGGCCTATTTGTCGCAGTGGCGGGCGCCGCCGAGGCTCAGACCGCCGCGGAGCAGCCGAGCCAGGTTTCCGAAATCGTGGTCACCGGCTCGCGCATCGCCCGTCCCAACCTGGATGCGCCGACCCCGGTGTCGGTGGTGGACGCCAAGGCGATCGCCAACACCGGCGACGCCAACATCGGCAACATCATCCGCCAGCTGCCCGCCGCCGGCGTGTCGGGCATCACGCCGACCAATTCCGGCTTCGGCGTCAACGAGAACGGCATCACCACCGTCAATCTGCGCAACCTTGGCGACTCGCGGACCCTGGTGCTGGTCAACGGCCGCCGCTTCGTGCCCGGCGTGCCTGGCACCAACATCGTCGACTTCAACGACATTTCGCCCGAGATGATCGACCGCATCGACGTGGTCACCGGCGGCGCTTCTTCGGTCTACGGCTCTGACGCCCTGGCCGGCGTAGTCAACATCATCACCAAGAAGAACTTCGAGGGCCTGGTCATCAACGGCCAGTACGGCATCTCCGAGCGCGGGGACGACGAGCGCGGCAAGATCGCCGTCACCGCCGGCACCCATTTCGCCGAGGACCGCGGCAGCGCCATGTTCTCGGTCAGCTACGACAAGATCGGATCCATCTACGGCCGCGACCGCTGCGACGAGGACATGTGCATCGACGGCAGCAACGGCGACGACGGCACCGGCACCAACAACAGCTACCGCTCGACGATCTCGCCGTTCTACTCGACCACGCCGCCTCAGGGCGCGATCCTGGTCGGCCGTCCCGGCGCCTCCAACGCCACCTATTCTTACCAGCCGGACGGCAGCATCCTGCCGTTCAGCCAGGCCCGTGACGGGTTCAACCGCAGCGCCTACCGCATTCTGCAGGTTCCATCGAAACGTGAGACCTTCAACGCCCAGATCAACTACGAGTTGACCCCCTGGGCCAAGCTGTTCACCGAGGCGACGATCGTCCACAACGAGCTGCACTCGACCATCGAACCCACGCCGCTCGCCAGCAGCCAGCTCTACTACGATCCCGCCACCAAGATCGGGCAGAGCCCGTTCTGTCAGGCCGCGGTCGGTTGCCAGTACGGCATTCCGCTGACCAGCGCCTCGGTGCCCGACGCGGTCAAGCAGCTGGTTAGGGCGGCCAACTCCGGCGTGCCGGATTCAAGTCTGGTGGTCGGCTTCCGCCGCCGCCTGACCGAAATCGGCGCTCGCGGCAACGACATCGACCGCACCACCTTCCGGGTGGTCACCGGCGTCAGCGGCGATCTGACCTCGCGCATCAGCTACGAGGTCAGCTTCAACTACGGCCGCACTCACGACTTCGAGCTGACCAACGGCGACGTCAACATCAACAACTTCCGCAACGCAGTCGACACCGTCGACCTGGGCGGCGGCAACATCGTCTGCCGTGACCCCAACGCCCGCGCCAAGGGTTGCGTGCCGCTCAACGTGTTCGGCGCCGGTTCGATCAGCCCGGCGGCCGCCAACTACGTCCGCTCGGCCTCCAGCCGCGACTCGCAGCTGGAAGAGTTCGTGATCAACGGCTTCGTCAACGCCAAGCTGTGGGATCTGCCGGCCGGCACCGTCAACGCCGTGTTCGGTTCGGAATACCGCGAGGAGCGGTCTCAGGACGAGCCCGATCCGCTGACCCAGTCCGGGGGCACCTCGGGCAACGCGACCCCCGCCACCAACGGCAAGTTCAAGGTCTCGGAAATCTTCGCCGAGCTGCGGGTGCCGCTGCTGGCCGATCTGCCCTATGTCAAATCCCTGGACCTCAACCTCTCGGGCCGGTTCTCGGACTATTCGACGGTCAGCAGCACCACCGCCTGGGCGGCGTCCCTGGAATACCAGCCGGTCAGCTGGCTGAAGTTCCGCACGCAGTACTCGCGCGCCGTCCGCGCGCCGGACATCGGCGAACTCTACTCGCCGGCGGTGCAGAACTTCCCGTCGGTCAAGGACCCCTGCGAAGGCGTCACCGCCGCCTCGTCCGGGGCCCTGGTCAACGGCGGCATCGCCGCCAACTGCCTGGCCGATCCGGCGGTGCTGGCCCGCGTTCAGCGCGACGGCATCTACACCCAGACCCAGACCGAGAAGCAGGGCGTCACCGGCTTCGACGGCGGCGCGGCCACCCTGCGGCCGGAAACCGCCAAGACCTGGACGGTCGGCCTGCTGTTCAATCCGCGTTGGTACAAGTGGACCGAACCGTTCTCGCTGTCGGTCGACTACTTCAACATCGACATCGACAACGTCATCGACGCCTTGCTCGAACAGACTTCGCTCGACCACTGCTACGGCGCGGCCGCCACCTCGTTCCAGCCGGGCTCGGTCTTCTGTTCGAACGTCCAGCGCATCGCCAGCGGTCCGGACGTCGGCGCGCTCTACGCCGTCAACCGCACCAACGCCAACCTGGCGCGCCGGCAGACGGCAGGGGTCGACGTGCAGGCCAGCTACAACCTGGCTCTGAACGATCTGCCCTATCTGTCGAGCAGCAGCTGGCAACTCGGCAGCCTGCTGAACAGCCTAGTCTACACCTATCTCGACAAGTTCGACCTGACGCCGTTCCAGGGCGCGGGCCACGACGACATCATCCACGACGCGGGAACCGTCGGCTTCGCCCGCAGCAAGTGGCAGCTGAACACGGTCTACACCAACCGGGCGTTCCAATGGAGCGTGCAGACCAACTACATCGGCCGCAGCAAGCTATACTTCAACGACAGCCCCAACCCGGTGGTCGGCGGTCGGGTGTTCGTCAACACCCAGCTCCGCTACAACATCACCGACAGCATCACCGGCTTCTTCGGCGTCGATAACCTGTTCGACAAGTATGTCCGCTTCGGCGGCACCAACGGCGACACCGGCCAGGCGGCCGGCTGGACCACCTATCCCGACATCTACGACGGCATCGGCCGCCGCTATTATACGGGCCTTCGACTGCGCTTCTGATCCGTCGGCGCGGTTCCAAGATCGGCGGCGAGGACTCCGGTCCTCGCCGCTTCTTGTTTGCGGAAGACTGCAGGATCGGCGCGCGGCGGTAGGTATAGTTTAATTGGACAACCACTCTTGCTTGCGGGAAAAGGGTCGCATCCATGAGGAGATGGCCCAGTGATCAGGCAGGTGTTGTTCGGTGCGGCGTTGGTTGTCGCGCTTTCGTCGTCCTTCGCATCTGTTCAGGCGGGAACGCCCGAGCCTGCGCCTTCGGCTCCCGCGGTCGACCCGGGTGGCAACACCAAGGGACACAAGGACCCCAATGAGAAGATCTGCGTCTCCAAAGCTGAAACCGGCAGTCGGCTGGGCGGCGCCAAGGTTTGCATGACGCGGCAGCAGTGGGACGAGCAACGGATGGAGAACCGCCGGAACCTCGAGCAGAACCAGTCGGTGGGGTTGAAGGCGGGCACTTGACGCCTTCCGGCTTCAGCATCCCTTGAAAGCGAAACGCCCGCCGGTCGAACCGGCGGGCGTTCTCTTTTCTGGCCGCCTGTCGGCCGGCTTACCGCACCGGCGTCGGGGCCAGCACCAGCGCACCCTTGTCGCGCAGGCGGGCCTGGGCGATCTGATCCATCGCCGCCTGGGCGTTGGGATCGCCGAGGAGCCAGCCGGCCGCCGCCAGCGTGCGGATCGAGGTGGCGCTGACGCCGAAGGCCCGCTTGAAGGCGTCGAAGGGCGAGCGGGCGCCCGGCAGGGTCTTGAGGCGGACTTCCTTGCCGGACAGGCCGGCCAGGGCCTTGGCCTTGTCGACCGCCTGATAGAAGCCGCCGATCTCGTCGACCAGGCCGAGCGGCTTGGCCTGGGCGCCGGTCCACACGCGGCCCTTGGCGATCTCGCGCACCCGCTCGGGCGGCAGCTTGCGGCCTTCGGCCACGCGGGTGATGAACCCGTCGTAGATCTTGTCGATCTGGCCGGCGAAGGCCGCGCGCTGGGTGGAGGTGAAGCCGTCGCCCATGCGGTACGCGCCCGCATACTCGCCGCCGACGCTGAGGCCGTGCACGTCGACGCCGAAGCGCGACAACGCCTCGCCGACCGCGAACTTGCCGCCGAACACGCCGATGGAGCCGGTGAGGGTGGTGGGCTCGGCGACGATGGACGAGGCTTCGGACGATATCCAATAGCCGCCGGAAGCCGCATAGGTGCCCATCGACACCACCACCGGCTTGCCGGCCGCCTTGGCGGCGCGCACGGCCGCCAGGATCTGCTCGGACGCGGTGTCTGACCCGCCCGGCGAGGAGACGCGGAAGACGATCGCCTTGACGTCCTTGTCCTCGGCCGCGTCGTAGAGCGCCTTGGAGATGTCGTCGGAATAGATGGTCTGGCCGTCGCCGAACGGACTGCCGTTCTGGGCGGCGCCGGTGATGATCGGCCCCTCGGCGTTGACCACGGCGATCACCGGCTTGCCGGCCCCGCTGACCGCCTCGACCGCCTTGGCCGCCGCGATATAGTCGTCGAAATCCACCAGCTTGCCGCTGGTCCCGGCGCGCTTCAGCGCCTCGGTCTGCACGTCCTTGACCTGGCCGACCTTGTCGATCAGTCCCTTGGCCAGGGCGTCGCGGGCGTCGTAGGGGCCGGCCTCCAGGGCCGCGCGCAGGGCCGCCGGCTCCTTCTTGCGGTCGGCGGCGGCGAAGCCGAGGGCCGATTCGTAAACCGAGGTCATCCACGACAGCGTCGATTCGCGGTGGGCCGGGGTGTAGTCGGAATAGAGGTAGGGATTGACGGCGTTCTTGTACTCGTAGCGCTGCTCGTACTCGGCCTTGACCCCGTACTTGTCGAAGAAGCGCTTGAAGAACAGCTCCTCCGAGGCGACGCCGACCGCTTGGAACGGCGCGTTGGGCTGCATCCAGAACTCGTCCGCCGAAGCGCCGAGCATGTAGGTCGAGGTGACGATCCCGACGGGATAGAGCCCCTGGCTGTGAGTGAAGACCGGCTTGCCGGCGGCGCGGAAGCGTTTCACCGCCAGGCGGATTTCGTCGGCCGCCGCCGGGGCCACGCCGGTTTCCGGCAGGCGGATCAGCACGGCCTTGACCTTGTCGTCCTTCTCGGCGCGGCGCAGGCCGTCGACGATCGACATCACCGACCGGGACTGCTTGCTGAAGGCGGCGAAGGGGCTCTGCGGGTCCTGGTCGGTCAGGCCGCCGCGCAGGTCCAGCGACAGCACCGCGTTGGACGGGACCGCCGCCGGCTTGGCGGCGCCCGCGGCCATGGTGATGAGGACGAAAGGCACCCCGACGAAGAACAAGAGGAGGCCGACGAACACGCCGGCCATCGTCAACAGGAATTGCTTCATGGATTCAGTCCGCCCCAGGGGTTGCGACCGCCAACCTAAACATGCCGCCGTTGCGGTCAAATGAAGAGAAAGTCAGCAATCCCGCAGTTTTGCGCCAAGGGGCGCCAGGGCGGGCGGGGCGGGAAAAGTGATGGTCGGAGTAGCAGGATTTGAACCTGCGACCCCCGCCTCCCGAAGACGGTGCTCTACCAGACTGAGCTATACTCCGACGTGAGGGCGGCCTTATAGAGGAGGGGCCTTTGCGCCGCAAGCGGCCTTGTGAGGGATTTCCACAGCCGGTTTTGGGGGCGCGAAATCCTCGTCATGGGGCTGTTGCAATGCCGGGGGGGTTGGGTTATCTCCACCGCCTCGCGAACACGCGGCCGCTTCGTCCTCGCCGACAAAGCCTCGCCGGCGCGGTCCGCTGGGGAATGGTGTAATGGTAACACAGCGGTTTTTGGTACCGTTATTCTAGGTTCGAGTCCTAGTTCCCCAGCCATCGCTCGCTAGTCACCGCTCGCTTTTTGCACAAGAACGAGCGAACACTTCCAGCACATGACTCGCGCTCATTCCGGACGCCGCGTTCTCGCCGTCACCATCGCGATGCTGGCCCTGCTCGTCGCCATGGCGGCGTTCCAGGTGCTCAATCATGTCAGCGCCCTGCGCAAGAACCGCGCCATGGTCGATCACAGCCATGCGGTGATCGAAGCCACCCAGGCGCTGTTCTCGCTGGTGCAGGACGCCGAGACCGGCCAGCGCGGCTACCAGCTCAGCACCGAGATCGCCGGCGTCGGCCCCGAGCCCAGCCCGGAATATCTGCGCCCCTACACCGAGGCGGTGCGCCAGGCCCCGGCCGCGACGGCGCGCCTGCGGGAGCTGGCGGCCAAGGACAGTCCCGAACAGCAGGCGCGCATCGAGGCCTGGACCGCCACCTTGAACGACCGGCTCAATCTGATCGGCCAGCGCGTGGAGCTGATCCGGCAGGGGCGCGCCAAGGAGAACCTGCAGTACGCCCCCAAGCGCGGCCTGGCCGGCATGGCGCTGGCCCGCCGCCAGATGGCCGAGATCGTCGCGGCCGAGAAGGCGCTGCTCGACCTGCGGGTCGAGAAGGCCGAGCGGACGGAGCGGCTGAACTTCGTCGGCGCGGTGATCGTCCGCGTCCTGGCGATCATCGCCCTGCTGGTGGCGGTGTTCAGTCTCTATAGGTCGAACCGCCGGCTGTCGGACGAGATACGCGACCGCGAGGCGGCCGAGACGGCGCGGCTGGAGACCGACGCCCTCTACCGCGCCGTGTTCGAGCACTCGGCCGACTATATCTTCGTCATCAACGTGTCGCGGGACGGGGTGTTCTCGATCGCCGAGATGAACCCCTCGGCCGAGGACGCCGTCCGCGCCGACAGCGACGCGGTTCGGGGAGTGGACCTCTACAAGCTGCTGCCCAAGGCCGACGCCGACCTTTTGACCGCTTATTATCGGCGGGTCGTCGCCGAGCGGCGGCCGCTTTCCAGCAAGGACAAGATGCGCTGGCGCGGCGGCCGGCAGGTCTGGGAGTCGGTGCTGGTGCCCGTGTTCGGCGAGGACGGCCGCGTCGAGCGCATCGTCGGCTCGTCCCGCGACGTCACCGAGCGCGAGCGCGCCGAGGCGGCGGCCCGCCGGTCCCAGCGCATGGAGGCGGTCGGCCACCTCACCGGCGGCGTCGCCCACGACTTCAACAATCTGCTGCAGGTGATCCGCGGCAATCTGGAGCTGATATCGCCCCTGATCGCCGCCGACCCGCAGGCGGCCGTGCGGGTCCAGAGCGCGCTGCACGGGGCCGACCGGGCGGCGCAGCTCACCCGGCAACTGCTCGCCTTCGCCCGCCGCCAGCCGCTGGAGCCGCGCGTCGTCGACCTGGGCCGGCTGGTCGGCGACATGGCCGACATGCTGCGGCGGACCCTGGGCGAGGCCGTCGTCGTCAAGACCGCCATCGCCGAGGCGCGGGGCCGCACCCTGGCCGATCCGGCCCAGGTCGAGAGCGCCGTGCTGAACCTGGCCCTCAACGCCCGCGACGCCATGCCGGGCGGCGGCCAGCTGGTCATCGAGATCGCCGACCGCACCCTCGACGCCGGCGTGACCAGCAGCGGCGAGGAGATCGCCGCCGGGCCCTATGTCATGCTGGCGGTGTCGGACACCGGCCACGGCATGTCGCGCGAGACCCTGGAGCAGGTCTTCGAGCCGTTCTTCACCACCAAGGGCGAGGAGAAGGGCACGGGGCTGGGCCTTTCCATGGTCTACGGCTTCGTCAAGCAATCGAACGGCCATATCCAGATCTACAGCGAGCCCGGCAAGGGCACGACGGTGAAGATCTATCTGCCGAGGACCGACCGTCCCGAAGAGGTCGCGCCGCCGCCGCCGCCGGGGCTGGGCGTGCGGGGGCGCAGCGCGGTGGTGCTGGTGGTCGAGGACGACCCCTTGGTCCAGGCGGCGACGGTCGGGATGCTGCGCACTCTCGGCTACGACTGCCTGCACGCCGACGACGGCCGCGCGGCGCTGGAGGTGCTCGACAGCGGCGCCAAGGTCGACCTCTTGTTCACCGACGTGGTGATGCCCGGGCCCGTCAAGAGCCCGGAGCTGGCGCGCGAGGCCCAGCGCCGGCGGCCGGGCCTGCCGGTCCTGTTCACCTCGGGCTACGCCGAGAACGCCATCCTCCACCAGGGGCGGCTGGAGGAGGGGGCTCAACTGCTGAGCAAGCCGTTTTCGCGCGACGAGCTGGCGCGCAAGATCTCGACGGCGCTGGCCGTCGTCCGTCCGATCGTGCTGGTGGTCGAGGACGACGCCCTGGTGCGGCTGTCGGCGCTGGACATGATCCGCCAGATCGGCTGCACGCCGGTGGGCGCCGCCGACGCCGAGGAGGCCCTGAAGGTGCTCAAGGGCGACGGCCGCATCGACGTGCTGTTCACCGACATCGGCTTGCCGGGCGTGCGCGGGCCTGAACTGGCCGAGCAGGCCCTGCGCCTGCGTCCCGGCCTCAAGGTGGTGTTCGCCAGCGGTTACGGCGAGGCGCCCGACGAGACGCGCGGCAGGACCGGCTCCAGCTATCTGGCCAAGCCCTACGAGCAGGACGAACTGGCCCAGGTCCTGGTCGGCTAGGCCGCCGCGTCAGACGCCGTGCAAGGCCAGTCCGGGCGCGTCGGGGGGCGCGCCCGCGCCGCCGTTCAACGCCTTCTGCATCCAGACGATGTCGACCCAGCGGCCATGCTTGAACCCGAGGCCGGGCATCACGCCCTTCATCTCGTAGCCGAGCGCGCGGTGAAGGCCGACCGAGCCGGCGTTGCCCGAGTCGCCGATCACCGCGATCATCTGGCGCAGGCCCAGGTCCTCGCATGCGGCGATCACCGCCGACAGCACGGCGCGGCCGACGCCCCGGCCGACCGCGTCTGGGGCGACATAGACGCTGTCCTCGACGGTGTAGCGGTAGGCCGCCCGCAGGCGGAACGGCGCGGCGTAGGCCAGGCCGGCGACGCGGCCGTCGATCTCGGCCACCAGATAAGGCAGGCCGCGGGCGACCACCGCCGCGCGGCGCCTTTCCATCTCCTCCACCGAGGGTGGAGCCTCCTCGAACGTGCCCAGGCCGTTGAGGACGTGATGGCCGTAGATGGCCTGCAGGGCGGCGGCGTCGGCGGCGACGCTCGGGCGGACGATCACGCCTTTTCCCATCCCTTGTCGACGGCCCAAAGGGCGAAGGCGTAGTCGAGGGCGATCTCCTTGAGGAAGTCGAAGCGGCCCGAGGCCCCGCCGTGGCCGGCCTCCATGTTGATCTTGAGCAGGATCGGCCGGCCGCTGGTGGTGGCCGGGCGCAGCCTGGCCGTCCACTTGGCCGGCTCCCAATAGGTCACGCGCGGGTCGGACAGGCCGCCGGTGGCCAGGATCGCCGGATAGGCCTTGGCGGCGACGTTGTCGTAGGGGCTGTAGCTGGCGATATAGTCGTAGGCCTTGTCGTCGTGGATCGGGTCGCCCCATTCGGGCCATTCCGGCGGGGTCAGCGGCAGGCTGACGTCGCTCATGGTGTTGAGCACGTCGACGAACGGCACGGCGGCGATGATCCCGGCCCACAGGTCGGGCCGCATGTTGGCGATCGCGCCCATCAGCATGCCGCCGGCCGAGCCGCCGTAGGCGACCGTCCTGGCCTTGGCCCCGTAGCCGTGGGCGTGCAGGTGCTCGGCGCAGGCGATGAAGTCGGTGAAGGTGTTCTCCTTCTTGAACTTGCGCCCGTCCAGGAACCAGCCCCAGCCCTTCTCCGAGCCGCCGCGCACGCAGGCGGTGGCCCAGATCCAGCCGCGGTCGACCAGCGACAGGTTGCGGATCGAGAAGCTGGGCTCCTGGGCGATGCCGTAGGAGCCGTAGCCGTAGAGCAGCAGCGGCGCCGAGCCGTCGAGCGGCGTGTCCTTCTTCATCAGCACGAAGATCGGGACCTTCTGGCCGTCGGCGGCGGTCGCGTCCAGCCGGCGGGTGACGTACTTCGACGGATCGTGCCCGGAAGGGACTTCCTGGGTCTTGCGCAGGGTCCGCGTCCGCTTGGCCATGTCGTAGTCGAACCACTGCCGCGGCGTGGTCGGCGACTGGTAGACGAAGCGGGTGACGGCGGTGTCGTACTCGTAGCCGCCCTCCAGCCCCAGGGCGTAGGCCTCCTCGTCGAAGGCGATCTGGTGCTCCTTCAGCCCGTCCCGCGCGGTGACCACGATGCGGTTGAGGGCGTCGACCTTCTCCAGGCGGACGAAATGGTCCTTGAAGGCGGTCATGCCGACGATCAGGCGGCCGGGCTTGTGGGCGATCCACTCCTTCCAGCCGCTCTTGCCCGGATGGGCCTCCTCGGCGGTGACGATTTTCCAGTCGACCGCGCCGTCGTCGTTGGTGCGGATGACGAAGCGGCCATCCCAGTGCTCGACGTCGTACATCACGCCCTTGCGGCGGGGCTCCAGCGGGCGGGGCTTGGCGGTCGGGTCGGCGGCGGGGATCAGCAGGTTCTCGCTGGTCTCGTGGTCGCCGGCGTGGATCACGATCCACGACCGCGAGGCGGTGGCGCCCACCGACAGGAAGAAGCCTTCGTCTCCCTCGTGGTAGATCACCGTGTCCTCGATCGGCTTGCCGCGCGCCGGCCGGCGCAGCACCTGCGAGGGGCGGCCGTTCTTGTCGCGGAAGATCCAGAACAGCCACTGCGAATCGGGCGACCAGGCGAAATCGCCGGACGAGTTCTCCACCGGCCCGGGCAGCAGCTGGCCGGTGGCCAGGTCCTTGACGTAGATGCGGTGGAACTCCGAACCCTGCTCGTCGACGGCGTAGGCCAGCAGGGCGTGGTCGGGGCTGTGCTCGACAGCGGCCACCTGGAAGAAGGCCTGGCCCTTGGCCAGGGCGTCGACGTCCAGCAGCACCTGCTCGCCGTCGTTCGTCCCGCGCGGCCGGCGGGCGTAGACCGGGTGCTGGGCGCCCTTCTCGTAGCGCGAATAATAGTCCCAGGGCCCGTCGGGGGAGGGCACGGAGGCGTCGTCCTCCTTGATGCGGCCCTTCATCTCCTCGAACAACCTGGCCTGCAGCGCCTCGGTCGGGGTCAGCATCGCCTTGGTGTAGGCGTTCTCCTCGATCAGGTGCGCCTTGACGTCGGCCTTGATCAGGCTCGGGTCGCGCAGGACGTTCTGCCAGCCGTCGTCCTTCATCCAGGCGTAGTCGTCGACGCGGACGCGGCCGAGCTGCTCGATGCGCTTGGGCTCCTTCTTGGCGACGGGGGGCTTGAGGCGGGCGTTCGACGCGGTCATTCGGGAGCCTTTGGAATCAGCGTAGGCGTTGGAGGTCTGGGCCGTCAGTGCGGCGGCGACCGAGGTCGCCAGCAGGTCGCGCCGGTTCAATGGGGCCTCCCTTCGCCGACCGCAAGCGGACTTGCGGCGCGCGGCGGCCCGGTTGAAGGGCGCGCCCGATGGTTTCACCGATGTCGCAGCCTCGCCGCGATGGCGCCACCTTGTCGTGTAGACCGTTCGGGCGTCAATCCGCCCGCCGTGGGGCCGGGAGTGCTTTAACCTGATGGCTTGGGACCTGTCGGTCGAACTGATCAAGGCGACGGTGCAGCTGGAGCAACCCCTGGGCGACGGCACGCGGACGGTCGGGACCGGGTTCCTGATCGAGGCGCCGCGTCCGGACGGATCGCCCCGCACGGTCCTGGTCACCGCCTCGCACGTGTTCCAGAAGATGCCCTTCGCCAACGCCCGCATCGGCTATCGCGTCCAGGCTAAGGACGGCTCTTGGAGCTATGCGCCGCAGGACCTCAAGATCCGCGACGGCGAGGGCGAGCCGTTGTGGACCAAGAACCCCGACCGCGACATCGCCGCGATCACGGTGAGCGCGCCGCCGGAGTTCGCCAAGGCGGCGATCCCGCTCAACTGGCTGGCCCAGACCGACACCTTCGACAAGTACCAGATCGGTCCGGGCGACGAGATGATGGCCCTGGGCTTTCCGCGGGGCCTGGCCGCCAACGGCGCCGGCTTTCCCATCCTGCGCGCCGGGCGGGTGGCCTCCTATCCGCTGTCGCCGCCGGCCGCCTTTCCGACCTTCCTGCTCGACTTCACCGTCTTCCCCGGCAATTCGGGCGGGCCGGTGTTCATGGCCCAGGGCGCGCGCCGCAGGCCCGGCGCCAAGGAGGCCGAGGAGGTGCAGTTCATCGCCGGAATCCTCACCCAGCAGGTCGAGCTGAACAACGAACGGCTGGCCATCGGCATCGTCACCCACGCCAGCTTCGTGCGCGACACGGTGGCCCTGCTCGACAAGCCTGAAGCGCAGGCTCCGCAGCCGCCGCCGGCCGCCCTCAAGCCTGCGCCCAACCAGGCGCTATCGGCCGCCACGCCGGCCTTTCAGCGCGGAGATTAGCGCTTCCTTAACGCGATCGCCGCAGCTTCGCGCCAAGGGCGAGGAGCGCGCGACATGATCGGATCGGTAGGCGGGGGCGGCGTTTCGCCGTCGCTGATCGCCCAGAAGGCGGCCGGCGCGACCGGCGGAGACGCCGCCTCCGGCGCGGACGCCTCCTCCGGCGCCAAGACCAAGTCGAAGCGTGACCAGCAGGCCGAGAGCGCCCTTTCAAGCCTGAAGGCGATGCAGGCCGGCGGCGCGAAGTCGTCCGCCGCCCAGAAGGCCGCAGCCAGGGCCAGGCTCGACCGCGCCAAGCAACAGCTTCATATGCTGCGGATGGTGGGGGGCGACCCGCGCTCCGTCGCCCAGCAGGCCGCGCGGATCGCCAAGGAGATCGCCGCCGCCGCCAAGGAATACGCCGCCGCCGGCGGGGCGCCGGCCGACGCGGCGACCTCCGGAGCCGCGACCAACGCGCCCGCCGCCGCTAAGGACGGCGAGGGGCAAGCCGGGGCCAAGGCCGGGGCCGACGCGGTCGCGGCGGCCGACAAGACGGCCGGGGAGGACCCGGCGCAGGCGGCCGACAAGGCTCAGCAGGACCCGGGCGCGGCCCAGTCCGCCGCCGGCGGCAAGCCCGGCCAGACCGCTTCCGACCACGACAAGAACGGCGACAAGCCCGCCGACGACAAGGCCAAGCCCGTCGTCGACCAGACGGCTGCGTCGCGCGGCAAGCGCGATCCGGCCGATCTGGACTTCATCCGCGAGGCCCGCGCCCTGGCCAAGCAGGCCAAGGCCGCGCTCGAACACGCCCTGCGCGACGTCAAGAAGGGCGGCGACCTGAAAGCGCTCCGCTCGGCCGGGACGGATGCGGAGAAGGCGGTCGATCAGGCCGACAAGGACATGGCCGCCGCCGCCCAGGCCGGCGGCGGGCTCAACGCCGCCGCCGCGCCCGGCTCCCTGGTGTCGATCCTGGTCTGAGGCCTCAGGCCCCGTAGAGGATGCTGATCGTCTCGGCCACGCAGGCCGGGCGCTCCTCGCCCTCGATCTCGATGGTGCATTCGTTGATCATCTGCAGTCCGCCGGCCTTGGGCTGCACGGACACCAGCTTCTGGCGCATGCGCACCCGCTTGCCGACGCGGACCATATTGGTGAAACGCACCTTGTCCGAGCCGTAGTTGATGCCGCGCGTGACGCCGTCGACCTTGAGCAGCTTGGCGCCCAGGAAGGGGATCAGCGACAGGGTCAGATAGCCGTGGGCGATCGGGCCGCCGATCTCGCGGTTGGCGCGCTCGACGTCGACGTGAATCCACTGATGGTCGCCGGTGGCCTCGGCGAACTGGTTGACCCGCTCCTGGGTGACCTCGACCCAGTCGGACACCCCGATTTCCTGGCCGGCGAGGCCTGGCAGGTCGGCGAACGCCACTTCACGCATGGTGCATCTCCCGATTCAAACGCATGTTTGCTCTGTCCCACAGGCCAGGCGCCGGCCGCAAGCCCGTCAGACGATGCGCGCGTCCGTCTTTCCCCAGTAGGTGTCGCGGATGAGCCGCTTGTACAGCTTGCCGGTGGGATGGCGCGGCAATTCCGGCATGAAGTCGATCCGTCGCGGGATCTTGACGTGGCTGAGGTTGGCGCGGGCGAATGCCAGCAGCTCGGCCGCCAGCGGCTCGCCCGCGTCGCGCCAGTCGAGCGGCTGGATCACCGCCACCACTTCTTCGCCCATCTCCTCGTTCGGCGCGCCGACCACGGCCGCGTCGGCGACCTTGGGGTGGGTGACCAGCAGGTTCTCGACCTCCTGCGGATAGATGTTCACCCCGCCTGAGATGATCATGAAGCTCTTGCGGTCGGTCAGATAAAGGAAGCCTTCCTCGTCCATCCAGCCGACGTCGCCCAGGGTGGTCCAGCCGTGCCTGTTGTAGCTCTCGGCGGTCTTCTCCGGGGCGTTGTGATAGTTCACCGGCGGGCCGCCCTCGAAGTAGACGGTCCCTTCCGTGCGCGCCGCCACCGGGTCGCCCGCCTCGTCGCAGATGCGCAAGGTCCCCAGCACCGCCTGGCCGACCGAGCCGCGATGGTTCAGCCAGTCCTCGGAATTGATGTAGCAGAAGCCGTTGCCCTCGGTGCCGGCGTAGTATTCGTGCAGCACCGGCCCCCACCAGTCGATCATCTGCGCCTTGACCGGGGGCGGGCAGGGGGCGGCGGCGTGCACCGCCGAGCGCATGGACGAGACATCGTACCTGGCGCGCACCGCCTCGGGCAGCTTCAGCATCCGCACGAAGTGGGTCGGCACGAACTGGCCTGCGTCGCAGCGATGCTTCTCGATCAGAGCCAGGGCGGTCTCGGGGTCGAACCGCTCCATGACCACCACCGTGCCGCCGATCCTCTGGACGGTCATGCACCAGCGCAGGGGCGCGGCGTGATAGAGCGGCGCCGGCGACAGATAGACGCTGTCCTCGCTGAAGCCGAACAGCGACTGGACCATCATCTGCAGGGCGTTCGGCGCGTCGATCGGCCCGCCGGTCAGCGGCGGCTTGACGCCCTTGGGCCGCCCGGTGGTGCCGGAGGAATAGAGCATGTCGGAACCGGCCGTCTCGTCGGCGATCGGCGTGGTCGGCAGCTTGCTCAACGCCTCTTCCAGGCCGGCGTAGGGCGGGGCCGCCCCGCCGACCATGTACAGCTTCACGCCCGGGACCAGGGGCGCCAGTTCGTTCGCCAGCGGCGCCAGGGCGGCCGAGGTGATCAGGACCTGGGCCCCGCAATCCTCGACGATGTAGGCGACCTCGGCCGCCGTCAGCTTGGACGAGATACAGGTGTAGTAGAGCCCGGCCCGTTGGGCCGCCCAGGCGATCTCGAAGTAGCGGGGATTGTTCTCCATCATCAGGGCGACGACGTCGCCTGGCCGCAGGCCCAGCGAGCGGAAGAAGTGCGCGCCCTGGTTCGATCGCTCGTCGAGCTGGCGATAGGTCACCGTCTCGCCGGAGCCGGCCATCACATAGGCGGCGCGGTCGGGTCTGGTCCTGGCGTGTACGGACGGATGCATGGGGCCTCCCGGCGCTGGCGTCTCCCGTGGCGGGCGCCTCTCGCGGGCGTCTCGCCATCCTGGAGCGATAGAAGCCCAGCCCATGGCGCCGCTCAAGGGCGCCGTGGGGGAAGCTGACGCCACGTCGTGGACCGCCTGCGCCGTTCGTGCCAGCTTGGGTCGGCACAAGGGGGAGGCGCATGGCCGGCAGCCAGGATTTCGCGATCGATCCGCGCAACGAGACGGCGCTGATCTGGTTGAACGGCGCGCTCACGCCGCGCGCCGAAGCCAGGGTGTCGGTGTTCGACGCCGGCTTCGTGCTGGGCGACGGCGTCTGGGAGGGGCTGCGCCTGCATAAGGGGGCGCTGCTGTTCCTCGACGCCCATCTCGACCGGCTGTTCGCCGGCGCGCGGGCCATCGGCCTCGACTTCGGCATGACGCGCGGCCAGGTGGTCGAGGCCCTGGAGGCCGTGCTGGCGGCCAACGGCATGACCGACGGCGTCCATCTGCGCCTGATGGTCACGCGCGGCGAGAAGGCGGCGGCCAACCAGGACCCGCGCAACTGGCTGGGCCGTCCGACCGTGGTGATCGTCGCCGAATGGAAGACGCCCAGTCCGGCCATCGTCACGCGCGGCCTGTCGCTCGCCACGGTGTCGATCCGCTGCACCCCGGCGCACATGTTCGACATGCGGCTGAACTCGCACAGCCGGCTGAACCTGATCCTGGCCCTGCGCGAGGCGATCGCCGCCGGGGCCGACGAGGCGCTGATGCTCGACCCCTCCGGTCTGGTGGCCAGTTGCAACGCCACCAACTTCTTCTGGGTCCGCGAAGGCGAGGTCCGCACCTCGTCCGGCGAGTTCTGCTTCAACGGCGTCACCCGGGCCAACGTCATCGCCCTCTGCCGCGAGCACGGCGTGCCGTTGCAGGTGGGCGACTTCGCCGTCGAGGACGCCCGCGGCGCCGACGAGGCCTTCGTCACAGGCACCTTCGGCGGCCTGACGCCGGTGCGCGAGATCGACGGCCGCGCCCTGCCGCTGGCGCTTCCGGGGCCGACGACGGCGCGGCTGCGCGCACTCTACGAGGCGCTCAAGGACGCCCAGGCAGCGCGCGGAGGATGACCATGGAAGAGCCGATCCGCATCGCCATGTGGTCGGGGCCGCGCAACGTCTCGACGGCGATGATGCGCGCCTTCGAGAACCGCCCCGACGCCACGGTGGTCGACGAGCCGTTCTACGCCGCCTACCTGGCCGAGACCGGGCTCGACCATCCGATGCGCGAGGCGGTGCTGGAGAGCCAGCCGACCGACTGGCGGGCGGTGGCCCTGACGCTGACCGGTCCCGTCCCCGGCGGGCGGGCGATCCAGTATCAGAAGCACATGACCCACCACATGCTGCCCGGCTTCGGCCTCGGCTGGACGGCGGCGCTGCGCAACGCCTTCCTGATCCGAGCGCCGGAGGCGGTGCTGGCTTCCTACGCCGCCAAGCGCGACGATCCGACCCTGGCCGACATCGGGCTCGAACGGCAGGTCGAGCTGTTCGACCGCGAGTGCCAGCGCCTGGGCGCCGCCCCGCCGGTGGTCGACGGCGGCGACGTGCTGGCCGACCCTCGCGGGACCCTTTCGGCGCTGTGCGCGGCCCTGGGCGTCCCGTTCAGCGAGCGGATGCTGGCCTGGCCCGCCGGGCGTCGCGACACCGACGGGGTATGGGCGCCGGCCTGGTACGACGCCGTCGAACGGTCGACCGGCTTCTCGCCATCGCCGTCGGAGGCGCGGGCTGAACTGCGCGAGGACCTCAAGCCGGTCGCCGACGCCGCCCGCCCGCTCTACGAGCGGCTCGCGGCGTTCCGCCTGCGGGCCTGACCGGGGCGGAACGCCGGGACGGCTATTCGGCCGCCAGCCGCGCGGCCGGAGCCTTGCCCAGGATCATGTCGGCGGCCTTTTCGGCGATCATGATGGTCGGGGCGTTGGTGTTGCCCGACACCAGGCGCGGCATGATCGAGGCGTCGACCACCCGCAGGCCCTCGACGCCGTGGACGCGAAGCTGCGGGTCGACCACGGCCTGGGGGCCATGGCCCATCTGGCAGGTGCCGACCGGGTGGTAGATGGTCGAGCCCGCGCCGCGGGCGTAGTCCAGCAGGGTCTGGTCGCTGGCGAAGGCCGGGCCCGGGTCCATCTCGTGGTCGACATAGCGGGCCAGCGCCGGCTGTTCGGCGATCTTGCGGCCCCATTTCAGCGAGGCCACCGCCACCTCCTGGTCGAGCGGGTCGGACAGGTAGTTGGCGAAGATCGACGGGTAGACCGACGGATCGGGCGACTTGATGCGGATGTGGCCCCGGCTTTCCGGCCGCACCTGGCAGGGCGCGATGGTCAGGCCGGGCAGGGCCTCCAGCTCCATCTTCTGTTCGTTGACCAGTTTGTCGACGTCCATGGTCGCCGGCAGGATGTGGAACTGGATGTCGGGCGAGACGAGGTCCGGCCGCGACTTGCAGAACACGGCGATGTGCGCCGCCGACAGGGTGAGCAAGCCTTTGCGCTGGAACAGGAACTTCAGCGTCTCGCCCAGGAAGCGGCCGCCCTTGGTCAGTTCGTTGACCGAGACCACGCCCGCCTTCAGGCGATAGCGCATCGAGATGACGTAGTGGTCCTGCAGGTTCTCGCCGACGCCGGGCAGGTCGGCGACCACCTCGATCCCGTGCTCGCGCAGGAGGTCGCCGGGGCCGACGCCGGACAGTTGCAGCAGTTGCGGCGAGTTGATCGCGCCGCCGGCCAGTATGACCTCGGCCCGGGCCCGCGCCGTGTGCTTGACGCCGCCCTGGCTGTACTCGACGCCGACGGCGCGCTTGCCCTCGAACAGGACGCGGCCGGCCAGGGCGCCCGTCTCGACCCGCAGGTTGGGCCGGCCCATGGCCGGGTGCAGATAGGCCACCGCCGCCGAACACCGCTGGCCGTTCTTGACCGTCAATTGATAGTAGGTCGCGCCTTCCTGCTGCTCGCCGTTGACGTCGTCGTTGCGGGGGATGCCCGCCTCGGCGCAGGCCTCGACCACGGCGTCGGACACCGGGTGGGTGGTGGTGACGTCGGAGACGTTCAGCGGGCCGCCGGCGGCGTGCCAGTCGCCGACGCCGCGTCGCTCCTGGTTCTCCGAGCGGCGGAAGTAGGGATAGACGTCGTCCCAGCCCCACCCCTCGCAGCCCAGCTGGCGCCAGCCGTCATAGTCGGCGTGCTGGCCGCGGATATAGAGCAGGCCGTTGATCGAGGACGAGCCGCCCAGCACCTTTCCGCGCGGCCACACGTGCTGGCGCCCGCCCGTGCCCGGGTCGGGCTCGGTGGTGTAGAGCCAGTTGACCTTGGGGTCCTTGAGGGTCTGCGAATAGCCGACCGGCACGTGGATCATCAGGTTCGACATGAACTGCGAGGGGTTCTTGGTCGGGCGGTCGTCGCCGCCGGCCTCCAGCAGCAGTACGGTCGTCCGCCCGTCGGCGGTCAGGCGGTCGGCCAGCACGCAGCCGGCCGAGCCGGCGCCGACGATGATGTAGTCGGCCTCGATCGACCCGTTCATTCCATCCTCCCAGATTACGCGTTCGTCGCGCTTATCAATGTTCAGTCGGATAGTGGACCGAAGCGGCCGGCCTTGGAAGGCGCTCTTGACGGCCGTGGCGTCAGGCGGGTTTCATACGGGCGTTTAAGCCCCGGAGGGAGCCCCGCGATGGCCGCGCCGACATTCGAGACCCTGCTCTATGACGTCGAGGACGGGATCGCCACGATCACCCTCAACCGTCCCGACCGGATGAACGCCTTCACCAGCGGCATGATGCTCGACCTCATCGCCGCCTTCAACGCCACCGACGCCGACGACGCGGTCAAGGCGGTGATCGTCACCGGGGCGGGCAGGGCGTTCTGCGCGGGGGCCGACCTGGGCCAGGCCGGCGGCGACACCTTCAACTACGCCCAGCGCGGCGACGGCGCCCGCGAGGAAGCCAAGGTCGGCGGCGTCTACCGCGACGGCGGCGGGCGCGTCGCCCTGCGCATCTTCGACAGCCTGAAGCCGGTGATCGCCGCGGTGAACGGGGCGGCTGTCGGCGTCGGCGTCACCATGCAGCTGCCGATGGACATCCGCATCGCCTCGACCGACGCCAAGTTCGGCTTCGTCTTCGCGCGGCGGGGCATCACGCCGGAGGCGGCTTCGTCCTGGTTCCTGCCGCGGCTGGTCGGGGTGTCGACCGCCCTGGAGTGGAGCTACACCGGCAAGGTGTTCCCGGCCGCCGAGGCCCAGGAACGGGGACTGGTCCGCTCGGTGCACGCCCCCGACGAACTGCTGCGGGCCGCGCAGGCCATCTGCCGCGAGATCATCGACAACACCGCGCCGGTGTCGATCGCCCTGACCCGCCAGATGATGTGGCGCAACCTCGGGGCGGCGCACCCCATGGACGCCCACAGGGTCGACAGCCGGGCCATCCAGTCCCGCGGGGCGTCCGGCGACGCCAAGGAGGGGGTCGGCGCCTTCCTGGAGAAGCGGCCGCCCGCCTATCCGAACCGGGTGTCGGCGGACCTGCCGGACATCTGGCCGGAATGGAGCCCGCCGGAATTCCGATAAGTCTTCGCGTTCTCTGAAACAGTAATCGTGACGCTCTCGCGCGCAGGTGTGAATTGCCTCCTGCGCGCGATGTGTCATGCTCGGTCCCGTCAGGAGGTCCGTCAGAGACCTCCAGGAGGATTCGACATGATGGAACGTGTTGGCAGCTGGACGCTGGCGCTAACTCTGGTCGCCCTTCTGCTTTTTGAGGCGTGGCAGGTATTTTTCTGGCTCAATCCAAATCCGGTGTTCGGCCTGATCGCCGCCCGCTCGGGCGTCGGCCTGTTCGAACCGGTGATGCGGTATGTCACGGGCGCGGCCGAAGTGGTCGCGGCCGCGCTGCTGCTCTATCCCCGGACCCGGTCGCGGGGGGCGATGCTGGCCCTGCTGATCGTCGTCGGGGCGCTGGCCATGCACCTGAGCCCGTGGCTGGGCGTGCAGGTTCCCGACCTGACCCGCACCTCGGCGGCGCTCGCCCAGGGCAAGACCGCCATGGAGATCGCCGCCATGAACCTGCCGACGGACAAGGGAGCGATGTTCCTGCTCGCCCTGGCCATCGGCCTGATCTCGGTGGGCTCCATAGCCATGGAGCGGGCCAAGGTCCGCGCCCTGGCGCCCAAGCCCAAGCGGCCGGCCGGGGCCTTCGCCTGACGGCGGCCGGTTCGGCGAACACCCGGGGTTAACCTGGGGTTTGCTATAAGACGGACGGCCCTTACCGGGCCGCCCGTGAACCTGCGCCTTCGCCGGCGCTCCGATGATCTGCGGCCAGCCGGAAGGGCCTGCGGGATGTGCGTCTCTCCCCGATGACCGAGCTTTCCACTCTCGCCGACCGCGTCCCGCCGGTCTCGCGCGCCAGGGCGGCGCTGTTCAAGCGGCTGGCCGATCTGGTCTGCCTGCCGGCCAGCCGGGTGAACGTCTTCGAGCGCAGCATCGTCGCCGACCTGCTGATCGAATTGTTGCGCGAGGCGACCCCCGACGAACGTCGCCGGGTGGCGCGGCGGCTGTCGGTGCTCAGCGAACTGCCGGCCATGCTGGCGCGGCTGCTGCTGCGCGACGAGATTTCGGTCGCCGCCGCCCTGATCGAGGATTGCCCGGCCCTGCGCGACGTCGACCTGGTCGACTGCGCCCGCATGGGCGCCGCCGAGCACCGGCGGTTGATCGCCCAGCGCCGGGGGGTGTCGGAAGTGGTCGCCGACGCCTTGATCGAGACCGGCGACCTGTCGGCGCTCGAGGTGCTGCTGCGCAACGACCTCGCGCGCCTGTCGCCGGCCGGGACGGAGCGGGTGGTCGCCCTGACGCGCGACGCCCCCCGCCTCATCGGCCCCCTGCTGCGCCGTCCCGAGCTGAGGCCGTCGCAGGCCTATGTGCTGTTCTGGTGGGCCGACGCGGACGCGCGCCGCGCCGTGCTTCAGCGGTTCGCGGTCTCCCGCGAGGTGCTGCAGGACGCGGTGGGCGACATCTTCGCCATGGCCGCCGCAGAAGGGTGGAGCGACCCGCTCTCGCGCAAGGCCTTGCAGTTCATCGAGCGTCGCCAGCGCAATCGCGCGGCGATCGACAAGAGCCCCTTCGCCAGCCTCGACGACGCGGTGACGGCCGCGGGCCGGGGAATGACGCGCGAGATCGCCGAGGAGATCTCGTATCTGTCGGGGCTCAAGCCGGCCACGGGCGCCAAGATCATGGCCGACATCGGCGGCGAGCCGCTGGCGGTGCTGTGCAAGGCCGTCGGGTTGCCGCGCGCCGCCTTGCTCGACCTGTGGCGCGGGCTGCGGCGCCCGGAGGTCGACGCGGCAGGCGCGCCGGCGCCGGCCCTGGCCCGCGTGCTCGAAGTGTTCGACATCATCGCGGTCGACCGGGCCCAGACTGTCCTGCGTTATTGGAACTGGTCGCTGTCTTCGGCGCTGACGCCGGCCTTGATCAAGGCGCTTCGGGAAGGCGACGAGGGGGCTGTGGACGAATACTCGCCGCCGCAGCGGGCGGCTATGCTCGTCATGTCGAGCGATTTCGGCCGCTGAGCCTGACTGAGGCCGCGCGAACGCTTCGCGGCTTAGTTGTGTCGTTCCCTGGGCATGTTGTCGAAAATGTTCGCGAAAGCGCTGTGTTCGCTGAGCGCATCACGTGACTTCTTCATTACAAAGATCAAACGGGGCCGATTTTATTGGGCCAACACTGTTGTTTTCTGTGAAAACCCACTATATGCAGCTATAATTCATTCAGAAGAATCGGCGCTGCGCTCGGGGGCGTTGGCGGCGGCAGGCAAAGAAGATCATGGACGACAAATCCGAAATCATCGAGATGACTGCGGACATCGTGTCCGCCTATGTGGGCAACAACTCTGTGGTGGCGGGCGATCTTCCTGCCCTGATCCAGAGCGTTCACCGTGCGCTCTCCACGGTGTCCGGCGCGCCCGAGGCCGTTGAAGTCGCGCCGAAGGAACCGGCGGTTCCGGTGAAGCGCTCGATCACGCCGGACTATCTGATCTGCTTGGAGGACGGCCGCAAGTTCAAGTCGCTCAAGCGGCACCTGCGCACCAAGTACAATATGAGTCCTGAAGACTACCGGGCCAAGTGGGCGCTGCCCAAGGACTACCCGATGGTCGCGCCGAACTATGCTCGCGCCCGGTCTGACCTGGCCAAGCAGATGGGCCTGGGCCAGGGCGGCCGTCAGGCGACCAAGAAGGCGCGCTGATCCCATCCGCATCGCATCGCTGCGAAGCCGCGACGCCCGCTGTCTCCGGACGGCGGGCGTCGTCGTATCCGGGGCCCGACATTTCGTGTCCTGATTGACTCGGCCTACATAATCTTGAGATCGGCCGCGTTTTTCCCCTTGCCAGCGAATCGGCAGTTAAGGGATAGTGAATCATCGTGATTCCAAGGGGTTGTTAAGGAATCCGGAGATGACGATGCAAATGGGGGCGCCCGCCACCGCGGTGCGGGCACATGAAGAGCTCTTCGCCTACTGGGCGTCCTTGCGCGAGGGCGGGCGGCTGCCCGCGCGCGCTCACATCCAGCCCGATCACTTCAAGCGCCATCTGCCCACCATCAGCCTGATCGACGTGCGGTCGGGAGAGGGCCTGCACCGCTTCGACTATCGCCTGCGGCTGGCCGGGACCGGGCTCTACGGGGTCTATGGCCGCGAGATCACGGGGCGCGGCCTCGCCGATGTCTACAGCGCTCCGGCGGCGGACTACTGGCGCGGCGAGCTCGACAAGGTGGTCGAGCAGCGCAGGCCCGGCGTCGGCGTGCACAGCCTGGCCTGGCGCGGCGCCAACCATCTCTCGCTGCTGTGGCTGCGCCTGCCGCTGGCCTCCAACGGCCGCGACGTCGACATGATCCTCGGCTACGACGCGCTGATCGGCTTCCAGGGATCGGCAAACCCCACCGGCATCCGCGCCGCCTGAGGCCGGTCCCGGGCGTGCGGCGTCAGCTCGCCGCCTCGGCGTCCTTGCGGATGCGTCCCACCATCGAGAACAGCCCGTTGGACCGCTGCGACGACAGCGCGCCGGCCAGGCCCAGCGCCTCGAACGCGGCCTTGGCGTCGAACGCCAGGATCTCGGCCGGCCGGCGTCCGGAATAGAGCTTCAGCAGGATGGCGATCAGGCCCCGCACGATGTGGGCGTCGGAATCGCCGCGAAACCGCAAGAGCCCGTCGGGGCCGGTCTCGGTGACCAGCCAGACCTGGCTGGCGCAGCCGCGCACCTTGTTGGCGTCGTCGTGCTCGGCGTCGCTCAGCGGCGTCAGGTCGCGCCCCAGCTCGATGACGTAGCGGTAGCGTTCCTCCCAATCGCCCAGGAGTTCGAATTCCGCCGCCAGGTCGTCCAAGGTCTGCTGCATGGACAGGGCGGGCGCCGCGATGTGATCTGCCAGGGCCATGCCCTGCACTTAGGGGTTCGCCCCCCCGCTGACAATGCGGTTCGGTCAGGCCGCCGGCAGGCGCACCTTGGCGACCAGCCCGCGCCCGGGCTCGCAGCGCAGGGCGAGGCCGCCGCCCTGGGCGGCGCACAGCTGATCGGCGATGGGCAGGCCCAGGCCCGCGCCCTGGGTGCGCCGCGTCAGGGCGTTTTCCCCCTGCTCGAACGGGCGCATCAGGCGGGGGATGTCGTCGGGATCGACGCCCTTGCCCTCGTCCTCGATCTCGATCTCGACCACGCCGCTGCGCCGGTGCGCGCGCAGGCGAACGGTCCCGCCGTCCGGCGAGAAGGCGAAGGCGTTCTGCAGCAGGGCCCCGAGCACGGTGCGCAGGGCGCGGTGGTCGGCGACGACCGGCGGCAAGGCGGCGGTCGGCCCTTCGACCTGCAGCCGCACGCCGCGCGGTTCGACGGCCAAGGCCTCCAGAGCGTCGTTCACCGCGTCGTCGAGGTTCTGGACGACGCAGTCGAGATCGGCCGCGCCGCTCTCCAGGCGGATGATCTCCAGGACCTGATTGACCAGGGCCAGCATCTTCAAGCCGCTTTCGCGGACCAGATCGGCGTATTCGCGATACTGCGGCGCGCCCAGCGGGCCGTAGAGTTCGCAGGCGATGATCTCGGAAAAGCCGATGATCGAGTTCAGCGGAGTGCGAAGCTCATGGCTGACCATCCGCAGGAAGGAGCGCCTGGCGTCCTCGAGCGTGGCGACCCCGCGCCGGGATATCGTTCCCGGCGGCGTGGGCGGAACCGCCGACGGGCGGGGCGGTATGGACTGTGCCGCCTGCGGCATGAGGAAACGGTCTCGCGGTGACTGACAAGCGGGACATCCTGTCGCAACGCGCTTACGAATCCGTTTCCACGCGCGCTGGGCGCCCATTCTGGGTCGCCCGGCAGGCGAGCGGCCTCGCTACGGCCGCGTCGAGGGGCTAGCTTTTTCATCTAGCCCGTCGATTCTCGCCAAGGAGTCCAGTGAGCGGACCCGCCGAACATGTTCCCGCCGCGCCTGCATCTCGGACCGCCGTCGAGCGGGACGCGGTGTTGTGGTGGCATGGAGGCTGGGCGGCGGCGCTGCTGGTGTCCGGCGCGGCCCTGAGCGCCTTTCTGGGCCTGGCGCGCGAGCCGGCCCTGGCGATCCTGGCCGGGATCGCGCCGGCGCTGGCCGCGTTCGGGCTGATGCTGCGCGACGGCCCGCGCGAGCGCGCCGCCTTGCTGGCCCTGTGGGCGGTCGCGGCGGTGGCCGCCTGCGTGCTGACGGGCGGGATCACCGGGCCGCTGGCGGCCTGGTGCCTGGCGCCGGTGGCGGCGGCGACGCTGCTGGGCGGGG
>Ga0209132_1000096_pt1 | contig 51947 bp, 50 predicted proteins | sample UppTromiDAQMD023_FD_185835 | JGI IMG/M metagenome (GOLD analysis project Ga0209132, IMG submission 185835) | Upper troposphere microbial communities from Maryland, USA - DAQMD-023 (SPAdes) (version 2) | ecosystem: Environmental > Air > Outdoor Air > Unclassified | place: USA: Maryland, Virginia...
GCCAAGCCCGCCGCCCTGGCCCCGCACGCCATGGTGGCCGCCGCCAACCCGCTGGCCGTCGAGGCCGGCCTGAAGGTGCTGCGCGCCGGCGGCACGGCGGCCGACGCGGCGGTGGCGGTGCAGACGGTGCTGGGCCTGGTCGAGCCGCAGAGCAGCGGCGTCGGCGGCGGCGCCTTCCTGGTCTATTACGACGCCAAGACCAAGAAGGTCAGCGCCTATGACGGGCGCGAGGTCGCCCCCGCGGCGGCCGGGCCGGACCTGTTCCTGGGCAAGGACGGCAAGCCCCTGCCCTTCTTCGCGGCCGTGCTCAGCGGCCGCTCCACCGGCGTGCCCGGAGCGGTGGCCATGCTGTCGATGGCGCAGAAGGAGCACGGCGCGCGGCCGTGGGCCTCGCTGTTCGACGAGGGCGTGCGCCTGGCCGACGACGGCTTCAAGGTCAGCCCCCGGCTGGCCGGCATGATCCGCAGCGCCGCGCCCCAGGCCTCGGCCCCCGACGCGGTCGCCTATTTCACCAAGCCGGACGGGAGCAAGTACGCCGCCGGCGACACCCTGAAGAACCCCGCCTACGCCGCCACCCTGCGCAAGATCGCCGCCGAGGGGCCGGCCGCCCTGCTCGACGGCCCGATCGCCCAGGCCATCGTCGAGCGCGTGCGTCAGGGCGACCTTTCCAGCGCCATGACCCTGGCCGACCTCAAGGGCTACCAGCCGCGCAAGACCGAGGCCCTGTGCCGGCCCTACCGCGTCTATGTGGTGTGCGCGCCGCAGCCGCCGTCGGGCGGGGTGGGCCTCCTGGAGGCGCTAGGCGTCCTCGAACACACCGACATCGACAAGCGCAACGCCGCCGATCCGCAGGCCTGGTTCCAGTTCGCCCAGGCCAGCCGCCTGGCCTACGCCGACCGCGACCACTATGTCGGCGACCCGGCCTTCGTCGCCGTGCCCGTCGACGGCCTGCTCGACCCGGCCTATGTCGCCTCCCGCGCCAAGCTGATCGGCGAGACGGCCGGCCCCGCCCCCGCGCCCGGCCGGCCCAAGGGCGCGCCGGCGGTCGGCAAGGACGCCACCAAGGAGCCGGGCGGCACCACCCACTTCGTCATCGTCGACGCGCAAGGCGATGTCGCCTCGATGACCACCACGGTGGAGAGCATCTTCGGCTCGGGCCGCATGGTCGGCGGCTTCTTCCTCAACAACCAGCTGACCGACTTCTCGTTCAGCCCGACCGAGGCGGACGGCCAGCCCGCCGCCAACGCCGTGGCCGGCGGCAAGCGCCCGCGCTCGACCATGGCCCCGACCATCGTCTTCGACCGCAAGGGCGATTTCGTCGAGGCGGTCGGCTCGCCCGGCGGCACCTCGATCATCGCCTACAACCTCAAGGCGCTGGTGGCGACGCTGGACTGGAAGATGTCGATGCAGGACGCGCTGGCCCTGCCCAACCTGATCGCCAAGGGCGACTGGTTCGTCGGCGATTCCACCCAGTTCCCGCCCGAGGTGGCCAAGGGCCTGGCCGAGCGCGGCGTCAACCTGAAGCCCAACCCCAACGAGGCCTCGGGCCTGCATGGGATCGTCAAGCGCCCCGGCGGCTACGAAGGCGGCGCCGATCCCCGGCGCGAAGGCGTGGCGCGGGGCTACTGAGCCCCGCTTCGCGCTCAGAGCTTCCTGACGAACTCGGCCCGCAGGACCAGGCCCTTGATCCCCTCGTAGCGGCAGTCGATCTCCTGGTCGTCGCCGGTCAGGCGGATCGACCGGATGACCACGCCGCGCTTGAGGGTCTGGCCAGCGCCCTTGACCTTCAGGTCCTTGACCAGCGCGACGCTGTCGCCGTCGGCCAGCAGGTTGCCGACGGCGTCGCGCACCTCGACCCGCCCGGCGGCGGCGGATTTCGCCGCCGCCTCGCCGGCCGTGATCCATTCGCCCGAGGCCTCGTCATAAACGTAGTCGGAATCGGAAGGGTCGCTCATTGGTCCTCGCAAGCCTGGGCGTCCAGCGCCGTTCCGGCGGTGATAGGCCGCGTCGCGCCTTCCGGCCAGGGACCGCCCGCGACGCGGGCGGCCATGTAGGCGCTCGCCAGCGTCGTCAGCTCGCCCCGCAGGACGGCCCCTTCCAGCCCGCCGGCGCAGGCGGCGTCGTGGATGACGCCCTCGACGGCCGAGGCCAGCACGCGGGCGGCCAACGCGGCGTCCCCGCCGTCGCCGCCGGCCGGGAACAGGGCGGCGTAGAGGCGCAGGTATTCGGCCTCGAACTCGCGGTCCAGCGCGCCGTCCGAGGCGGGGCGCTGCTGGAGGAGGGCGTGATGGAGACCGGGCGCGGGACCGTGGGCGACGATCATGCCGTCGATCAGGGCTTGCGCGCGCTCGGCCGGCGGCCGCGCCGCCGCCTCGGCCAGCACGGCCAGGACCTGTTCGTGATGGCGCCGGCGGACGGCCTCCAGCAACGCCGCCTTGTCGGCGAAATACTGATAGACCGAGCCGATGCTGACGCCCGCCGCCGCCGCCACGGCGTTGGTGGTGAAGCCGCCCCAGCCGCCGCCGGCCAGGACGCGAGCCGCCGCCGTCACGATCACCTCGGCGGTGGCCCGAGACCTTTGCTGTCGCGGGCTTTTGCGCATTTCGCGAACGCGAGTAGCCATCCGGGCCGCCTCGGCAAGAATGTGAGCGTTTCGCTCATATTGCGCTCCATCCCCCGGAGCGCGCAACCGGAGGCCATTGCATGCATCGGGAAGTTCGTCTGGCGAGGCGGCCCGAGGGCCTGCCCGAGACCCGGCACCTGACGGTGGCGGCCGCGCCGATCCCGGTCGCCGGCCCCGGCGAGGTGCTGGCGCGCAACCTCTATTTCCGTGTCGACGCCTCGATCCGGATGGTGATCGGCGCCGGCGCCGAGGCCTCGCCGGACGCGCCGTTCCCGCCGATCGCCGAGGGCGCGCCCCTGGCCGGCGAGGCGCTGGGCGAGGTGGTCGCCGCCGGACCCGGCGCGGACCTGGCGCCCGGCGACCTGGTGCTGCATCGGGCGGGCTGGCGGGAGTACGCCTGCGTCCCGGCGGCGGCCTGCCTGAAGGTCGCCGACGATCTGGCCGACCGGGCCGCGCACCTGTCGCACGGCTGGACCGCCTATGCGGCCCTGACGCGCGGGGCCGCCGTTCCCCAGGGCGGGACGGTGTTCGTCTCCAGCGCCGCCGGCGCCATCGGCTCGATGGCCGGGCGGATCGCCCGCCTGCTGGGCGCCGGCCGGGTGATCGGCGCCACCAGCAGCCCGGCCAAGGCCCGCCGCCTGGTCGACGAGCTGGGCTACGACGTCGGGCTGGCGCGCGAGGCCGGGCCGCTGATCGCGCAACTGGCCGTCGCCGCGCCCGACGGGATCGACCTGTGGCTGGATCTGGTGGGCGGCGACCAGTTCTCGGCCGCGGTTGACAGCGTCCGGCCGGGCGGGCGGATACTGGTGCTGGGCGCCCTGTCCGGCCAGTTGGCGGCGTCGGGGACCGGCCGCACGGCCCCGGCCATGATCGATTCCTTCCCGCTGCTGCTGAAGCGGCTGTCGATCCGCGGCTACAGCGCCGACGACGATCCCGAGGCCCGCGCCGAATGGACGCGGCGGTTCGGCGAATGGCTCGAACGCGGGGAGATCGGCTTTCCGCACGTGGTGGTCGAAGGGATCGAACAGGCCCCGGCCGCGCTGGAGGCCGCCTCGCGCGGGCGGCATTTCGGCGTGGTGCTGGTCAGGCCCTAGACGCGGCCGGCGGCGGTAAGACGGCGCGGGCTACATGCTGGCCAGGCGCAGGTCGCGCAGGGCGGCCAGCCGCTTGATGTCCACCTGATAGACGCCCTGGCGGTCCTGGGGCGTCAGCCACTGCGAGCAGCACGGGCACGGCTTGAGATAGCGGGCCTGTTCGTTGTCGCCCTCGCCGCGCAGCTCGTAGGTCAGGCCGATGAAGATCTGATTGATGGCGGCGCCCCGGTGCAGCATCTCGTAGACCCCGCGCGGCTCGGCGCAGCCGAAGGGGTTGCGCCCCTCGCCGTTGGATATCTTGACGTAGTCGAGGGCCAGGGCGAACTCCTGGGCGTCGCCGTTGCGCATGGCCAGGTTGCCCAGCTCCCTGCGGGTGGTCTTGCCCGACCGGCTGTGGGCCTTGACCCACACCAGGCTGTCCTTCTTCCACGGGACGTCCTTGTAGTACCAGGCTCCGCAGCTCGCCATCGATCGTCTCCCCAGGTGATGCGGACGAAGGCGCGCGAACAGTTGCGCGAGCGGACTTTTCGCCCTGGGGTTGGCGTTGTCAACCGGGCCCGCGCCCGGCGCGTCAGGCCGTGCGGGTCCTCGGCCGCCGGCCCGTCCTCGGCGGCGTCTCCGGCTCGATCACGCCGGGCAGGCGCAGCAGGAACACCGCGCCCGAGGGGCCGTTCTCGGCCAGGGTCAGGTCGCCGCCGTGGCCCTGGGCCAGCTCGCGGGCGATGGCCAGGCCAAGACCCGTGCCCCCCGACTTGGCCGAACCGCCGAACGGCAAGAACAGGCGCTCGATCGCCCGCTCGGGCACGCCGGGGCCGTTGTCGGCCAGGCGGACCAGGCTGTGGCCGTCGTCCTGGTCCAGGCTGACGCGCACCTCGCCCTTGCCGGCCCTGCCCTCGACGCCCTCGATGGCCTCGCGGGCGTTGCGCAGCAGATTGACCAGGATGCGGTGCAGCTGTTCGGAATCGGCGCTGACGGCCTCGCCGGGGTCGATGTCGGTCCACAGCCGCACGCCTTCGTCGGAAAGGCCGGCGTCCTCGGCCGCGGCGTCGACGGCGGCCAGCAGGGCGACCGGGCCGGGATTGGGGGCGGTTTCCTGGCTGCGGCCATAGGCCAGCACGTCGGAGGCCAGGGTGACGGCCCGGTCCAGGGCGCGCTCCAGCCGCGGCAGGGCCTGGGCGACGCGCGGATCGCCCGACAGGGCCAGCCGCTCGGAGGCGATCTGGGCGCTGGTCAGCATGTTGCGCAGGTCGTGGTTGATCTTGGCCACCGCCTCGCCGAGGGCGGCCAGCCGGGCGCGCGAGTTCAGCGCCGCGCGCAGGTCGGCCTGCATGCGGTCCAGCTCGGCCTCAGCGCGGCCGATCTCGTCGCGGCGGTTCGAGGGCTGGATGTGGGCGCGGGGATCGTCGGGGTCGGCGCGGAACCGCTCCATGGCGCGGGTGATGCGCTGCATGGGCCGCACCAGGAAGGCGTTGAGCGACAGGTAGACCACCGCCCCCGCCACCGCCGTGGTCAGGGCCGTCAGGGTCAGGAGGCGGATCAGGTAGCCGACCAGCTCCTTCCTCAGCGGGGCGTCGGGGGCGACGATCTCGATGAAGTCGCCGTCGCGATAGCGCGGCTTGGCCACCACCCGGACCATGCGCCCCTCGCCGCCGAACAGGGTCTGGAACGGCGCGCTCCACACCGAGGCCAGGTTGTTCTCGCGCAGGTCGACCAGATAGGGCGTCTGGTCGAGCGGCGAGGCCAGCAGCAACCGCCGCACCCCGTCGCTCTGCACCGCCACCAGCACCACCCCGGCGCCGTTGAGCAGCTTGCTGGCCTGGCTGGAGCTGACCACCTGGTCGGGGGCGAGCTCGACGCCGACCGAGGCCACCTCGGCCGTGCGCACCCGCTCCAGCAGCCAGCCCTCCTCGAACTGGGCCAGGGCCGGCGGCAGGATCAGCAGCTCGGCCAGGGCGACGAACAGCACCGTCAGGATCAGCAGGCGCGAGGACAGGCCGCCCGGCCAGAACAAGCGGCGCGCGCGCTGACCGGCCTTGTCCGGTTCCTCCGCCAGCGGAGGGGAGTCGTCGGCGACGGGGTCCGCCATGCCTTCCCGGTACCTCACGGCGGCGGTTTGAGCAATCAAGCCGGAATGCGCGCCAGCCTCGAAAACGCGGCAATCGGCATTAGGATCAAATCGTTCCGTCGCGACGGCGGCGACGCAGCAGCATCGGGGCCAGCGACAGCACGGCCAGGGCGCACAGCGGGGCCAGGATGCGGGGATCGGCCAGCAGGGCCAGGCTGGGCCGGCCGCCGGCGTCTATGGCCCGCTTGAGGCCCGCGCCGAGGCCGGCGTAGATGAAGGAACCCGGCAGCACGCCGATCAGCGTGGCCAGGGCGTAGGTGCGCAGCGGGATCGCCACGAAGGCCGAGGCCAGGTTGGTCAGCCAGAACGGCAGCACCGGCAAGAGCCGCGCCGAGATCAGGAACAGGAAGGCGTTGTCGCGCACCCCCGCCTCCATCCGCGCGATCGCCCCGCCGGCGCGGCCGCGCAGGAGGTCGCCCAGGGCGGTGCGGCCGACCACGAAGATCAGCACCGATCCGGCCGCGCAGCCGACGGTCGCCGCCGCCCCGCCCAGCCAAGGACCGAACAGGAAGCCGCCCAGCAGGGTCATGAACAGCGAGGCCGGCACCGAACAGCCGACCAGCAGGGCGTAGGCGCAGACATAGCCCGCCACCGCCGCCGCCGGATGCCCCGACGCCATCGCCTCCAGCACATGGCGGCGCGCCTCCAGCTCGTGCAGGGCGTTGTGGGGGGCCAGCCGCTGGGCCACGCCGCTGGCGAAGGCCCAGATCAGGACGGCGGCGACCAGGGCCAGCGGCCCGAAACGCTTCAGATAGGACATGGATTCACCCGAGCCTCACCCTGGGCCGACCCAGGCCGCGCGGCAAGACGCCTCCTCAATCGACGCCCAGCGCCTCGGTGACGGCGTTGAAGCCGTCGGCGCGCAGGCGCGCGGCGAGGTCGCGCTTGATCCGCGCCACCAGGCCCGGCCCCTCATAGACCATGGCCGAGTAGAGCTGGACCACGCAGGCGCCGGCGCGGATCTTGGCGTAGGCGTCGGCGCCGGAGGCCACGCCGCCGACCCCGATCAGGGCCAGCCGCCCGGTATGGGCCTGATGGAACCGCCGCAGCACCTCGGTCGAACGCGCCATCAGCGGCGCGCCGGAAAGCCCGCCGGCCTCGTCGCGGGCCGCCGAGGCCAGGCTGGCCGGGCGCTCGATCGTGGTGTTGGAGACGACGATCCCGTTCAGGCCGTGGGCGCAGACCGTGTCGACGATGGCCTCGATCTCGTCGTCGTCCAGGTCGGGCGCGACCTTGAGGAAGATCGGCCGGTCGCGGTTGGCGGCCACCAGGGCCCGCCTGGCCTCGGCCAGGCGGCCGAGCAGCTCCTCCAGGGCGGAGCGGGTCTGCAGGGCGCGCAGGCCGGGCGTGTTGGGCGAGGAGATGTTCACCGTGAAATAGTCGGCGCTCCCCCACAGCCGCCGCAGGCCGGCGACATAGTCCCCCACCCGGTCGTCGGAGTCCTTGTTGGCGCCGATGTTGGCGCCGACCACGCCCGAGCGGGCGCGGCGGGCGGCCAGACGGGCGGCGAACGCCTCCAGGCCCTCGTTGTTGAAGCCCATGCGGTTGATCACCGCCCGGTCCTCGGTCAGGCGGAACAGCCGCGGGCGCGGATTGCCCTGCTGCGGCAGGGGGGTGACGGTGCCGCACTCGACGAAGCCGAAGCCGGCGGCCAGCATGGCGTCGGGAACCTCGGCGTTCTTGTCGAACCCCGCCGCCAGACCGACGCAGTTGCGCAGCAGCAGGCCGGCCAGCTGCACGCTGAGGGCCGGATCGTCGAGTTGGCGGTCGCGGGGGCCGAGCCCGGCCTTCAGCGCCCGCACGGCCAGGCCGTGGGCGTCCTCCGGGTCCCAGGCCCGCATGGCCCGGGCGCCGAGATCGTGCAGCAGGCTCACGCCAGCGCGCCCAGGACCGGGACGCCCTCGGCGTCCAGCTCGAGCGGACGCGCGGCCAGGACCTGCCCGACATCCAGCGCGGCGTAGAGGTGCGGGAAAAGGTCGCCGCCGCGCGAAGGCTCCCATTTCAGGGCCTCGCCGAGGGCGTCGGCCTCGACGGTCAGCAGGACGAGATCGCCGCGTCCGGAGAAGTACTTGCGCGCCGTCTCCTGGGCCTGAGGGCCGGCCGACAGGTGGATGTAGCCGTCGGCAAGGTCGATCGCCGAGCCGTCGAACCGGCCGGCGATCCGGGCGGCCTCCCATTCCACGGAGGGCAGGATCTTGTAGATCAGGGTCATTCGCCGCCGCCTCCGCCGTGGTCCTTGGCCAGGAACAGGCCTTCGTAGGCCGGCCGGCCGGCGGCGTCGACGCCGAACACCGCCGCCGTCGAGGTCGGGAAGCGCGCGCCGACCGCCGCCATCAGCGACGGCGGGGCCGCGCCCTGGCGCAACAGGTCCAGCGTCAGCATGTGCAGGCCGGGATTGTGGCCGATCACCATCAGCGTCCCGGCGCCGGCGGCGGTCTCCTGTTCGACCAGCTCGGCGATCCGTTCGGCGGGCGCATGGTAGAGCGCCGGGATGCGCCGGCCGCGCGCCTCGGGAAAGATCGCCGAGACCGCCTCCCAGGTCTGGGCGGTGCGCAGCGCCGGCGACACCAGCACGGTGTCGGGAACCGCCCCGGCCACGCGCAGGGCCTCGGCCACCAGGGCGGCGTCGCGACGGCCGCGCGGCTCCAGCGCCCGCTCGAAATCCTCGCCGCCGGCCGTCGCCCGTTCGGCCTTGCCGTGGCGCATCAGGATCAGGCGTTGCATGGCGTCTTCCCGCGTCGGCGCGCGCCTGGGCGCGCACGGAGCGGCGTTCATAGCCGCGAACCGCCGCCGGTGAAAGCCGTCGCGCTTGACAGGGCCCGGCGCTGGGGCTCCAAGGCGCTGATGGGCGAAGACGGATCCCTGTTGCAGACCCTGGAGATCGGCGGCGGCGTCCACCGCTTCGGCGAGGACCGGCCGTTGCGCCTGGACTCCGGCGCGCGCCTGAACGGCCTGGAGATCGCCTACAAGACCTATGGCCGCCTGAACGCCGACCGCTCGAACGCGGTGCTGATCTGCCACGCCCTGACCGGCGACCAGCACGTCGCCTCGCCCCACCCGATCACCGGCAAGCCGGGATGGTGGACGCGGCTGATCGGGCCGGGCCGGCCGCTCGACCCGGCCCGCCACTTCATCATCTGCTCCAACGTCGTCGGCGGCTGCATGGGCACCACGGGGCCGTCGTCGGAGGACGCCGCGGCCGGGCGGATCTACGGCCTGTCCTTCCCGGTCATCACCATCGCCGACATGGTGCGCGCCCAGCGCATGCTGGTCGAGGCCCTCGGCGTCGAGACCCTGTTCGCCGTGGTCGGCGGCTCGATGGGCGGCATGCAGGTGCTGCAATGGGCGGCCGACTATCCGGAGATGATGTTCTCGGCGGTGTGCGTCGCCTCGGCGGCGCGCCACTCGGCGCAGAACATCGCCTTCCACGAGGTCGGCCGGCAGGCGATCATGGCCGACCCGGAATGGGCGGCGGGCGACTACGCCCGGCAGGGCAAGCGCCCCGAGAAGGGGCTGGCGGTGGCGCGGATGGCCGCGCACATCACCTACCTGTCCGAGGCGGCGCTGCAGCGCAAGTTCGGCCGCGAGCTGCAGCGCGACGGCCTGTCCTGGGGCTTCGACGCCGATTTCCAGGTCGAGAGCTACCTGCGCCACCAGGGTGCCAGCTTCGTCGACCGCTTCGACGCCAATTCCTACCTCTACATCACCCGCGCCATGGACTATTTCGACCTGGCCGAGGCCCATGGCGGCGTGCTGGCCGAAGCCTTCCGCAAGGCCCGCGACGTGCGGTTCTGCGTGTTGTCCTTCACCTCGGACTGGCTCTACCCGACCTCGGAGAGCCGGGCGATCGTCGGGGCCCTCAACGCCGCCGGCGCGCGCGCCAGCTTCGTCGAGATCGACAGCGACAAGGGCCACGACGCCTTCCTGCTCGACGAGCCGGTGATGGACGCGGCGCTGCGCGGCTTCCTGGACGCGGCCGGCGAGGCGCGGGGCCTGACGGCCGGGAGCCCGGCTTGACCGACATCCGTCCCGACTTCCGCGAGATCCTGCGGCTGGTCCGCCCCGGCGCCCGCGTGCTCGACATCGGCTGCGGCGAGGGGGCCCTGCTCGACCTGCTGACCCGCGAGAAGCACGTCGACGGCCGCGGCCTGGAGATCAGCCCCGAGGGCGTCGCCGCCTGCCTGGCGCGCGGGCTGGCGGTGGTGCAGGGCGACGCCGACCGCGACCTGGCCGCCTATCCGTCGCGGGCCTTCGACTACGCCGTGCTGTCCCAGACGCTGCAGGCCGTGCGCGAGCCCCGGACGGTGCTTCAGGAGCTGCTGCGCATCGCCGACCGGGCCATCGTCTCGTTCCCCAATTTCGGCCATTGGCGGGTGCGCATGTCGTTGATGGCCACCGGCCGCATGCCCAACACCGGCGCCCTGCCCGACCCCTGGTGGGCAACGGCCAACATCCATCTGTGCACGCTGCGCGACTTCACCGACCTGTGCGCCGGGCTCGGCCTGCGCGTCGACGCCTGCGCCGCCCTGGCCGACGGCAAGGCCGCCCGGCCGATCGACCCGGACCGCGCCGTCGAGAACTGGCGGGCCGAGGCGGCGATCTTCATGCTCAGCCGGCGAGACGCGAACGCGAAAAGGGCGGAGCCGGCTCCCGCCGCCCCCGCCCCTTCGGACGATCTGTTCGGGGCCTGAGGCCCCGTCTTCGCTAGAACAGGAACCGGGCCACGAAGCGGCCTTCGTAGTTCTGGTAGTCGTTGCGGATCTCGCCGCCCGCCTCGACCGAGAAGTAGGCGTAGGCGCCGCCGCCGCGCAGCGCCGCCCGCAGCAGCAGGCCGCCCTGGTCGTAGCCCGACGGCGACAGGGTGAAGGCGTTGCCGCCGCTGACGAAGCGGGCGGTGGTGTCGCCGGGATCGCCGACCACGGCGCGATAGCCGACCTGGATCTCCGGGCCCCAGCGCAGGTCCGGGCCGCCGAAGCGGGCCCCGAAGGCGATGGTCGCCTCGGCGCCGAGCTGCTGGGTCGTCCGCGAATCGACGGCGAGGTTCATCGCCGTGCCGCCGCCCTTTTCGGTGGAGGAGCCTTCGTACAGCATGATGTAGTCGACCACCGCCGCCGGCCGCACGTAGTAGCGGCCGAACTCGGCCTCGTAGTGGACGCCGAAGCGGGCGGCGGCCATGCCGCCCAGCCAGTCGGCCTTGGCCTGGCGGCGCAGGGTCTGGGCGCCGGCGACGTTGTAGTCGATCAGGTAGCGGGTGCTGGTCAGCCAGGTGAAGCCGCCCATCAGGCTGGCGTCCATGTGCAGGCCGCCGCGCTGGCCGCGCCAGTAGACGCCGCCCATCAGCATCGAGGCGTTGAGCGAGGCGTCGGGAAGCTGGCTCTGTTCGTCGACGTCGGTGGTCAGGAAGGCCATCGTCGCCCCCAGGGTGCCGACGGCGGTGTCCGCCGATTCGACGCCGCCGGCGAAACCGAAGCCGTTGACGTCGTAGCCCGGATCGCCGGCCGAGCTGGCGTTGCGGTGCGAGGCGAAAGAAATCTCCTGGACCCAGGCGCGGTTCTCGTCGGTCTTCAGGCCGCGCGAATCCTCGGCCTGGGTGCGCATGATCGCCCGCGCGCCCTGGGCCAGGCCGTCGAACGGCCCGCCGGCATAATCGGGCAGGAACTGGTTGTAGAGCCGGTTGAAGCCGGCCTGATCGGTCTTGGACAACAGGGCGTCGCGCACCGTCGGATCGCTGTCGAACTGGCCGAAGATCGAATCGAAGGCCGCCGCCCGCGCGCCGCTCAGCCCCGCCTCGGCGGCGGTGCGGCGGCGGACGTTGACGTCGACCGTGCCGGCGCCGGCGTTGGTGGTGACGTTGGCGGTGTAGAACCACGGCGTCGCGCCGATCAGGCTTTGATCGAGGGAGCCCACGGTCAGCGAGCCGGCCTTGATCACCGTGAAGGTGGCCGGGGCGGTCAGCTTCGAGGCGAAGTTCATGCCGATCTTGGCGCCGTCGGCCAGGGTGGCCGCGCCGGAGACGACGAACTTGCCCGACTGGCCGGCGGCCGGGTCGGCGGTGAAGATCAGCGAGCTGCCGGTACCGACGTTCAGCGCGCTGAGGTTCAGCGTCGCCGCGTTGGTCATGTTCAGCGTGCCCTGGGCGACGTTGACGTTCAGGCCGCCGCCGGCGTCGGTCAGGGCCCCCTTCATCACCGCGTTGCCGCCGATGGTCAGGCTGTCGGCGTTGGAGCCGAACGACACCGCGCCGGTCAGGGTGCCGGCCATCAGCTGCAGGTTCGCCGCGCCGGAGCCGAACAGCACGTCGCCGATGATGGCGGGCGTGACGGTCGAATCGCTGTTGGCCGTCTGCTGCACCGTCACGCCGGCGGTGTTGGCGCGCAGGTCGAGGGCGATGCTCCTGCCGGTGACGACGTCGGTGGTCGAGGTCGGGGCGATCACCGCCGCGATGGTCTTGGTGTTCTGGATCAGCGACAGCGAGCCGGCGCTGTCCAGCACCGCCGTGGCGTTGCCGGCCGCGCCGTTCACGGTGGCGACCACCGCTCCGGTGTTGGTCAGGGTCGAAACCGAACCGCCCGCGTCGATCTGCAGCGCCCGCACGTTGACCGCGCCGCTGGCCGTGGTGGTGGCCGTCAGCGAACCGTCGACGCGGACCGTGGGCGCGGTCGCGCCGGCGCCGATCTTCAGGCCGGTGGAGTTGGCCTGGTAGCTGGCGGCGTTGACGATGCCGCCGATCTTGACGCCGCCGTCGACCTGGACCGTTCCGCCCTGGCCGCCGATCTGAACGCCGGTGGCGGTGATGTTGTCATAGATGCCGAAGCCCTGGACGTTGCCGCGGATCAGCAGGCCGTAGGCGTCGGCGCCCGTGCCGGCCAGGCCGATATGGACCGAGCCGGGCCCGCCGACGACCATGGCCGGGGCCTGGCCGTAGCTGGTCACGGTGGCCGTGGTGGCCGCCGTCGTCACATTGCCCTTGCTGTCGGTCACCGCCGGCGTGGCGTTGACCAGGATCCCGCCGAGCACGTCGCCCTGGATGCGCACGGCCGGACCGCCCTGCAGCATCTCGTCCGGGGTCATCTTGGCGATGACCGCGTCGATCGGGCGCGTGGTCAGGCGATAGCCGGTCGAGATCACCGATCCGCCGATGGTCAGGCCGCCGGCGACCGGGCCGTCGAGGGCCACGCCGACGACGTTGGTCCCCGACGCGCTGATGGTGCCGCCGACGCCCACCGAGCCCGAGATCGAGCCCAGGGCGTGCAGGCCGAAGCTGCGGTCGCCGGAGATGGTGGTCGAGCCGTTGAGGGTGATCGAGCCGTTGAGCCCGGTCTCCACCGAGACGCCCGCCGAATCGTTGCCCTTGACGATGATCGACCCGCTGCTCTGGGTGATCGAGCCGTTCATGGTCCCCGGGCCGACGACGCGGATGCCGAACAGCTTGGACTGGTTCGCCCAGGGACCGTCGTTGATGCCGTCGCCGTTGCTGTCGGAATAGCCCTTGGTGTCGTCGATCTGGATGGTGCCGGTGGTCGTCACCGAGCCGGTCTGTCCGCCGTTGACCTGAACGCCGGTGGCGTTGTCGACGTTCTGGATGCGGATGACGCCTTCGTTGTTCAGGTTGTTGCTGCTGTCCATCGTCACGGCGACGCCGCCGGACGGGGTCACCGAGCCGCTGGTGGTGATGTGGACGTCATCGGGCGCGCCGTTGTTGGCCTTGGAGCTGACCACCGGATTCGAGGTGCCGTTGGTGATCTGCGTCTCGGCGCGCGCGCCGACCGCTGCAAAGCACAGGGGCGCGATGGCAGCGGCCGCAAGAAAACGCTTCATTCCAGGGTTCCCCCACTCACTCGCCCGAACTCTCGCCGATGTATGTCGCCCGGCCATGTCCGACTTGTTGCAGCCGTGCGATAGCGCGCCGCGCTGAACAGGCGGCGCCCATGGGGCGAAATAGCGGCGCCGCACCCCACATGTCAGCAGAAATCGACGCAAATGCGACGCCAGTCCTTCGTCAACCGGTTATGGCCTGGGCGTCGCGTTCGCCGGTGCGGATGCGCAGAGCCTGCTCGAGGTCGGTGACGAACACCTTGCCGTCGCCGATCTTGCCAGTGTTGGCCGTGGCGGCGATGGCCTCGACCACCGCGTCGACGATGTCGCCGGAGACGGCGATCTCCAGCTTGACCTTGGGCAGCAGCTTCACCTCGTATTCGGCGCCGCGATAGACCTCGGTCTTGCCCTTCTGGCGCCCGTAGCCGCGAACCTCCGTCACCGTCAGGCCCGAGGCGCCCGCCTCGGTCACCGCCTCCAGCACGGCGTCGAGGCGGCTCGGCTTGATGATCGCGGTGATCATTTTCATGGCGTCGTTCCCTCGTCGCGGCGGGCTGGTTCCTGAAAGCTAGGGCGAATTGACCGCCGCGTCCAAGGCCGTCAAGCCTTCGACGCGGCCAGGACGGCGGTTTTCGTCGAAGGCGCGCCGGACGCGCGCATCCGCGCCGGCTCCTGCGTCCCGTCCAGGCCCGCCGCGGCCGCGCGGCCGCTGAGCACGCCCGCCGGCGCCGGCTGCAGGGCGCCGGGGTTGAACACCCGGGCGCGGGCCCCGTGGCCGCGCGGCTTGACCGCATAGGTTTGCTTGACCGCCTCCATCAGGATCAGGCCCGACAGGCGCGGCCACAGCCAGGCTCCGGCCTGCTCGAAGCTCTCGGCCCAGCGCGCGGTCCATTGCAGCGGCGGCGCGTACAGCGCCCGCGACCAGGCCACCGGCTCGAGCTCGGCCTCGCGGGTGGCCTCCTCCAGCTGCCGGCGGGTGAAGGGCCGTCCGTGCCCGAACGGCGTGCCCTCGGTGTTGGACCACAGCCCGCGCCGGTTGGCGGCGGCGATGATCACCCGCCCCGACGGCGCCAGCACGCGCCAGACCTCGCGCAGCACCGCCGCCGGATCGTCGCTCTCCTCCAGGCCGTGCACGATGAGGATGCGGTCGAACAGGGCGTTGGGAAGCGGCAAGGCCCGCTCGTCGACCAGGCAGGCGAGGTTGGCCTCGCCCTCGGCGCCGTGCGGCCAGACCTCGACGCCCTGGGCGCCCGGCATGGCCGCCACCGTCCGCCGGGCGGCGGCGCGGCAGCCCTCCAGGAACGGGGTGGCGTAGCCCAGGCCCAGAACGTCGAGCCCGCGCGCGTCGCCCCAGGCCTCGGCGATCTTGCGCGAGATCATCTCGCGCGCGGCCGCCCCCAGCGGAGTGGCGTAGAATTCACGCAGGTCGAGGACGTCGCGGCGCATGGCTATCCGGAAAACAGGGCTCGTCAGACAGGGTCCGGATGATGATATAGGCGCCGCGGCCCGGCCGCGAAGGAAAGCTAGCGAGGAAGGCCATGCCCCTGATCGTCCGGCAGTTCGCCTGCCTGTCCGACAACTACGGCTTCCTGGCCCGCGACGAGGCGAGCGGGCTGACGGCTTGCGTCGACACGCCGGACGCCGGGGCGATCCTGGGCGAGCTGGCGACGCTGGGCTGGTCGCTCGACCTGATCCTCAACACCCACTGGCATCCCGACCACGCCGGCGGAAACGCCGAACTGAAGGCGGCCACCGGCGCGACCGTGATCGGGCCGGCCGAGGTCGAACGGCTGTCGCCGCTGGACCGCAAGGTGGTCCATGGCGACGTGGTCGAACTGGGCGAGACGCGGCTCCAGGTCATCGACGCCGGCGGCCACACCTTGCAGCACATCGCCTATTTCGATCCGGCCGACCGCATCGCCTTCGTCGGCGACACCCTGTTCGCCCTCGGATGCGGGCGGCTGTTCGAGGGCACGCCCGAGCAGATGTGGGCCAGCCTGTCGCGCCTGGCCGCCCTGCCCGAAGACACCACCGTCTATTGCGCGCACGAATACACCGCCTCCAACGCCCGCTTCGCCCTGTCGGTCGACGACGACCCGGCCCTGAAGGCGCGGGCCGAGGCGGTGTTCGCCGCCCGGGCGCGGGGCGAGCCGACGGTGCCCACCACCATCGCCGCCGAGAAGGCGGCCAATCCGTTCCTGCGGGCGCCCGCGCTGGCCGGCCGGCTGAACCTGCACGGCGTCGCCGACCACGAGGCGTTCGCCGCCATGCGGGCCGCCAAGGACGCCTTCAAGGGCTGAGCGCCTCTCCGGCGCCGGCTATTTGGCGATGATCTTGACGATGCGCTCGGACGACGGCCGGCCGGCCACGCCCTTGCCGGGCGCGTAGGTGATGACCAGGGACGAGCCGGACAGGGCGGCGTTGGGCTTGTGCCCCTCGGCCAGCAGCACCCGGCCGATCCGCGCCAGCAGCGAGCGGTCCTCGCCGTCGTGGGCGATCCGCTCGAAGGCCTCGGCGGTGACATAGGCGGCGTCGGCGATCAGCACCGAGGTGTCGGGCGTGGCGTCGTCCACCGTCTCGAACGAGATCAGGTGCTGGGCGGCCCGGCTGGCGCGGGCGCTGGCCTGTTTCAACCGCTGGAACAGCGCGTTGGGCGGAATCACCAGCGGCGGGCGGATCGACCCGGCCTGGCCGGCCAGGGCCGCCGCCGCGCCGCCCGGCAGCTTGGGCGTGAACAGGGTGAGCCCGCCCAGCCGCGTCGCGCGCAGCACCGCCTCGCCGGCGTCGTTGCGATAGATGACGTCGCCCCGCGAAACCGTCTGCGGCTCCAGGGCCCAGACTTCCGAGCTGTCGTCGAACTTGATCAGCACCGTGGGGCTCGACCGGTCGAGGATGAAGCCCGCACTGTCGCCGACCATGTAGCGCGCCACCGGCGGCGGCGGCGACCGGCGGCTGTCCTCGCCGTGCGAGCCGAACAGCACGTCGCGGAGGGTCGGCTGGGCCGCCCAGGCCGACGCCGACGGCCCGAAGACCATCATGGCCAAGCCCAGCGCCGTCGCCGAAATCAGCCGCCCCGTCCGCGACAATCCGCCGCACGCCGCGACCAGGCTCAGGCCCCGCCGCGCCGGCGACCGGCGCGGAACCGGAGACGGCTCTTGCCGAACGCGCTGCGCGCCTCCGGGCGAAGCGGCGAACGCTTCGCCGCCCGGAAGGCGCGCCTCTTTCCCAAGGAGCGCGTTCGGACGCAAAACCGGCGGCCACTTTTGCTGAACGCGCCCCGCGCCTTCAGGCGAAGCGGCGCACGCTTCGCCGCCCGGAAGGCGCGCCTCTTTCCCAAGGAGCGCGTTCGGACGCAAAACCGGCGGCCACTTTTGCTGAACGCGCTCTAGTCCTCGCATGTCCGACGAGATGCGATGAGACTCTGGCGGATTTTGGACGTGGAATCCCTACCCATTCAGGTAGCGATGTATTGTCCTCCGTTGACCGTCAAGGTGGCGCCGGTGATGAAGCCCGCGTCGTCGGCCGCCAGGAAGGCCACGCAGCGGGCGATTTCCGAGGCCGAACCCAGCCGTCCGACGGGAATGCTGGAGATGATGCCCTCCAGGACGTTCTGCGGCACCGCCTGAACCATTTCGGTGTCGATATAGCCCGGCGCGATGGCGTTGACGGTGATGCCCTTCTTGGCGTTTTCCTGGGCCAGGGCCTTGGTGAAGCCGATCAGTCCGGCCTTGGCGGCGGAATAGTTGGTCTGCCCCATCTGGCCCTTCTGGCCGTTGATCGAGCTGATGTTGACGATGCGGCCGAAGCCGCGTTCGCGCATGCCGTCGATCACCTGCCGCGTCATGTTGAACAGGCTGGTCAGGTTGGCCTGGATCACTTCGTTCCATTGCTGGAGCTGCATCTTGTGCAGCATGGCGTCGCGGGTGATGCCGGCGTTGTTGACCAGGACGTCGATCGGCCCCAGCGCCTCCTCGGCCTTCCTGACCGCGGCGGCGCAGGCCTCGAAGTCGCCGACGTTGCCCTTGATGATCAGGACGCCGAGGTCCTTGGCGCAGGCCTCCGCCGCCGCCTCGTTGCCGGCGTAGCCGGCCGCGACCTTGTAGCCGTCGGCGACCAGACGCTCGGTGATGGCCCGGCCGATCCCGCGGGTTCCCCCGGTGACGAACGCAGTTCTGGACATTTGGCTTCCCTTCGGCGGCCGGGCCCGTGCGCCCGGACCTTCGATTTCGTTATGGCTCGGCCCCGGTCAGGCCCGCTCGACGCACATGGCCACGCCCATGCCGCCGCCGACGCACAGCGTGGCGGCGCCCTTCTTGGCGCCCGACCGCTGCATCTCGTGCAGCAGGGTGGTCAGGACGCGCGCGCCGGAGGCGCCGATCGGGTGGCCGATGGCGATGGCGCCGCCGTTGACGTTGACCTTGGCCGGGTCGAGGCCGAGCTCGCGCACCACCGACAGCGACTGGGCGGCGAACGCCTCGTTGGATTCGATCAGGTCGAGGTCGGCGACCGTCCAGCCGGCCTTCTCCAGCGCCTTGCGCATGGCCGGGATCGGCCCCGTGCCCATGATCTCGGGCTCGACGCCGGCGTGGGCCCACGAGCGGATCGTCGCCAGCGGGGTCAGGCCGCGCTTCTTCGCCTCGTCGGCGCTCATCAGCACCACGGCGGCGGCGCCGTCGTTGAGGCCCGAGGCGTTGGCGGCGGTGACCGTGCCCTCCTTGGCGAAGGCCGGCTTCAGGCCCGAGACGCTGTCCAGGGTGACGCCGTGGCGGATGTATTCGTCCTTGTCGACGACGGTGTCGCCCTTGCGGCCCTTGATGGTCACCGGCGCGATCTCGGCGTCGAAGCGGCCGGCCTTCTGGGCGGCCTCGGCCTTGTTCTGCGAGGCGACGGCGAACCTGTCCTGGTCCTCGCGGGTGATCTGCCAGCGATTGGCGATGTTCTCGGCGGTCTGGCCCATGTGGTAGCCGTGGAAGGCGTCCCACAGGCCGTCCTTGATCATGGTGTCGACGAAGGCGAGGTCGCCCATCTTCTGGCCGTTGCGCAGCTGGGCGGCGTGGGGAGCCTGGCTCATGCTCTCCTGGCCGCCCGCCACCACCACGGCGGCGTCGCCGGCGGCGATCTGCTGGGCGCCCAGCGCCACCGCGCGCAGGCCCGAACCGCACAGTTGGTTGACGCTCCAGGCCGGGCTCTCGACCGGCACGCCGGCGTTGACCGCGGCCTGGCGCGCCGGGCCCTGGCCGGCGGCGGCCTGCAGCACCTGGCCCATGATCACCTCGTCCACGTCGGCCAGGGCGACGCCGGCCCTTTCGACGGCGGCCTGGATGGCCACCCGGCCCAGCTCGTGGGCGGGCAAGGCGGACAACGCGCCATTGAACGAGCCCACGGGCGTGCGGGCGGCTGAAACGATGACGATATCGGTCATGACGCTATTCCCTGACGTACGCGACGGCCGGTTTCGCAAGCGCAGCTGCCGCGCCACATTTGTTTTGCAGGTGCAACATGCATAATCGAACCGCGTTCGTCACGGGGAGTCTTCGCCCCAATTCGCAGCGTGCGGACTAGGCTCGGCGGGCTTCATGCCTTAGCATCCGCGATAGTGCGGCGCGGGAGAGCGACGGTCGCCGCGACCCAGGGAACGAAATGTCCGACACCCCCGAATCCAGCGCGAAGACGACCGGCGAGAAAATCGGCGCGGCCGGCGAGCGCGTGATCATCAAGAAGTACGCCAACCGCCGACTCTACAACACGGCGTCCAGTTCGTACGTCACGCTGGAGCACCTCTCCGACATGGTGAAGGAGGGGATCGATTTCGTCGTCTACGACGCCAAGACCAACGAGGACATCACCCGAACGGTCCTGACCCAGATCATCTTCGAGGAGGAGAACCGCGGCCAGAACCTGCTGCCGATCCAGTTCCTCCGTCAGCTGATCCGCTTCTACGGCGACTCGATGCAGGCCTTCGTGCCGAGCTATCTGGAGCTGTCGCTCGACAGCTTCACCCGCCAGCAGGACCGCCTGCGCAGCCAGTTCGCCAGCGGCCAGTTCCCCGGCCTCGGCGGCCCCGGCTTCCTCGAGGATCAGGTGCGCCAGAACCTGGCCCTGTTCGACCGGGCGATGAAGATGTTCACGCCCTTCGCCTTCACCCGCGCCGACGAGCCGGCGCCCGAGGCGCCCAAGCCGGCGGCGACGCCGGCCGCCGACAGCTCGCTCGACGACCTGAAGCGCCGCATCGAGGAGATGCAGGCCCAGATCGAGAAGCTGGCCTCCAAGACCTGAGCCCCCTTAACGACGGCGCGACCGAAAGCCGCTAGGCTGCAGGTTCGTTCGATTCGTCAGGCATAGCCGCCCCATGACCGACCCGATCGGCCCCGTCGCCCGTTCGCCCGTCCCGCGTCGCAAGAGCGTGCGCGGCGGCCGGCGCGTGAGCGACGTGCAGCCGGCCGGCGAGGCCGAGGCCGACCCCCAGGCCGCCTCCGGCCTGCCGATCCCGGTCTCGCCCGTGCGCGCCGAGGAGCCGACGCCGGCCGCCGACCGCGCCGCGCCCGTCTTCGCCGCGCACCTGCTCGGCCAGGGCCAGCAGAAACGCGGCCTGCGCGGCGGGCCGGAGACGCTGGAGCAGGCGCGTTCCAGCTATCTCAAGACCGAATGGTCCGGCCCCGCCGACCGCCGCGCCCGCAAGGGCCGCCTGACCAAGACCGACGTCTGATCGGGGCGGACGCTCGGCCGCTTCAGCCGTCACGGCCTCGCCGCGTGAGCAGGGCCTCCAGCCGCTCTAGACGGGCCTCGACGCGCGCCAGCCGCGTCTCGACGCTTTCGGCCGGCGTGGCGGGGACCGGCGTGGATACGCCGGCCCAGTAGGCTATTTCCGCCGGGCTCGCGCCCAGCAGCTCGGCGAAAAGCGCCACCTCGGCGGCGGAAAGCTCTCTCTGGTCCTTGAAGACCAGCATCAGGTCCGCCTCGCTCAGCCCCGAGGCGGCCGCCAGCACGGCGCGGCTCATGCCGCGTTCGGCGAGGCGTCGGTCGAACCAGGCGGCGTCGAAGAACAGGGCCATGCGGTGATCGCCTCCTGGCGCGGGTCTTGCTTGGCGGCGAGGCCCCTTCGACCGAAAGAGCCGCGCCATGTCATCCTTCGCCGCCTTCGCCGCCAAGGCCCTCGACGTGGCCGTCGTCGCCCTGATCCTGACCGCCTTCACCTGAGGCCGGTCAGTCGCGGGCCGCCCCCGCGAAGGCCAGCACCAGCCCCGCCAGCAGGTCCAGGACCACCATCAGCCCGATCAGCAGGAAGGTCGAGGTGGCGAAGGCCGGCAACAGCAGGAACTCCATCAGGCAGACCACCAGCAGGGCCACCGACAGCGAACGGTGCAGGATGACGCCGTGGGCCGTGCCCGCCGGGCGGACGAATTCGACGAACAGGGCGATCAGGGCCAGGACGATCAGCAGGTCGCCGAGGCCGAAGCTCCAGGTCGCGCCGGAGGCCAGCCGGGCGGTCAGGAGCGGCGCGGCCAGCCGCGCGGCGGCCCCGGCCTCGTCCAAGCCGCCCGGAAAGGTCAGGGCCGCCAGATTGTACAGCGCCACGGGCGCGATCAGCAGCGGCAGGATGGCGAGCACGGCGACCCGGCCTCAGTCTTCCGCCACGCCGCCCGGCAGGCGCGAGCGGGTGTTGAGCCACATCACGCCCAGCAGGTCGGACAGCGAAGCCCACAGCCGGCCGAGATTGGTGTATTTGGACACCCCCGCCCCGCGCGCCCGGTGGTTGACCGGCTCGAACGCCACCTCGTAGCCCTCGCGGATCATCAGGGCCGGCAGGTAGCGGTGGATGTGATCGAAATAGGGCAGGCGCAGGAACGCCTCGCGCCGGAACGCCTTCAGACCGCAGCCGGTGTCGTCGGCGCCGTCGTTGAGCAACCGCTTGCGCACCCCGTTGCCGAACCGCGAGGCGAAACGCTTGGCGGCGGTGTCCTGACGCTTGATCCGCTCGCCGCCGATCAGGGCGAGACCGGCCGGCGCCGCCTTCAGCCGCAGCGCCAGGCGCGGCGCGTCGGCGGGATCGTTCTGGCCGTCGCCGTCGAGGGTCACGACGATGTCGCCCCGGGCGGCGAGGACGCCGGTGCGCACCGCCCGGCTCTGCCCCGAGTTCTTCTCGTGCGACAGGACGCGCAGGGCCGGCAGCTCGGACTTCAGCGCGTTCAACGCCGCGCGCGTGCCGTCGCGGCTGCGGTCGTCGATGAAGATCATTTCGTAGGACTGGCCGGCGAAGGCCTGGGCGATCTCCCGGGCGAGCGGGCCGACATTGCCCTCCTCGTCGTGCACCGGGACGACCACGGAGAAATCGGGCGTCATCAAGAACCTGCGCTGCGTTTGATCGCCTCATAGCGGGTTTCGGCGGTCCTGGGCAGGGGCCATGCGGCCAGGGCGCCTCGGCGGATGCGGGCGGCCCGCGCGCCATGCTATGCACGCCGGATGACCGACACCCGTCTCGACGCCTGGACCCGCGGCTGGCGCGGCCCGCTGCTCGCCGCCCTCGTCGCCCTGATCGCCGGCCTGCCCGGCGTGTTCGCCGTGCCGCCGCTCGACCGCGACGAATCCCGCTTCGCCCAGGCCACGGCGCAGATGCTGGAGACCGGCGACTTCGTCACCATCAACTATCAGGACCAGCCGCGCGACAAGAAGCCGGTGGGCATCCATTGGCTGCAGGCGGCCAGCGTATCGGCCTTCTCCTCGGTCGAGGCGCGGCAGATCTGGGCCTACCGCATCCCCTCGCTGCTGGGGGCCATGCTCGCCGCCGCCGCCGCCGCCTGGGGCGCGGCCACCTTCTTCGGCGCCCGGTCGGGGTTCATGGCCGGGGCCGTGCTCGGCGCCTGCTTCATCCTGTCGACCGAGGCCTTCATCGCCAAGACCGACGCCGTGCTGTGCGGCGCGACGACCCTGGCCATGGCCGCCTTCGGCCGCATGTACGCCGCCTCGTCCGGCCTCGGCGCCTTCGGCTGGCGGACCAAGGCGCTGTTCTGGGCCGGCGTGGCCCTGGCCATGATCGACAAGGGCCCGGTCGGGCCGATGGTCGTCGTGCTGGCCGGGCTGGCCTTGTGGGCCTGGGACCGCAAGGCGCCCTGGGCGCGGACGATGGGCTGGTCCTGGGGTCTGATCCTGGTGGCGGCCGTGGTGCTGCCGTGGGCGACGGCGATCACCGTCGCCACCGACGGGGCGTTCTGGACCGGCGCGGTCGGCGGCGACCTGGCGCCCAAGCTGGCCGGCGGCCACGAAAGCCACGGCGCTCCGCCCGGCCTGCACCTCCTGTTGTCGCCGGTGCTGCTGTTCCCCGCCACCGTCCTGCTGCCGGCCGCCCTGGTGTTCGGCTGGCGACAGCGCGCGACGCCCGGCGTCCGCTTCGCCCTGTGCTGGCTGATCCCGACCTGGCTGGTGTTCGAGGCGCTGCCGACCAAGCTCGTCCACTACACCCTGCCCGCCTACGGCGCCCTGGCCTGGCTGGCGGCCGGCGCCCTGACCCAGCCGCTGGGCCGCTGGAGCCGCTGGATCGGCGCGGCCCTGTCGCTGCTGGTCGGCGGAGCTCTGGGGGCGGCGACCTTCTCGCTGACCTCGCAGTTCGGCGGCCGCGCCGACCTCGCACCGGCCGCCGTCACGGGGGCCCTGTTCATCGCCGCCGGCCTGATCGGGGCTGCGGCGGCGCTGCGACGGGCGGCCGGGCCGGCCCTGCTCGTCGGCGGCGTCGTCGGCGTGGCGGCGCACGGCGCCCTGGCCGCCGGGCTGGCGCCCAGGCTCAAGCCGCTGTGGCTTTCGCAGGAGGTGGCGCGGGCGCTCGACAAGGCCGACCTCAATCCTCGCGACGGCCTGACGCCCGGCCCGGTGGCGGTGGCCGGCTACGCCGAGCCGAGCCTGGTCTTCCAGCTCGGCACCCGCACCGGCCTGGACGGCGCGCAGGAAGCCGTCGACGCCCTGGCCGACGGCCGGCCGGCGGTGGTCGAATCCCGCGACGAGGCGGCCTTCCAGGCGGCGCTCAAGGCCGAGGGCGTCCAGGCCCAGCCCGCCGGGGTGGTGAAGGGCAAGGACTACTCCAACAACCAGACCATGACCCTGACCCTATATAAGGCGACGGGCGAGGCCGACGACCAGCCGGTCGCCGCCCCCTCGCCCCCCGCCCCGCCGCAGCAACGGAAGGCCAAGCCATGAGCCGCGTGATCGAGATCGTCGAAGTCGGCCCCCGCGACGGCTTGCAGAACGAGAAGGCCGTGCTGTCGGTCGACGAGAAGCTGGACTTCATCGGCCGCCTGGAAGCCTGCGGCGTGCGCCGGATCGAGGCGGTGTCCTTCGTCAATCCCAAGCGCGTGCCCCAGATGGCCGGCGCCGAGGAGGTGATGGAGGCCCTGCCGCATCGCGCCGGGCGCTCGCGCATCGGCCTGGCCCTGAACCTGAAGGGATGGGACCGGGCGGTCGCCGCCGGCTGCGACGAGGTCAACGCCGTGGTCTGCGCCTCCGACGGCTTCGGCGTGCGCAACCAGGGCGCCACCGTCGCCGAGCAGCTGGCCACCCTGGCCGACATCGCCGCCAAGAAGGCCGCCGAGGGCGGGCCGCGGCTGTCGGCGACCATTTCGGTGGCGTTCGGCGACCCCTTCGACGGCGAGGTGTCCGAACAGCAGGTGGTCGCCATCGCCCGCGAGGCCGCCGCCCTGAAGGTCGACGAGATCGCCATCGCCGACACCATCGGCGTCGCCGATCCCTGGACGGTGCGCCGGCGCATCGAGGCGGTGCGCGCGGCCGCCCCCGGGGTCCGCCTGCGGATGCACTTCCACGACACCCGCAACACCGGCCTGGCCAACGCCTTCGCCAGCATAGAGGCCGGCGTCGACGTCCTCGACGCCAGCTGCGGCGGCATCGGCGGCTGCCCGTTCGCGCCGGCGGCCACCGGCAACATCGGCACCGAGGATCTGGTCTACATGCTGGACCGGGCCGGCTTCGAGACCGGCCTCGACCTCGACGGCCTGATCGCCGCCGGCCGCTGGATCTGTGAGCGGCTGGGCAAGACGCCGCCGTCGGCGGTGGCCCGCGCGGGCGGCTTTCCGGTCAGGTCCTGAGGAGGATCAGCGGCGGGGACGGACGGTGCGCAGCGCCGGACGCGCCACCGCCGCCGCCAGGATCAGCGGCGACAGCGCCAGGGCGAAGGCGTAGCGGCCGGCGCTGTCGGCCTGCTTGAGGAAATAGCGGACCAGGCCGCGCCCCTTGTGCCATTCGATGGCCAGCGGATGCTTGCGGCTGGTCGAGCCCAGGTGCACGGCGGTGGCGCGCGGCTGGAACACCACCGCGCCGCCGGCCTGACGGGCGCGCCAGCACAGGTCGATGTCCTCGACATGGAGGAAGAAGCCCTCGTCGAAGCCGCGCAGCAGCTTGAAATCGAGGGCGCGCATATAGAAGCAGGCGCCCGAGATGGTCGGCATCGGCACCGGGCCGGTCGGCACCGGCTCGCCCTCGCGGTGGATTTCGAACCGCCGCAGGCCCTGGCTGGCCAGGCTGAGCTGGCTGAAGGTCAGCAGGGTGGTGAGCGGCGTGACCTCGCCGCGCCGACCGCCGCGCTGCTCGCTGCCGTCCTCGTTCAGCACCCGACCGCCGACCACGCAAGGGGCCGGGCGGCCGATCGCCGCCGCCGCCAGTTCAGCGATGCATCCAGGCTGGATGAAGGCGTCGGGATTGAGGAAGACCAGGCCCGCGCCGTGCGCCGCGGCGGCGCCCAGATTGGCTCCGCGCGCGAAGCCGACATTGCCCTGGCCCTGGATCAGGCGCACGCGCGGCTCGGCCTTGCCCAGCTCGCGCAGCCAGGCGGCCACGTCCGGCGGCGAGCCGTTGTCGACGATGATGAACTCGTCGACCAGCGATTCGGCCAGCACGTGGTCGACGCTCGCGGCCAGGGCCGGGCCGGTCATGTAGACCACCATCACCACCGAAATCTGCGGACGCAGCGGCGCGGGCGGCGGCGTGGGCAGCGCGCGGCGAAGGCCTTCGACCTGGAGATGATTGGCGAGACTGTTCACTAGGCCTCGGCGTACTCGACGGCGGCGGGGGGGACGGCGGCCGCAGGAGGCCGCGGGCTGAGATCGGGCGGCAGGGCCTGGGCCGCCAGCAGCGCCGCGGCCGCGTCGACCGTGACGATCTGCTGGCCGTCCGAGCCCAGACGGCGCAGGGCGACCTCGCCGGTCTCGGCTTCCTTGCGTCCGACCACCGCGATCACCGGAACCTTCGCGAGGCTGTGCTCGCGAATCTTGTAGTTGATCTTCTCATTGCGCAGATCGACCTGTACGCGAAGTCCGGCGTCAGTCAACCTGCGAACGACCTCCTGCGCGTAGTCGTCGGCGTCCGAGGTGATCGTCGCCACCACCACCTGCACCGGCGCCAGCCACAGCGGGAACGCCCCGCCATAGTGCTCGATCAGGATGCCGATGAAGCGCTCCATCGAGCCCAGCACCGCGCGGTGCAGCATGGCCGGCCGCTGCTTGGAGCCGTCCTCGGCCACGTATTCCGCGCCGAACCGTTCGGGAAGGTTGAAGTCGACCTGAACCGTGCCGCACTGCCAGGCGCGGCCGATGGCGTCGTAGAGGGTGAATTCGAGCTTGGGCCCGTAGAACGCGCCTTCCCCCGGATTGATCTGGAAATCGACCCCCATCAATTCGCAAGCCTTGGCCAGTTGCGCTTCGGCGTCGTCCCAGATTTCGTCCGAGCCGATCCGCTGTTCCGGTCGCGTCGACAGCTTCACGTCGACCCTGTCGAAGCCGAATTCCGAATAGGTTTCAAAAATCAGCCTGCCAGCAGAAGCGGCTTCGGCGGGCAATTGTTCCGCAGTGCAGAAAATATGCGCGTCGTCCTGGACGAAACCGCGCACCCGCATGATGCCGTGCAACGCGCCCGAAGGCTCATAGCGGTGGCACGATCCGAATTCGGCCATGCGCAGCGGCAGTTCCCGATAAGACTTCTGGCCGACCTTGAAGATCTGCACGTGGCCCGGGCAGTTCATCGGCTTGACCACCAAGGTCCTGTCGTCGGTCTCGACTTCGCAGACGAACATGTTCTCGCGGTACTTCGCCCAGTGACCGGACGTCTCCCACAGCTTCTTGTCCATCAGCGAGGGGGACTTGACCTCGACATAGCCGCGTTTTTCGATCTTGCGGCGGACATAGTTCTCAAGGGTGCGGTAGAGGGTCGCACCCTTGGGATGCCAGAACACCTGGCCGACGGCCTCTTCCTGGATGTGGAACAGGTCCATCTGCCGGCCGAGGCGGCGGTGATCGCGCTTTTCGGCCTCCTCGATGCGTTTCAGATAGGCCTCGAGGTCGGCTTCCGAAGCCCAGGCGGTGCCGTAGATGCGCTGCAACTGGGCGTTGTTCTGGTCGCCGCGCCAGTAGGCGCCGGCCAGCTTGGTCAGCTTGAACGCCTTGCCGACGTGCCTGGTCGACGGCAGGTGCGGCCCGCGGCACAGGTCCTTCCAGGCGCCCTGATGATAGACGGTGATCGGCTCGGCGGCCGGCAGGTCGCGGATGATCTCGGCCTTGTAGGCCTCGCCCATCGCCTCGAAGTCGGCGATGGCGGCGTCGCGGTCGACCAGCTCGCGCGTGATCTTCTCGTCGCGGTCGACGATCTCGCGCATGCGCTGCTCGATCTTGGCCAGGTCGTCGAGCTGGAACGGCTCGTCGCGGGCGAAGTCGTAGTAGAAGCCGTCCTCGACATTCGGGCCGATGGTCACCTGGGTGCCGGGGAACAGCTCCTGCACGGCCTCGGCCAGCACGTGGGCGGTGTCGTGGCGGATGACCTCGAGCGCCTCGGGCGCCTCGCGGGTGACGATCTCGATCCTGCCGCCGACGGTCAGGGGCCGCTCAAGGTCCAGCAGCACGCCGTCGAGCTTGACGAGCAGCGCCTTCTTTTCCAACGACTTGGAGATCGACGCGGCCACGTCCCGGCCCGTCGCTCCCTCGGCGTACTGACGGATGGAGCCGTCAGGAAACTGCAGATCGATCATCCCTCACACTTCCAACTGCCCGGAACCCACGCCACGTCGGCGGCGCGCGGTCCCGGCGGCGCCGGATCGTACCCCCATGGAGCCAACGGCCGGCAACGGCATATCCGTCGAACCGCGAGCCATGATCCCGCGACGGGGCCGTGTCCGATCAAGGCCTGAGCTGCGTACTCCGAGCAGGTCGGCAAGAATCGGCATTGACGGCCAATCAGCGGCGACAGCGTCAGCTTGTAGGTTCGCAAAGCGAAACAAATAAGACGGTCGTAGGCGCCGGCCATGGGGAGGCTCGTGACAACGAAGGGTTTGACCTATCACGCGCTAGGCGTGCGCGCCACAAGACCGTCGCAATGCAGCAATCTTTGGGCGGACGACTTCGACTCAGGACGCCGGCGCGGGCGCCGCGACGCGGGCCGCTTCGGCCGCCGCCTCGAAGGCGAGCATCGTCGAGGCGTGGCGGGCCGGATAGTCCCTGACCGCCTCCAGCACGGCGAGGTCGGCGAAGCGGCCCTGCGGCGGCGGGCCGCCGGCCTTGAGCATGGCGCGCAAGGCGTCGCGCGCGGCTTCCAGCTCGGCGAGGCTGGCCCCGACCACGTGGGCGCCCAGCACGGCGGCGGCGGCCTGGCCCAGCGCGCAGGCCTTCACGTCCTGGGCGAAGTCGGCCACCCGGTCGCCATCCATCGTCACGTCGACGACGATGCGGCTGCCGCACAGCTTGGAGACCTTCTCGGCGCTGGCGTCCGGCGCGGCCAGCCGGCCGGCGCGCGGCATGTCGGCGGCCAGGCGCAGGATCTTGGCGGAGTAGAGGTCGTCGATCATGCCTCTTTACTTGGCGCTTGCGCCGCGCTCGCGCCAGAGGGCCTCGGCGCGGTCGCGCAGCGCCTCGCCCATGGCCTCGAAGCCGCCGCGGATCGACGTCCTCATCTGTCGGGCGACGAAGCCGCCCAGCAGGCCGCCGAACATTTCGCCGTTGGAGAAGATCGCGCCGTCCTCGCTCATCTTCTCGATCTCGAAATAGCGGACGGTGCGCACCAGCCCGTTGGCCATCGACAGCCGCCAGTGCAGCTGTTCGTGCGGCACCCAGTCCAGCACCACAGGCCGGATGACCTCGGGCTTCTGTCCCGGCAGCTTGAGGGTCATGGTCAGCACCTCGCCGATGCGGATCGTCCCCGACGCCGCGCCGTAGAGCGGGCACCACTCGTCCCAGCGCCCCAGGTCGGACAGCACCTCCCAGATCACCTCGGCCGGAGCCTGGACGCCCAGCCGGTGTTCGAGTTTCACGGGCATCGCAACATCCTTGTCCTATGAACCCCTGCCGATCCCGGCCGTCCGCTGGAAGATCGGCAGGTCCAGCGCCGGCCCCTCGCCGCCCGCCGCCGTCAACAGGGCGTGGGCCTGGCCGCGGTGGTGGGCCTGGTGGTTGAAGAAATGGTCCAGGACCGACCACAGCGGCTGAACCGTCACCACGCCGGCGGTCATGCTGGTCCAGCGGAAATCGCTCTCCAGCGCGTAGGCCGTCAGGCTTTCGGCATAGGCGAGGATGCGCCGGTCCTCGGCCTCGCGCGCGGCGCGCAACGGCACCAGGCTGTCCGCGACCACCGCGTCCAGGCGGTCGTAGGGAGGCGGCTCGCCCATAAGGCGCGCCATCCAGACGCGGTCCGCCACCAGCAGGTGGTTCAAGGTCCCGCCGAGCGAGCCGAACGCCGCGCCGCGGTCGGCGTGAAAGGCCGCGTCCGGCAAACTGGCGGCGGCGTCATAGATCAGCGCGTTGGCCCAGGCGTTGTAGCCGGCGAACATGCGGCAGCGTTCGAGCATGGCGCCCCGTCAGGCCTCCGCCGATTCCCGGAACCGCCAGGTCGCCCCCTGCGGGCCGTCCATGACCACGACGTTGAGCGCGTTGAGCTCGTCGCGGATGGCGTCGGCCGCCGGCCAGTCCTTGGCCTGGCGCGCCGCCAGGCGGCGGGTCAGCAGGTCGTCGATGCGAGCCTTCAGCGCCTCGTCGGCGCCGCCCTCGAACCAGGACCCCGGGTCGGCCTGGAGGAAGCCGATCAGCTCTCCGGCCCGCAGCAGGGCGGCCCGGCGCAGCCAGGCGGCCTCCTTGTCGCCGGCCGTCAGGGCCGCGCGCAGTCCCTGGGCAAGCTGGAACAGCTCGCTCTGGGCCTGGGGCGTGTTGAGGTCGTTGGCCAGGGCGGCGTCGAACGGCGCGGCCAGCTCGGCCGCCGCCCGCTCGATCACCGGATTGCTCCGGACGTCGTAGCCGGCCAGCTCGCGGCCGGCGTCCTGCAGCACCTGATAGAGCCGGTCGAGGCTCTGGCGGGCCTGGACGATCAGCTCCGCCGTCCAGTCCAGCGGCGCGCGGTAGTGCGCCGACAGCAGCGCCCAGCGGATCGCCTCGCCCGGCGTGGTCTTGAGCAACTCGCGCGGCAGCACGACATTGCCCAGGCTCTTGGACATCTTCTCGCCGGCCATGTCGAGGAAGCCGTTGTGCAGCCAGTAGCGGGCGTAGACCGGCGCGTGGTCGGCGCAGCGGCTCTGGGCGATCTCGTTCTCGTGGTGCGGGAAGATCAGGTCGAGGCCGCCGCCATGGATGTCGATCGGCGCGCCCAGGGTCTTCTCGACCATGGCCGAGCATTCGATGTGCCAGCCCGGCCGGCCCGGCCCCCAGGGCGAAGGCCATTCCGGCTCGCCCGGCTTGGACGGCTTCCACAGCACGAAGTCGGCGGGATGGCGCTTGTACGGCGCCACCTCGACCCGGGCCCCGGCGATCATGTCGTCGAGGTCGCGGCCGGACAGCGCGCCGTAGTCGGGGAAGCTCTGGGTGTCGAACAGCGCGTGGCCCTCGGCGGCGTAGGCCGAGCCGCCCTCAATCAGCCGCGCGATCATCGCCTGCATCGCCTCGATATGGGCGGTGGCGCGCGGCTCCAGGGTCGGCGGCAGGGCGCCGAGCGCGGCCATGTCCTCGTGGTAGGCGGCGGCGTAGCGCTCGGTGATCACCGAGATGTCGACCCCCTCGGCGGCGGCCTTGGCGTTGATCTTGTCGTCCACGTCGGTGATGTTGCGGGCGTAGACCACCGCCTCGGCGCCGTAGATGCGGCGCAGCACGCGGAACAGCACGTCGAAGACCACCACCGGCCGGGCGTTGCCGATGTGCACGTAGTTGTAGACCGTCGGTCCGCAGACATACATCGTCACCCGCTGGGGATCGGCGGGAACGAACGGCCGCTTTTCGCGGGCCATGGTGTCTTGGAGAACGAGATTCATCGGCCTTGACGCTGGGTGAACGGTTGCCCGGATGGGCGCAGGTCCCATATAGCTGTCTGTCCGACGACAGGCCACGGGCTTTCGGGGCCGGAACCTTGCGCCGTTCGTCGATGTGGAAAGGGTGGCACGCGTCAATCCGGGACGACAGGCGTTCCGGCGCAACTCAGCCCTGGGAAAACTAGCCGTCATGGATGCTCTGGCTCACGACCGAACCCTCATCGGCGCGTCCGATGTTGATCTTGAAGCCGTGAAGAAGCCGTCGCGCGACGAAGCGATGGCCGCGGTTCGCACCCTCATCGCCTGGGCCGGGGACGACCCCCGCCGCGAAGGCGTCATCGACACTCCCGGCCGCGTGGTCGACGCCTTCGAGGAATGGTTCGCCGGCTACGCCGCCGATCCGGCCAAGGAGCTGTCGCGCACCTTCGAGGACGTGCAGGGCTACGACGACATCGTCATGCTGCGCGAGATCGAGGTGGAGAGCCACTGCGAACACCACATGGCCCCGTTCCTGGGCAAGGCCTATGTCGCCTACATGCCCACCAACCGCGTGGTCGGCATCTCCAAGCTGGCGCGGGTGGTCGAGATCTTCTCCAAGCGCCTGCAGACCCAGGAAACCCTGACCCAGCAGATCACCGACGCCATCACCGACAGCCTCAAGCCGGCCGGCGTCGCCGTGCTGATCGACGCCGAGCACCAGTGCATGACCACCCGCGGCGTGCACCACAAGCACGTGACGACGATCACCACCCAGTTCACCGGCGTCTTCAAGACCGACAGGGCCCTGCAGGAACGCTTCCTGACCTTCGTCAACCGCCGCTAGGCGGAACGCGCCTCGGTCGAACACGGGCGCGGGCCCTGGCCCGCGCCCTTTTTCGTGGGCGGCGAAGCGGCGCGCTTGACATGACCCGCACGAGGGCCGCCTGACTTCCGCCATGACCCAGCCGCCGTTCCCGACCGCCGTCTCCACCGCCGAGCTCGAGCGCGGCCAGGTCCTCGCCCCGCGCTTCGACGCGAACGGGCTGATCGCCGCGGTGGCCACCGACGCCGGAACCGGCGAGGTGCTGATGCTGGCCTGGATGAACGCCGAGGCCCTGAGGCTGACCCTGGACACCGGCGAGGCCCACTATTTCAGCCGCTCGCGCCAGGCGCTGTGGAAGAAGGGCGAGACCAGCGGCCAGGTCCAGAAGGTGGTCGAGCTACGCGTCGACTGCGACCAGGACGCGGTGTGGATCAAGGTCCAACCCCAGGGCGACGGCGGCGCCTGTCACGTCGGCTTCCGCTCGTGCTTCTATCGCGTCGCCGAGGACGGCGAACTGAAGGAGCGGCCATGACCCTGACCCAGGCTCTGATCGCCTACGCCCTGGCGGCGGGGCTGCTGACCGTCACCCCCGGCCTCGACACCGCCCTGATCCTGCGCACCGCCGCCGTCGAGGGGCCGCGCCGGGCGGCCGGGGCGGCGATCGGCATCTCCGTCGGCTGCCTGATCTGGGGCGCGGCGGCGGCGCTGGGCCTGGGCGTGCTGCTGGCGGCCTCGCACCTGGCCTACACCGTGCTGAAATGGGCGGGCGCGGCCTATCTGGCCTATCTGGGCGTCAAGCTCCTGGTCCGCCCTCGCGCCCGGTTCGACGCCGGCGCGGCGGCGGCCGACGGCGAAACCGCGAAGGCCGGCGGAAGCTGGCTGGTCCGCGGCCTGACCACCAACCTGCTCAATCCCAAGATCGGCGTGTTCTACGTCTCGTTCCTGCCGCAGTTCGTGCCCACCGGCGCGCCGACGGCGCCGTTCATCATGCTGCTGGCCGGCTTGCACGTGCTGATGGGCCTGGTCTGGGCCGGCGGGCTGATCGCGGCCACCCAGCCGCTGGGCCGGGCCCTGAGGCGCCCGGCCGTGGTGCGCAGCCTCGACCGCCTGACGGGCGTGGTGTTCCTGGGCTTCGCCGCCAGGCTGGCCCTGGATCGCCGCTAGACCTTCTCGACCGGCCCGACGCCGACGCCCGGCGTCGCCGCCACCCGCCAGGTCGACAGCACCTTGGCCTCGTAAGGCTTGGCGGCGATGGTCACGCCGGTCAGCTCGGCCCGCGCCTCGGTCGGCGTCAGGGTCAGCTTGATATAGCCCTTCGACAGCTGGTCGTTCAGCTTGACCTCGGGGTTCTGGGCCTCGAACACCTTGCCGATCTGGAAGCCGGCGTAGTCGCCCATCGACGGGCTGGTGATCGAGCTGGTCCCGAACTCGACGGCCACCCGCCGCCCCTTGGCGTCATGCAGCTCGTTGACCCAGAAGGCGTGGCTGTCGCCCGACAGCACGATCGGGTTGCCGCCCCCGGCCGCCGTCAGGGCGTCGTAGACCCGCTCGCGCGCGGCGGTGTAGCCGTTCCAGCCGTCGAGGTCGAACGGCGTCGGATAGGTGAAGGCCTCGGCCAGGCGCGCCGCGCCGGCCCGTTCCTTCTCGGGCAGCATGGCCAGCCGGCGTTCGAACTCGGCCGGGCCGAACATCTTCTTGATGTCCGGATTGATCAGCCGGGCCATCACCACCTCGTTGCCCAGCACCTGCCAGGGCTTGCCGGCCTTGGCCGAGGCGGCGGCCTCTCGCGCCAGCCACAGCTCCTGGCGCGGCCCCAGCATCTGGCGCTCGGGATTGTCGATATAGGCGCGCACCGCCTCGACGTCGGGGCCCAGGACATAGGGCGCGGCCGCCTTGCCGCCGTTGGCGGCGGCCTCGGCCTTGACCTTCTGGGCCAGGGCCGGATCGGCCACCTTGCGGCGGACGCCGTCGGCGCCGACTTCGTAGGCCGTCAGCGGGATGTCCTCGGGCCGGTCGTATTCCAGCTGGTAGGAGCGGGCCAGCAGCCGGCTCTCCAGCATGATCAGGCTGGCCAGGTCGCCGAACTGGAAGCTGCGGTTGATGGCCTCGAACGCCTGGCCGGGCGCCGGCTCGCGGATCGGCATCCACTCGTAATAGGCCTGCATGGCCACGCGCTCGCGCTCGATCCAGGCGCCCTGGGTCTTGGGGTCATGGTTCTCGGCGCCGCCGGCCCAGTCGTCGTTGGCGACCTCGTGGTCGTCCCACACGCAGATCCAGGGGCAGCGGGCGTGGGCGGCCTGCAGGTCGGGGTCGCGCTTGTACTGGGCGTGGCGGGTCCGGTAGTCGGCCAGGGTGACGATGTCGTGGGCCGGCTCGTGGGCGCGGCCCAGCTTCTTGCCGTTGACCATGCCGTAGGAGTGGTCGCCGCCGTACTCGTAGATGTAGTCGCCGAGTTCGACCACGGCGTCGACACGGTCGAGCCGGGAGATGTGGTCATAGGCGTTGAAGTAGCCGTTCGGATAGAGCGAGCAGGTGACGAAGGCCAGCACCACGTCCTTCACCGCGCCCTGCGGCAGGGTGCGGGCCCGGCCGACCGGCGAGACCGCGCCGCCGAGGTTGAAGCGGTACCAGTAGTCGCGGCCGGGCCTGAGGCCGGCGGCGTCGACCTTGACGGTGAAGTCGCGGTGCGGCGCGGCTTCGGCCACGCCCTTGGCGACGACGCGCGAGAAGCCGGCGTCCTCGGCCACCGTCCACTGCACCGCCGTCGGGGCGGAAAGGCCGGACACCCGGGTCCACAGCACCACGCGGTCCTGCAGCGGATCGCCGCTGGCCACGCCGTGCTCGAACCGTCCCGCCGCCGTTCCGCCGGCCTTGGGCTTGGCCGCCGCCGGTCCCGCCGCGCCCAGGCCGAACAGGGCCAGAGCCTTCCGCCGATCGATCCGCATGCCGCGCTCCCCGCTTTGGTGTCCGTCCGCGTCTAGCGGCGGATTGTGACAGTCACCCCATAGTAGCGCGGACTTCCGGCGATGAACGTCGGAATGCCGAAGGCGTCGCCGGTGTTGCCGGCGTCCTTGATGTACTTCTCGTCCAGGGCGTTGGTGACGAAGGCGCCCACCGACCAGTTCGACGAGAACGAGGGCTGGTAGTCCAGGCGCAGGTCGAGCAGGCCGTAGGGCTTCTGGTACTCGTCCTGGACGAAGTCGGGCAGCAGGTGGCCCTTCTGCAGGGCCGGGATGTCGTTGTCGTCGTCGAAGAAGATCTTCGACTGCCAGGTGTAGGTCGGCGTGAAGGTGAAGCGGCCGGCCAGGGCCTGGACGCTGAGCGCGGCGCCCACCGAGAGCTTGTGGTCCGGAGCCAGGCGGAACTGGTTGTTCTTGTAGAGCCCGGTCGAGAACCGGCCGTGGTTGTAGCCATAGGCGGCGAACAGGTCGGCCCACGGCGCCGGCCGCCAGGTCGCCTGCCCCTCGAAGCCGTAGCTCTGGGCCTGGCCGGCGTCGGTGGTGAACAGCAGGGCGCCCTGCTGCACCGTGGTCTGGAAGTGGTCGTACTCGTAGTCGTAGACCGCGCCCTCCAGGCTGAGGCGGCCGCCGTCGAGCAGGGCCTTGGCCCCGATCTCGTAGGAATCGACCGTCTCGGCCGAGACTGGCATGAAGCGCGCCGCGCCCTGCGGCGTGGAGGGGGCGCCCGCCGTCAGCACCTCGGGCCGGCGTCCGCGGGCGTAGGAGGCGTAGAAGCTCAGCGTCGGGGACGGCTTGTAGCGGCCGACCAGGCGCCAGGTCAGGCCGTCGTCGGTCAGGTCGGCGCTCTGTTTGTCGCCGTTGTTGGCGGTGGGCTGGGCGACGATCCCGAACAGCGGCACCGGATAGCCGGCCGACTGCGGGATGGCGGCCGCGCCGGGCGCGGCCAGGGCGGCGAGCAGGGCCGTGCGGTTCGGCTCGGGCAGGCTGAGCGCGGCCATTACCCCGCCCAGCACCGAGCGGCCGTTCAGCACCGCCGACGACACCCGGCTGGTCTTGTCGGCGGTGGTGTAGCGCAGGCCCGCCGAGATCTCGATCTTGTCGGTGGCCCGCCAGGTGACGTCGCCATAGACGTCATAGGCCGTGGTCTCGCCGAAGTTGGCGTAGCTCTCCAGGTGCGGGGCCTTGAGGTTGGCGGCGACGCCCTGGGCGATCGGGGTCGGCAGGGCGTAGCCGTAGGAGCCGGCCAGGCCCTTGAGCAGGGCGGCCGAGAACGCCGGATTGGCCAGCACCGCCGCTGGCTGCGGGTCGGGCCTGGCGATCTGCCCGGCGATCAGGGCCAGGGCGTAGCGTTCGTCGATCTGCACCGGCACGCGCTGGCGGCCGTTCTCGCCGAAGGCGCTGACGCCGGCGAACCAGGTGAACCGGCCGCCCTCATCATAGTTCAGGCGGAACTCCTGGCTGTACTGGCTGCCGCGGGCGTCCTCGGCGAAGGTCAGCATCGGCAGGGAGAAGCCGTCCGGATCGAACACCTCCTCGCTCTGGAAGTGGCGGGCGGCGGTGATCGAGCTCAGCTTGAAAGCGTCGCTGATCCGATAGTCGACCAGGGCGGTGACGCCCTGGACGTAACGCTTGACGCCCAGGTCGGCGCCGCCCTCGAAGCCGTAGCCGCTGGACAGGGCCGCCGGGCTGTTGGGGCTGCGGTCGCCCAGCACCTGGCCGGTGGTCGGGTTGGTCGGGTCGAAGGTGTTGGACTTGAAGGCCGTGCCGGTCGGATGGTCGGCCTCGTAGTTGCCGATCAGGTCGACGGTCAGGCGGTCGGTCGGGGTCCAGTGCGCCGACAGACGCAGGGCGCCGGTGTCGGTGGAGCCCAGCGGCTCGCCGCCCAGCAGGTTGCCGACCGGGCCGTCGCGATGCTTGAAGCGCCCGGCGAAGCGCACCGCCAGGTCGGGCGTGACCGGCACGTTGGCCATGCCCTCGAACAGGCCGTAGTTGTCGTTGCCGTACTCGGCGCGCAGCCGCCAGTCGAGCGCCGAGGGATCGGCCTTGTTCTGGATGACGTTGACCGCGCCGATCAGGGCTCCGCGTCCGAACAGGGTCGATTGCGGCCCCTTGGCCACCTCGATGCGCTGGATGTCGAACAGTTCGATATAGGAGCCGCGCGACTTGGAGATCGAGACGCCGTCCTGGAACACCGACACGCGCGGCTCGACCGTCGAATCGCCGCTGTCGGAGGTGATGCCGCGCATCACGAAGCCCGGATTGTTCGGCGACTGGTTCTGGACCACGAAGCCGGGCACGAACAGCGACAGCCTGTCGAACTCCTGGACGCCGATCTTCTCAAGGAAATCGCCGCGATAGGCGGTCAGGGCCATCGGCACGTCGAGCGTCTTCTGCTCGCGCTTCTGGGCGGTGACGACGATCTCGTCGATCTGCGAGGCGGCGTCCTGGGCGTGGGACGCGGCGGCGGCCGAGAGGGCCGCCATGCCGGCGGCGGCGAACAAACTGATTCGACGAATGGTGGTCATGACGACGCGCCCCTACTCTACGCTGCACCCGCTGGCGATAGCGGCCGGCGATGTCGGGCTCGCGACGCGGGCGTGACGCGGCTATGAAACCGGCATGGCCGAAGACGCGGACGACGACATCGAGGAATTCGGGGCGGAGCCGCCGCAGGGGGGGCTCCCCGGGGCGGACGGCGGGTCGGTCTCGGTGCTGCTCGGCCCGGACGAGGCCGGCGGCCGCCTGGACAAGACCCTGGCCGCCCGGCTGCCGGACCTGTCGCGCTCGCGCATCCAGGCCCTGATCGCCGAGGGCGCGCTGACCCGCGACGGCGCGCCCTCGGCCGACCCGTCGGCCAAGGCCGCGCCGGGCCTCTACGTGCTGGCGACCCCCGCCCCAAAGCCGGCCGAGCCCGAAGCGCAGGACCTGCCCCTGGTCGTGCTCTACGAGGACGACGACCTGATCGTCATCGACAAGGCGGCCGGCATGGCCGTCCACCCCGCCCCCGGCGTCGAGGACGGCACCCTGGTCAACGCCCTGCTGCACCATTGCGCCGGCGGCCTGTCGGGGATCGGCGGCGTGGCGCGGCCTGGAATCGTCCACCGCCTGGACAAGGACACCTCCGGCGTCATGGTCGCCGCCAAGACCGACCGCGCCCACGCCGGCCTGTCGGCCCTGTTCGCCGCCCACGACATCGAGCGCATCTACCTCGCCCTGACCCGCGGCGCGCCGCATCCGGCGCGAGGGACCATCGAGACCCGCATCGGCCGCTCGCAGCACGACCGCAAGAAGATGGCGGTGCTGCGCTCGGGCGGGCGCGAGGCGGTGACCCACTACGCCGTCGAACGCAGCTTCGGGCCCCAGCCCAAGCCCCTGGCCGCCCGCGTCGCCTGCCGGCTGGAGACCGGGCGCACCCACCAGATCCGCGTGCACCTGGCCGCCAAGGGCGCGCCCTGCCTGGGCGATCCGATCTACGGCTCGGGGGCGCCGGCCGGCCCGGTTCGCGAGGCGCTGGCCGCCTCCGGGCTGCGGCGCCAGGCCCTGCACGCCGCCGTGCTGGGTTTCGTCCATCCGGTCACCGGCAAGGCCCTCCGCTTCGAGACGCCGCCGCCCGCCGACATGGCCGACCTGGAACGGCGCCTTTCGACCCTGTCCTGACCCTGATGTCGGCGCCGGATCGGCCCCTGCGTCGATTTCGTCATATCCGAGCCCCATAGTCGGACATTACAATTGGGTGACCGGCCTTAAAGGAGACGCATCGGTATCCTATCTAGGCGTCAAGGGGACGGGCGAGGCCGCAGGGGATGCGACCACCGACGCTCGACCGTGATCTTAAGGGGATGGCCTATGGCCACAGCCAACGTACTCGCCGTGATGTCGCCGGAAGGCGGCCTGTCGCGCTACCTGACCGAAATCCGCAAGTTCCCGATGCTGAGCAAGGACGAGGAGTTCATGCTCGCCAAGCGTTGGCGCGAACATGAAGACCCCGACGCCGCCCACAAGCTCGTCACCTCGCACCTGCGCCTCGTCGCCAAGATCGCCATGGGCTATCGCGGCTACGGCCTGCCGATCGGCGAGGTGATCTCCGAGGGCAATGTCGGCCTGATGCAGGCGGTCAAGAAGTTCGAGCCCGACAAGGGCTTCCGCCTGGCCACCTACGCCATGTGGTGGATCCGCGCCTCGATCCAGGAATACATCCTGCGCTCGTGGTCGCTGGTGAAGATGGGCACCACCGCCGCCCAGAAGAAGCTGTTCTTCAACCTGCGCAAGGCCAAGAGCGAGATCTCCGCCATCGAGGACGGCGACCTGCGCCCCGAACAGGTCAGCCACATCGCCACCAAGCTCGGCGTGCTCGACGAGGAAGTGATCTCGATGAACCGGCGCCTGTCCGGCCCGGACGCCTCGCTGAACGCGCCCCTGCGCTCGGACAGCGAAAGCGAATGGCAGGACTGGCTGTCCGACGACGCCCAGGTCTCGCAGGAGACCCAGGTCGCCGAGGACGAGGAACGCTCGATCCGCATGAGCCTGCTCGAAGAGGCCATGACCGAGCTGACCGACCGCGAGCGGCACATCCTGACCGAGCGCCGGCTCAAGGACGACCCGACCACGCTGGAGGAGCTGGCCGCCCAGTACGGCGTCAGCCGCGAACGCGTCCGCCAGATCGAGGTTCGCGCCTTCGAAAAGCTGCAGAAGGCGATGCGCTCGGCCGCCGAGGAACGCAACCTGATCGACGCCTAGAGACCATGCGGTCCAACGAGATCGCCTGATCGCCGAACCGCCAGGCCCCTCCTTCGCTGCGCGAGGGAGGGGTTTTGTGTCTTGAGCTCGGCCGGCCTCCTCGCGCGGGGCGTTTAGCCCAGCCCGGACGGCGCGGCGCCGATGCGGGTGTCGATCGCGATCCAGTTCACTTCCCAGGTCCGGCCGCCGTCGTCCGAGAAGGCCTGCTCGAACCGGCCCGAGGTCGGGGTGATGTCCGACCAGACGCCCCGCACCAGGATCATGCGGCCGTTCAGCTCTTCCTGGTCGTAGAACTCGCCGCGGCCGTTCCGGAACTCGCCGACGGTCGGCGTGCTCATCGTCCCGACGGCGCTGTTGGCGAAGTTCAGGCTCCACTGGTGCGAGACCGGGTTGTAGAGCCGCAGCGACAGCCCCTCGATGTGTCCGGCCGGGCCGTCGACCTCCAGCTCGACCATGTTGGCGCGGCCGTCCCAGATCTTCCGCACCACCGACGTGCCGTCGTATTCGGCCCAGGTCGTCGACCCCGTCAGGGGATGGACGAGGCGGCGGATATGCGTTCGCCATGTACCGATCTCGAAGTCGAAATCGTGCTGTCCGTCCCGCCGGGCGGCCGGCTTGGCCGGATCGGCCTGCGGCTGCGCCACGCCGGGTCCAGGCGCAGCTGCGACTGCGCCGCCCACGGCGAGGACCGCCGCGATGGTCTGCAACGCCTTCATGGTTTCCCTCCACCGGGCCGGGGACCGCGTCAGGGCGACGGTCTTGGCCGGCCGGGCGAGAAACAATGAGCCGTTTTCAACGGAATGCAACGCGCGGCCGGCCGGCGACGCGCCAGGCTAGGCCGCCGTGCGGGCCTTGCCCTCGGCGTCCGGCGGCAGGAACGCGACGAGGTCGCGGACGCAGAGCTCCAGGTCGCCCCGAGGCACGGCCGCGCCGGTCTCCACCGCCTTGGCCAGGCAGCGCTGCAACGCGCCCGCCGCGACGGCGAGCTTCATGTCGCCGGTCGCCGCCGACGCCCGCGCCAGTTCGACCGACTGGGCGTGGATGGCCCGCAGCGCCTGACGCGGGTCGCTGTCGATGGCCAGGATCGCCGACTTGAGGATGCGCAGGGCCTGGTTGATCTTGGCCGCCTCGGGCGTGGCCTCGGCGTCGCTCTTGCGCTTGCGCGGCCCCTTGTAGTCGGCCGAATTGAACCGCCGCCGGTCGGGGCCGATGTACTGCACCGCCTCGACCCAGTCGCGCGAGCGCAGGGCCACCGCCTCGACGCGCTTGGTCAGGTCCTTGATGGTGTAGGGCTTGCGCAGGAATTCGTGCACGCCGGCGTCGCGGGCGCCGACGATGGCGACGGCGGTGGCCTCGCTGGTGACCATGATCACCGGCGCCTGGCGGCAGGCCATCTCGCTGCGGCGGATCATCCGCGTCAGCTCCAGGCCGTCGAACGCCTGGCCCGCGAACTCGGTGAAGATGATGCTGGGGTTCTCGGCGCGCGCCGTCTCGAGCGCGCGGCGCATGTTCGGTTCGACCGTGATGGCGCGCGCGCCCAGATGGTTGAGCAGGTCGCTCAACAGCCGGCTGGCGGCCGGCGCGGGGTCGACCACCAGCACGCGGTCGAGCGCGCGGACGATCTTTCGCTGGTCGCTGGAGCTTGCGGTGAGCACGGCCTTCTCTTCGGGGGAGCTTAGGGTATGTCCCCCGAATTAGGCACGGATCGGGTAAACACCGCCTTGACGCGCGATCCCGCCAGACCCGGCGCGCCGGGCCCGCGGGATCGCCGCCGGGATCAGCCCTGGAACGGGTCGCGCATCAGGATGGTGTCGTCCCGCTCGGGGCTGGTCGACAGCAGGGCCACCGGAGCCTCGATCAGCTCCTCGATGCGGCGCACGTACTTCACCGCGTTGGCCGGCAGGTCCTTGGTCGAGCGCGCGCCCTGCGTGCTCTCGCTCCAGCCGTCGAGATACTCGTAGATCGGCTCGACGCCGGCCTGGTCCTTGAGGCCCGCCGGCAGGTAGTCGAGCGCGCGGTCGCCGATGCGGTAGCCGACGCAGACCTTGAGCTTGTCGAAGCCGTCGAGCACGTCGAGCTTGGTCAGGGCGATGCCGTGGATGCCGTTGATGGCGATCGACTGGCGCACCAGCACCGCGTCGAACCAGCCGCAGCGGCGGGCGCGGCCGGTGACGGTGCCGAACTCGTGGCCGCGCTCGCCCAGGCGCTGGCCGACCTCGTCGGTCAGCTCGGTCGGGAACGGCCCCTCGCCGACGCGGGTGGTGTAGGCCTTGACGATGCCGAGCACGAAGCCGGGCGCGCGCGGCCCCAGGCCCGAACCGGCCGCCGCCTGGCCGGCGACGGTGTTGGACGAGGTCACGAACGGATAGGTGCCGTGGTCGACGTCGAGCAATGCGCCTTGCGCGCCCTCGAACAGCACGCGGCGGCCGGCCTTGACCACCTGGTCGAGGGTCCGCCACGCCGGGCGGGCGAAGGGCAGCACCTTGGGCGCCACGTCCAGCAGTTGCTGAAGGATCTCGCCGGCGTCGGCCTCCGGCAGGTCCAGGCCCTTGCGCAGGGCCTGGTGGTGGGCGAGCAGGCGGTCGATCTTGGGCTTCAGCGCCTCGGCGTCGGCCAGGTCGGCGACGCGGATGGCGCGGCGGCCGACCTTGTCCTCATAGGCCGGGCCGATGCCGCGGCCGGTGGTGCCGATGCGGTTGGCCCCGGCGGCCGCTTCGCGCGCGGCGTCGAGGTCGCGGTGCAGCGGCAGGATCAGGCAGGCGTTGTCGGCCAGGACCAGCAGCTCGGGCGTGATCGCCACGCCCTGGGCGGCGATGCGGCCGATCTCGTCGAGCAGCGCCCACGGGTCGACGACGACGCCGTTGCCGATCACCGACAGCTTGCCCTGCACCACGCCCGATGGCAGCAGGCTGAGCTTGTAGACCTTGCCGTCCACCACCAGGGTGTGGCCGGCGTTGTGGCCGCCCTGGAACCGCACCACCACGTCGGCGCGGTTGGACAGCCAGTCGACGATCTTGCCCTTGCCCTCGTCGCCCCACTGGGCGCCGACGACGGTCACGTTGGCCATTGGATAGCACTCCTCGCCTGCCCAGGTAGATCCCGTTCGCCCTTCGACAGGACTCGGCGGCGGGACGTGCAATGCGATCGCGCCGCGACGAAGGCGGCGGCGCAGGACCTTTATAGGATCGCGTCGGGGATTTGTAGTGTTTCGCGCGGAACGCCGCCGCCAGCCGCACGAACGGCCGGCGGCGGAGCCGGATCAGAAGGTCAGGCTGCGCGCCTCCTTGACGTGCGGCAGGGCCTGCACCTTGGCCAGCAGGGCCTCGTCCGGGGCCTGGTCGACGCCGACCAGGGCGATGGCGTCCTCGCCGGCGGCGGTGCGCCCGAGGTTGAAGGTGGCGATGTTGACCCCGGCCTCGGCCAGCAGGATGCCGAGCGCGCCGATGAAGCCGGGCTTGTCGAGGTTGTTGACGTAGAGCATGGCCGTGGCGAACGGCGCATCCAGCTCCATGCCCTTGACCTCGACCACCCGCGGCGAGCCGCCGACCAGCGTGCCGGCGAAGGCGCGCTTGCCGAGCTGGGTGGTGACGGTGATGCGCATCAGGTTGTCGTAGACCGGGCTCTGCTCCTGGCGGCTTTCCGACAGGGTGATGCCGCGCTCCTTGGCCACCGCCGGCGCCGAGACCATGTTGATCTCGGCCAGCATCGGCCGCAGCACGCCGGCCAGGGCGGCCGCGGTCATCGGCTTGACGTTCAGGCCGGCGACGTCGCCCTCATAGGCGATGTCGATGCTCTTGAGGCCGACATCGACCATCTGGCCGGCCAGGGCGCCGAGCTTCTCGGCCAGAGCCACGAACGGCTTCAGCTTGGGGGCCTCGTCGGCGGTGATCGACGGGCTGTTGAGGGCGTTGGAGACCGCGCCGGTCAGCAAGTAGTCGCTCATCTGCTCGGCGACCTGCAGGGCGACGTTCTCTTGGGCCTCGACGGTCGAGGCGCCCAGGTGCGGCGTGGCCACCACCTTGTCCGAACCGAACAGCGGATTGGCCTTGGCCGGCTCCTCGACGAAGACGTCGAAGCCGGCGCCGCCGACATGGCCCGAATCGAGCAGCTCGCGCAGGGCGACCTCGTCGACCAGCCCGCCGCGGGCGCAGTTGACGATCAGCACGCCCTTCCGGGTCTTGGCCAGGTTCTCGCGGCTGAGGATGTTGCGGGTCTTGTCGGTCAGCGGCGTGTGCAGGGTGATGACCTCGGCGCGGGCCAGCAGGTCCTCCAGCTCGACCTTCTCGACGCCGATCTCGACGGCGCGTTCCGGCGACAGGAACGGATCGTAGGCGATGACCTTCATCTTCAGGCCGTTGGCGCGGTCGGCGACGATGCCGCCGATGTTGCCGGCGCCGATCAGGCCGAGGGTCTTGCCGAACAGCTCGACCCCCATGAAGCGGTTCTTCTCCCACTTGCCGGCCTGGGTCGAGGCGTCGGCGGCGGGCAGCTGGCGCGCCAGGGCGAACATCATGGCGATGGCGTGCTCGGCGGTGGTGATCGAATTGCCGAACGGGGTGTTCATGACCACGACGCCGGCGGCGGTGGCGGCGGGGATGTCGACATTGTCGACGCCGATGCCGGCGCGGCCGATGACCTTGAGGGTCTTGGCGGCGGCGATGACGTCCTTGTCGGCCTTGGTGGCCGAGCGGACGGCCAGGCCGTCATAGTCGCCGATGATCTTCAGCAACTCGTCCTTGGACAGGCCGGTCTTGACGTCGGCCTGGACGCCGCGGGCGGTGAAGATCTCGATGGCGGCGGGGGAAAGCTTGTCGGCGATGAGAACGCGGGGAGCCATGGGTTTTCTCCTGGCGAAAGGCGTGAAAGGCGGATGCGGCCCCTCGCGCGCTGCGCGGCCTGTCGTCCTGCGAAGGCGGCGAGCGCGGTCAGCCGAGGAACCTGCTTTTGATTCAGGCGGCGAGCAGCTCGGCGGCGACCGACGCGAAGGCCCAGTCGAGCCAGGGCGTCAGGGCCTCGACGTCAGCCGTCTCGACGGTGGCGCCGCACCAGATGCGCAAGCCCGGAGGGGCGTCGCGATAGGCGCCGATGTCGAGGGCCGCGCCCTCCTTCTCCAGCAGCGAGGCCAGCTTCTTGGCGAAGTCGGCCTGGGCGTCGGCCGGCAGGGCGGCCACGCGCGGGTCGACCACCTTGAGGCAGACCGAGGTGTTGGAGCGGGTGGCCGGATCGACCGGCAGGAAATCCACCCAGGCGGTCTTCTCGACCCAGGCTTCCAGCACGCCGAGATTGGCGTCGGCGCGGCCCTGCATCCCGGCCAGGCCGCCGATGTTCGAGGCCCACTTCAGCGCGTCCAGGCAGTCCTCGACGCAGAGCATCGACGGGGTGTTGATGGTTGCGCCCTCGAACAGGTCGAGGGTGACCTTGCCGCCCTTGGTCATGCGGAACAGCTTGGGCATCGGCCAGGCCGGCGTATAGTTTTCCAGCCGTTCGACCGCGCGCGGGCCCAGGATCAGCACGCCGTGGGCGCCTTCGCCGCCCAGGGCTTTCTGCCAGGAGAAGGTGACGACATCGAGCTTGGCCCAGTCCAGCTTCTGGGCGAACGCCGCCGAGGTGGCGTCGCAGATGGTCAGGCCTTCGCGGTCGGCGGCGATGAAGTCGGCGTTCGGCACGCGCACGCCCGAGGTGGTGCCGTTCCAGGTGAACACCAGGTCGGCGTCCTTGCGCACCTTGGCCAGGTCCGGCAGGTGGCCGTAGGCGGCGTCGAGCACCTCGACGTCCTTGAGCTTGAGCTGCTTGGTCACGTCCGTGACCCAGTCCTTGCCGAAGCTTTCGAAGGCGAGCAGTTGCACCGGCCGGGCGCCGAGCAGCGACCACAGCGCCATCTCGACGGCGCCGGTGTCCGAACCCGGCACGACGCCGATCAGGAATTCGGGGGGAACTTCCAAGACCTCGCGGGTGCGGTCGATCGCCTCTTTCAGGCGCGCCTTGCCGGGCTTGGAACGGTGGGAACGGCCGACGACCGCTCCCTGTAGGTTTCCGGGGTCCCATCCAGGGCGCTTGGCGCACGGGCCGGACGAGAATTCGGGACGAGCCGGGCGCATGGCCGGCTTAGCGGGAGTCTGGTTCATCGATGTATCCCATCCTTGCAGATGGGCAGCACCCCGTTGGGAGGGTGTGGCCCGCCGCCGGATATACACGAACGCTTCGTCCGCGCGAGCAAAATTTTTGCGTCCGGCGGCGTTCAGCAAGCTGAATGAGAGACAACGCTCCCCTCAGACTGGCTTCAGGCCGCTTCCGCTTTCCTTGCGCCATGACGCCGCCGGCCCCGCCGCCGCGACGCCGCTAGAGAAAGGACACGCCATGAAGCGTCTGACGCTCTCGATCCTCGCCGCCTCGACCCTGGCCGTCGCGGTCCCCGCCATCGCCGACGCCCAGCCGTGGCGACCGATCGGCCAGCGCGTCGCCGACCTCGACCGCCGCATCGACATGGGCGAGCGCAACGGCGGCCTGACCCATCGCGAGGCCCGGTCCCTGCGCATCGACCTGCACGGCCTGGTCCGCCTGGAGGACCGTTACCGCGCCAGCCGGCCAGGCCTGACCCCGGCCGAACGCGCCGACCTCGACCGCCGCTTCAACGCGCTCAGCGCCCGCATCCACTGGGAAAAGCGCGACGCCGATCGCGGCCGCCCCAGCCGATACCGTTAAACCGAACCCGCAGAAGGGAATTCCAGCCATGAAAAAGATCCTGCTCTCCGCCCTGGCCGTCGCCGCCGTCGCCGGCGCCGCCTTGCCCGCCGCCGCCCAGGCCTGGGACCCCGGCCCCGTCCGCGCCGACTATGGCGATCGCGGCCGCTGGGACTACGACCGCGCCGACCGCCTGGCCTGGCGCATCGACCGCGGCGAGCGCGACGGATCGCTGAACCGCTGGGAGGCCCGCCGTCTGCGTTCCGAACTGAACGACATCCGCTCCCTGCAATACCGCTACATGCGCGACGGCTGGATGAACGGCTGGCGGCGCGCCGACCTCGACCGCCGCTACGAGGCGCTGAGCCAGCGCATCCGCTGGGAAAAGCGCGACGGCGACTACCGTCCGGGTCCGTACTATCGCTGATCCGCCCGCGACGCGGAAAGAAGGGGCGGCCCTGGCGGGCCGCCCCTTCGTCATGCCCGAGGCTGGAGGCGCAGGGTCGTCTCGGCGACGGTGACGGCGCGGCCGCGCAGCAGGGTCCGGTCGGCGCGAACCTCGCACTCCAGGTCGCCGCCCCGTCCGGGATAGGCCTGATGGAACCGCAGCGTGGTCCGGCCGAGCCGCCCGGCGAACAGCGGCGCCAGGATGCAGTGGGCCGACCCCGTCGTCGGGTCCTCCGGAATGCCCGAGCCGGGCGCGAAGAAGCGGCTGACCACGTCATAGGCCGCCCCCGGCCGCGCCGGCGCGGCGACCACGACATTGCCAGGCTCGGCCGCCCCCTCCCCGATCCGGGCCAAGGCGCCGAGGTCAGGGCGCAGGGCCCGCACCACGGCCTCGTCCTCGACCAGGGCGACCAGATAGGCCGCGCCCCAGACCTCGACCGGCCGGGCCCCGAGGGCGTCGGCCAGTCCCTCGGGCTCGGCGATCCGGCGCGGCGGGTCGGCGGGGAAATCCATCTCGTAGCCGTCGCCGGCGCGGACGACGCTCAGCGCCCCGCCCAGGGTGTCGAAGCGCACGCGGCCGGCCGCCAGCCCCAGCTCGGCGAACAGCACGTGGGCGGCGGCCAGGGTGGCGTGGCCGCACAGGGGCGCCTCGATGGCCGGGGTGAACCAGCGCAGGCCGAAGCGGGCCGGGTCGTCGGTCGTCAGCAGGAAGGCGGTCTCGGCCTGGTTGTTCTCGGCGGCCAGGGCCTGCATCCAGGCCGCGTCGGGCCAGGCGGCGAACGGCGCGACCACGCAGGCGGGGTTGCCCTTGAACGGGACGGAGGCGAAGGCGTCGACGGTCCATTGCCGCATGGCGGGTGTCCCTGGCGATCAGGCCTGGACCACGGTCAGTTCGGGCCAGCGCGCCCTGGCGCTGGCGACCACCCGGTCCCAGCCCTTGGCCAGCGGCCGGTTGGGATTGGGCCGGATCGTCAGGTCGAACACGTCGGCGAGGCCGAACGGGGCGGCGATGGACAGCGCGTCGTCCTTCTCCAGGCGGACGCCCACCGCGAAGCACGGCGCCACGAAGCGGCCGAGCGCCTCGTCGGTATGGGCCAGCGGCGCGTAGGGCTCGCCGAACCTCGACTCGAACCAGATCGCCACCCGCGCCTGGTTGCGGACCTCCACCTTCTCGGCGAGCCCCGGCGGGAAGGCCGCCGCGACCCGCCGGATGACCACGTCCTCCGCCTCGTAAGAGGTGTCCGCGTCGTCGAAATAGCCGAGGTCGTAGTCCTTGACGCCATAGTCGGGATCGCGGCCGGTAAGGGCGTTCCAGGCGGTCTGGTAGACGGCGCCGGAAAAGATCCGCCAGTCCGGCGGGTCGAGGTCGCGCACCGTGGTCAGCACCGTCATCAGGGTCGGGCTGGCCCGCAAGATCCCGGCCAGCCGCGCCTCCAGATCCTCGCTCATCCTTCATTCTCCGCTACAGGCTGATGACGTCGCCCGGCTATCGCTCCCGCAGCGGCCAGCCGTGATCCAGCGGCCCGTGCCCGCCGCCCAGGCCGGGCGCGCGGCGCATGGCCTCGGCGACATAGGCCCAGGCGCGCGCCGTCGCCTGCGTCAGGGGCAGGCCCTGGGCGAGGCCCGCGGCGCAGGCGCTGGCCAGGGTGCAGCCGGTGCCGTGGGTGTGGCGGGTGTCGAGCCTGGGCCCCTCGAAGGTGGTCTCGCCGTCCGGCGTCATCAGCACGTCGGTCACGGTCTCGCCCGGCACGTGGCCGCCCTTCATCAGCACCGCCCGGGCGCCCAGGCCGAGCAGGACCTCGCCGGCGCGGCGCAGGTCGTCGGTGGCGGCGCAGACGAGGCCGGTCAGCGCCTCGGCCTCGGGCGCGTTCGGCGTCAGCAGCGCCGCGCGCGGGATCAACAGGGTCTTGACCGCCGAGATCGCCGCCTCGTCCAGCAGCGGCGCGCCGCCCTTGGCGATCATCACCGGATCGATCACCGCCGGAACCCCGGCCGCCTCGTCGAGCAGGCCGGCGACCAGCTCCACCGTCTCCAGCCCGCCCAGCATGCCGGTCTTGATGGCGTCGGCGCCGATATCCTCCAGCACCGCCCGCGCTTGGGCGGCGATGATCGCGGGCGGGATGGGATGCACGCCGTGGACGCCGAGGGTGTTCTGCACGGTCACCGCCGTGATCGCGGTGGCGGCGTGGCCGCCGAGCATGGTCACCGTCTTGATGTCGGCCTGGATGCCCGCCCCGCCGCCGGAATCGGACCCGGCGATGATCAGGACGCGGCCTTTGGGATCAGCAGTCATCATCTGGCGATAGCGCGTGCGGGGCGGCTTGCCGAGCCACTTTCGGCGCCGCCGTGACCGTCAGCTGCGATCGATGGCGCTCCACACCGTCAGCGCCTGGACCGTCTCGCGCACGTCATGCACCCTCACCATGGCCACGCCCGCCCGCGCGCCGGCCAGGGCCGCCGCCAGCGAGCCGCCGAGGCGGTCGCCCGCCTCGACCGCCGTCGGGTCGAGCTCGCGCACGAAACGCTTGCGGCTGACGCCGAGCAGCACTGGAAAACCCAGGGCGACGATGCGGTCGAGGCCGGCCAGCAGGGCGAGGTTGTGGGCCAGGGTCTTGCCGAAGCCGATCCCCGGATCGAGGGTGATCCTGTCCCGCGCCACGCCAGCGGCCATCGCCGCCCCGGCGCGTTCGGCCAGGAAATCCGCCACCTCGGCGACCACGTCGCCGTAGCGAGGGTCGTCCTGCATGGTGCGCGGCTCGCCCTGCATGTGCATCAGCACCACGCCGCGGCCGAGTTCGGCGGCGGTCGCCAGGGCGTCCGGCGCTCCGCGCAGCGCCGTCACGTCGTTCCAGATGTCGGCGCCGGCCGCCACGGCGGCGCGGGCCACGGCCGGCTTCATGGTGTCGACCGAGATGGGGATGGCGCTGTCGCGGCGGACGGCGGCGATCACCGGGACCACCCGGGCGATCTCGTCGGCCTCGGAAACCGGGTCGGAGCCCGGCCGCGTCGACTCCCCACCGAGGTCGAGCAGATCGGCCCCCTCGGCGATCAGGCGGCGCGCATGCGAAACGGCGGCCGCCTCGTCGAGGAAGCGGCCGCCGTCCGAAAAGCTGTCGGGGGTGACATTGACCACCCCCATGACCTTGGGGCGCTTCGAACTCACGCCGGCTCGGGATCGGGGGCGTGGGTCAGAGGCACGGCCACGGACGGGCCGGTCGGCTTGACCTCCTGCTCGTCCTCGCGGGTCGGCGGCACGCCCTTGAGCAGGTTGACGATCTCGTCGCCGCCCAGGGTTTCGTACTCCAGCAGGCCCTTGGCCAGGATGTGCAGCTCCTCGAGCTTCTCGGTGAGGATGCGGCGGGCCTCGTCATGGCCGGTCTGGACGATGCGCTTGACCTCGGAATCGATCTTGCGGGCGGTCTCTTCCGAGACGTTCTGCTGACGCGACACCGAGTGGCCGAGGAACACCTCGTCCTGGTTCTCGCCGTAGGCCACCACGCCCAGCTCGTCGGAGAAGCCCCAGCGGGTGACCATCATCCGGGCCAGCTTGGTCGCCTGCTCGATGTCGGACGAGGCGCCCGAGGTGACGTTGTCCTTGCCGAAGATCAGCTCCTCGGCCACCCGGCCGCCCATCATGATGGCCAGGCGCGAGGTCATCTGCTGGAACTTCATCGAGTAGCGGTCGCCTTCCGGCAACTGCATGACCATGCCCAGGGCGCGGCCGCGCGGGATGATCGTCGCCTTGTGCACCGGGTCGGCCGAAGGGACGTTCAGCGCCACCAGGGCGTGGCCGCCCTCGTGATAGGCGGTCAGGCGCTTTTCCTCGTCGTTCATGGCCATCGACTTGCGCTCGGCGCCCATCATGACCTTGTCCTTGGCGTCCTCGAAGTCGCGGTGGGTGACCATGCGCTTGTTCTTGCGCGCGGCCATCAGGGCGGCCTCGTTGACCAGGTTGGCGAGGTCGGCGCCCGAGAAGCCGGGGGTGCCGCGGGCCAGGGTCTTGACGTTGACGTCGGCCGACAGCGGCACGTTGCGCATGTGCACGCGCAGAATCTTTTCGCGGCCACCGACGTCCGGGTTCGGCACCACCACCTGACGGTCGAAACGGCCAGGACGCAGCAGGGCCGGGTCGAGCACGTCGGGCCGGTTGGTGGCGGCCACCAGGATGATGCCCTCGTTGGCCTCGAAGCCGTCCATCTCGACCAGCAGCTGGTTCAGGGTCTGCTCGCGCTCGTCGTTGCCGCCGCCGAGGCCGGCGCCGCGATGGCGGCCGACGGCGTCGATTTCGTCGATGAAGATGATGCAGGGGGCGTTCTTCTTGGCCTGCTCGAACATGTCGCGTACGCGGCTGGCGCCGACGCCGACGAACATCTCGACGAAGTCCGAACCGGAGATGGTGAAGAACGGCACGCCCGCCTCGCCGGCGATGGCGCGAGCCAGCAGGGTCTTACCCGTGCCGGGCGGGCCGATCAGCAGCGCGCCCTTGGGGATCTTGCCGCCCAGCTTCTGGAACTTGCCCGGGTCCTTCAGGAAATCGACGATCTCCTGCAGCTCGTCCTTGGCCTCGTCGACGCCGGCGACGTCCTCGAAGGTGACGCGGTTCTTGTTCTCGGTCAGCAGCCGGGCCTTGGACTTGCCGAAGCCCATGGCCCCCCGCGCGCCGCCCTGCATCTGGCGCATGAAGAAGATCCACACGCCGATCAGCAGCAGGATCGGCAGGGCCTGCAGGAACAGGCCGAGCGGGGTGATGCCGGCCGGGCGCTTGACCTGGATGTCGGAGTTCTTGGCCTCCAGCCGCTTGATCAGGTCGTCCTGGATCGGCGGGGTGACGGCGGTGTAGGTCTTGCCGTCGACGTCGCGCACCTCGACCACGTCGCCGTTGACCACGGCGCTCTTCACATGGCCGGTGTCGATCTTGTTCAGCAGCTGCGAGTAGGTGATCTCGCTGCTGGAGCCGCCTTTGACGCTCTGGTTCATCACGCTGTAGAGCCCGATGAGCACCACGATGATGACGCCCCAGATGGCCAGGTTACGCAGGTTCATAGAATTCGCCTTTTGAGCCTCGCCGCGCCGCCCGGCGGAGCGGGCTGCGAAGAGCCCCGCCCGAAAGGCGCGTCAACAGATCTTTCCGACACAACATAGGACGCCGGGTTAATTTTCGCCACGCACGGCGTTGTTACGCCGCCGCTTCATGGTCGATCGCGCCGCAGGCCGCCCGCAGCCGCTCGCCCGCCAGGGCCCGGACCGTCGCGCCGCCGCCGGGGCGCAGCAAGGGACAGGAGACGCCGCCGGCGGGGTCGGCGAAGGCCGGCAGGGCCGGACGGGCCTCGGCCGGGAGAGCCGCCAGCGCCGCGCGCTCGGCCGGCGGCAGACGGGCGGCGAGCCCCTTGAGAGCAC
>Ga0209132_1000099_pt1 | contig 50502 bp, 47 predicted proteins | sample UppTromiDAQMD023_FD_185835 | JGI IMG/M metagenome (GOLD analysis project Ga0209132, IMG submission 185835) | Upper troposphere microbial communities from Maryland, USA - DAQMD-023 (SPAdes) (version 2) | ecosystem: Environmental > Air > Outdoor Air > Unclassified | place: USA: Maryland, Virginia...
CCCATTCCCAGGGCCAGGCCCGCCGCCAGGCCGGCGGCGCGCGCCGTCATCGCCGCGCTCCGGCCGCGCGCTTCGGCGAGGCGGCCAGGCGCGACGTCCGTCCGGACGCGGAGGAGCGACGGGCGCCGCAAAAAGTTCACCAAAATGCCTGTCGTGATCCGCCGGACCGACGGCTCTCCGTTATGAGCGGCCGTCGAGCCGACGTTGTCGATGTTCCATGGAAATGCATCACGTTCCGCGCCGGCCGATCGAAAGCCGTTCCGTTTTCAGGGAGGGCGGCGCCTCGAAACTTAGGGCGAAGCTCCCATGATGGCCAGTCTCAACCTGGCGGCGGATCCGTCGATCGCGCCGCGCGCCGTATGGCCGCAGCACTCAGCCCCGCTGGGCGGCCGCACCCGCCGGCCGGCGCCGAGCGAGGTCGTCGTCGCCTTGCAGAAGCGGCTCCTCGGCCTGGCGCGGGACGCCGGTTTCGCCGGCGGGCTCTACATGCACCTGGGCCATGTCGTCCGTGAACGGCAGGGCGGCCGCGCGGACGCGGCCCCGGCCCGGTTCGTCTCGTCCGAGCCCCTGGACGTGGTCAGGCTGGACGAGGAGGCGGCGACCGCCGATCCGGTGGCGCGCCAGGCGGCGGCGCACCATCGGCCCTTCGTCTGGACCACCGCCGACGCCCCGGAGTTCACCGAAGCCGAGCGGCAGTTCCAGCGCCGCCTGCGCGCGCGGGGCGTCTGCGGCGGGGTCGCCGCGCCGGTCCAGGACTACGCCGCCGGCCCGGCCTATGTCAGCCTCTACGGCCTGCATCGCGACTGCGCCGGCCCGTGGGCCGGTGAACGGGCGGCCGAGCTGGCGTTCGCTGCGGCCGCCTTCCACCACGAGGCCAAGACGGCGCTGCCGTCCTACAGCGCCGGCGGGGAGGGCGTCGTGCTCACCGCGCGCGAGATCGACTGCCTGCGCCAGGCCGCCTTGGGCCGCACCGTGGCCGAGACGGCGGCGGCGTTCGGCATCACGCCCCGCACCGCCGAGTTCCACCTGAAGAACGCCGCCGACAAGCTCGGCGCGCCGAACAAGCTGCGGGCGGTGACGCTGGCCATGAGCCACGGACTGATCGAGGCCTGAGGCCGGGCGCAAGCCAACACGGCCTTGTGACTTGAAGGCGCATCGGGAATCCATTGCTTGAGCCGTCCAATCCAGGCTTTGGGCGGGGCGGCATGTCTGAACAGCTTGCGTTTCCGGGGTTCGGCGCCGACGTCGCGCCGACCGACCGGCTGCTGTTCGCCATCTTTCCGTCGGCCGAGGCCGCCGCCCAGACGGACGGCGTCGCGCAAAGCCTCCGCCAGGCGCTGGGGCTCGCCGGCCGGCCGCTGGCGGTCGATCGTCTCCACGTCACCCTGCACCACCTGGGCGACTATGTCGGGCTGCCGAACGGCGTGGTCGAGGCGGCGCGCCAGGCCGCCGCCGCCGTGACGGCCGCGCCGTTCGAGGTGGCTTTCGACCGCGCGGCCAGCTTCGCGAGCAGGCCGGGCGGCAACCCCTTCGTGCTGCAAGGCGAGCCGGGCGGGCTGGCGGAGCTGTCAGCCTTCCGCCGCGATCTCGGCGAAGCCCTGGCCCGCGTCGGCCTCGGCCGCTGGGCCAAGCCGCAATTCACCCCGCACATGACGCTGCTCTACGACGACAAGGTCGTCGAGGCGCGGCCGGTCGAGCCCGTGCGCTGGACCGTCGGCGAGTTCGTGCTGGTGCATAGCCTGCTGGGCAAGACCCAGCATATACCGCTGGCGCGGCGGCCGCTGAACGGCTGAGTCCCGCCGCCCCTAGGAAAGGACCCTCCATGGCCGAGCCCGCCGCCGTCGCCATCTACGGCATCAAGGCCTGCGACACGATGAAGAAGGCCAGGGCCTGGCTGGAGGCCAACGGCGTCGCCTATGTCTTCCACGACTACAAGGTCGAGGGGATCGCCGCAGACCGCTTGGCGGCGTGGGCCGACAAGGCGGGTTGGGAGGTTCTGCTCAACCGTTCCGGCACGACGTTCCGCAAGCTGCCGGAGGCCGACCGCGTTGATATCGATCGGGACAGGGCGTTGACCTTGATGGCGGCGCAGCCTTCGATGATCAAGCGGCCGGTGCTCGACATCGACGGCGAGCTGCTGGTCGGCTTCAAGCCCGACGCCTACGCCAAGGCGTTCGCCGCCGCCTGAGGCGCGCCGCCTCGAACAGGAGCTGATTGACGTGCTGCGACCTGGTCCGCTCAACCTGATCACCGACGTGCCGGGCCTGACCGTCGGCAATGCCGTCGACGAGACCGGCCGCACCGGCGTCACCGTGGTGCTGTGCGACGGCCACTGGTCGGCGGGCGTCGACGTGCGGGGCGGCGGTCCGGGCGTGCGCGAGAGCGAAACCCTGGCGCCGGAGAACCTGGTCGGCAAGGCGCACGCCGTCGCCCTGGCCGGCGGGTCGGTGTTCGGCCTGGGCGCGGCGGACGGCGTGGTCGCCGCCCTGTCGGCGCGCGGCGTCGGCCTGCGCCTGAAACCCGGATCGCCGGCCATCCCCATCGTGCCCGGCGCGGTGCTGCACGACCTGGGCAACGGCGGCGACAAGGCCTGGGGCCTGGAGCCGCCCTATCGCCGCCTGGGCCTGGAGGCGACCGCCGCCGCCGCGGCGCGTTTCGACCTCGGCTCGACCGGCGCCGGGCGCGGGGCCATGGCCGGGCTGGTCAAGGGCGGCCTGGGCTCGGCCTCGCTCGACCTCGGCGGCGGATTGATGGTCGGGGCGCTGGCGGCCGTGAACCCGGTGGGCTCGGTCCACATGCCCGACGGCGAGACCTTCTGGGCCTGGCCTTTCGAGATCGACGGCGAGTTCGGCGGCCGCAGGCCGGGCGCCGACCTTGTCTTGGCGCGCGAGCCGCTGCCCGAACAGTCAAGGCTCAAGGCCGAACGCCGGCTGGAGCCAGGGGCCAACACCACCCTGTGCGTGGTGGCGGTCTCGGCCGACCTGACCAGCGCCGAGTGCAAGCGGGTGGCGATGATGGCGCAGGACGGCCTCGCTCGCGCCGTGCGGCCCGCCCACACCCCGTTCGACGGCGACGTGGTCTTCGCCCTGGCCGGCGGCGGCGTCGCCCTGGGCCAAGACGAGCGGCCCCTTCACGTCGCCCAACTGGGTTCGGCCTGCGCCGACGTCCTGGCCCGGGCCATCGCCCGCGGCGTCTACAGCGCGACCTGAGCGGCCCGCGCCGCCAGAGCCCGCTCCAGGTCCGGCGTCGCCGCCAGCAGGGTGCGCGTATAGGGGTGGCGGGGCGCGGCGAACACCGCCGCCGTCTCGCCGGTCTCGACCACCTTGCCGTTCTGCATGACCAGAAGGCGGTCGGTGGCGGCCCGCACCACCGACAGGTCGTGGGTGACGAACAGGTAGGCCAGCCCAAGGCGCTCGGACAGGTCGTCCAGCAGGCTCAGGATCTGCGCCCGCACCCGCACGTCCAGCGCCGACACCGCCTCGTCCAGGGCCAGGATCTGCGGCTCGACGATCAGGGCGCGGGCGATGGCGATGCGCTGGCGCTGGCCGCCGGAGAAGGCGTGCGGCCGGCGGTCGGCGTCGGCGGGCTTGAGGCCGACCTGCTCCAGCATCGCCTCGACCCGTCGGCGGCGGGCCGCGCCGATGGGCGCGTCGGGCGACAGGCGCAGCGGCTCGGCGATCAGGTCGGCGACCTTCCAGCGCGGGTCGAAGCTGCCGTAGGGGTCCTGGAACACCACCTGGATCTTGCGGCGCAGGTCGGCCGGCGCCCGGCGGCGCTCGAACCGGCGGCCGTCCAGCCGCACCGCGCCGCCCTGGATGTCGTCGAGGGCCAGCAGGGCCCGCAGCAGGGTCGACTTGCCGCTGCCGGATTCGCCGACCAGGCCCACGCGCTCCCCCGCGTGGAGGGTCAGGTCGACGCCGTCGACGGCTCGGAACGGCCTGGCCGGTCCCCACAGGCGACGTGCGCCGTTGTGCTCGCGGATCAGGCCGGCGGCTTCCAGCAATGGCGGCGCGTCGACGGTCCTGGAGGCGGTCCCGGGCGGCGGGCGCGGTCGCAGCGCCGAGGCCTCGACCAGTGCGCGGCTGTAGGGATGGCGCAGTTCGCGGAACAGCGACAGCGTCTCGCCGGCCTCGACCACCTCGCCGTCCTTGAGGATGGCGATGTCGTCGGCCAGGTCGGCGACGACGGCGAGGTCGTGGCTGATCAGGATCAGGCCGACGCCGTCCTCCCGCGTCACCTGGCGGAGCAGATCGAGGATGCGGGCCTGGGTGGTGACGTCGAGGGCGGTGGTCGGCTCGTCGGCGATCAGCAGGCGCGGTCCCGCCGCCATGGCGGCGGCGATGGCGACCCGCTGGCGCTGGCCGCCCGACAGTTCGTGCGGATGGCGGGACAGCGGGAACCGCGCGGCCGGCAGGCCGACGCGCTCCAGCATGGCCGCCGCCGCGCGCCGGGCCTCGGCCCGCGAGGCGCCGCGATGCAGGCGCACCGCCTCGGCCACCTGGTCGCCGATGGTCTGCAACGGATCGAGCGCCGTCATCGGCTCCTGGAACACCAGCCCGACGTCGCCGCCCCGGACCGACCGCATCCGTCGCTCGCCGGCCTGAAGCAGGTCCTCGCCGTCCAGCAGCACGCGGCCGGTCGCCGTCGCGCCCGGCGGCGCGAGGCCGAGCACCGCCAGGGCGGTCATCGACTTGCCCGATCCGGATTCGCCGACCAGGCCGAGGACGCGGCCCGGCGCCAGCGTCAGCGACACCGACCGCAGGATGTCGCGGCCGTCCAGCCTGAGGCTGAGGTTCTCGATCGACAGCAGGGGCGCGGTCATGGCCGCCGCTCCCAGGCCGGGTCGAGGCGGTCGCGCAGGCCCTCTCCCAGCAGGCTGAGGCCGAGCACGCTGAGCGCGATGGCCAGGCCCGGGAACACCGCCAGCCACGGCGCGGTCCCGGCCAGGGTCTGGGCGTCGTTGAGCATCCGCCCCCAACTGGGGCTGGGCGGCTGCACGCCGAGGCCGACATAGGACAGCCCCGCCTCGGCGCCGACGCCCAGGGCGGCCTGGATGGCGGCCTGGACGATCAGCAGTCCGGCGAGGTTGGGCGCGATGTGCTCGATCGAGATCGCCAGGTCCGAACGCCCCGCCGCCCGGGCCGCCGAGACGTAGTCGCGCGACCACTGGCCGAGCGCGCCGGCGCGGGTCAGCCGGGCGAACACCGGAACGTTGAACAGGCCGATGGCGACGATGGCCCCGGCCGCGCCAGGGCCGAACACCGCCGCCAGCAGGATGGCCAGCACCAGGGCCGGGAAGGCGAAGACGATGTCGTTGACCCGCATCACCGCTTCGTCGACCACGCCGTCCCGACGCGACGCGGCCAGGAGGCCGAGGGGCGCGCCGACGCCGAGGCCGATGGCCGTCGCCGCCAGGGCGACGCCGAGCGAGGCTCTGGCGCCGGCCATGATCATCGACAGCACGTCCCGGCCGAAGTGGTCGGTGCCGAGCAGGTGCGCCGCCGAGGGCGGCAGCATTCGGCGGCCGATGTCCTGGGCGGCTGGGTCATAGGGCGTCCAGACCAGCGAAAGGACGGCCGCGCCCGCGAGCAGGCCGGTGAGGACGAGGCCGAGGGCGAGGCCGGAACGGCCCGGGCGGGGGGCGGCGCTCATCGGCGGTCTCCGCGCAGGCGGGGATCGACGAGGCCGTAGGCGAGATCGACGACGAAATTGGTCACGGCCACCGCCAGGACCAGCGTCATCACCACCCCCTGCACGACGATCAGGTCGCGCTGGGCGATGGCCTGGAACACCAGGCGGCCGAGGCCGGGCAGGAAGAACACCGTCTCGATGATGACGCCGCCGGCGAGCAGGAACGATATCTGCAGGCCCAGCACGGTCAGGGTCGGGACCAGGGCGTTGGGCAGGCCGTGGCGCCACAGCGCCTGGAGGCGGCTGAGGCCGCGGGCGCGGGCGGTGCGCATGTAGTCCTGGGACAGGGTGTCGACCAGCGCGGCGCGCAGCACCCGCGTCAGGACGGCGGCCTGGGGTGCGGCCAGGGCGATCGCCGGCAGGGTCAGGGCCTTGAGGCCAGGCCACAGCCCTTCGCGCCAGCCGGGGAAGCCGCCCGCCGAGGTCCAGTGGAGGCCGACCGCGAAGACCAGCACCAGCAGCATGGCCAGCCAGAAGTTGGGCGCGGCGACGCCCAGCTGCGTCAGGCCGCCGATGGCGCGATCGACCGTCCGACGATGGTTGGCGGCGGCGACCACGGCGGCCGGGAAGGCGAACGCCGCCGCCAGGGCCAGGGCGTAGAGGGCCAGGGGCAGGGACACCTGCAGCCGCTCCAGGATCAGGTCGGCCACCGGCGTGCGATAGGTGTAGCTGAGGCCGAAATCGCCATGGGCCATGCCCGCCAGCCAGGCGAGGTAGCGCGCCGGCGCGGGCTGATCGAGGTCCAGCTCGGCCCGCAGCGAGGCCAGCCCCTGGGGATTGGCGTTCAAGCCCATCATGAAGCTGGCCGGATCGCCGGGCGCGATCTCGGTGACCGCGAAGACCACGAGGCTGGCGCCCAGCAGGGTCAGGACCAGGATCGCCAGCCGACGGCCGGCGTAGGCGGGACCGGCGCGGAACAGGGCGAGGCCGACCAGGGCGGCGGCCGCGAGCGCCGCCGCGCCGCCGGCCGCGACGACCAGGATCGGCGCGGCGGCTGACGGGGCGGCGCCGGCCGCCGCCGCGCCGCGGAAGCGGACCTGGGTCAGGTCGTTGACCTCGATCGGGGCGTCGGTCCACAGGCCGTCGAGGTCGGCGCGCCAGACGCCCAGCTTGGGGAACTCGAACAGGAAGCCGTTGACCGCGTCGTCGGCGATCTGCCGCTGGATCAGGCCCAGCAGCCGCAGGCGCTCGGGCGGCTCGCGGGTCGCGTCGAGCTGGGCGAGGAGGGCGCGGACCGGCGGGCTTTCATAGCCGAAATAGTAGTCCGGCCGGCCGTAGATGTCGTAGTCCTTGGGCTCGGTGTGGGAGACCACGGTCAGGTCGTACTGGTGGTTCTTGAACACCTGTTCCAGCCATTGGGCCCATTCCAGGTTCTCCAGCCGCACGCGCACGCCGACCTGGGCGAGTTGGGCGGCCAGGATCTCGCCGCTGCGGCGGGCGTAGCCGGTGGGCGGCAGCTTCATGGTCAGGGACAGGCCGTCGCGATATCCGGCCTCGGCCAGCAGCGCCCGGGCGCGGGCCGGGTCGTGCGGATAGCGGCCGGTCAGGTCGACATAGCCGGGATCGCGCGGGCTGAAATGACTGCCGATCGGCTCGCCATAGCCGAACATGGCCCCCTCGATCACCGCCTTGCGGTCGATGGCGTAGGACAGCGCCCGGCGCACGCGCAGGTCGTTCAGCGGCGGCCGCCGCTGGTTCATGGCCATCAGCGTCTCGCCCTCGGTCGCGCCGACCGTCACCTTGAAACGGGGATCGGATTTCAGCTGGGCCAGGCTCTCGGGGGCCGGGAAATAGGGGAAGGCGTCGACGTCGCCGGCCTTGAGCGCGGCGAGGGCGGCGGTGGGATCGGAGATGAACTTGAACGTCACGCGGGCCAGCGGCGCGGGCCGGCCCCAATAGTCGGGATTGCGGGTCAGGACGATGGAGTCGCCGCGCCGCCAGCCGGCGAAGCGGAACGGCCCGGTGCCGACGGGACGAGCCGCGGCTCCGGCGATGGAGTTCGGCGCCACCATCACCAGGCCGCCCCAGCCGAGGACGTCTAGCAGGCCGCCGTCCGGGCGGCTCAGGGTCACGCGCAGGGTGGCCGGATCGACCGCTTCCACGGCGCGGACCGCGGCCAGCTGCGGCCGCTGGGCGTTGGGCGAGGTCGGCGCGCGGGCCCGGTCGAGCGCGAACTTGGCGGTGGCGGCGTCGAACGGCGCGCCGTCGTGGAAGCGCACGCCGCGACGCAGGTGGAAGACATAGATCAGGCCGTCGGGCGAGATGTCCCAGGACTCGGCCAGCCCCGGCCGGACGCCGCCGTCGGGGCCGATGCGCACCAGCCCCTCGAAGACGTTGGCGTAGACCACCTCGTCGGTCGCCACCGAGGCGCCGAGGGTGGGGTCTAGATTGGGCGGCTCCAGCTGGGCGCCCAGGGTCAGGTCGTCCTTGGCGGCGGCCAGCGCGCCGCTTCCGCCCGCGACGGCGGCGAGGACCGTCAGGACGGCGGCGACGGCCAGCGCCAGGACGCGCCCGCCGATGCGAAGCGGCCTTTGGTTCATCGACGTCGGGCCAGGGTCTTTTCGGCGCGCGCCGCCGCCTGCGCGGCCTGCGCGGGCAGATCGAGCCGGCCGTAGACGTCGGCCAGCGCGCGGTTGAGGTGAACGCCGTCGGGGTCGAAGCCGCGCCGGATCTCCAGGGTCTGCTGGGCGGAGACGAGGCGGCCGGCGCGGATCGCCGCGTCGAGGTGCAATTGCTCGAAGAGGTCGCGCTGGGCGTGGCTGCCGCCGATCTCGACCATGCGCGGCAGGGCCGCGCCCAGCCGGCGCACGGCCTCGTCCCAATCGCGCCGGACGTGGGCGGCCAGGCCCTCGGCGGCGGGCAGGGCGACGCCGCTCCAGGCCTCGCGCGCGAAGGCCGGCGCGGCGCGCGCGCGTTCGGCGATGGCCCCCAGCAGCTGGTCGGCCTCCGCCGCTCCGGCGCGGGCGAGGCCGTAGAAGTATTGCAGGCTCAGGAACGGCTGGACCGTGTCGTTGGCGCGGGCCTTGAGCCAGCCGGCCAGCTCGCCCCAGCGGCCGCCGACATCGACGCCGGCGAGTTCCAGGCGGGCCAGCAGCGACACGGCCCCGATCTGGTCCTGCGAATAGCTCTTGGCGATCCCCCAGCAGCGCTCGTCATAGAGGGCCAGGGCCTCGGCGTCGCGGCCCTGGCTCAGATAGAACAGGGCCAGATGCCACCAGGCGTGGCTCTCCATGAACGAATTGAGGCCGGTCCAGGTCTCGGACACCTCTTCGAGGAAGCGCGCGCCCTCGTCGATCCGCCCGCGCGTCAGCATGACGTGGGCGAGGGCGTGGTGGGCCCAGGGCTCCTTGCGACGCATGTCGACGGCGGTTCGGGCGGCGGCCTCGGCCTCGTCGATCAGATGGCACTGCTCGTAGGCGAAGGCGGTCATGCCGTGCATGTGCGGCACGTGGCTGTTGGCGTCGAGGACCTTGAGCGCGACCCGCAGCATGGCCGGGAAGTCGCCGCGGTTGAAGTCGTGGTACTGGCGCAGCTTGACCATGGCCAGGTCGTGCGGGAAGGCCTCGACGGTCTCGTCGGCCACGCTCAGGGCCAGGGGCAGGTCGTCTTCGATCCAGGCGCGCAGGAAGGCGGCGGTCATCCGCTCCCGGGGGTTGGCGCGGGCGGAGGCCCGCTCGGCCGCTTCGAGATAGGTCCGGGCGAGCGCCGGCGCCTCGGGCGCCTCCAGCAGCATCCACAGGATTCCGGCGTAGGCGTTGAGCAGGGGATCGTCCGCCGCGGCGTCCGCCGCCGCGACCACGCCCGCCGCGCGGGCCTCGTAGCCCAGGAAGCCGCCGACGAAGTCGTCGACCGCCGCCACCGCCAGGTCGTCGTCGGCGCTGACCGGGTTGCCCAGATAGTCCGTGCGCCTCACGGCGCGGCGTCGGCCGGCAGGGCGGCCAGGAAGGCGGCGACGTCGTCGGCCGAACGGTCGGGAATTTCGACCTGGGGCAGGTGGCCGACGTTGGGATAGAGGATCAGGCGCGCGCCGGGTATGGCCTCGGCGAACTTGCGGCCGGCCGCCGGCTCGATGATGTGGTCCTGTTCGCCGTGCAGCACCAGGGTCGGGGCCTTGATCGTGCGCAGCGTCTCGACGCTGGCCTGGCTGTGGGCGCCCGGCTGCATCGACATCAGGATGGCGCGATGGCCCGGCGCGCGCTGCAGTTCGGCCCAGCGGTCGATGAAGGCTGGGGTGATCACCGACGGATCGACGACGTCGGCCCGCAGCCCCTGGCGGATCAGCGGCTTGTTGTCGATGCTGCGGAGGAAGGCGCGGCCCCACGAATATTTCAGCAGGCGGAAAGCCAGGGGCGGGTTCTTCGACAAGGTCTCGTTGGGCCACCCGGCCGCGTCGGCCAGGATCAGGGCGTCGACCCGCTGGGGATAGCGGGCCGCCACCTGCCAGGCGACGCCGCCGCCCATCGAGTTGCCGGCGATGGCGAAGCGGGGCAGGGCGAGCTTGGCCGCCAGGGCGTCGATCAGCTCGGCGTAGCCGTCGGCGGTGGCGACGTAGCCGTCCGGCGCGCGCGTCAGCCCGTGGCCGGGCAGGTCGACGCGGATGATCCGGTAGCGGTCGCCGAAGCGCCGAACCCAGCCGTCCCACGAGAACACCGAGTCCCCGAACCCGTGCACCAGCAGGATCGCCGGCCGACTGGGGTCGCCCTCGTCGCGATAGTGCAGCCGCACGCCGCCGGGCAGGTCGACGAAATGCGAACTGCGCTCGCCGTACTTGGCCTCCAGCGTCGCATAGGGAATGTCCGGCCCGCGCAGGGCCAGCCAGCCGACGAGGGCCAGGACCAGGAGCGCGACGACGGTCGCGCCCAGGGTCAGCAACACGATCTTGATCACGTCCAGGTCTCCGTCAGGCTCTCGCCGCCACTCTCGCCGATCCAGGCCGCTTCTAGAAGGCGTAGCTGGCGCGCACGCCCCAGGTCGCCGGCCGGCCGGCGGCGGCCACCTTGGCGTTGACGAAGAAATTCCGGGTCACGTCGTACTTCTCGTCGAAGATGTTGCGGCCCCACAGCCCCACCGACCACGGCCCGTTGTTCGGCGTCAGGGTCAGGCTGGCGTTGGCCAGCCAGTAGCTGTCGACGTCGTAGGCGCGGCCGAGCCAGGAGGTCAGCTTGTCGCGATAGGCGTAGTCGGCCTGGGCCTCCAGGCCGAAGTCGCCGATGGTCCAGGCGTAGGCCACGGCGCCCTGATAGCTGAGCTTGGGGAAGCCCAGGTCCTGGCCGCTGCGGTCGGTGACGCCGGCCGAATAGACGCCGGTGACCGGGTCGCGCACCAGGGTCGAGACGTCGGTGTCCTTGAAGTCGGTGTACTCGCCCTTCTTCCAGCCGAGCGACTGTTCCACCCGCAGCCCCGGCGCCCAGGCCGGCCGCCAGGTCGCCTCGATCTCGGCGCCGTAGATCTTGGACTTGGGCGCGTTGATGATGCGGCCGATGGCGCCGTTCAGCGGGTCGATGATCACCGACAGCACCTGCTGGTCGGAATAGTCGTAGTAGAAGGCCGCGCCGTTGATCCGCAGGGCGTTGTCGAGCAGGTCGGCCTTGAAGCCGGCCTCGTAGGCCCACAGCACCTCGGGCCGGAAGGGGTTGATCTGGCCGGCGTTGGTGGAGTTGTAGACGGTGAAGCCGCCCGACTTCACGCCGCGGCTGACCGTGGCGTAGAGCAGCACGTGGTCGGCGGCCTTGTACTCGACGCCCGCCTTGCCCGAGACCTGCGACATCGAGGTGGTGCGGTCGGCGGTGGGGAAGGTCGGCGTGGCCGGCAGGATGACCGTGCTGAAGTTGTCGAGTTCGCGGTCCTCGTTCTCGTAGCGCAGCCCGAAGATCAGGTTCAGGCGCTCGTTGAGGCGATATTCGACCTGGCCGAAGCCGCTGATCGATTCCGCCTTCTGCCGGTACGAGGTGTCGGTGATGAAGCCCAGCCCGGCCGAGAAGTCCGACAGGAAGCGCTCGTCCAGCTTCTCGTTCGAATAGTAGAGCCCGGCGGTCCAGTTCAGCGGGCCGGGGGCGGTCGAGTTCAGGCGCAGCTCCTGCGAGAACACCTTGATGCTGCTGCGCCAGACCGTGTCGGACTCGGGCGAGGCCGAGGCGTCCCAGTCGTCGTATTCGCGGCGCTTCAGCCGCTCGTAGCTGGTGATGCTGGTCAGCTTGGCGAAGCCGAGGTCGAGCTTGCTGGTCAGGCCAGCGCCGAAGCTGGTGTTGTCGCGGCCGGGCTTGGAGCCGGGGGAGACCCCGGCGATGCTGGCGAAGGCGGGGTTCAGACCCCAGCCCGTGGCGGTGCGGTCGGTGTCGGCCGGAATGGTCGGGCCGGCGCCGAAGCGGGTGGCGAACGGCGCGATCAGATAGAGGCCCTGGCTGTCGGACTGGTCGCGGCCGCCGTGCACGTCGAGGCGGAAGGTCAGCTTGTCGGTGGCGTCCCAGTCGAGTAGGCCGCGCAGGGCGGTGCGGTCGGCGTCGCCCAGCTTCTGGCCGGTGACGCGGTCGTGCTGCCAGGCCCCGCCCTGTTCGGTGACGGCCGAGAGGCGGCCGCGCAGGCTTCCGTCGTGGACCAGCGGGCCCGAGACGTAGCCCTCGACCTTGACGGCGTCGTGGCTGCCGTACTCGGCGGTGACGCCGGCCGCCAGCGAGCCGGTCGGCTGGCGGGTCAGGAAGTTGACCGCGCCGCCGGTGGTGTTGCGGCCATAGAGGGTTCCTTGCGGGCCGCGCAGGATCTCCACCCGGTCGATGTCGAACAGGACGCCCTGGGTCATCACCGGCAGCGGATAGGCGACCTCGTTGACATAGACCCCGACCGTCGAGGTGTTGTTCGAGGCATAGTCGTCGAAGCCCACGCCGCGCAGGCGGAACTGCGGCTGGCCGCCGCCGAAGGCCGGCGTGATCTCCAGGCTGGGCGTGTGCTGCTGCAGCTGGTTGACGTTGGTGACGCCCCGCTTCTCCAGCTCGGCGCCGGACAGAACCGACAGGGCGATGCCGACATCCTGGGCCGACTGTTCGCGGCGTTGGGCGGTGACGACCAGCTCGGGCAGGCCGACGCTTTCATCCGCCTTGTCGGCGGCGGTTTCGGCAAGGGCGGGGAAGGCGCCGGCGGCGGCCAGCGCGCCCAAGGCGGCGCCGAACAGGAAACGCTTCAAGACTCTCTCCATGACCCGGTCGGCTGCCGGCGCGGTTTGGCTCCGCGTCGTCGGCCCGGTTTCTGTTTTATGCGGGCCAAGGCCCCCTCCGCCGCGCGGCCGGATGTCCATCGCTCCGTTCACCGCTGGGCGCGGCTGAACACCTACTCGTTCGATAGGAATATCAAATCGAGGTTTTCTGCCGTCGCCCGAAGCGGAACTAAAGGCGATCCCCCGGCGGCGCACGCCTCAGTCCAGCCTGGTCAGGACCGCGCGGATCGTCTCGACGATGCGGTCGATCTCGGCCTTCTCGACGATCAGGGGCGGCGACAGGGCGATGATGTCGCCGGTGACGCGCACCAGCAGGCCCTGGTCGAAACAGGCGTGGAAGGCGTCGGTGGCGCGGGCGCCGGCCGCGCCTTCGCGGGGGGCAAGCTCGATGCCGGCGGTGAGGCCGAGGTTGCGCACGTCGATGACGTGGCGGGCGTCGGCCAGGCTATGGACCGCGTCCTCCCAATAGGCGGACAGGGCGGCAGCGCGGCCGAACAGGTCTTCGTCGCGATAGATGTCGAGGGCGGCGAGGCCGGCGGCGCAGGCCAGCGGATGGCCGGAATAGGTGTAGCCGTGGAACAGCTCGACCGGGCTGTCGGCCCGCTCCAGCATCAGGTCGTAGATCGCCTTGCTCACCCCGACGCCGCCCAGCGGCACGGCGGCGTTGGTCACGCCCTTGGCGAAGGTGATCATGTCCGGCCTGACGCCGAAGTGGTCGGCGGCGAACGGCGCGCCCAGCCGCCCGAAGCCGGTGATCACCTCGTCGAAGATCAGCAGGATGTCGTGCTTGTCGCAGAGGGCGCGCAGCCGTTCCAGGTAGCCCTTGGGCGGGACCAGCACGCCGGCCGAACCCGACATCGGTTCGACGATGACGGCGGCGATGGTCGAGGCGTCATGCAGGCCGACCAGCCGCTCCAGGGCGTCGGCCAGTTCGGCCCCATGCTCGGGCTGGCCGCGGCTGAAGGCGTTGCGCGCCAGGTCGTGCGTGTGCGGCAGGTGGTCGACCCCGGTCAGCATCCCGCCGAAGTGCATGCGGTTCTTGACGATGCCGCCGACCGAGATGCCGCCGAAGCCGACGCCGTGATAGGCGCGCTCGCGGCCGATCAGGCGGGTCTTCTCGCCCTTGCCGCGGGCGCGCTGATAGGCGAGGGCGATCTTCAGGGCGCTGTCCACCGCCTCGGACCCGGAATTGGCGAAGAACACGTGGTCGAGGTCGCCCGGCAGCAGCGCGGCCAGCCGCGCGGCCAGTTCGAACGCCTTGGGGTGGCCGAGGTTGAAGGTCGGGGCGAAATCCAGCTCGGCCGCCTGCCGCGAGATCGCCTCGACGATCGGCGCGCGCGTGTGCCCGGCGTTGACGCACCAAAGACCCGACGTGCCGTCGAGCACCTCGCGGCCCTCGGGCGTGTAGTACCGGGTCCCCTCGGCGCGGGCCAGCAGCCGGGGCTCGGCCTTGAACCGCCGATTGGCGGTGAACGGCATCCAGAAGGCGTCGAGGGCGTTGGGAAGCGAAGCGGGCACGGGCCTCTCCTTGCAAACCGAAGGGGTCGCACGCCCTCTCGCGCCTTCGCGGCCCGCGGGCAAAGCGGTTTTGCTATAGGCGCCATTAGAAAGGCGCGGACGGCGAGGTCCAGCGCCATCGCAGACGGGCGTCGGCTCCCTCGCCCCGATCCCGCCCCTGCCGCCGGGATCGGCGATTGGGCTATAGTCGTGGCCGCGGCGGACGAGCGGGCCGCCGCCTTACGAAGAATTCATCCGCCGGCCTGCATCTGAACGCCGTCGCCCGCGCCTCTTCCCATCAGACGGCGGGACTTGAAGGCCCGCCCACGCGTCGAGAACAAGGAGACCCCGTCATGGAGATCTTAATCCCAATCGCCTTCTTCGCGATGATCGCGGCGATCGCGCTCGGACCGTCGTATCTGCGCACCCGCGAGCGCGAGAAGCTGCACGACACGCTGCGGCTCGCCTACGACAAGGGCCAGCCGGTGCCGCCGGAGCTGATCGAGGCGCTGACCAGCCGCGTCGCCGTCGCGCCCGTCGTGCCGACGCCGGAGCGCGACCTGCGCCGCGCCGTGGTGTTCATCGCGCTCGGCCTCGGCATGGCCGGTCTGGGCTACGGGCTGTGGTACGGCCTCAACATCGTCTCGCCGGAAGCGGCCTATATCGCCGGGGGCTCCACGGCCGGAACCGGGGCGATCCCCGGCTTCATCGGCGTCGCCTACCTCATTCTCTGGGCCATCAAGCGCCCTGCCGCCGGCAAGACCGCCTGACCGCGACGGAACGCAAGATTCCAGAGGAATCCATGACAGGTTCCACAAGCCCCGCTCTGGCCTCGGCGCACGACGTCGAGCTGGCCGCCCTGGCGGCGGCCGGCTCGCGGCCGGCGTTCGGCGAGCTGGTGCGGCGACACAGCTCGGCGGTGCGCGGCCTGCTGCGGCGCATGGGCGCCGACGCGGCCCTGGCCGACGACCTGGCGCAGGACGCCTTCCTGGCCGGGTTCGAGCAGGTGGCCGATTTTCGCGGCGAGGGCGCGTTCCAGGGCTGGATCAAACGGATCGCGGCCCGGCTCTATGTCCGCCGGCTGCGCAAGGACGCCCGCGTCGACCTGATGTCCGAGACGCCCGAGCCGCACCCGCCGCACGCGGGCGAGGGGGCCGCCGCCGACCGGATCGATCTGGACGAGGCGTTGAAGATGCTGTCTGCGGCCGAGCGCGTCTGCATCTCGCTCTGCTATGGCGCGGGCCTGTCGCACGCCGAGGTCGCCGAAGCCTTAAATGCGCCACTGGGCACGGTAAAATCCCATGTCAAACGTGGTTTGGATAAACTCAAGCAGCGGCTGGCGCCTGTCGGCCGCGGCGAAGATGAAGACCAGGTCGCAGGGAGGCCGGTCCATGGCTGATCTCGAATTCGAGACGAGGCTCGATCGGCTGTTCGCCGAGCCGCCTCATTTTCCCGACGCGCCGCTGTTCGCCCTCAAGGTGGACGAGCGGCTGAACCGCGGCTGGACGCTGCGCCGGCTGGTGATCGGCGCGCTGGGCCTGGTCGGCGGCGTCATCGGCGTCGCCCAGATCATGTCGTCCGGGGTGTTGGGCAAGCTGCAGTTCGTCTCCAACGCCAGCACCAAGTCGCTGAACGACCTTGCCGCCCTGGCGCCCGCGAAGCTATCCCTGCCGGCCTTGCCGTTCGGCGGCGAGGCGCTGTGGATGTCGGCCCTGCTGGCGATCCTGGCTCTGGGCTTCGCGCTGACCCGCGCCATCAAGGAGATCTGAGCCTGTCAGCTCATCGTGAGGAGAAGGTCCGCCGTCTCGCCGCGCCGGACCTGGCGGCGCGCAAGGGCGGCGAGCCCATCGTCTGCCTGACCGCCTACACCGCGCCGATGGCCGCCATTCTGGACGAAGCCTGCGACCTGCTGCTGGTCGGCGATTCGCTCGGCATGGTGGTTCATGGCCTGCCGAACACGGTCGGCGTGACCCTCGACATGATGATTCTGCACGGCCAGGCGGTGATGCGGGCCTCGCGCCGGGCGATGGTGGTGGTCGACATGCCGTTCGGCTCCTACGAGGGCGCGCCGGAAGAGGCCTACGCCAACGCCGCCCGGATCATGAAGGAGACGGGCGCCCAGGGCGTGAAGGTCGAGAGCGGCCCGACGGTGCCAGCGACCATCGACTATCTGGTCAAGCGCGGCATTCCGGTGATGGGCCATGTCGGCCTGCGCCCGCAGGCGGTGCTGGTCGACGGCGCGTTCAAGGCCAAGGGGCGCACCGAGGACGAGCGCGCCCGCGTCCTGGCCGAGGCCAGGGCCACCGAGGCGGCCGGCGCCTTCTGCGTCGTGGTCGAGGGCGTCGCCGAGCCGCTGGCCCGCGAGATCACCGAGGCCCTGGCGGTCCCGACCGTCGGAATCGGCGCCTCGGCCGGCTGCGACGGCCAGATTCTGGTGGTGGACGACATGCTGGGCCTGTTCGACTGGACCCCGAAGTTCGTGCGCCGCTACGCCGATCTGCGCGGCGAAATCGCCGCCGCCGCCCGGGCCTACGCCGAGGATGTCAGGGCGCGGCGGTTCCCCGGGCCGGCCGAGACCTATTTCTCCAAGACTTAAGCGCACGCCTTGCGTTGCGGGCGGGGCGCTCAGGCGATAGGTTCCCCGCCTCTGATTTCTTTTCCGGGTGCGGAGCCTCCATTCGTGGTCGACGTTTTCGAAGAGGTCGAAGAGCAACTCCGCTCCGACCGCTATAAGACCCTCGCGCTGAAGACGCTGCCTTGGGTCAGCGGAGCGCTGCTGCTCGCCCTGGTCGGCGGCGGCGGCTGGTACGGCTGGCAGAAGCACCAGGAAGGCGTCGCCGCCAAGGCCTCCGAGGGTTACCAGCGCGGACTCGCCGACCTCGGCAAGAACGATCCGGGCCGGGCCTTCGTCGAATTCGACGAGGTCGCCAAGTCCGGCACGCCGGCCTACAAGTCCCTGGCCCTCCAGCAGCAGGGCGGCATCCGCCTGCAGCAGGGCAAGACCGCCGAGGCCGTGCAGCTGTTCGACGCGGCCGCCAAGGTCTCGCCGGACCTGCTGTTCGGCGACCTGGCCCGCCTCAAATCCGCCTTCGCCCTGATGGACACCGCCTCGTACGGGGATATCGAGGCGAGGCTGAAACCCTTGACGGAAGAAAAGCACCCTTATCGCGCCCAGGCGCGCGAGGCCTTGGCCATGGCCAAGCTCGGGGCCGGCAAGACGGCCGAGGCGCGCGCCGACTTCCAGGTGCTCACCATCGCGCCCGACGCATCGGAAGGCGTGCGCGGCCGCGCCCAGGCGGCGACGGCCCTGATCGATTCCGGCTCGGCCAAGAGCCTGCCCGAGATCGTCAAGGCGGCCCAGGCGCTGCCGCCGGCGGCGGCCTTGCCGCCCGGTCTCGCCGTTCCCGGAGGCGCGCCGCCGGCCGCCCAACCGGCCGCACCGGCGGGAGGCGCCCAATAATGCAAACGCGTAGGCTTACCGCTCTCGCCCTGGTCCTGGCGGCCTCGACGGCCATGGCCGGCTGCTCGACGGTCTCCAAGATCAACCCCTTCCACGGCAGCGACAAGAACAAGGCCGTCGCCAGCCAGGGCGAACGCATCTCGATCATCGCGTTCGACCAGAAGCTGGAAGTGGCAGACACGCTGAAGGGCGCCGAGTTCTATCTGCCCGATCCCCAGCCGATCGCCGACTGGCCGCTGCCCGGCGGCACGCCGGAGCAATCGGTCGAGCACGTGCAGGCGGCCCAGAACTTCACCGTCGCCTGGACGCGCGGCTTCGGCGCCGGCGACAACCGCCGCCGCCACGTGACCGCGCCGCCGGTGGCCGAAGGCGGCCGCGTCTACGTGATGGACGGCGAGGCCCTGGTCAGCGCGCTCGACGCCGGCTCCGGCCGCGAGGTGTGGCGCGCCAACCTCAAGCTCAAGAGCAAGCGCGACAACGAGGCGTTCGGCGGCGGCCTGGCCGTGGCCGACGGCAAGGTGTACGTGGCCTCCGGCTACCGCTTCGTGGCCGCGCTCGACGCCGCCACCGGCAAGGAGCTCTGGCGCACGCCGGTCTCGGCGCCGATCCACGCCGCCCCCACCGTCTCGGGCGGCAAGGTGATCGTGGTCTCGACCGACAACGAGCTGCAGACCTTCGACGCCGCCACCGGGCGGCCCGACTGGACCTATCAGGCCCTGATCGAGCCCGCCCGCATCCTGGCGGCCTCCAGCCCGGCCGTGTCGAACGGCACGGTGGTGGCCTCGTTCGCCTCGGGCGAGCTGATCGCCCTGCAGGCCGCCAACGGCAACGACCTTTGGGCCCAGGCCCTGTCGCGCGCCAGCCGCACAAACGCCCTGTCCGAGATTCGCGACATCCCCGGCCGGCCGGTGATCTACAAGGGCGACGTGTTCGCGGTCAGCCATTCGGGCGTGTTCGCGGCCATCGACCTGCGCACCGGCGCGCCGCGCTGGTCGCTGCCGGTGGTCGGCATCACCACCCCGTGGGCGGCCGGCGACGTGGTCTATGTGGTGTCCAAGGCGGGCGAGGTGATCTGCGTCTCGCGCGAGAACGGGCAGGTCTACTGGATCACCGAGCTGAACAAGAAGCCGGGCGCGGGCAAGAACGGCAAGACCAAGAAGGTCAAGCCGAAGGACGTCGCGCTCTATTCGGGCCCGATCCTGGCCTCCAACCGCCTGATCGTCGTCTCGACCAAGGGCGAGGCCGTCGCGCTGAACCCCAAGACCGGCGCGATCGAAAAGACCATCCGCGTCGGCGGCCCGGCCCTGATCTCGCCGATCGCCGCCAACGGCACGGTCTACGTCGTCAACGAGAAGGCCGAGCTGGTCGCCATCCGCTGACCGCGCGGCCGCTGGCCGGCCCGGACTTCATCCTGCAAGATGAGGCGCGTCGCGACAGCGGCGCGCCTCTCGTCTATATCGTCCTCATGCCTCTGAAACTCGCCATCATCGGCCGGCCCAACGTCGGCAAGTCCACGCTGTTCAATCGACTGGCCGGCCGCAAGCTGGCCATCGTCGACGACCAGCCCGGCGTCACGCGCGACCGCCGGTTCGCCACCGGGCGGCTGGGCGACCTCGATCTCGAACTGATCGACACCGCCGGCTTCGAGGACGTCTCCGACGAGAGCCTGGAGGCGCGGATGCGCGCCCAGACCGAGCTGGCCATCGACGAGGCCGAGGTCTGCCTGTTCGTGTTCGACGCTCGCGAGGGCGTAACGGCGCTCGACCGCATCTTCGCCGACATCCTCCGCCGCAAGGACAAGCCGGTGGTGGTGCTGGCCAACAAGGCCGAGGGCAAGGCGGGCGACGCGGGAACGGGCGAGGCGTTCTCGCTGGGCCTGGGCGAGCCTCTGCCGATCTCCGGCGAGCACGGCGAAGGCATGGCCGACCTGTACGGGGTCCTGGCGGCGCTGGCCCCGGGCGAGGACGAAGAGGACGACGAGGCCGAGGGCGGCGAGGACAAGCCCGTCCGCATCGCCATCGTCGGGCGGCCCAACGCCGGCAAGTCGACCCTGGTCAACCGCCTGATCGGCGAGGACCGCCTGCTGACCGGCCCCGAGGCCGGCATCACCCGCGACGCCATCCCGGTCGATTGGGAATGGGGCGCGCGCAAGGTGCGTCTGGTCGACACCGCCGGCCTGCGCCGCAAGGCCAAGGTCAACGAGAAGCTCGAGAAGCTGTCGACCCAGGACACCATCCGCGCCATCACCTTCGCCGAGGTGGTGATCCTGGTCATGGACGCCACCCATCCGTTCGAGACCCAGGACCTGCAGATCGGCGACCTGGTCGAGCGGGAAGGGCGCGGCCTGGTGTTCGCGCTGGCCAAGTGGGACCTGGTCGAGGACCCGCAGGCGCGGCTCAAGGAATTCATCGAGCACGCCGAGCGCATGCTGCCTCAGGTTCGGGGAACCCCGGTCATCGCCCTGTCGGCCGAGACCGGCCGCGGCGTCGAACGGCTGATGCCGGCGGTGTTCAAGGTCCACAAGGACTGGTCGTCGAAGATCAAGACCCGCGACCTCAACGACTGGCTGCAGATGGCCATCCAGCGCCATCCGCCGCCGGCGGTCAACGGCAAGCGGGTGAAGCCGAAGTACATGGCCCAGACCAAGGCCCGGCCGCCGACCTTCGTGCTGTTCTCGTCGCGCGCCGACCAGATGCCGGACCACTACCGGCGCTATCTGATCAACTCGCTGCGCGAAAGCTTCGACATCCCGGGCGTGCCGCTGCGCATCACCATCAAGTCGGGGGCGAACCCCTACGCCGACGGCGAGGCCAAGAGCGGTCCGGCGCCGGGGCGGCCCAAGGGCGGGCGGGCGACGACGGCCAAGCCCGCCGCGAAGGGCAAGCCGGCCAGGCCCAAGGCCAAGCCGGCGACCGACCGGCCGGCGCCCAAGGCCGTGGTCCGTCCGCGCGGCCCCACGACCGGCCGCCCTCGGTCTCGCTAGGCCGCGCCCGGCCGCCCTACGACCGGGCCGCCTTCCAGTCCTTGAAGCTGACCGCCTGGTGCGGCAGGCCGAGGTCGGCCCTGGCCGCCAGCTCCACGACCAGCGGCCCGATCTCGGCGGGATCGGGCAGGGTCTCGGGATCTTCGCCCGGATAGGCCTCGGCGCGCATCTTGGTGCGCATCTGGTTCGGGTCGAGGATCGCCGCGCGCACCTGGGTGTGCTCGATCTCGTCGGCCCAGCACCGGACCAGCGCGTCCATGCCGGCCTTGGTGGCGGCGTAAGCTCCCCAGAACGCCTTGGGCCGCACCGCGCGGCCGGAGGTCAGGAAGATCGCCCGGCCGCCGTCGGCGGCCTTCAACAGCGGCTCGAACGAGCGGATCAGGCGATAGACCGCCGTCAGGTTCAAGGCGACGACGCGGTCCCACTGCTTGGGGTCCATGTGCGACACCGGCCACAGGCCGCCGAGCATGGCGGCGGAATGGACCAGGATGTCCAGCTTGCCGAAGCGCTGGTGCAGGGCCAGGCCCAGCTGGTCGATCCCGTCGCCGTTGGCGAGGTCCAGCGGGACCAGGGTGGCGCGCTCGCCCGTCGCCGCGCGGATGGCGTCGTCCAGCTCCTCCAGGCCGCCCTGGGTGCGGGCCGTGGCGACCACGTGGGCGCCGGCCTCGGCCAGGGCTAGGGCGGCGGCGCGGCCGATGCCGCGCGAGGCGCCGGTGACGAGGGCGATGCGGCCGGCGAGGGGCTTGTCAGCTTTGGACACTTGGAACTCCGTGACCCGCCGCGGCGGGGATGTCGCGGCCGTTCCTAAGACCTGCGGGCCCGGAAAAAAAGACCGTACGCGGCTTTATCCGGCCTTGGCGCGCGCGGCGTAGCGCTGGGCGATCACCGCGCAGGCCATCAGCTGGATCTGGTGGAACAGCATCAGCGGCAGCACCATCACCCCGGCGGCCGCGCCGGGGAACAGGATGCCGGCCAGGGGCACGCCCGAGGCCAGGCTCTTTTTCGAGCCGCAGAAGACGATGGTGATCTCGTCCTCCTTGTCGAAGCCCATCAGCCGCGAGCCGTAGGCGGTGACGGCCAGCACCACGACCAGGAGCGCCGCGCAGACGATCAGCAGGATGACGATCTCGACCAGGTCGACCTTGCGCCACAGGCCGCCGACCACAGCCTCGCTGAAGGCGCTATAGACCACCAGCAGGATCGAACCCCGGTCGACCAGGCCGGTCAGGCGCTTGTGCTTGTCGACCCAGCGGCCGACCCACGGGCGGGCGACCTGGCCGGCGACGAAGGGCGCGAGCAGTTGCACGACGACGCCCTCGACGGCGCTGGGCGCGAACCCGCCCTGCGTACCCATCAGCATCGCGGCCAGCAGAGGCGTCAGGGCGATGCCGAACAGGTTTGAGGCCGAGGCGGCGCAGACGGCGGCGGCGACGTTGCCGCGGGCGATGGCGGTGAAGGCGATCGACGACTGCACCGTCGAGGGAAGGCAGCACAGGAACAGCACGCCCAGGGCCAGTTGCCGTGGCAGGATCGTTTCGGGCAAGAGCATCACGCCCAGGCCGAGGATCGGAAACAGCACGAAGGTCGAGGCGAGCACGGTCAGGTGCAGCCGCCAATGGGCGATCCCGGCGATCACCGCCTCGCGCGACAGCTTGGCGCCATGCAGGAAGAACAGCAGGGCGATGGCGAGCTTGGTCGCCCAGCCCAGTCCGACGGCGGCCTCGCCGCGCGCCGGCAACAGCGAGGCGAGCACGACCATGCCCAGCAGCGCCAGGATATAGGGATCGGGTCTCAGCCGGCCGAGAGCGCGCCGGACGAAGCTGCCGGCGGTTTGGTTCACGCGCTGACGAGGAACGAGAGCTGCCGCTCGACCGCCTCGGTGCGGCCCTCGGCGATTTCCCGGTCGAGCAGCCGGGTCGGATAGTCGCCGGTGAAGTAGTGGTCGGTGAACTGGGGGTTGGCCGGGTCGCGGACGCCGGCCTCCATGGCCCAGTAGAGGCCCTCGACCGACAGGAAGCCCAGGCTGTCGACCTCGAGGAACTTGGCCATCTCCTCCAGCGACTTGGTGGCGGCCAGCAGCTTGTCGCGGTCGGGCATGTCGATGCCGTAGAAGTCCGGCCACTTGATCGGCGGCGAGGCCGAGCGCAGGTGCACCTCCTTGGCGCCGGCCTCGCGGACCATGCGGACGATCTTCAGCGAGGTGGTGCCGCGCACGATGGAGTCGTCGATCAGCACCACGCGCTTGCCGGCCAGCACGGCGCGGTTGGGGCTGTGCTTCATGCGCACGCCCAGTTCGCGCACGCCCTGGGTCGGCTGGATGAAGGTGCGGCCGACATAGTGGTTGCGGATGATGCCCATCTCGAACGGCACGCCGCTTTCCTGGGCGTAGCCGAGGGCGGCGGGCACGCCGCTGTCGGGCACCGGCACCACGACGTCAGCCTCGACGCCGCTGTCCATGGCCAGCCGGCGGCCCATGCGCTTGCGCACGTCATAGACCGAGCGGCCGTTCACCACGCTGTCGGGGCGGGCGAAATAGACGTACTCGAACACGCACGGGCGGGCGTGCGAGGCGGGGAAGGGACGCAGCGATTCGACGCCGGTCTCGGAGATCACCACCATCTCGCCGTGCTCGACGTCGCGCACGAAGCGGGCGCCGATCATGTCGAGGGCGCAGGTCTCGGAGGCGAGGACGGGCTTGCCGTCCAGTTCGCCGAGCACCAGCGGGCGGATGCCGAGCGGATCGCGCACGCCGATCATCTTCTTGTTGGTCAGGGCCACCAGGGCGTAGCCGCCCTCGATCTGCGACAGGGCGTCGATGAAGCGGTCGACGACCTTGGCCTTACGCGAGCGGGCGATCAGGTGGAGGATGGCCTCGGAGTCCGAGGTCGACTGGAAGATGGCGCCTTCGGCCACCAGGCGTTCGCGCAGGGCCAGGAAATTGGTCAGGTTGCCGTTGTGGGCCAGGGCGACGCCGCCGGCCTCGAGGTCGGCGAACATCGGCTGGACGTTGCGGATGAAGCTGCCGCCGGCGGTCGAGTAGCGGGTGTGGCCGATGGCGCTGTGGCCGGGCAGGCGCTGGACGAGGTCGGGGCCGGTGAAGGCGTCGCCGACGTGGCCCATGTGGCGTTCGGTGTGGAACCGCTGGCCGTCGAACGAGGCGACGCCGCAGGCCTCCTGGCCGCGATGCTGCAGGGCGTGCAGGCCGAGCGCGACGATGGCGCTGGCCTCGTCGGTGTCATAGACGCCGAAGACGCCGCATTCGAGACGCGGCCGGTCGTCGTCCGCGTCGCGGAACACCGGCGCCGAAAACGTGTCGCGCGAGGAGGCGGGGGTGATCATCGCCGCGATTTCTCCACCATTTCATCCATCGCCTTCCGAGACTTGTCGTCGTAGGGCGACTTTTCCGCGGCCTGATCGTTGGAAGCCCGCTCCGGCGAGCCGGCGTCGTCCGAGGCGCCGTCCTTGACGGCCTTCTCGATGGCCGGTCCGAACCGGTCGGCCATGGCCGACCCTTCGGGCGCCATCGCCCGCAGCGCGGTCGCGCAGGCTCCCGAAAGCGGGTAAAGCGCCGCGCCGGAAATCCAGTGCGGCACCCGTTCGGGCGGCGTGGCCAGGTTGAACACCAGGTTGAACACGCCGAGCAGGACCAGGCCCCGAATCAGGCCGAAGCCGACGCCGATGGTGCGGTCGACCGTGCCGAGCGCCTCGGTGTTGTGAATCCTGCGCGTCAGGCCGGCGCCCAGTATCCGAAGCGCGATATAGGCCGCCACGAACACGATCACAACCGCCGCCGCGTTGGCGGCCCAGTCGGGGTGGATCATGTGCCGCGCCAGGGGGCCGGTCAGGCGCAGGGCGAAGACGGCGAGCAGGGCGGCCAGGACGAAGGCCAGCACCGTCATCACCTCTCGCGTGGCGCCGCGGACGAAGCCGATGAACGCCGACACGCCAAGGATCAGAACGGCGATGATGTCGAAAAGCGTCACTGGGCCTCCTCGCCCTGATCTAGGTCCAAACCTGGTCGCCCACGCGACGCACCGCGTCCGCAAGACGACTTACACCGGTTATGATGAACGGCGCCACATCCCCCGCCCCCGCAGGGCCGAGGGCGCGACCAAACCCCAGTTTCGCGGCTTCCTTGAGGCGGGATTCCATCCGGCTGACCGAACGGACCTCGCCGGACAGGCTGACCTCGCCGAACACCACGCAGTCCTGTGGCAGGGGGGCGTCGAGGGCGGACGAGGCGAGGGCGGCGGCGGCGGCGAGGTCGGCCGCCGGCTCGCTGATGCGCAGGCCGCCGGCGACGTTCAGATAGACGTCCTTGTCGCCGAAGCCGAGGCCGCAGCGCGCCTCCAGCACCGCCAGCACCATGGCCAGCCGCCCCGAATCCCAGCCGACCACCGCCCGGCGCGGCGTGCCGTAGGCGGACGGGGCCACCAGGGCCTGGAACTCGACCAGCACGGGGCGCGAGCCCTCGATGCCGGCGAACACCGCCGCTCCCGCCGCCCGTTCGCCGCCGTCGTTGAGGAACAGGGCCGAGGGGTTCTTGACCTCGCGCAGACCGGAATCGCCCATTTCGAACACGCCGATCTCGTCGGTGGCGCCGAAGCGGTTCTTGGCCGCGCGCAGGATGCGGAAGGGATAGCCGCGCTCGCCCTCGAACGACAGCACGGCGTCGACCATATGCTCGACCACGCGCGGGCCGGCGATCTGGCCGTCCTTGGTGACGTGGCCGACCAGGACGACGGCGATCCCGCGCTTCTTGGCCAGCCGCACCAGCTCGCCGGCGGCGGCGCGCACCTGGGTCACCGATCCTGGCCCGGAGTCGTGCATGTCGCTCCACAGGGTCTGGATGGAGTCGATGACGACCAGGTCGAACGCCTCGCGTTTCAGCCCGTCGACGATGTCGCGGACGGCCGTCTCGGCGGCCAGCTTCACCGGCGCGGCCGACAGGCCCATGCGGCCGGCGCGCCCGCGCACCTGCTCGACCGCCTCCTCGCCGGAGATGTAGGCGCAGCGCACCCCGCGCTGGGCGGCCCAGCCGCAGACCTGCAGCAAGAGGGTCGACTTGCCGACGCCGGGATCGCCGCCGAGCAGGATGGCCGAGCCGGGCACCACGCCGCCGCCGCAGACGCGGTCGAACTCTTCCACGCCGGTGGCGATCCGGGGCGGGGCGGGGACCTCGCTCTCGAGGGTCTCGAAGGCGAGGCCGCGCTGCTTGGCCGCCCGGGTGGGGGCCAGCGCCCCCGGCGGGCGGCTCTGGACCTCCTCGACCAGGGTGTTCCAGGCGCCGCAGGCGTTGCATTGCCCGGCCCACTTGGAATGCGCCGCGCCGCAGGCCTGGCAGACATAGACGGCGCCGTCGCGGGCCATGGTCGCTCCTGATTCGCTGATGGGGCCAGTCTAGCCGCTGCGCCCTGAGGCGGCGAACCTCCGGCGGCGCGGGTTTCATCGAACTTTATTTCTCGAAATGCGTGTTCCTGTGTAGGCTCCTACCCCGCCGGACTCCGGCGAGGGGCTACGGAGGGCCACTGATGTCCGTTATCGACCAACAACCTTCGCCGGCGGGGCTCGTGGCCCGCGCGAAGGGGATTCTGCTTTCGCCTGCCGCCGAATGGGACAAGATCGACGGCGAGCCGGCGACGATCAAAGGTCTGTATGTCGGGTACGTCTGCATCCTGGCCGCCGTGCCGGTGCTGGCGGCCCTGATCGGCCAACAGATATTCGGCGTCGGCATGTTCGGCGTCAGCATCCATCCGCCGCTGATTCAGGGGATCGTGCTGGCCATCGTCACCTATGCGCTGAGCCTGGTCTCGGTGTTCATCCTGGCGCTGGTGATCGACGCCCTGGCGTCCAGCTTCGATGGACAGAAGAACCGTCTCCAGGCCTTCAAGGTGGCGGCCTACACCGGCACCGCCGGCTGGGTGGCGGGCGTGCTCAACCTGTTTCCGCCGCTGGCCATCATCGCCGCGCTCGGCGGGCTCTACGGCCTCTACCTGCTCTATCTGGGCCTGCCCAAGCTGATGAAGGTCCCGCAGGAGAAGGCGGTCGGCTACACCGTGGTGACGATCATCGTCGCGGTGGTGCTGTTCCTCGTGGTCGGGGCGATCGGCGGCGCGGTGGCCGGCATGACGGCGATGGCCACCGGCGGGCTGGCCCAGAACAGCCGGCTGTCGGGCTCGGTGAACGTCGGCGGCGCCAAGGTCGACCTCGGCAAGCTGCAGGCGGCGTCCGAACAGATGCAGGCCGCCGCCCAGGCCGCCCAGGACGGTTCGGGCAAGACCGTCCAGGCCGTGCCCGGCGAGACGCTGAAGGTCCTGCTGCCTGAGGGCGTCGCCGGTTATGCGCGTGATTCCGTCGAGACCGCCGCCGGCGGCGTCGCCGGTCTCCAGGGTTCGTCGGCCAAGGCGGTCTACGCCAAGGGCGACGACCGGTTCACCCTCGACATCACCGACCTGGGCGGGGCGGCGGGTCTGGCCGGCATGGCCAGCGCGCTGAGCGTGCAGTCCAGCAAGGAGACGGCCACCGGCTACGAGAAGGTCGGGCAGGTCAACGGCCGCATGACCACCGAGGAGTACGACCGCGCCGCCAAGACCGGCAAGTACGGCGTGCTCGTCGGCGGCCGCTTCATGGTGCAGGCGGACGGTTCGGCCAGCATCGACGACCTGCGCAACGCGGTGAACGCGGTCGACGCCGGTCGCCTGGAAGCCCTGGCCAAGTCGAGCAGCTGATCTCGGCTGCGATTTCGTCGGCGCCGTCCTAGCCGGCGGCGCCGACATAGATACGCTCGGCCCTCGGCGACAACCGCACGAGGGTTTCGTAGGCGGCGGTGCCCGCCGCCGTCGAGATTTCGTCGAGCGGAACCTCGGGGCCGAGCAGCTCGACCATTTCGCCCGGCCGCGCCTCGTCGCATCCGGTGACGTCGATCGCCATGAGGTCCATCGACATGCGGCCGAGCAGGGGCCGCCGCGCGCCGGCGAACCAGCAGCGCGCGCCGGGGCTCGCGGCCCTGAGCACGCCGTCGGCGTAGCCGGCGGCCAGGGTGGCGATCCGCATGCCGGTCTGCGCCCTGTGCAGGCCGCCATAACCGACAGCCTCGCCCGGCGGCACGGCGCGAACCTGCAGGATCTGCGCTTCCAGACGGGCGACGGCCCGCAGGCGCGCGTCCGGGCGGCCGAACGGGCCGCCGCCGTAGAGGCAGATCCCCGGCCGCACCATGTCGAACAGGAAGTCCTCGCCCAGGAAGACGCCGCCGGAATTGGCCAGGCTGGCGCGCGCGTCGGGGAACAGGCGCTCGACCGCCTTGAAGGCCTGGACCTGGCGGCCGTTCATCGCGCTCAGCGGATCGGTGGCGCAGGCCAGGTGGCTCATCACCAGTTCGATGCGGGCCTCGTCGAGGCGGCGGGAGGCGACGAGGGCCTCGGTCTCCTCGATCCGCAACCCCAGCCGGTTCATGCCGGTGTCGACATGGAGCGCGGCGGGCAGGCGCGGGCCGCCGGCGCAGAAGGCCAGCCATTCGTCGATCTGCGGCAGGCTGTTGAGCACCGGCGTCAGGCCGGCGGCGGCCAGCCTGGGCGCGGCGCCGGACGGGACGCCGTCCAGCACGTAGACGACCGCGTCGCGCGCGCCCAGGGCGGCGCGCAGGGCCTCGCCCTCGTGCAGCCGGGCCACGAAGAAGGCGCGGGCGCCTTCGGCCCACAGGCGGGTCGCGACCGGGCCTGCGCCCAGGCCGTAGGCGTCGGCCTTGACCGCCGGCGCGACCTCGGCTCCCCGGGCCTCCTTGCGCAGGAGGGCGTGGTTGTGGGCCAACGCGTCGAGATCGACGGTGAGGCGGGTGACGGGGGCGTAGGACATGGCCCGGCTTAGAACGCCCGCCGGGTCGGGGGAAGCGGCTTGCGCGCCATCGCCGTCACCGGACGTCGTAACGGCCGTCGCGGGCCAGGTTGCCGAACTTGGTGGTGTCGGAGTTGAACGACAGCTTCACCGTGCCGATCGGACCGTGACGCTGCTTGGCGATGATCACTTCGGCCAGGTTCTGCACCCGGTCGAGGTCCTCCTGCCAGGTCAGGTGCTCGGGCGTGCCCTCGCGCGGCTCGGCGCGGCCGAGATAGTAGCTTTCGCGATAGACGAACCAGACCATGTCGGCGTCCTGCTCGATCGAGCCGGATTCACGCAGGTCGGAAAGCTGCGGCCGCTTGTCGTCGCGCTGCTCGACCTGACGCGACAGCTGCGACAGGGCGATGACCGGGACGCTCAGCTCCTTGGCCAGGGCCTTGAGGCCCATGGTGATCTGGCTGACCTCCTGCACGCGGTTGGCGTTGGCGCCCAGGTCCGAGCCGGTGACGAGCTGCAGGTAGTCGACGATGATCAGGTCGAGGCCGACCTGGCGTTTGAGGCGACGGGCGCGGGCGGTCAGCTTGGCGATGGACAGGCCGCCGGTGGCGTCGATGTAGAGCGGCGCGTCCTGGATCTCCATCGCCGCGTCGCGGACCCGGCCGAACTCGTGCGAGTCGATCTCGCCCTTGCGCAGCCGGTCGCCGGACACGCCCGAGGCGTCGGCCAGCAGACGCAGGGCCAGCTGTTCGGACGACATTTCCAAGGAATAGAAGGCGACCACGCCGCCGTTGACGGTCTTCTTCGACCCGTCCGGCTGGGGCTCCCAGGCGTAGCTCTTGGCCACGCTGAAGGCGATGTTGGTGGCCAGCGCCGTCTTACCCATCGACGGGCGGCCGGCGAGGATGATCAGGTCCGACGGGTGCAGGCCGCCGATCTTCTGGTCGAGGTCGATCAGGCCGGTGGAGACCCCGGCCAGGCCGCCGTCGCGGCTGTAGGCCTCGGCGGTCATCTCGACGGCGCCGCGCAGGGCGTCGGAGAAGCTGACGAAGCCCGTCGACGGCGCGCCGCTTTCGGCCAGGGCGTAGAGCTGCTGTTCGGCGCCCTCGATCTGGTCGCGGGCGTTGCGCTCGGCGTCGGTGTGGGCGGTGTTGGCGATCTCGCCGCCGATGCGGATCAACTCGCGCCGCATGGCCAGGTCGTAGACCACCCGGCCGTATTCGGCGGCGTTGGCGGCCGGCGGGGCCCGGTCGACCAGGTCGGCCAGATAGCGCAGCCCCCCCAGCTCCTCGAACGCCGGGTCGCGCTTGAACCGCTCCATCAGCACGATGGGTTCGGCCAACTGGCCCTTGCGGATGTATTCCTCCAGAGCCGAGAACAGGCGGCTGTGGAAGGGCTCGTAGAAGTGGCGGGCCTGGAGCTGGTCGGACAGGCGCTCGTAGGCGGCGTTGTCGAACAGAATCGCGCCGAGCAGAGCCTGTTCGGCTTCGATGTTGGAGGGAGCCTGGTTGACGGCGATGTCGCCCTCGACAGGTCTCAGATCAAGCGCGGGCACCAGGGACATGTCTTAACGATAGCCAAACCGATCCCGCCCGCCATGCGACGGTTTCACGTCGTCCACAACTTCGCGGCGGCCTGTGGACGATTGGCGGGATGAAAGCGAAAAGAGCGGCCCGGATAGCCGAGCCGCCCCGTCTTGTCACCCTGGAACCGGGCTCACCAGTTGTAGGTCAGGCGGGTGTAGACGAACCGCCCGTTGAAGCCGAAGGGCGAGAACGAGCTGAACGGGGCCAGCCCGCTGGTGTTGAGGTTGGCCGGGACGTTCAGAGGATACTGGTCGAACAGGTTGTCGGCGCCGACAGCCAGCCGCAGCCCGTGGACGATCTCGTAGCGGCCTTCGAGGTCGACGATCGAGGCGCGGCCGGTGTGGCTGTCGCCGCTGCCGTCCGCGGCCGATCCGGGAGAGAGCACGTTGCCGTAGAAGGTGGTCTTCAGCGTCGCGCCCCACGGCCCCTTGTTCCAGTCGCCCTGCAGCAGGACCTTGTCCTGCGGCGTGCCCTCCTCGAAACGCAGGACGTTCTGGCGGCCGAACAGCACCGGCGGGACCGGAAGGCCCGAGATCACCGAGTTGGTCGGCACCTTGGTGACGTCGAGGTTGTTGACGTTGGCGGCCGCCGTCAGGTCGAAGTTGCCGGCCTGGTCGTCGGCGATGTGATAGCGGGCGACGATGTCGACGCCGGTGGTTTCGGTGTTGACCCCGTTCATGAAGAAGCGGGCGGCGGTGACGCTGTAGGGCGCCAGCAGGTCGGCGATGATGCGCGGCGTGGTGCCGGGCGCGGCGGCCGGGCTGCCGGTGATGTTCTCGGACAGCACGATGCGGTTGTCGACGTCGATCTTGTAGGCGTCGACGGTCAGCTCGAACGGACCCTTGTGGTAGACGAAACCCAGCGAATAGTTGGTCGAGGTCTCGGCCTCCAGCGGCTTGCCGCCCAGCGCCGTCCCCACCGCGCTGACCGACGGGAAGGTCCCGGTCTCGTAGGGCACCGCCACCGTCACGCCGCCGACCGTCTGGTTGATGAACACGGTCGAGGTGGCGGTGAAGTACTGCTGTTGCAGGCTGGGGGCGCGGAAACCGGTCGAGACGGTGCCGCGCAGGGCGAGGTTCGGCGTGAAGTCGTAGCGGCCCGACAGCTTGCCGCTCGTGTTGGAGCCGAAGTCCGAATAGTTCTCGTAGCGGACGGCGGCCGAGGCGGTGAAGTTCTTGAACACCTCGCCTTCGAGGTCGAGATAGACCCCGATGTTGTTGCGGTCCTTGTCGACGACGTTGCTCGGCTGGAAGCCGGGGAAGGACTGCGAGCCGGGCTGGGCCGTAGTGAAGGCGCCGCGGATGTAGGAGTTCGGCTCGCCGGCCTTGACCTCGTAGCTCTCGCGCCGCGCCTGCAGGCCGAACGCCACGTTCAAGGGCCCGGCCAGCCCGACGTCGTAGGGCTTGGCGACATCGACGCTGAACACCAGCTGGTCGTAGGCGAGGCCGCCGGCGTCGAAGCTGGTCGGCGACGACGCGCCGAGCGAGGCGTTCAGGGAATGCTCGACGCCGTAGTCCAGTTCGTCGCGGCCGTAGACCAGGTTGGTGTCGATCTTGAAGCCGTTCCATTCGCCGCGCAGGCCGCCGGCGACGGAATAGTCGTCGACCGCCGTGGTGATCAGCGGCAGGAAGCCGTTCGGATAGATCGCCGGCACGTTCTGGGTCGGGTTGGCGGCCTGACGGAAGGTCGCCGCCGCCGAGGCGTCGCGATGCTGGTAGCCGGCCCAGCCATAGGCTTCCCAGCCGCCGGCCAGCGGCTTGCCGGCGTTCAGATAGACCGAGGCGTCCTCGACGTCGGGGTCGCCGAACCGACCGGTGACCCGGGGCGTGGCTTCGCGCGGATCGATGTCGCTGCGGTTGGTGTAGTCCTGCTTTCGGTACTCGGCCGACACGGTCAGGAAGCCGTCGGAGCCGAGCTTGAGCCCTTGCCAGGCGCCGACGGTGACGGTGGCGCCGTCGTTGATGTCGCGCTCGCGGCCGGCCCAGGGCGTGTCGACGGTGGTCACGTGCTGGCCGTAGGTCACCGAGGCGCCGCCGCCCGAGCTGGCCTCGCGCAGGCGCAGGTTGATGACGCCGGCGATGGCGTCGGAGCCGTACTGGGCGGCCGCGCCGTCGCGCAGCACCTCGATGCGGTCGATAGCCGTCGAGGGAATGGCGTTCAGGTCGACGGCGGCCGAGCCGCGCCCGACCGAGCCGTTGAGGTTGACCAGGGCCGAGGCGTGCCGCCGGGCGCCGTTGACCAGGACCAGGGTCTGGTCCGGCCCCTGGCCGCGCAGCGTGGCGGGACGGATGGAGTCCGTGCCGTCGGTGACGGCCGGGCGCGGGAAGTCGATCGACGGCACGGTGGCGGCGAGGGCGGCGGCCAGCTCGGTCGAGCCGCGCTGCTGCAGCGCCTTGGTGTTGACCACGTCCACCGGCGCCAGGGTGTCGAGGCGCGAGCGGCCGGCGGTGCGGGTGCCGGTGACGACGATCTCTTCGACGGCGACGGCCGGCTGCCCCTGGGCGGGGGCCGGGGCGGTCTGGGCGTGGGCGGCGACGGAACTGAGCAAGGCGCCGGCCGAAGCGGCGGCGAGCAAGACGATACGATGTTGCATGAACTATCCCCAGCTATTGAGCCGACGCCCCGTCTGCGCGGGTTGGCGGGCGGCCTGTCTGAACCCTGAAGAAGTTGATGGGCTGTGCTGGGGCTATTGGGAACCGCAGAAAGTCTACGATTGATTAAAGAAAAAGCGGCGCGGGCATGGCCCGCGCCGCCTTCTTGGGCAGTTCTACGAAAGTCTTATCAGGCGTAGTCGCCTTCGACCTCGTGCTGGCCGGCGCCGCCTTCGAGCAGGTCGGCCGCGGCTTCCGCCGCGAACGCCGCGTCTTCCTCGAACTGCGAGGCGATGACGTTCTCGCCGCGCGCCTGGCGTTCGGCTTCGTCCGACGAGCGGGCGATGTTGATGTTGACGGTGACGCTGACTTCCGAGTGCAGCTTCACCTTCACCGGGTGCACGCCCAGGGTCTTGATCGGCTTGTCGAGCACGACCATCGACCGCTCGATCTTGCCGCCTTCGGCGTTCACGGCGTCGGCGACGTCGCGGCCGGTGACCGAACCGTAGAGCTGGCCGCTCTCGCCGGCCTGGCGGATCATGACGTAGGTCGCGCCGTCGAGGTTCTCGCCGGCCTTTTCGGCGCCGGCGCGAGCCTTGGCGTTGCGGGTTTCGATCTCGGCGCGCTGGGCGTCGAAGACCTTGAGGTTGGCGCTGGTGGCGCGCAGGGCCTTGGAGCGGGGCAGCAGGAAGTTACGGGCGAACCCGTCCTTCACGTTGACCACGTCGCCCAGGGCGCCCAGGCGCTCGACGCGTTCGAGCAGAATGACTTTCATCGGTCGGTTCCCCTCTTACTTCACGACGTAGGGGAGCAGGGCGAGGAAGCGGGCGCGCTTGATGGCCTTGGCCAGTTCGCGTTGCTTCTTGGCCGAGACAGCCGTGATGCGCGACGGCACGATCTTGCCGCGCTCGGAAACGTAGCGCTGCAGGAGCTTGACGTCCTTGTAGTCGATCTTCGGCGCGTTGGCGCCCGAGAACGGGCACACCTTGCGGCGACGGAAGAACGGGCGGCGGGCGCCGCCGGCGGCCGCGGCCGGAGCGGCGGCGGGAGCAGTCGTATCGGTCATCGGTTGCTCTCCTTACGCCTGGGCTTCGTCGAATTCGCGACGCGGGCGATCTTCGCGCGGACCACGATCTTCGCGGGGGCCGCGGTCTTCGCGCGGACCACGATCCTCACGGTCGCGGTCGCGGCGCGCCAGGATCGGCGACAGTTCCAGGTCGAGCTCTTCGACGCGGACGGTCATGTAGCGCAGCACGTCTTCGTTGATCGACAGCTGGCGCTCCATCTCCTTCACGGCCGGGGCCGGGGCGTCGATGGCGAGCAGGGAATAGTGACCCTTGCGGTTCTTCTTGATCCGGTAGGTCAGGTTGCGCAGACCCCAGTATTCGATCTTGGCGATGTGACCGCCGCCTTCTTCGATCAGGGTCTTGAGTTGCTCGTTCAGAGCTTCGGCCTGTTGCGGCGAGATGTCCTGCCGCATGATGACCACGTGTTCGTAAAGGGCCATATGATCCTTCTTCCGTTGTGGAAGGCGGCGCGCGCTCCGGCGGAAGGTCCGGGGCGAGCGATGGCTCTGACGCGGCGTCCGGGCGGCTTTGCCCGAAACGAGAAGACAGCGTCCCGCGTGAGACCGCTTTCCTTGAAAGGGCGCGCTAATACGGGAAAACGGCGGCGAGCGCAAGGTTTCTCCCCCTTGCCATGTGGGGTGGGACCGGCGAAGCCTGGGGAGTCGTGGACGGGCGCCTGACCGGCGCGGGAATTGGGATCGCAGGAAATGCGGATGAAACCTTCTGCTCTGGCCGGCGCGGCGCTGGCGATGGGACTGGCCGCGGGGCCGGCCTTCGCGGCCGACGCCCAGGCCTCGCCCGAGGCCCTGGCCCTGGCCAGGCGCTACGAGGCCGCCGTGCATATGGACCGGGTTCTGACCGACATGGCGGGCGCCCTGGCGCCGATGCTCGTCGAGCAGCAAGCCAAGGAGCATCCCGATCTGGACGCGGCCCAGCGTCAGGCTATCGTCGACTCCGTGAAGGAGAGCGTCGTCGCGGTCGGTCCGGCCCTTGGCGACCGGTTCGGCGACCTGATCGCCCGGACCTTCTCGGTCGAGGAACTGCGCGGGCTGGTCGCCTTCTATGAAGGCCCGACCGGCCGCGCCGTCGTCGACAAGATGCCGTCGATGATGGCGCAGATGCCGAACATGGTGCGCGACATCCAGCCCGCGATCGAGGCGGAGATGAAGTCGCGCCTGTGCAAGAAGACCGACTGCGCGGCCCTCGACCGGGCGATGAAAAGCAAGTCGTAACCTCTGATGTGGCAGGCCGCGCGGATGTCGCGCAACCTCGTGGTCATCGCGGCGGCCTTCGCGTGGTCGCCGGCTCTGGCCGACATCTCGCTCACCCGCCCGCCGGCCCTGGCCGTGTCGTCGGCCGACGGCCGGCTGTCGGCCTATTCGGCCGAACTGCCGTTCGACATCCGCGCCGGCGAGGGCGACGCCCTGCTGACCGCCCGTGTCGCCGCCGACGGGGTCAACGCCCTGCCGGTCTATGGCCTGCGGCTCAATCTCGCCGACCGGACCACCTATGGCCGCGATCTGAAAAGGACGGTCGAGGTCGGCGCGTCGTGGAGCGAGGGGGCGACCCTTTTCCGCTCGGCCATGTCGCAGAAGTTCGGCTTCGGCGTCCTGCCGCGCGCCAACTTCGTCAACCTGTCGATGGATGTGAGCGCCCGGCGGCCGATCAACGGCGTCATGACCACCGCCGCCGGCGTGCGCTCGGCCCTGACCGTCGACGGCCAGGACGTCGGCGCCCTGTCGTTCGCGGCCGGCGCGGCCGGCGACACCACCGTCGGGGTCAGCCTGATGCGCCCGTTCACCCTACCGACCGAGGTCAGTTTCAGCGTCAGGCAGCAGCCCAACGTCCCGGACGACGACCGGGTCATGCTCAAGCTGGTCAAGCGCCGCTGGTGAGGCCCGGCCGTCTCGGCCGCCGTCTGGCCGAAACCGACTTGATGACCAGGGCCGGCGTCTCCGGCGGGGCCGCGGGGATGGCGCGGGCGGCCAGCGCCTGATCGATCAGCGTCCGCACGCCGGGCTCGTCCAGCGTCTCGGGCGTCTCCAGCACGATGTGGCGCACCGTCGAGCCGGCGCCTTTCAGCAGGCCCAGGGGATCGTCCAGCGCGACGCCCCCGGCGAAGAACAGGCTGACCCAGCGCGGATAGACGGCGATCGAGAAGACGACGTCGGCGAGCTTCGGCCCGGCGGCGAAGGCGATCGCCAGGGCGTTGTAGTTGTCATAGACCAGCTGCGTCGCGCCGGGCAGGCGCGCGCGCATCCTGTCGAGCACGGCCCGGGCCTGGGCCGCGACCCGCGGACTGAACTGGTCGATGAAGCCGTCGAGCTGGTCCTGCGGCGTCATCGACCGGTTCCGCCTATTTGCCGTGCGCCGTTTTCCAGGCCTTCACCGCGTCGAGGGTGTTCTTGACGTGGTTGTCGGGCTTCAGGTCGCTGTAGGCGTAGGCGATCTTGTGGTCGGGCGTGACCACGTAGGACGTGCGGTTCGACCAGCCCGGCCGCAGGGCCAGGGTCGAGTCGTAGTGCTTGGCGATGCTCAGGTCCGGATCGGCCGCCACCGCGAACTTGTTGCGGCATTCGCTGACCGAGAACTCGCTGATGCGGTCGATGTTGCCGGCCGTCACCCCGATGACCGTCGCGCCCAGCTTGTTGAACTCGGCGGTGGCCTCGGCGAACTCGTGGGCCTCCAGCGTGCAGCCCGAGGTGAAGGCGGCGGGGAAGAAATAGAGCACCACGGGCCCCTTCTTCAGCGCCTCGTCGAGCGTGAAGTTGAAGTCCTTGCCGGCCAGGGCGGCCTTGGCGGTGAAGCTGGGAGCGGGGGCGCCGACGGGCAGGGCCGCCAGCGCGACGGCGGGCAGGGCGGCCGCAAGGGCGACGGCGGCTGAAACGATCCTCATGGCGATCTCCTCCGTCGTTTCGCTGCGAACGGCCGCGACGGGAACGACGGCGGTGAATGTCCGACCGGCCGCGCGCCATGGCAAGAGCCTCCGAGGCCGCTGTTTTCGCCAAGGTTGCCCGGCGGCGAGCTTTCCCCTAACCCTGCCGCCCGGATTCGTCTTCAGCGGAGAGCTTGCCATGAGCTTCGCTTTCATCTTCCCCGGACAGGGCAGCCAGGCCGTCGGCATGGGCGCCAGCCTGGCCGAAGCCTTCGCGCCGGCGCGCGCGGTGTTCGAGGAGGTCGACGAGGCGCTGAAGCAGAAGCTGTCCGTCCTGATGCGCGACGGCCCCGAGGCCGACCTGACCCTGACCGAGAACGCCCAGCCGGCCCTGATGGCGGTCAGCCTGGCGGTGATCCGCACCCTGGAGGCCGAATTCGGCGTCGGGATCGAGCGGGCCGCCTTCGTCGCCGGCCACAGCCTCGGCGAATATTCCGCCCTGGCGGCGGCGGGCGCGATCAGCCTGTCGGACACCGCGCGCCTGCTCAAACTGCGCGGCCAGGCCATGCAGCGGGCCGTGCCGGTGGGCGAGGGGGCGATGGCCTCCCTGATCGGCCCCAGGACCGACGTCGCCCTGGCCGAAGAGGCCGCAAGGGCCGGCGCCGAGGTCGGCGTCTGCGTCGTGGCCAACGACAACAACCAGGGCAATGTGGTGATCTCCGGCGCCAAGGCGGCGGTCGACCGCGCCGTCGAGAAGGCCAAGGAGCTGGGCGCGCGCGCCATTCCGCTGAACGTCTCGGCGCCGTTCCATTGCCCGCTGATGCAGCCGGCCGCCGACGAGATGGCCAAGGCCCTGGCCGAGACCGCGATCCTCGCCCCGCGCGCGCCGCTGGTGGCCAACGTCACGGCGCGGCCGACGCACGATCCCGAAACCATCCGTCGGCTGCTGGTCGAGCAGGTGACGGGCCGGGTGCGCTGGCGCGAGAGCATGGAATGGCTGGCGGGCGAGGGCGGCGTGACCCGCTTCGCCGAAGCCGGCGCCGGCAAGGTGCTGTCGGGCATGGTCAAGCGCATCGCCGCCGAGGCCGAGGCCACGCCGCTGAACGCGCCGGCCGACCTCGAAGCCTTCGCCAAGTCTCTCTAAAGAGGACCGCTCACATGTTCGATCTTTCCGGCAAGACGGCGCTGGTCACCGGCGCCACCGGCGGCATCGGCGGCGCCATCGCCCGTTCCCTGCACGCCCAGGGCGCCCATGTGGTGCTGTCGGGCACCCGCGAGGCCGCCCTCGAAGCCCTGGCCGGCGAACTGGGCGGGCGCGTCTCGTCCGTCGTCGCCAACCTGTCGGACCCCGCCGCCGTCGACGGCCTGATCGGCGCGGCGGAGCAGGCGGCGGGCGCGCCCGTCGACATCCTGGTCGCCAACGCCGGCGTCACCCGCGACGGCCTGCTGCTGCGCATGAAGGACGAGGACTGGGAGACGGTCATCAAGGTCAATCTCGAAGGCTATTTCCGCCTGAGCCGGGCCGCCCTCAAGGGGATGATGAAGCGCCGCCATGGTCGAATCATCGGCATCACCTCGGTGGTCGGGGTCACGGGAAACCCGGGGCAGAGCAACTACGCCGCGTCCAAGGCCGGCATGATCGGCTTCTCGAAAGCCCTCGCCCAGGAAGTCGCCAGTCGTAACGTCACCGTGAATTGCATCGCGCCCGGCTTCATCGCCAGCCCGATGACCGACGCCCTGAACGACCAGCAGAAGGAGCAGATCCTGCGGACGATCCCGGCCGGAAAACTGGGCGAAGGCTCTGATATTGCAGCGGCTTGCGTCTATCTGGCCTCGGACGAAGCCGCCTACGTCACCGGTCAGACCTTGCACGTCAACGGCGGCATGGCGATGATCTGATTTCCGTGGCCCGCCTCGGATCGCCTCCCCGCTAGTCGCGCCAAAAGGAACGTGCTAGGCGAAAAGGGAACCTCGGCGATCCTTCGAAAGAGACGGGCTGTCCAACAAGGTTTTTCGAAACCGCGCCTCGGCGAAGCTTTCACAGTTCCTCCCGCCGCGGACCTCACCAGCAAGGGATTTTTGTGTATGTCCGATATCCTCGAACGCGTCCGTAAGATCGTGATCGAGCACCTCGACGCCGATCCGGAGAAGGTCACCGAAAAGGCCTCCTTCATCGACGACCTCGGCGCCGACAGCCTCGACAACGTCGAGCTGGTCATGGCGTTCGAAGAAGAGTTCGACATCGAGATTCCGGACGACGCCGCCGAGCACATCCAAACGGTCGGCGACGCCGTGAAGTTCATCAGCGAGCGCACCGGCGCGTAAGCGTCTGCGTATCGCCAGGACTCAACGCCGCGCCGCGCGGGCCACCGCGGGCGCGGCGTCTTGCGTTTCGGCCTAGGTCGGGAGGAGTATTTTACGTCATGCGTCGTGTCGTCATCACCGGAATTGGCATGATCACCCCGCTCGGCTGGGGCAAGGATCATACGTGGAAGGCCTTGCTGGAAGGCAAGTCCGGCGCCGGCCGCATCACGGCTTTCGACCCGACCGACTACGCCTGCAAGGTGGCCTGCGAGGTCCCGCGCGTCGACGGACGCGGCGGCGGCTCGCCCGACGATCCGGCCTCCTTCAACCCCGACCTGACCATGGCCCCCCGCGACCAGCGCCGGGTGGACGACTTCATCCTCTACGCCATGGCCGCCGCCGACGAGGCCGTGAAGGACGCCGGCTGGACCCCCGAGGACGAGCACGAGCGCGAGCGCACGGGCGTCATCATCGGCTCGGGCATCGGCGGCCTCGACACCATCGCCAAGACCGCCATCGAGCTGCACGAGAAGGGCCCGCGCCGGGTCAATCCGTTCTTCATCCCGTCGGCCCTGGTCAACCTGGCGTCCGGCCAGGTGTCGATCCGCTACGGCTTCAAGGGGCCGAACCACGCGGTGGTGACGGCCTGCGCCACCGGCGCGCACGCCATCGGCGACGCCACGCGCCTGATCAAGTACGGCGACGCCGACGTGATGGTCGCCGGCGGGGCCGAGGCTTCGGTCTGCCAGGTCGGCATCGCCGGCTTCATCGCCTGCCGCGCCGTGGCCACAGCCTTCAACGACACGCCCGAAAAGGCCTCGCGCCCCTACGACAGGGATCGCGACGGCTTCGTGATGGGCGAGGGCGCGGGCGTGGTCGTGCTTGAGGAGTACGAACACGCCAAGGCGCGGGGGGCCAAGATCTACGCCGAGGTGGTCGGCTACGGCCTGTCCGGCGACGCCTACCACATCACCGCGCCCGCCGAGGACGGCGACGGCGGCTATCGCGCCATGAAGGCGGCGCTGGCCGACGCTAAGCTGTCGCCGGACCAGGTGGACTACATCAACGCCCACGGCACCTCGACCATGGCCGACGGCATCGAGCTGGGGGCGGTCGAGCGCCTGCTGGGCGAGGCCGCGTCGAAGGCGACCATGTCCTCGACCAAGGGGGCCATCGGCCACCTGCTCGGCGCCGCCGGCGCGGTCGAGGCGGCGTTCGTCGCCCTGGCCCTGCGCGACCAGGTCGCGCCGCCGACGATCAATCTCGACAACCCCTCGGTCGAGACGGCGATGGACCTCGTGCCCCACAAGGCCAAGCCGATGAAGATCGACATCGCCATGTCGAACAGCTTCGGCTTCGGCGGCACCAACGCCTCGCTCGTGCTCAAGAAGGCGCCGTGACCCCCCGGAAGCGACCGCCGGCCAAAGCGAAGCGGAAGGCGGCGCTTCCCCTCCGCAAGCGTCTCGTCATCATGGGCGGCAGCGCGGCGGCCACCCTGGCCGTCATCGTCGCCGTGGCGGCCCTCTGGGGGCTGTGGAGCTGGTTCGGCCCGGGGCCGGCCGCGCGCGAGGGCGACAGCACCACCGTCCTGCTGCGGCAGGGCGGCGGCATCACCGAGATCGCCCAGACCCTGCGCAGCGAGCATGTGATCGGCTCGTCGGCCGTGTTCCTGGTCGCCGCCCAGGTCAGCGGCGCGGCCAAGCGGCTCAAGGCCGGCGAATACGAGTTCCCGTCCCGCGCCTCGATGGCGACGGTGATCGACAAGATCCGCCACGGCCGGGTCGTCCGCCACTTCGTCACCATTCCCGAGGGCATGACCTCGGAGATGGCCGTCGACGTGCTGATGAAGGAAGACGTCCTGACCGGCTCGGCGCCGGTGCCCCCCGAGGGCGCCATCCTGCCCGAAACCTACGAGGTTCAGCGCGGCGAGGACCGCGCGGCGGTGCTCCAGCGCATGATGAACGATCGCGACGCCCTGCTCGAACAGCTCTGGGCCCAGCGCCAGCCCGGCCTGCCTTTCGAGCACCCCGAGCAGGCCGTGGTCATGGCCTCGATCGTCGAGAAGGAGACGGCCAAGCCGGACGAGCGCCCGCGCATCGCGGCGGTGTTCATCAACCGGCTGCGCCAGGGCATGAAGCTGCAGTCCGACCCGACCATCATCTACGGCCTGACCCGCGGGCGGCCCCTGGGCCGCGGCATCCGCCAGTCGGAGCTGCAGTCGGACACGCCCTACAACACCTATGTGATCGTCGGCCTGCCGCCGACGCCGATCGCCAATCCGGGGCGCGCCTCGCTGGCGGCCGTGCTCGATCCGGCCAAGACCGCCGACCTCTATTTCGTCGCCGACGGCACCGGCGGCCACGCCTTTTCGGGCACGCTGGACGAACACGCCCGCAACGTGGCCCGCTGGCGGCGGATCGAGCAGGCGCGGGAGCACTGACCATGGCCTTGTCGGGCATGACCGGGTTCGCCCGGGAAGAGGGGGCCGAGGGGGCCTGGACCTGGGCCGTGGAGGCCCGTTCGGTCAACGGCCGCAATCTCGAGGCCCGTTTCCGCGGGCCGCCGGGCTTCGACGCGCTCGAGCGCGCCGCCCGCGAGGGCGCCCAGGCCCGGTTCCAGCGCGGGCAGATCACCATCGGCCTGCAGGCCCGCAGGGCCGAGACGGCCGGCGCGGTGCGGGTCAATCTCGATCAGGTCGAACGCTATCTGGCGTTGCTGGCGCCGCTGGTCGAGGCCGGCCGCGCCGCGCCGCCGGCCGCCGACGGCCTCCTGGCCCTGCGAGGCGTGGTCGAGACCGCCGACGAGACAGACGACGCCGAAGCCAAGGCCGGGATCGAGGCGGCCATGGCGGCCTCGATCGCCCGGGCGCTGGACGGCCTGCGCGCCGCCCGCCGGGACGAGGGCGCCAGCCTGTCGCCGGTGCTGACCGGACTGGTCGACCGCATCGGCGCGCTGGTGGCCGGGGCCGAGGGCGAGGCGGCGGCGCAGCCGGCGGCCTTGAAGGAGCGGCTGGTCAAGCGCATGTCGGAACTGACCGGCGACATGGCCGGCCTGGAGGATCGCATCGTGCAGGAGGCCGCCATGCTGGCGGTGAAGGCGGACGTGCGCGAGGAGCTGGACCGGCTGGCGGGCCACGTCGGCGCGGCGCGGACGCTGATCGCCACGGACGGCGCGGTCGGACGCAAGTTCGATTTCCTGGCGCAGGAATTCATGCGCGAGGCCAACACCCTCTGCTCGAAATCGGCCACCGCCGCCCTGACCGCCACCGGGCTGGAGCTCAAGGCGGTGATCGAGCAGCTTCGCGAACAGGTGCAGAATGTCGAATGATCCCCACCTGCCGCGCCGGGGCCTGATGATGATGGTCGTCAGCCCCTCCGGCGTCGGCAAGACCTCGCTGACCCGCCGGCTGATCGCCGACCATGCCGACCTGCACCTGTCGATCTCGGCGACCACGCGCCAGCCGCGTCCGGGCGAGCACGACGGGCGGGACTATCACTTCGTCGACCGGCTCTCGTTCGACGACATGATCGAGAACGACGCCTTCCTGGAATGGGCCGAGGTCTACGGCAACCGCTATGGCAGCCCCAAGGCCCCGATCATGGCGGCGCTGGAGCGCGGCGACAGCGTGCTGTTCGACATCGACTTCCAGGGGGCGATGAAGATTTCTGCCTATGCGCCTGAAGACGCGGTGAAAGTCTATGTCATGCCGCCGTCGATCGGCGAGATGAGCCGCAGGCTCCACGCGCGGTCCCAGGACAGCGAGTCGGTGATCCGCATGCGTCTCAGCCGCGCCAAGGACGAGGTCGCCCAGTGGGAGAAGTTCGACTACGTCGTCATCAACGACGATTTCGACCGCGCCTACGCCGACCTGGCGCACATCTTCCACGCCGAGCGGCTGCGCCGGGCGCGCAACTCATGGATCGCGCCGTTCGTGCAGGGCCTGATCGAAGAGCCGCTCTAGGCGCGCGGGGTCAGCCGCACTTCACCTCTTTGATGATCCCCGTCTGGGTGTCGTAGACGATGTTCAGGCGGTCGGGCCGATAGTCCATCGTGGCCGGGCAGCTGGAGCACAGCACCCGCCGCTTGGACGGGTCGGTCGGCACCGGGATGTCGGTCTTGGGCCGGCCGATCAGATACTTCAGCGCGGCCGATCCGCACTGGTCGGCGACCGGGGCGGGCGCGACCGGCGGCGGCGCGGGAGCGGGCGGCGGCGCAGGGCGCTGAGGCTCGACCGGCGGCGGCGGCGTGCTGCAGGCCGTGATCGTGGTTGCGGCCGCGACGGCCAGCCAGAACGGTCTCATGCCTGTTTCTCCCAGCCGCGCTCGGCGCCTTGCTTCCAATAGCTGACGGCGTGGCCCGCGCCCTTGAACGCGCGCCAACGCTCCCGCGCCCCGGCGAGCGCGCTCTCGTCGCGGCCGTCGAACAGCAGGATGCAACGTTGAAAGCCTTCGAGCGAGCCCGGTTCCGCGCCGTCGATCAGAAAAAGCGCCTCGGCGCCGTTGGCGTTGTCCTGATCGAGGGTGAGCAGGATCGGCTGGCGGCCGGCCTGGGGCTCGCCCGCCAGGCCGTGGGCCAGGAAGGCGTCGTCGCGCCAGCTCCACAGCCAGCCGTCCAGGTGGTCGAGACGGTCCTGGCCGCGCGCCCGCACGACGGCCTTCCAGCCGCGCGCGAGCGTCTTCTCCAGCAGTTCCGGCAAGGCCTGGTCGAGCGCCGTGCGCTCCAGGTGGTAGAACCAGACCTCGCAGGGACCGGCCATCTCAGTCCTCGTACTTGTCGGCGACGAGCTGGTTCAGCAGCCGCACGCCGAAGCCCGTGGCGCCTTCCGGGATCGACGAGGCCGTCGACGGCTTCTTCCAGGCGGTCGAGGCGATGTCGAGGTGAGCCCAGGGCAGGCCGTTGGCGAACTTCTGCAGGAACAGCCCGGCGGTGATCGAGCCGCCGGCGCGCCCGCCGATGTTCTTCATGTCGGCGATCATGCTCTCGATCTGCTTCTCGTACTGGGCGGGCAGGGGCAGGCGCCACAGCGGCTCGCCCGTCGCCTTGGAGGCGGCCAGCAGGTTCTCCGACAGGTCGTCGTCGTTGCTGAACAGGCCGGCGTAGTCGTTGCCGAGCGAGATGATGATCGCGCCGGTGAGGGTGGCGAGGTCGATCATGAACCGGGGCTTGAAGCGGTCCTGGCAGTACCAGAGCGCGTCGGCGAGCACGAGCCGGCCCTCGGCGTCGGTGTTGATGACCTCGATGGTCTGGCCCGACATCGAGGTGACGACGTCGCCGGGGCGCTGGGCGTTCCCGTCGGGCATGTTCTCGACCAGGCCCAGCACGCCGACGGCGTTGACCTTGGCCTTGCGGCCGGCCAGGGCGTGCATGACGCCGGCCACGGCGGCGGCGCCGCCCATGTCCCACTTCATGTCCTCCATGCCGTCGGCGGGCTTGAGGCTGATGCCGCCGGTGTCGAAGCACACGCCCTTGCCGACGAAGGCGACGGGCGGGGCCTTGGGATCGGCCGCGCCCTTCCACTGGACCACGGCGAGCTGGCTTTCGCGGCGGCTGCCCTGGCCGACGCCGAGCAGGGCGCCCATGCCGAGCTTGGTCATCTCGGCCTCGCCGAGAATCTCGACCTCGAGGCCGAGGCTCTCCAGCGCCTTGACCCGCCGGGCGAACTCCTCGGGATGCAGGATGTTGGCGGGTTCGGAGACGAGGTCGCGGGCGAACAGCACCGCGTCGGCCAGGGCCGACAGGGGGGCGAACGCGGCGCTCGCGGCGGCCGGGTCATGGGCGGCGATCTCGACCGCGACGACGGACGGCTTCTTCTCGGGCTTTTCAGTGGTGCGGTACTTGTCGAAGCGGTAGGCGGCCAGGCGGGCGCCGAAGGCGGCGCGCGGCGGGAACTCGGCGGGGGCGGCGGGGAGGCTGATCCGCAGGACCTCGGCGCCGGACCCCTTGGCGGCCTGGAAGGAATCGGCGCCGAAGGTTTCCGCGCCCTGGGCGTCGAAGGCGTCCTTGTCGCCGACCCCGACGAGAATCACGCGCTGGACGTCGAGGCCCGTCGGCGCGACGAGGTCGAGCACCTGGCCCTTGGCCCCGGTGAAACGTCCGCCGGCGATGGCGCGAGCCACGCCGCCGCCGGTCGCCTGGTCGACCGCCTCGGCCGCCGGAGACAGAACTCCGCCTTCGAAAACCGGAACCGAAACAGCGGTTTTCGACGAAGCCTTCGCCTCGCCGGCGACAAAATTGATCTGCATCTCGTTCTCCTGCGCCGATTGGTACGGCGCGGCATAATCGACATGGCGACATCATGAAAGCCGGCAGGCCTTCGCAATGGTTGTCGCCAAATTCAGGACGTGTAGAAGATGGCCCGCCCAGCCGGGGCCTGCAACGGCTGCTCAACCTCCCCGCAAGGGGGCCCCGGAACGCCTGCGTCTCATGCGCCTGATCGAGTCCTACCTCTTTCGCCAGATCTTTGGCCCGACGCTGTTCGCCACCGTCGCCCTGACGGCCGTGGCGGTGCTGAGCCAGAGCCTGGGCCAGCTCGACATCATCGTCGATCAGCGCCAGAGCGCGATGGTGTTCATCAAGATCATCCTGCTGGCCATGCCGCAGCTGCTGGCGATGATCCTGCCGATCGCCATCTTCGTGGCCGCCCTGGTGGCGCTGAACCGTCTGCACACCGAGCAGGAGATCGTCGTCTGCTTCGCCGGCGGCATGAGCCGCTGGCGGGTGATCTCCCCGGCCATGCGGCTGGCCATCGGCGCGACGCTGGTCTCCCTGGCCCTCAACCTGTGGGTCCAGCCCTGGTGCCAGCGGGTGATGCGCGAGGAGCTGTTCAAGGTCAGCACCGACCTGGCCTCGACCCTGGTGCGCGAGGGCGAATTCACCGAGCCGGCACCGGGGCTGACCGTCTACGCCCAGAGCATCGACCAGAAGGGCCTGCTGCATAACCTGTTCATCCACGAGGAGCGGCCGCAAGGCGGGGCTAAGGTCCTGGCCAGCCGCGACGGCAAGATCGCCAAGCGCAACGGCGCGCCGGTCCTGATCATGCAGCGGGGTTCGAACCAGGAGTACTCGTCGACCGGCGTGCTCAACTACCTGGCTTTCGACGAGTACATCTTCGAGCTGAACTCCTTCCTCAACAAGGACCAGTTGGTCCACTACAAGGTCTCGGACCGCTATCTTCACGAGCTGTTCTTCCCCGATCTCGAGCAGGCCTGGGAAAAGCAGAACCGCAAGAAGATGCTGGCCGAGGCCCATTCGCGGCTGGCCTCGCCGCTCTACAACATCGCCTTCATGTCCCTGGCCCTGGCCGCCGTCATCGGCGGCGCCTTCAGCCGCCTGGGCTATGGCCGGCGCATGGCGATCATCGGCGCGGCGGCGGCGGTCCTGCGCATCCTGGGCTTCGCCGCCCAGGCGGCGTGCGACGACAACGTCTGGCTCAACGTCATCCAGTACGCCATACCGCTGGGCGCGACCTGGTGGGCGATGGCGCAGCTCTTCCGCCAGCGGGTGAATCGCTTCATCGCGATCCAGGCGATCCCCGCTGGACGCACCCTGAACACGGCGCAAGCATGATCCCCGGCCTCAAGCGCATCGAGACCTATGTCCTGGCTCGAACGCTGCTGGCGGTCGTGGCCGCCCTGGCCGTGATCTCGTCGGTGATCATCCTGATCGGTTTCGTCGACCTGTCGCGCAGCGTCGGCACCCGGGTCGACGTCAACTTCCTCCAGATCATGGGACTGGACCTGCTGCAGGCCCCGGCGGTGATCCTGGTGCTGCTGCCGTTCACCTTCCTGTTCGGAACCCTGGCCGCCTTCGTGGCGCTCAACCGGCGCAGCGAGCTGATCGCAATGCGCGCCGCCGGCGTGTCGGCCTGGCGCTTCATCTTCCCGGCGGCGGGCGCGGCCTTCGTCATCGGCGTGCTGTCGGTGACGGTGCTGAACCCGGTCGCCGCGGCCCTGACCCAGCAGTTCGACAAGACCCGCGCCGCCCTCATGCAGGGCTATCTGCAGGGCTCCCCGAACGAAAAGATCTGGCTGCGCGAGGGCGACGGCCGCACCCAGATCGTCATCCGCGCGCTCAAGCGCGACGACGTGGCCGGCGACGTCCGCCTGAAGGGCGTGTCGCTGTTCGTCTATACTTTGAACAAGCAGGGCGTCCTGGACTTCTCCCGGCGCATCGAGGCCGACCAGGCCTTGCTGTCGCACGGCGAATGGAAGCTGAAGGGCGTCAAGGAAGCCACTCCCGGCGCCGAGGCGCTGCACTATGACAGCCTGGCGATTCCCTCGACCCTGACCGGGCGGGCGGCCGTCGAGCGATTCGTCAAACCGGACGCCATCGCCTTCTGGAACCTGCCGGCGGCGATCGACCGCATGGAGCAGTCGGGCTTCTCGGCGACCACCTACCGGCTGCGGTTCCAGCAGCTCCTGGCCACCGCGCCGTTGTTCGCGGCCATGTCGATCCTGGCGGCGGCGTTCTCGCTGCGCCTGATGCGGCTGGGCGGATTGGCGGGGCTGGCGGGCTCGGGCGTGGCCCTGGGCTTCGTGCTGTTCTTCTTCAACCAGATGTGCGGAGCCCTGGGCAAGGCGGAGGTCATCGCGCCGTTCGCCGCCGCGTGGGCGCCGCCTGTTCTGGCGCTTTTGTCGGGTTTCACCTTGCTCTGCTATACCGAGGACGGCTGATCGCCTACAGCGGGGAGCGCCGGCGAGGGAGGATGATTGAGTGATGCGCGACGGCCTGCGGGCGGACAAGACTTCTGGGACGGGATGGATGCGCGCGGCGCTGCTCGGCGGCGCGGCCACGCTTGCATTGCTGTCGAGCCAGGCCCAGGCGGCGCAGTCGCACCTGCCGGCCGCGCCCAAGCGCGCGCCGTCTCCGGCCATGGTCGGAGACGACGGCCTGGGGCATGACAACGTCTATCTCGAAGCCGACGAGATCGTCCGGGACGACAAGAACCAGACGGTGGTGGCCAAGGGCGCCGTCGAGGCCCGCTATCAGGGCCGCACCCTGCGCGCCCAGGAAGTGGACTACGACCAGACCACCGGCGTGATCACCGCCAAGGGCGACGTGCAGGTGATCAACGCCGACGGCACCGCCCAGTTCGCCGAGGAGATGACGCTCGACGACCAGATGCGGGCCGGGGTGGCGCTCAGCTTCTCGGCGCGGCTGGACCAGAACATGAAGCTGGCCTCGGCGACGGCCATCCGCCGCAACGAGAACGTCAGCGAACTGACCCGGGCCATCTACACGCCTTGCGACATCTGCGCCGCCGACGGCAAGGCCAAGGAGCCGAGCTGGTCGATCCAGGCCGACAAGATCATTCAGGACCACGAGCATCAGGTCATCTACTACCGCCACGCGGTCATCCGCGTGCTCGGCGTGCCGCTGCTGTACGCGCCGGTGTTCTGGCACCCCGATCCGTCGGCCGACCGCAGCTCGGGCTTCCTGCCGCCGAAGATCCAGCCCTACAGCAACCGGCGGGGCTTCTCGTACGAGCAGCCCTATTACTGGGCGATCTCGCCGTCCCAGGACCTGATCATCAGCCCGCAGCTGAACATGAAGGTCAATCCGCTGCTCAACCTGGAATACCGCAAGCGGTTCTATTCCGGCGAGATCGACGTGCGCGCCGGCTACACCTACGAAGCTGAGTTCGGCACGCCGGGCGGCAACTTCACCCGCATCGGCGACGTCACCTCGCGCAGCTACATCCTGGCCAAGGGCAAGTTCGAGATCAACAAGCTGTGGTCGTGGGGCTTCACGGCCGAGCGCGTCACGGACTACACCTTCTTCGACCGTTACAGCGTCCACCAGGTCTATGAGGACCGCGGCGCCTACGCGACCGACGACCACCGCCTGCTGTCGCAGCTCTACACCACCCGCCAGGACAGCAACTCCTTCCTGTCGATCTCGACCCTGGGCTTCCAGGGGCTGCGGCCGAGCGACAAGCTGAGCACCTACACCTACAACGACCACACCTTCCCGGTGGTCGCGCCGCTGATCGAGGCCCACTACGAGCCGGAGACCAAGATCCTCGGGGGCCGGCTGCGCTTCCTGGGCAGCGCGGTGGCGCTGAGCCGCGACGCGGTGTTGATGCCGGCGGCGACCGACACCGCCAACCCCACAACCAACAGCCGCCGGGCCTCGGGCCAGGTCGATTGGCGCGGGGGGCTCACCTTCGACAACGGCATGCGGGTGGAGCCGTTCGCCAGCCTGCGCGGCGACTATTACAACGTCGACGAGGTCACCAACGTCGCCACCAAGACCACGGTGAACCGCAGCGTCGGCCGCAGCATCAGCGTGGTCGGCGCCGACTTCACCTGGCCGTTCATCAAACAGCAGGGCGCGACCACCATCGTGCTGGAGCCGATCGCCCAGGTCGCCCTGTCGCCTAACGTCAAGCGCAACAACAACATCCCGAACGAGGACAGCCAGTCCTTCCAGTTCGACGAGACCAACCTCTTCGACGTCAACCGCTTCTCGGGCTATGACCTCTACGAGGGCGGCCAGCGGTTCAACGTCGGCGGCCGCGCCACGGCGACCTGGTCGGGCGGGCGCAGCGCTCGCCTGCTGATCGGCCGCAGCTTCCGGGCGCAGAGCAATACGAATTTCCTGGTTTCAAGCGGGCTTAGGGGCACATCTTCAGACTGGATCGTGGCGGCCGACGTCACGCCGATCGCGCAGCTCTCGCTGTTCGCCCACTCGCGTCTCGACGGCGACACCGCCGAGGTCCGCCGCCTCGACCTGGGCGGCAACTTCAACATCAGCAAGCTGCACGGCTTCGTCCGCTACCAGAAGCAGAACACCAACGTCACCAACCTGCCGATCACCCAGGCGGTCAGCGCGGGCCTGCTGTCCGAGACGCTGGACATGTCCGGCGAGTTCTTCGTCACCAAGCACTGGGGCGGCGTGTTCTTCGGCCAGGCCGGCCGTTACGGCTACGATCCGGCCGCCAACCTCACCGACAAGTCCTGGCGCTGGCGGCGCAGCGACTTCGGCGTGATGTACACCGACGAATGCGTGCGGGTGGAAGTGATCTATCAACGCGAGGAAGCCGTGGCGACGACCCTTGGGCCGTCCAGCACGGTGCTCCTGCGCCTAACGCTCGCCACATTGGGCGATGCAGGATACAGGAACTATGACTACCGCTGATCGGGCTGAAACGGACGGCCGAGGCGGTCGCACTAGGGGAATGGCGTCGTTGATGATGTGGACGCGTAGCGTATCCGGCCTCGCGGGGGCGACGGCTGCGGCGATTTCTATTCTGGCGGCCGCTTCGGCCGGCCCCGTTGCGGCGCAGGACGCGACCGCGCCAACGGCGCCGGACGCCGCGCCCGCCGCCGCCGCGCCGCCCGCCAACGACCTCACCGAGCGGGTGGCCGCCGTCGTCAATGACGACATCATCTCGACCTATGACCTGCGCC
>Ga0209132_1000104_pt1 | contig 47943 bp, 44 predicted proteins | sample UppTromiDAQMD023_FD_185835 | JGI IMG/M metagenome (GOLD analysis project Ga0209132, IMG submission 185835) | Upper troposphere microbial communities from Maryland, USA - DAQMD-023 (SPAdes) (version 2) | ecosystem: Environmental > Air > Outdoor Air > Unclassified | place: USA: Maryland, Virginia...
CCCCATCGCCGGACGCGTCACGGCGGCCGCCGCCAGCCTGGGCGCCTATGTCCAGCCGGACACCGAGCTGTTCCGCGTCGCCGACCCCCGATTGATCCAGATCGAGGCGGTCCTCAGCGCCGCCGACGCCCCCCGGGTGGCGCCGGGCGACCTCGCCGTCGTCGAAACCGCCGACGGCCGCCTGGTCGAGACCCGGGTGCGCTCGCTCACCCCGGCCTTCGACGCCCAGACCCGCGCCGCGACCGCCCTGCTCGACGCGCCGGGCGAGGCCCTGCGTCCCGGACAGGCGGTGCGCGTGCGCATCCGCACCAAGGCCGCCGCCTCGGCCCGCCTGACGGCGCCCGAGGAGGCCATCCAGACCGTGCGGGGCCGCGACGTGGCCTTCGTGCGCACGCCCGAGGGCTTTCAGGTCCGCCCGGTGACCCTGGGCGCGCGCAGCGCCGGGCGGGTCGAGATCGTCTCCGGGCTCGCGCCCGGACAGGCGATCGCGGTGCGCAACGCCTTCCTGCTCAAGGCCGAACTCGGCAAGGGCGAGGAGAACTGACCATGATCGCCAAGCTCATGGCCCTGTCGGTCCGCGCCCGCTGGACCGTCGCCGTCATCGTCCTGCTGATCGGCGCTTTCGGGGCGTGGCAGCTCAGCCGGCTGCCCATCGACGCGGTGCCCGACATCACCAACAAGCAGGTGCAGATCAACACCACCGATCCCAGCCTGTCCCCGGTCGAGATCGAGAAGCGGGTGACCTTCCCCATCGAGACCGCCCTGGCCGGCATTCCCGGCCTGGAGACCACCCGCTCGCTATCGCGCAACGGGTTCTCGCAGGTCACCGCCGTGTTCAAGGACCGGACCGACCTCTACTTCGCCCGCCAGCAGGTCAGCGAACGGCTGGCCCAGGCCCGCGAAACCCTGCCGGACGGGGTGCAGCCCCGCATCGGTCCGGTGACCACCGGGCTGGGCGAGGTGTTCATGTACGCGGTCGACTTCGCGCCCAGGACCGCCGGCCAGATCCGCGACGGCCGGCCCGGCTGGCAGCCGGACGGCGCCTTCCTGACCCCCGAGGGCGAGCGCCTGACCGACGACGTGGCGCGGGCGGCCTATCTGCGCACCGTGCAGGACTGGATCATCCGGCCGCAGCTTCGCACGGTGGCCGGGGTCGCCGGCGTCGATTCCATCGGCGGCTTCGAGAAACAGTACGTGGTCGAGCCCGATCCGGTGAAGCTGCGGGCCTACGGCGTCTCCTACTCGGAACTGGCCAAGGCGCTGGAGGCGGCCAACCTGTCGGTGGGGGCCAACTTCCTCGACCGGGGCGGCGAAGCCTTCCTGGTGCGGGCCGACGCCCGCATCCGCAACGCCGTCGACATCGCCGACGCCATCATCGCCGTGCGCGGCGGCGCGCCGGTGGCGGTCAAGGACGTGGCCGCCGTGCGGCTGGGCGGCGACCTGCGCACCGGGGCGGCCAGCCTGAACGGCCGCGAGGTGGTGGTCGGCACCGTGCTGATGCTGATCGGCGAGAACAGCCGCACCGTGGCCAAGGCGGCGGGCGAGCGGCTGGCGGCGGTGGAGAAGTCGCTGCCGCCGGGGATCAAGGTCATCCCCACCCTCGACCGCTCCAAGCTGGTCAACGCCACGGTGGCCACCGTGCAGCGGAACCTGGCCGAAGGCGCCCTGCTGACGGCGGCGGCGCTGTTCCTGCTGCTCGGCAACGTCCGGGCGGCGCTGATCGCCGTTCTGGTCATCCCCTTCTCGTTCCTGATGATGGCCATCGGCATGAACGGCCTGGGCGTTTCGGGCAACCTGATGAGCCTGGGCGCCCTCGACTTCGGCCTCATTGTCGACGGGGCGGTGATCCTGATCGAGAACTGCCTGCGCCGGCTGGCCGAACGTCAGCATGCGGAGGGCCGCCTCCTCGACCTGCGCGAACGGCTGGAGGAGACCACCCGGGCGGCGCAGGAGATGATCAGGCCCACCGTGTACGGACAGGCGATCATCTTCCTGGTGTTCGCGCCGCTGCTGACCTTCACCGGCGTCGAGGGCAAGACGTTCTCGCCGATGGCCATCGCCCTGATGCTGGCCCTGGGCGCGGCCTTCGTGCTGTCGCTGACCTTCGTGCCGGCCATGGTCGCCCTGCTGATCCGGGGCGAGGTCGCCGAGAAGGAGGTGTGGCTCATCGAGCGGTTCAAGACCGCCTATCGCCCGCTGCTGGAGCGGGCGGTGGCGCGGCCCTGGCCGTTCATCGGCGCGGGCGTCGGCGTGTTCCTGGCGGCGGCGGCGGTGTTCTCGCTGCTCGGCCGAGAGTTCATCCCCCAGCTCGACGAGAAGAACCTGGCCCTGGCCTCGCAGCGCATCCCCTCGACCTCGCTGGAGCAGTCCCTGGCCATGCAGAAGCGGCTGGAGGCCGGCATATCGTCGCTGCCCGAGGTGGCGATGATGTTCTCGAAGACCGGCACGGCCGAGGTGGCCACCGACCCGATGCCCGCCAACCTGTCCGACGGCTTCGTGATCCTCAAGCCGAAGTCGGAATGGCCGAAGGAGGCCAGGAGCAAGGCCGAGGTCGTCAAGCGCGTCGAGGCCCGGGCCGGCGCCGAGATCGGCCAGGGCTACGAGCTGAGCCAACCGATCCAGCTGCGCTTCAACGAGCTGATCGCCGGGGTGCGGGGCGACGTGGCCATCAAGCTCTATGGCGACGACCTCGACCGCATGACGGCGGCGGCGGAGCGGATCGCCGCCGCCCTCCAGGCCACCCGCGGCGCGGCCGACGTCCGCGTCGAGCAGACCGGCGGCTCGCCGACCCTGGACGTGCGGCTGGACCGGGCCGCCATCGCCCGTTTCGGCCTGACCGTCGAGGAGGTGGCCGACACGGTGGCCGCCGCCATGGGCGGACGCGAGGCCGGCCTGGTGTTCGAGGGCGACCGCCGCTTCCCGGTGATGGTGCGCACCGCCCAGGCGGCGCGCGACGACCTGGACGCCCTGGCCGCCCTGCCGGTGATGCTGCCCGAGGTCGAGGGCCGCCCTCGCGCCTCGATCCCGCTCAGCCAGGTGGCGCAGTTCCGCTTCGCCGAGGGGCTGAACCAGATCAGCCGCGAGAACGGCAAGCGGCGGGTGGTGATCCAGGCCAATGTGCGCGGCCGCGACGTCGGCTCGTTCGTCACCGAAGCCCGTCCCAAGGTCGAGGCCCTGGCCCTGCCGTCCGGCTCCTGGCTGGAATGGGGCGGGCAGTTCGAGAACCTCAAGGCGGCGGGGGACCGTCTCGCCCTGGTCACGCCGATCTGCTTCGCCGCCATCTTCGCCCTGCTGTTCCTGGCCCTGGGCGGCGTGCGGCGTGCGGCGGCGGTGTTCGCCACGGCTCCCCTGTGCCTGGCGGGCGGGGTGTTCGCCCTGGCCCTGACCGGCATCGCCTTCTCGGTCTCGGCGGCGGTGGGCTTCATCTGCCTGTCGGGGGTGGCGGTGCTCAACGGCCTGGTGGTGATGAGCAGCATCGGCAAGCGGCTCGAGGACGGCGCCGACCTCGCCGCCGCCATCGTCGAGGGCGCCTATGAGCGGGTGCGGCCGGTGATCATGACCGGCCTCGTGCCGGCCGTCGGCTTCGTGCCCATGGCGCTGGCCAGCGGCACGGGGGCGGAGGTGCAAAAGCCCCTGGCCGTCGTGGTCATCGGCGGCCTGATCGGCGCGACGGCCCTGACCCTGCTGGTGCTGCCGGCGATCGCCCGGGTGATGCTGGGGCTGGGACGGCGCAAGCCCGCCCCGGTCTGACGGACGGCGGCGTCCGCGCCCTGGAAGCGGGGTTCGGACGCCGCTCGGCCGCCGGTCGCGGTCAGCCGCTCCGCAGCGCGCCGCGCCTGTGGAAGTAGACGGCGGCCAGGCCGGTCGCCGCCAGGCCGATCAGGCAGGTGGCGTAGGCGGCGAGGCCGAGGAACCGGCTCCATTCCAGGTCCAGGCGGCCGAAGTTGCGCAGCAGCAGCAGGCCGACGCTGCCGACATAGCCGCTGGCGTCGGCGACATAGATCAGGAAGCCGGCGGTGCCCACCGACCCGCTGGCCGCGATCAGCCGGTCGAACAGCAGGCCGTTGAAGGGCGTGTAGGCCATGTAGAGCCCCGCCCCCAGGGCGATCATCCAGCCGATCGGCCCCAGCGCGCCCAGCCGCCAGGCCAGGGTCGCGGCCCCGACCAGCGCAAGGCCGCCAGCGACGAAGGTCAGGTTCCAGCCGAAGGCCCGGCCGTTGTCGCGCACGCGCATCAGCACGGCCATGGCGCTGAGCACCACCGCCGCCACCGGCAGCTCGGACCAGGTGAACATGCCGGCCTCGCTGGAGAAGCCCAGCTCGGCCCAGATCTCGGCGGCGAAGTTGTCGCGGAAGTCGCGCAGCGCGGTCAGGAAGACGTAGACCGCCACCAGCGCGATCAGGCCAGGCGCGTAGCGGCGGAACAGGTCCATCCGCTGGCGGGCCCCCATCGGCGCGCGGCGGGCGCGGGCCGCCTCGTCCGCCGCGTCGGGCGGCGGCAGCTGGGCCAGGGCCAGGGTCGAGATCAGCAGCAGCGGCGTGAACAGCAGGCCGGTCGCCGCCGGCATCCAGGCCTCGCTGACCCAGCCGTGCAGCAGCAGGGTCTTGCCGGCCGACTTCACCACGCCCGAAGCCACGATGAAGCTGGCGCAGAGCATGGCGCCCAGCACCTCGGACAGCCGCCGCCCCTCGAAGAAGCCGAACACCAGCCCCCAGATCATGCCCAGGCAGAGGCCGTTGGCGAACAGCGTCGCCACCGCCAGGGTCGACGGCAGCACGGCGAAGGCGGCCAGGGCCGCCTCGGACAGGCCGATCAGCAGCAGGATGGCCAGGGCCCGGTGCTGGGGCCGGGTCTCCGACACCACCTTGACGCCGATGATCTTGGACAGGGCGTAGCCGGCGACCTGGGCGATGACCAGGGCGATCTTGAAGTCGATGGCGAACGGCCAGCCCGCCACCCCGGCGTAGGCCGCCGCCGCGAAGGGCTTGCGGAAGGCGTACATCGAGAAATAGGCGCCGAACCCGGCCAGGCCGCCGTACAGGGCGAAGACGAAGGGCGGCGCGGTCCGCAGCCAGCGCGTGACGGCGCCCTCGCGCCGGCCGCCGCCCGCGATCGAGGCTTCGGCGACGGTCACGCCGCGTCCCCGGCGCCCGGCGTCTCGCCGGCGGCGATGCGGCGGGAGATCGCCGCCAGCACCGGCCCAAGCTCGGCGACGCTGGCCACCACATAGTCGGCGCCGGCCGCCCGCAGCTGGGCCGTCGCCGCATCGACCAGGGCCGCCCGCTCGGCCGGCTCCAGCGCCGTGAGCGCGTCGAGGTCCAGCCCGACCCCGTTGCCGGACGCGGCGACCCCGACGGTCCAGGCCCCGGCGGCGCGGCCCTCGCCGATGCCGACCGGCGCGTCGTCGACCTTGACGCAGGCCGAGGCCGGCCAGGCGCCCAGCTCGACCAGCGCCTTCCACATCATCAGCGGCGAAGGGCGCCCCTCGGCGGTCTCGCCGGCGCAGACCACGACGTCGGGCGCATAGCCCTGAGCCGCCGCCGCCGGCAGGATGTCGGTCATCATCGGCCGGGTGTAGCCGGTGGTGGAGCCCAGCTTGACGCCCCTGGCCCGCAGTTCGGCCGCCAGCGCCGCCGCGCCGGGAATCAGCGCGGCGCAGTCGCGGGCGGAGGCGCGCATCATCGGCTCGACCGCGTCGTGCAGGGCGGAGACGTCGGCCTCGCCAGGCTCGGCCCCGCGCGCCGCGCGCCAGGCCTCGGCCACGCGGGGGACGGCCAGGAGGGCGCGGATATGGTCGCGCTTGGCCTTGCCCATGTCGACGCGGGCCTCGGCCTCGGTGACGGCGACGCCGGCGTCCTGGAACACCCGCAGCAGGGCGACCACGGGCGCGCGGCAGCCGTGGTCGATGACGGTGCCCGCCCAGTCGAGCACCACGGCCTTGATCGCTTCGCTCACGCCGCTTCTCCCATCCGCACGCCGTAGAGATCGCCGACCACCTCCTCGGCCAGCCCGAAGGCGGTCGAGGCGCCGGTGCCGCTGGTGACGGTGACCAGCCGCACGCCCTCGGCGGGGGCGCGCACCAGGCTGTGGCCGGCGGCCGAGGCGTAGGTGCCGGTCCACCGCTCGATCACCGGCGGCGGCGCACAGCCGAACGTCGCGGCGAATTCGTCGAGGATCAGCCGTTCCACCGCCTCGGAAGCGAAGGGGTCGGGCGTGGCGGCGTAGTGATGGCTGTCGCCGACCACCAGGCTGCCGTCGGCGCTCTGCACCACGATCAGGTGGACGCCCTCGGCCAGCCAGGCCCCCTGCTCGGCCTCCAGCCGGGTGCGGAGGGCGGCGGCGGGCGGCAGGGCGGCGTAGCCCAGATAGCGAACGAGGCTGAGGTCGGACATCACCGCCGCCGGCAGACGCCATCCCGGCGCGGCCAGGCGCATCATCTGCAGCTTGCAGCGGGTCAGGCCGGCGTCGGCCATCTCGGCGGGGAACAGGGTGGTCAGGTCGTCGCCGGGGCAGACCACGACGGCCTCGGCGCGCACGACGCCCTGCGAGGTCTCGACACGGCCGGTCTCGACTGCATGCACGGCGACGCCGCGCCGGATGGCCACGCCATGGACGGCCTCCAGCCAGCCGGCGAGCCGGGGCACGGCGGTGCGCGATTCCACCCGCAGGTCGACGTCGCTGAACAGCGCCCCCTCCAGCTCGGCCGGACGGACCGGGCCAAGACGCTCGGCCGCCGCCGCCGCGTCCAGCCACACGCAGCCTTCGGCCATCTCGGTCTCGGCGAAGGCCTCCAGCACGACGCGGGCCTCGGCCCGGCGGGCGACCATGGCCAGGCCGCGCTGCTCGATGGCGATCCCGGCCGGGCCGGCGATCTCGGCCCAGACGTCGCGCGAACGGCGGGCGCGGCGCCACACCGGACCGCGCTCCTGGCCGGTGACGGTGATGAAGCCGAAGTTGCGCACCGAGGCGCCGTTGGCCTGGGCGTCGCGGTCAAGGACGACGACGCGCTTGCCCAGCCGCGCCGCCGCCAGGGCGTGGGCCAGGCCGACGATCCCGGCGCCGATCACGGCGAGATCGAAAAACTCTTCCGACAAGGGACGATCCCTTTGGTTCGATCCGGCGACGGCCGGCGTTCAGCAGTTGCGGGACGGGATCGGCCGCGCGGTCGAGGGGACGCCGCGCGGCCGATGGCGGCGACCTAGAAGCTGACGCTCAGGGTCGCCGAGACGGTGCGCGGCGCGCCGCGGGTGTAGAGCTGCGTGAACTCGTCCAGCATGCCGCCGATATACTGCTCGTCGAACAGATTGGTGACATTGAGCTGGAGATCCGCGTAGCGGCCGCCGTCCAGGGGCAGGCGATAGCCGGCGTTCAGATCGACCACCGTGTAGGCGGGCATGTAGAGCTTGGGCGTGTTGGGCGCGTCGCCGGCCGTCTTGCCGGTGTACTTGCCGCGCACGCCGATGCGGAAGTTGTCGCGGTGATAGTCCGCGCCCAGCGAGACCAGCGTGGTGGGGGCACCGGGCACGTCGTTGCCCTTGGCCACCGCCAGATCGGTGCCGGCGTTGGCCGTGCCGCCCAGGAAGGTCTGCTGATAGGTCGAGCTGTTGAAGGTCAGGGCCGCCGACAGGTCGAGGTTCGGCGTCGCCGCGTAGCTGGCGCTGGCCTCGACGCCCTTGGAGGCGATGCCCTTGCCGGTGTTGGCGTAGGCGCCCGAGGTGCCGGCCGTGTAGTTGATGCCGCCCGAGCTGCCGCCCGGCCCGCCGGTGATGAAGTCGGCAGAGTAGAACGTGATCGCGTGCTCGTAGTTGATGTAATAGGCGGTCAGCTGCGCGGCGAGACGGCGGTCGCGATAGCGCACGCCGATCTCGTAGTCCGTCGCCACCGAGGACTTGAGCTTGGAGGTGTCGGTCTGGGTCTTCTCCAGAGCCCAGTCGCCGACCGCGCCGTAGTTCTGCGACACGCCGCCGAACACCTGGACGCCGTTGTCGAGGCTGTAGACGCCGCCCAGGCTGAACAGCGGGTCGGAGTCGGCGTTGAGGCCGGTGCGCAGCGGCGAGACCGACTTGCCGTAGGCGTCCCAGCCCTCGGTCTCGCCGGTGATGTCGATCATGTACTTCTGGACGCCGGCGGTGACCGTCAGGGCGCCGAGATTGACGGTGTCCTGGGCGTACACCTTCCACTGGTCGGTGGTGAAGTGCTGCATGAAGTCCAGCAGCTGCGGGCCGGTGTAGTAGGCCGGCCCCTTGCGGACGTCGATGATCTGGCGCCAGGCGCGGCCGAAGTCGCGGTCGAGCCGCTCGTACCAGACGCCCGCCTCGACCTTGTTGATCCCGAGGTCGAAGCTGGCCTTGGAGGTGAAGCCGTAGCGGTCGTGGCCGTAGATGCTGGTGCGGTAGGTCTGGGCGGGAACGCAGGCCGCGTTCACCGAGCCGTCGCCGTTGTAGCAGAAGGCGGCGCGAACCTGGGTCCCGTCGATGTCGGTGTAGTCCAGGCCCTTGATGACCGGGCGCTGGCGGCCGGTCGGGTCGACCCAGTCATAATAGGGCTTCTTGCGCATCGCCCCCGGCGCGGTGCCGCCGGCGATGGTGCGGGTCAGGGTCGGATCGAGGGCGATCTGCTGGTACGGCGGCGCCCAGTCGCCCTGGCCCTTCTGGTGGTGCCAGTAGGGCGAGACCTCGACGCTGACGCGGTCGCTGAACTTGTAGGCGAACTTCAGGTAGCCGAAGGTGTTGTCGCGGTGGGCCGACCAGGCGTGCGCCCAGTTCTCGTCGACGCCCGCCGGCACGCCGGTCCAGGCGATGGACGAGCCGTCGCCGACATTGGTCGAATCCAGCAGGGCGCGCGGCGCCTCGATCAGCGGGTCGTCGACCGCTTCGTCGTAGGACAGCCGGCCGGTGACCGTCAGCTTGCCCAGCTCGGTGACGAACTTGGCCTCGGCGTGCCACTCGTCGGCGCCGCTGCCGTCGCTGCAGCCGTAGACCCAGCGGCAGGCGGTGAAGCGGGCCCCGCCGACATAGGCGCGGGTGGTGCCGCCCAGGATGCGGCCGGTGTCGTAGACGCCGGCGTAGCGGCGCATGTCGTTGTCGCCGGCGCTGATCGAGACCAGGCCCCCGGCCGTCTCCTTGGGCTGGCGGGTGACGTAGGCGATGGTGCCGCCCAGGGCGGAGGCCGAGGCCGACGAGACGCCGGTGGTGCCCTGGTCGACCTGGATGCGGTCGACGATCTCGGACATCAGGTACTTCTGCGCCGGCGCGCCGCCCAGATAGTACGAGGCGTTGTAGGCCGGCATGTCGTCGATGGTCTGGCCGATCTTGGACGAACGCAGGTTGACGTCGAAGCCGCGGATGTTGATCCCGTAGGTCCACGGGTCGGCGTTGAAGGCGTCGGAGCCGCGGATGGAAACGCCCGCCACGTCGCGGATGGCGTTGACGACGTTCATCGCCGCGCCCTGGGCGGCGACCGCGTCATGGGTGACGATGGCGTTGCCCCGGGCCACCGAGGCCGAGGTGACGACGATCTCGTCGACGGTCTGGGCGTCGCCGGCCGCCGCGTCCGCGGCCCGGGCCGTCCCCGCCGACATCGCCGCGGCCAGCGCCGCCGCGGCCGCCCCGCAGCACAAAAGCCCCCGCAGTTCGGGTTTCATCTTTATCCCCATGCATCCGGTTTCGCGGACGATCCCCGCCGTCCGTCGGCGGCTTCTTCGTCCAGGCCGGGGCGCCAAGGCCAAGCCTTTGCTTGTATGGGGGTCATAGGCGCCGCCTATGGGCCGACGTCATCGCCGCGTCACAGGCCGGCCTTAGAAAGGACGGCCGACATGGCCGCCAACTACCAGCACCTGCGCGCTTTCCACGCCATCGCCCTCGAAGGCAGCGTCACCCGGGCCGCCCGCCGGCTCAACGTCGCCCAGCCGACCCTGTCGCAGCAGCTCAAGGCCCTGGAGGCGCGCCACGGCGTCCAGCTGTTCGAAAGCCGCAAGTCGCCGCTGACCCTGTCGCTGGCCGGCCGCGACCTGCTCGCCCTCACCGAGCGGCTGTTCGCCGCCGCCTCCGAGGTCGACGAGATGCTGGGCGAGGCGGCGGGCCTCAGCGGCGGCTCGCTGCGGCTAGGCTCGGATTCGCCGCCCTACGCCGCCCGGGTCGTCGACCGCTTCCGCAAGCGCAATCCCCAGATCGCGATCCAGGTGCGGATGGGCAACGCCCGCGACGTGATCCGCTGGCTGGCCGAGGCCCAGATCGACGCCGCCATCGCCAGCGACCCGCCGGGCGACGGCATGTTCACCTATGACCCGCTGTACGAGGACAAGCTGTGGGTCGCCCTGCCGCTGGCCCACCCCCTCAGCGCCCACGAGACCGTGCCGATCGCGGCGCTGTCGGCCGAAACCCTGTTGCAGCGCGAGGTCAGCTCCAAGACCCGGGCCTTCACCGAACAGGCCCTGGACGCGGCCGGCGTCGAGCCGGCGGCCTGCCTGGAGCTGCAGACCCGCGAGACCATCCGCGAGGGCGTCGCCCTCGGCCTGGGGGTCAGCGTGTTCTTCTCGTCGGAATGCCCGCCCGACAGCCGGATCGCCTATCGGCAGCTGGAGACCGCCGGTCGGGAGTTCCACCTGCACGGCTATCTGGTCTGCCTGCGCGAGCGCCGCCGCAGCGCCCTGATGCGGGCGCTGCGGTCGGTCGCCGCCGACATCCACGAAAGCCGCGCCGCCGCCTGAGGATCAGGCGGCCCGCGCCCCGGCCCGGACCGGGATGGCGGCCTTGTAGACGCTCGCGCCGAGATGGTCGCGGAACTCGACCTCCAGCGCCTCCGGGGTCAGGCGATAGACCGAGAAGCCCGAACGCGACAGGCAGAAGCGCGTGCCCTGCACCGCCTTCACCGGGCGCACCTCCGAGCCGGCCCCGGTGCAGATGTAGTCGACGCCGTCGCGCTGGATGTGCTGCAGGTCGTGGTCGTGGCCGCAGACATAAACCTGGACGCCGCGCCGCTCGAGGATCGGCTTGAGCTGGGCCTTCAGCTCGGCGGTGTCGCCGTGGCCGGAGCCGCCCGAGAACACCGTGTGGTGGCCGAAGACCAGCTTCCACGGCGCCGACGAGCGGGCCAGCTCGGCGTCGAGCCAGGCCAGCTGCGCCGCCGGGTCCTGGGCCAGGACGTTGCGCTTGATGTTGGTCTCGACCTTGCTGCGGTAGCTCTGCACCAGGGGCGAGGTGTCGATGAAGAACAGGTCGACGAAGGGCGCGCCGACCTCGGCTCCGGCGACCTTGTAGTAGCGGGCCGGCATCTTCCAGCGCGGGCTGACGCGGGCGTAGTCGAGCTGGGCCTGCGGCTCGCCGCGATAGTCGTGGTTGCCCAGGGCGACGAACCACGGCGCCTGCAGCGACGGGGCGGTGTAGATGTCTTCGAAGCTGGTCTTCCACTGCGGGTCGTCGACCGAGCGCACGCCGTCGTCGTAGAAGTTGTCGCCCACCGACGCCGTGAAACGCGCGCCGACGGCGGCGGCGGCCTCGCCCATCCGCGCGGCCACGTCGCGCTGGTGCTCGGCCCCGTCGCGGCCCCAGTCGCCGACGGCCAGGAAGGTCAGCGCCTCGCCGGCGCCGGGCGCGGCCGCGAGCGCCCCTCCGGCGAGCAGCGGCGTCGCGGCCAGGCCGCCGGCGGCGGCCAGGACCGTCCGGCGGGACGGGGTTCGGGTGTCGGTCATGATGTCGCGCTCCCTTGGGTTCAGAATTTCAGCTGCACGCCGCCGCGCAGCGCCCAGCCGTACTGCTCGTTCTCGACCAGCCGGCGCTGATCGCCGATCCAGCGCCGCCATGGCTCGTTGTTGAGGTTCGAGCCTTCGACAAACACCTGCAGCCGCGACGTCACCGCATAGCTGGCCTGGGCGTCGAGCTGGCCGAAGTCGGCGGTGTAGACGTCGAGGTCGCGGTTGGCTCCGATGGTGTCGAGGAAGTGCGAGCGGTAGGAATAGGCCAGCCGCGCGCTGAAGCCGTACTTTTCATAGAAAAGCTGGGCGCTGGCCACCCGCTTCGACGTGTTGGCCAGCGGCGCCGAGTCCGTGCGGCCCGGCACGCCCGTGGCCTTGGAGTCGATGAAGGTCATGTTGGCCGACACCCCCAGGCCGTCGAACGGCGAGGGCAGGAAGCCGAGCTGCGCCTGGGCGTTCAGCTCCAGCCCCATCACCTCGGCGTGGTCGGCGTTGGTCGGGCTGGTCACCACCGCCTGGGCCAGGGTCTGGCCGGCGAACACGCCGTTCTGGACGATCCGTTGCTGGCTGTAGATCGGATCGTCGATGCGCTTGTAGAACACGCCGGCGGAAAGCAGGCCCTGGAACGGCAGGTAGTATTCGACGGCGGCGTCGAGGTTGGCGGCCTTCAGCGGCTTGAGGCCGGGATTGCCCATCGACACCGTGCCGGCGGCGGTGTCGATCGTCACGTAGGGGGCCAGGTCGGCGTAGTTCGGCCGCCCGATGGCGGTGGTCGCCGCCGCGCGGAGCACCAGCCGGTCGTTGACGTCGAAGCGCAGGTTCACGCCGGGAAACAGGTTGGTGTAGTCGCGCTCGCCGCGCAGGTTGAACCCCGGGTCGGCGGCGGTGGCGGCGGTGACCAGCTTGGCCTTGTAGTCGCCTTCCGTGCGCTCGACCCGCACGCCGGGGATCACCGTCAGGCGGCCGACGTGCGCCTCGGCCATGACATAGGCCGCGTAGATGCGTTCGGAGACGTCGTAGTCCGACGACAGGCTGTCGCCGATCGACTTGGGGTCCAGCTTGAACTGCGACGGGTTGGCGGAGAAGAACGCCTCGGCGGCGGCGGTGTCGACGCGCGGGCCGAAGCGGTAGCGTCCGCCGTAGATCGACGGCTCGCCCAGGAACGAGGCGGCCGCCAGGGTCAGGGTCGAGCCGGAATAGTTGTAGGTGGCCGATTCCTGGTCGTTGGTCTTGTGGCGGTCGAGCAGCTTCGCCCCGACCTTCAGCGTCGTGCGCTCGCCGACGCCGGCCAGCGGCAGGCTGTAGTCGACCCGGCCCTGCCAGACCGTCTCCTCGGCGCGGCGATGGGCGTGGCTGATGCTCTTGGCGGTGAACTTGGACGGGTCGTAGGCCGCGTCGGCGGGCGAAACCAGGAACAGGGTCGAGCCCAGGTCGTAGGTCCCGGCGAAGCCGGCCTTGGGGCCCGAAAACTGCCATTCGTCGCGGCGCGGGTCTTCCTTGACGGCGTTGGCGTAGCCGGCCTCGGCGCTCAGTTCGCCGCGCGGCAGCTCGAAGCGGCCGCCGACGGTCAGGTTCCTGGTGGCGTCCTCCTCCTTGCGGTTGCGGACGTAGCGGGTGGCGACGCCGCCGGTGAAGGCGCCGGTCGTCGCGGTCTGGTTCGAGAAGGCCGAGGCGGTCTTGACCGGGAGCGCGAAGCGGAACTGGTCGCGCACCTCGCTGTCGCTGAAGGTGTCGTACACCGCGCGCAGGTAGAGGCTGGTCCTGTCCGAGGGCCGCCAGTCGAGGTTGGCGACGACGCCCGAGCGTTCGCGGGTCAGGTTGTAGTCGCGCAGGCGAAAGTCGTCGGGGACGACCCGGCCGTTGACCGGCGCCCAGTTCGACGAGCCCTGGACGTTCTGCGACTGGATCGGGCGCTTGGAATAGTTCAGGGCCAGCACGGCGCCGAACTGGTCCTGGCCGCCGAAACGGGTCCCGGCGGTGACGTCGCCCTCATAGGGGTTTTTGCCGTTCAGGTCGTAGTAGCCGTAGGCCGCCCGGGCGTTGACGAAGGGCGTGCGGCGGTCGAAGGCCGACAAGGTCTTGATCTCCACCTCGCCGGCGATGGCGTTGGCGTCGAGGTCGGGGGTCAGGGTCTTGACCACCTTGACCGAGCCGATCAGGGCCGAGGGCACGTCGTCCAGCTTGACCTGCCGGCCGGCCGGTTCGGGCGCCGGGGCGGTCTGGCCGTTCATGGTCACGTTGGCCAAGTTGGGGTCGACGCCGCGGATCAGCACGTAGCGGCCCTCGCCCTGGTCGTTGGCGGCGCTGACGCCGGGCAGACGGCGCACGGCCTCGGCGACGTTCTGGTCGGGCAGCTTGCCGACGTCGTCGGCGTAGAGGGCCTCGACGAAGTTGTCGGCCCGCTTCTTGGCGGCCAGCGCCTTGCGGTCGGCGTCGCGGCGGCCGGTGACCACCAGTTCGGCCAGCTCCTGCTCGTCGTCGGCCGTCCCGCGGGCGGCGGCGTGGCGGGCGGCGGCCTCGGCCGCCTTGGCGGCCGGCGAGACCAGGATCGAGCGCGGATCGCTGAGGTCCGCCGCCAGCCCCGAACCGGCCAGCACCGCGTCGAGCGCCTGGGAGACGGTGTAGGCGCCGTCGAGCCGGGGCGCCTGGCGGCCCTGCACCAGTTCGGGCCGGAAGATGATGGTGCGGTCGAAGCGCCGCGCCACGTCCTTGAGCGACTGGCCGAGCGCCTGCTGCGGCAGGCTGAGGCGCATCTGGCGGCCCGCCGCCTGGGCCTGGGCGGGACGGTCGGCGGCGATCGCGCCGGCGCCTCCCGCCATGACCAACATCACCGCCGCCGATGCGCAGAGCGCCTGTTTGACTTGCATAGGAACCATCCCCCGAAAGGTCACGTCAGGTTCGACGGGCGGGGCTCGCGGCTGTGCGCGGGGTCATAAAAATTTCACGGCTCCAGGCGGATCTGCAGCGGGTCGGCGATCACCGCGCGCCAACCCTCCACCGCCGCCACGCCGCGGGCGAAGGTGGTCGGGTCGCGAGGGTCGTAGACGCCGCTGATGCGGGCGCGGCCCATGGCCGGATCGGCCAGGACGATGCGCACCCGCGAATAGCGCGCCAGCTCGGCCACCGCCGCGTCCAGCGGCGCGTCCTCCAGGTCGATGCGGCCGCTGCGCCAGGCGAGGTCCCGCCCGAGCTCGGCCCGGGCGAACCGCGCTCCGACGGCGTCGCGCGCCAGGGTCAGCTTGTCGCCCTGGACCAGGCGGCGCGGCGGCCCGCCGCGCACGGCCACGTCGACCGCTCCCTGCGAGACCGTGACCGACGAGGCCTCGTCGAGCCTGAGCACGTCGAAGGCCGTGCCGACGTCGCGGACGTCGAGGTCGCCCGCCGCCACCGTGAAGGGGCGCAACAGGCCGTGCCGGACGGTGAAGTGCGCCTCGCCCTTGACCAGCCGCACCGTGCGGCGGAGCGGCGTGTAGGCCACCTCCAGCACGCTGTCGGTGTTGACCTCGGCGGTCGAGCCGTCCGGCAGCCCCACGGTGCTGGTCTGTCCCACCGCCGTCTGGATGCGGAAGCGCGCCCCGGCCGAGGGGGCGACCACCGCCGCCGCCGACACGGCCGCGACGACGACGACCGCCGCCGCCGCGGCGACCATCGGCCGCGCCGGGCCCCTGCGACGCCGGGCGACGCCGGGCCGCAGCCCGGCCAGGGCGGCGGCGCGCATCTCGACGATCTGCGGGTCGTCGGCGATGTCCGACAGCGCGTCGTCGACCAGGGCGCGCGCGTGCTCGAAGGCGGCGCGGTTGTCGCCCTGCGCGAGCCAATGCTCGAACGCCCTCGCCTCGTCGGCGGTCAACGGACCTTCACGAAGACGCGCCAGCCACGACGCTTCCTGCCCATGCATATTCATTAAGACGTTCCAGAAGCCCGATCGTGCGCGGGGTCGGCGTCGGGATCGGGAAGTCGCAGCAAAGCCTCGATGGCGACGGCCATGCGGCGGCGGATCTCGGCGACCGTCACGCCCAGCTGGGCGGAAAGCTGCCGGTAGGAATAGCCCTCGAAGCGGTTGAGCAGGAAGACGCGGCGCACCTCGGGATCGAGGCCGCGCAGGACCGCCGCCACCTGGGCGCTGCGCCGCCGCGCCGCCGTCGCCCGTTCCGGGTCGACCGGCGCGTCGATGACGCTGGCGTCCATCAGGTCCTGAGCCGGCAGGGCCGCCCTGACCTTCAGCATGCGGTGGCGGTCGCGCAGCACGTTCGAGGCGACGGTGAACAGGAAGGCCTCGGGGTTGTCGGCGGCGGCGAAGCCGGCGCTGGACAGGATGCGGACGAACACGTCCTGGGCCAGTTCCTCGGCCTCGGCGGTCGAGGCGCCCCGCTTGCGGAAATACTGGATCAGCGCCGGCCGGTAACGGAGATAGACCCGCTCGAACAGGCCCGGGCCGCCGGCGTCGGATGGCGCCGTCGCGCCGGATCGCCTGCCTTCCGCCACCCGCAGTTCGCCTCTCCCGCCGCGCCGCCCCCAGGGACGCGAGGGCTAGCTAGCCGCGCGGCGCGACAGTTTGACGACGAGGCAGGCCTCGGGGAGACGCCGGGTCAGGCGCCTTCGGGGCGAGGCGAGGCGGCCCGGGGCGGAGCGGGGAAGACGAGTTCGACCCGCAGGCCCGGCCCGGCGTCGCCCAGGCCGAGGGTCGCGCCATGGCGGCGGGCGATGGCGGCGATGATCGGCAGGCCGAGGCCCGAGCCGGGGCCCGAACGGCTGGGGTCGAGGCGCCGGAAACGTTGCAGGACGACGTCGTGATCCTTGGGCGCGATGCCCTCGCCGCCATCCTCGACCCGCAGCGCCGCCGCACCGTCGCGCGCCTCCACCGTCAGGCGGACCGGGGTTCCCGCCGGCGTATGGCGCATGACGTTCTCCAGCAGGTTGGAGATGGCCTGGGCCAGCAACTGGGTGTCGCCGGCCACCGGCGCCGGCGACAGGCGAAGGTCGAACCGCCGCCCCTCGGCCTCCAGGTCGGGGCGGTAGGCCTCGCCGACCTGCGAGGCGATGTCGGCGAGGTCGGCGACCACCGGGCCGGCCATGCCGCGGCCGTTCTCGATCTCGGCGAGACGCAGCATGGAATCGAAGGTGCGCAGGATTTCCTCGATATCGGCGTCGATGCGCTCCACCGAGGCCAGCAGCTCGGGATTCCCGGACGAGGCGCGCCGCAGCCGGTCGAGCCGCTGGCGCACGCGGGTCAGCGGCGTGCGCAGGTCGTGGGCGATGTCGGTCGAGACCTGCCGCACCTGCCCGACCAACGCGCCGATCTCCTCAAGCATGACGTTGAAGGCGCCGCCCAGCTCGTCGACGTCGTCGCGCGGGGCGCCGGACCGCACCGCCACCCGCACGTCGAGCCGGCCCAGCGACACCTGATGGGCGGCCGCGACCACCGCCGCCACCCGTCGCCAGACCCCGCGCGCGAAGGCGTAGGACGCCAGCAGGCAGAGGGCGACGCCGAGCACGCCGCACAGGGCCAGAGTCCGGCGCACGGCGGCGAGCTGGCGCTCCTCGGAGGCGAGGTCCTGGCCCACCGACATCTGCGAGCCGTCCGGCAGGGGTTCGGAATAGACCAGGAACTCGCGGCTGCGGCCGTCGGCGTTGCGGTCGCGGACCTTGGACCAGCCTTCGGCGGCCGGCACCGGCGGCAGGCGGCCCGCGCGCAAGGTCCCGTCCGGGCCGACCAGCCGGTACTCGAAGCCCCGCCACAGGCGCGAGCGCTTGTTGACCGTATAGGGCAGGTGGTCCGAGCCCTTGATGACGAACTCGTCCTGCAGCGACACCGCCTCGCCCAGCACCCGCTCCTGCACCGCGCGCTGGTCGATCAGGCGCACCGCCACCTGGGCGACGCCGCCGGCGACGGCGAAGGCGATGATCACCGCCACCGCCTGGACCAGGGCCAGCCGCACGCCGGTGCGCGCCACCAGGCGGCTGGCGAGCCAGGCCCTCAGCGCCGCCAGCCGGCGGACGACGGCGGCGAAGTCGATGCGCCGGCGGCCGGCGTCGTCGAGGACGGGAAGCAGCAGCGCCATCGTCCGCGCCTCAGACCGCGCCGACCACGTAGCCGGCCCCGCGGACCGTGACGATCAGCGGCGGGGCGCCGTCCTGATCGATCTTGGCGCGCAGGCGGCTGATGTGGGTCTCGACGATGTTGGTGCGCGGGTCGAAATGGAAGCCCCAGACCTTCTCCAGCAGCATGGCCCGCGTCACCACCCGCCCGGCGTTGAGCATGAGGAATTCGAGCAGCTTGTACTCCAGCGGCAGCACCTCGATCCGGCGGCCGGCCCGCGTCACCGTGCGCGACAGCCGGTCGACCTCCAGGTCGTCGACCTGAAGGCTGGTGCGCTCGTAGGCCGGCGCGGCGGGGCGGCGGGCCAGCGCCCCGACCCGCGCCGCCAGCTCCGCCGACGAAAACGGCTTGACCAGATAGTCGTCGCCGCCGCCTTCCAGGCCGGCGACGCGGTCGGCGATCGAGCCCATGGCGGTCAGGAACAGCACCGGCGTCTGCACCCGCCGGGCGCGCAGCTCCCCGACCAGGGACAGGCCGTCGCGCCGGGGCAGCATGCGGTCGACGATGATGACGTCGTGTTCGCCGCGCGAGGCCCGTTCCAGGCCGTCTTCGCCGTCGACGGCGGCGTCGACGATCCAGCCGGCCTCCCTCAGGCTTTCCGAGACGTGGGCCGTGGTCTCCGCCTCGTCCTCGATCAGCAGGACCCGCTGGCTGGACGCCGCGCCGCGCCCGGGTTCGTACGCCGTCATCGCCGTCTCGCGATCATGATGGGAGGCGCGAAGTTATCGCCGCCCGGAATTCTCAGGGCAACTACGCCATATATTGAGAAATCTCAATGTTTCCGCGCGACGCCTCAGCGTCGCGACTGGAAAGGCCCTCCCCCGCCCAGGCCAAAGACTTCCGAAGATTGACACAAATCTGTTATAAAACCCACGCCAATCCTTTACTTGAGCCTTCGCCGCCACAATGGATAGCCAGGCGAAGACCGTCTTCGACCGAAAGCGGCGCGCCCGCCAGGAGCCTCCATGCCCAGTCCCCTCAGCACGCTGCGCCGACTGTGGCCTCTGGCCCTGCTGGCCGTCGCCGCGCCCTCCGCCCATGCCGAGAGCGCCGGCGAAGGCGCCGCCTATGTCGTGCTGGGCGCGGGCGGAACGCCCCAGGCCCGGCTGGTCGTCGCCGCCGACGCCTGCCCTTCGATCACGATCGACGGCCGAGCGCGCCCGATGCATGTGCGCGCCAGGGCCGCGACCCTGCCGCTGCGACCCACCGCCTCGACGCCCGAGACTTCCAAGCCGTCCGTCTTCCCCCTGCTCACCTGCGAGGCCGCGGTACCGCGCGGCGCGCGGCGCGCGGCCGTCCAGGGCCGGCCGCTGCCCCTGCCGCCCCGGCGGATCGACCGCATCGTGGTGATCGGCGACACCGGCTGCCGGATCAAGGCCAGCGACGCCGCCTTCCAGGCCTGCAACGACCCGGCGCGCTACCCGTTCGCCGCCGTCGCCGCCCGGGCCGCGGCCTGGAAGCCCGACCTCGTGCTCCATGTCGGCGACTACCTCTACCGCGAGAACCCCTGCCCCGCCGACCAGCCGGGCTGCGCCGGCTCGCCCTGGGGCTATGGCTGGGACGCCTGGCGCGCCGACTTCTTCGCGCCCGCCGCGCCGCTGCTGGCGGCCGCGCCCTGGGTGGTGGTGCGCGGCAATCACGAGAACTGCGCCCGCGCCGGCCAGGGCTGGCGGCGGCTGCTCGCCCCGGGGCCGCGCTGCGCCCCGCCGACGACTGCGTCGATCCCGCCCGGGACTCGGCCGGCGACTACACCGCGCCCTACGTCGTGCCGCTGGGCGGCGGGGCCCAGGTGGTGGTCACCGACCTGGCCATCGCCGGCGCCAAGCCGACCTTGCCGGACGATCCCCGCTACGCCCAGTTCGAGCACGCCTACGCCCGGCTGGACGCCCTGTCGCGGCGGGCGCGCTTCACCTTCGCCGCCGACCACAAGCCGATCCTCGGCCTCGCCGCGACGGCGGACAAGCACGGCGGCGTCAAGCTGCACGGCGGAACCCCGGGCATAGCCTCGGTGTTCGCCGCCGGCGGTCGCCCCCTGCTGCCGCCCAAGGTCGACGTACTGCTGGCCGGCCATGTCCATGTCTGGGAGCAGGTCAGCTTCTCCAGCGACCATCCCAGCCAGTTCATCGCCGGCTTCTCGGGCACGCAGGAGGACACCGTGCCCCTGCCCGAGACGCCGCCCGCCGACGCCGCCCCGGCGCCGGGCGCGGTGATCGAGCATTTCAGCTCGTGGGTCGACGGCTTCGGCTACATGACGCTGGAGCGGGCGGGCGAGCGCCGCTGGCGCGTGACGGTCTGGGACGTGGCGGGCCGCCCGGTCAACCACTGCTCCATCGTCGGGCGGCGGTCGAGCTGCGAGGTCCGCCAGCCCCGGTCCCAGCCGCCGGGCGGCTGAGCCCCGCGCCCGTTCACCAGCGCAGGACGCGCGGGCCCGCCAGGGCGCCGAGGGCGACGGTCAGCAGCACCCCCAGGGTGTACCAGGTGGCCACGAAGGCGGCGGTGTGCTCGGGACAGTGCAGGCCGTAGACGGTGGCGGCGACGCCGCCGGAGAACAGGCCGGCCGCCGCCCCGGCCAGGGCCAGCCGCGTCGGCGCGAGACCGCGCACGAACCAAAGGGTCAGGGCCAGCATCGGCAGGGACAGAACGAGGATGTTGCGCGGGCAGACGGTCCAGGACCCGCCCAGCCACATCTGCGCCCGCCCTGCGGCCTCGGCGGCGAACAGCTGCCAGGCCGCCGGCGCGGCCAGGGCCGCCACCGCCAGCACGGCGAGGACCAGCCCCCGGCGCGGCGAGCCGGCCGGCCGGGCCAGGCGCTCGATCGCCAGGAAGCCGGCGACGCCGAGCGCGGCGGTGTAGGCCGCCTTGACCCAGAAGAACGCCCCGGCGGCGGCCTCGCTGATGTCGGGCCGCACCCGCAGCCAGGCCACCACCAGGACCAGGGCGGCCAGCGCCCCGAAGCCGGCCGCCGCGATCAGGCGCGCGGGGATGGCCGCCGACGGGGTCGGCGGCAGGTCGGCGCTGAGGCGGTCGATGAGATCGTCAGTCTTCAAGGTCGCGCGCCCTCGCGGTCAGCAGCTTCATGGCCCGGTGCAGGCTGACCTTGGCCGCCCCCGGCGACAGGCCGCCCCGCGCCCCGGCCTCGGCCAGGCTCAGCCCCTCGATCTTGACGTCCATGACCAGCCGGCGCTGGCGCTCGGGCAGGACGTCCAGCATGCGGGCGAGGTCGGGCGCGGCCGTCGCGTCGCGCGGATCGGCGAACAGCAGCTCGGCCGCCTCCTCGACCGGCACGTGGACGCGCACCCGCTGGCGGCGATAGTGGTCGATCAGCTTGTAGCGCGCCACGGCGTGCGCCCAGGCCGTGAACGGCTGGGCCCGGTCGTAGGTGGCGCGGCGCGTATGAACGGCGAGCAGGCAGTCCTGCACCAGATCCTCCACTTCGGCCTCGACATGGAGCCGCCGGGCGAAATAGCCCCTGAGCATGCGGGAAAGCTGGGACAGCAGTTCGCGGTATGCGGCCGCGTCGCCGTCGAGCCCGCGCAGCATCAGGGCCTTCAGACGGGCTTCGAGCTCCACGCCTCTCCCCTGCTAGTTCGCGCGCCGGGACCGATGGTTACATGCCGCAGCCGGCGGCGTGAAGCCGAGGCCTCACGATCGCGTGTAACCTTTCGCCGCGCCCCTTCGAACTAGTCTGCAACCGAGCCCGGTTCGCTGAGGCGGCCGGCCGGTCCAACCGCTGGAAGGAGACCGCAATGAACCGCACTGGAACCGCCCTGAGCGCCGCCGCCGTCCTGGCCCTGGTCGGGGGCGCCGCCCTCGCCGCCGAGCCGATGACGGGCGACGCCATGGCCAAGGCCAAGCCCGCCGTCGAGAAATGCTACGGCGTCGCCCTGGCCGGCAAGAACGACTGCAAGGCCGGCGCCGGCACCACCTGCGCCGGGAGCGCCAAGGCCGACTATCAGGGCCAGTACTTCAAGGAAGTGGCCAAGGGCTCCTGCACCTCGATCAAGACGCCCAAGGGCCACGGCTCCCTGACCCCCGTCGCCTGAGCCGGACACGGACGATGAACCACGGACCGACCGCCGGGCTAAGCCTCAAGCCGGAGCACTACGCCGACGCGCTGGCCCGCCGGGCGGACGGTCTGTGGTTCGAAGTCCATCCCGAGAACTATATGAGCCTGGGCGGACCCCGGCTCGCCTGGCTCGAAGCCGTCCGCCGGGAGCATCCGCTGTCGCTGCACGGCGTCGGCATGTCCCTGGCGGCGGACGAGCCGCCCGACGCAGGCCACCTGGCGGCCCTGCGCCGGCTGGTCGACCGCTTCGAGCCCTTCGTCGTCTCCGAGCACCTGGCGTGGTCGACGCGGCGGGGGGCTTACCATCCCGACCTGCTGCCGTTCCCGCGCAGCCGGGCGGCCCTGGACCGGGTCGCCGACAACGTCTCGCGGATGCAGGACGCCCTGGGCCGGCCGGTGCTGATCGAGAACCCCGCCCTCTATGTCGCCCTCGACGGCCACGACTTCGACGAGGTCGGGTTCCTGACCGCCCTGCACCGGCGCACGGGTTGCGGCCTGCTGGTCGACGTCAACAACGTCCATGTCGGCGCCGCCAACCTCGGCTACGACCCGGCCGCCTATCTGGCCGCCCTGCCGGCGGCGGCCATCGGCGAAATCCATCTCGCCGGCCACGCCCTGGACGCGGGCGGGCGGCTGTTGATCGACAGCCACGACGCCCCGGTGGCCGAGCCGGTGTGGGCCCTGCTGGACGACCTGCTGGCGCGGATCGGCCCGCGCCCCGTGCTGATCGAACGCGACGACGCCCTGCCGCCCTTCGAGACGCTGATGGTCGAGCGCGAGCGTGCCGCCGCAGCCCTGGCCGCAGCCGCCGAGGCGCCCGTCGATGCGTGACCTTTCCGCCTTCCAGGACGCCTTCGAGCGCGCCCTCGACGGGGACGAGCGCGGCCTCGCCCCCTGGCTGGCCGGCGGGCCGGCGGACGCCGAGGGCCTGAAGGTCTATCGCAACACCGTGGCCAAGGGCCGCCTGGACGCCCTGGCCGCCAATTTCCCCGCCGCCGCCGCCGCCGACCCGGCCGGCTTCGCCGCCCTCGCCCTGACCCACGGCCGCGAGCGCCCGCCCGCCCGGCCGTCCCTGATGCTGTACGGCGAGGACTTCCCCGACCGGCTGGCCGCCGCCGGGGAGACGGCGCTGGCCGACCTGGCCCGTCTCGACCGGCTGTGGCTTGAGGCGCTGTTCGCCGCCGACGCCCCCGCCGCCAGCGGCGGCGATTTCGCCGCCCTGTCGCCCGAGGACTTCGCCGGGACGGTCGCCCCGCCCCATCCCGGCGTCCGCTTCGCCTGGTTCGGCGGCGACGTCGTCGCGCGCTGGCGGCGGCTGCGCGGCGCGGCGACCGCGATCTCATCGGAAGACGAAGCCGGCGGCGTGTTGTTCGTGCGCATCGACGGCGACATCGAAAGCCTGGCGCTGGACCGCGCCGGTTTCGCCTTCCTGGACGCCTGCCGGTCGGGCGTCCCGCTGGGCGCCGCCGCCGAGGCCGCCCTCGCCGCCGCGCCGCGGGCCGACCTCCAGACCGTCTTCGCGCGGCTGATCACCGCTGGCGCCTTCGCCGCCCTCGACCGTCCCCCTCCCGCCAAAGGCCCACGCCCATGACCGATCTCGCCGCCGAGAGGCGCCCCGCCCTCGCCCCCTTCGACGCCTTCGCCCGCCTCGCCGCCCGGCTGACGCCCGACTGGCTCCTGGCCCTGACCATCCGCCTGGGCGTCGCCGGCGTGTTCTTCATGTCCGGCCGCAGCAAGGTCGACGGCTTCCTGCACGTCACCGACGGGACCTACGCCCTGTTCGCCGACGAGTACCACCTGCCGCTGATCCCGCCGATGATCGCCGCGCACCTGGCCGCCTACGCCGAGCACCTGTTCTCGATCCTGCTCGTGCTCGGCCTGTTCACGCGGCTGTCGGCCCTGGCCTTCCTGGGCATGACCGCCGTGATCGAGATCTTCGTCTATCCGGACGCCTGGCCCACGCACCTGAGCTGGGCGGGACTGCTGCTCTATCTGATCGGGCGCGGCGGCGGCGCGTTCAGCCTCGACCGCCGGCTGGGGCTTGCCTGATCCGGCCCGCCGGTCCCGTTCAGAGCGCCTTGAGGGCGGCGGCCAGCCGGTCGACGTCGTCGGCGCTGGTGAAGATGGCCGGGGTCACGCGCACGCAGGCGCCGCTGGCCAGCCCGGCGCGATGGACGGTGAACACGCCGAAGCGGTCGAACAGCTCGCGCGCCAGGGCCTGGTTGTCGGCGTCGGAGACGCGGCCCTTGCGGCGGAAGGCGGTGATGCCGCAGCTCAGCCGGGGATCGGCGGGGGTGAGGATTTCGTAGCGCCCCAGGGCCAGGGCCGGCTCGACCCAACGGGCGCGCAGGGCGCGCAGCCGCGCCTCGACCGCCGGGCCGCCTATCGCCTCGCGGAAATCGAGGGCGTCGGGAACCGCCAGGAAGGCGGCCATGTTGGTGGTGCCCGAATGGACGCGGGCGCTGACGTCGTCGGCGCCGAGCGCCTCGCTTCCCATGAACGGGTCGATGTCGCCCACGCGGCCCCGGCGGATGTACATCACCCCGACGCCGAGCGGGGCGCCGATCCACTTGTGGCCGTTGAGCCCGACGAAATCGAGGCCGAGGTCGCCGAGCCGGAAATCCATCTGCCCCCAGGCATGGGCGGCGTCGACGACGGCGTCGACCCCGCGCGCCCTGGCCATGGCGGCGATCTCCTTGACCGGCAGGACGAGGCCGGTGCGGTGGCTGACCTGGGTGAGCAGGATCAGCCGCACGCGGGGATCGGCCTTCAGGGCGGCCTCGTAGGCGTCGATCAGGCCCTGGTGGCTGGCCGGCTCCGGCAGCGCGATGCGGACGACGTCGACGCCCCGGCGCGCCTTCAACCAGCCCATCGCCGACTGCATGCTGTCATAGTCGAGATCGGCGAACAGCACGGCGTCGCCCGCCCGCAGGCGGTTATAGCCGCCGATCAGCGCCTGCAGCGCCTCGGTGGCCCCGCGGGTGAAGGCGATCTCGTCCGCCTCGACGCCCAGCATGGCGGCGACCCGGGCGCGGACCTTGGCGAGGTCGCCGCCGAACTGGCGGCGGCTGTAGAACGAGGTCCGGCGGTTGACCATGTCCAAGTGCTGTTCATAAGCGGCCATCACCGGCCGCGCGGCCATGCCCCAGTTGCCGTTCTCGAGCTGGACGAAATCGCGCGGCGCGTCGAACTGGGCCGCGACCTTGGCCCAGTAGGCCTCGTCCCGCGCGACCGCCGAAGGGGCCGCGCCGGCGGGTGCGGCCCCGACCGCCCCCGCCGCGACTCCCGCCGCCGCCAGCACGCCCCGCCGCGTCAACGCCTCGCTCATCGCGTCCCCCTGGTCCCGGTCTGCGGGCGGCCGGTCAGAACCGCGCGTCGATCCTCACATAGTACTGCCCGCCGTTGACGTCGTAAGGCGAGTTGCGGGAGTAGACGAGCCCGCGGCTGGCCTGGAAGGTGGCCTTGTCGGGATAGGTGTCGAACAGGTTCTCGGCCCCCAGCCGCACCGAGACGCGGTCCGACACCGCATAGGTGGCCGAGGCGTCGAAATAGGTGACGCCGCCGAACTGCTGGAAGATCTCGCCGCCGGTGACGCCGGTCGAGTCCGTCCACGAACCGTAGTAGCGCGCGCGGCCCAGCAGGGTCAGCTTGCCCATCGTGTAGGTGGCCGAGGCCGAGGCGTTGTGCTGGGGGATGCCCTCCTCGAACAACCGCCGCTGGGTGGGATTGGTGGTCAGCGAGCCGTTGGTGACCTCGGTCTCGTTGTAGCTGTAGCTGGCGGTCAGGTTCAGCCGGCCCGGGCCGAGCGTGCGGACATAGCCGCCGACCAGATCGATCCCGCGGGTGCGGGTGTCGAAGTCGTTGGTGTAAAAGTTGACCTGGGTGAAGTCGCCGCCGCCGGCGATGCCCTGGGCGATCAGCGCCGCCCGGATCTGCGGCGTGACGACGACGGTCGACGAGACGCTGAAGCGCTTGGCGACGTCGACCTGATAGAGGTCCACCGAGCCGGTGAAGCCGAAGTCGGTCCGCCACACCAACCCGCCCGTCAGGGTCTCGGAGGTCTCAGGCCGCAGCGGCTTGGCGCCCAGGAAGGCGGCCACGGGGTTCAGCGGCGACAGCCGCCCGTTGGTGAACACCTGCAAGGTCACCGTGTCGAGGCCCTGCGAGGTGCTGGTCGAGAACAGCTGGCCCGGCGTCGGGGCGCGGAAGCCGGTGGAGTAGGCGGCGCGCACCGCGATCTGCGGCGTCACGGCGTAGCGCATGGCGATCTTGCCGTTGGTGGTGTCGCCGAACTGGTCGAAGTGCTCGGTGCGCAGCGCGAGGTCGACGCTCCACTTGGCGGTCAGGTTGGTCTGGGCGTCGACATAGCCGGCGAAGCTCTCCTGGTCCCACTTGCCCGCCTGCTGCGGGTTGTAGCCGGGGAAGCCGTTGGACTGGGGCGCCAGGCCGGCGGCCGCGCCCGGGCCCACCGCGTAGGAGGCCGGGTCGCCCGTCTCGATCTGGTAGGTCTCCAGCCGCCGCTCGGCGCCGAAGGCGATGTTGATCGGCTCGGGCAGGGGCGACAGCGACAGGCGATAGACCGCGTCGGCGTTGAGGTTGAACTCGGTCTGGGTCAAGCGGCCCAGGTTGAACGAGGTCGGGCTGTTCGGCCCCAGCGAGGCGTTGATCGAATTGTTCAGGAAGAAGCGGCTGCTGTTCTCGCCGTAGGAGGCGCTGAGGTCCCAGGTGAACCGCTCCGAGCCGCCCCGGCGCACGCCGCCGACCACCTGGTAGTCCGTCGCCCGGATGCCCTCGCGCGGGGTGAAGCCGGTCGGGTAGATCTTGTTGAGGTCGAAGCCTGGGAACACCGGGGTGATCTTGTAGACGCTGGTGTTGGTGGCGGGGTTGCGCCAGTTGATGTCGTTGAGGCCGTCGCTCTTGACGTAGGTGCCGAAGCCGTAGGCTTCGATCCCGCCGCCCAGCGGCTTGGCCGCGTCGAAGGCGAAGCGCGTCGCCGTCAGCTCGGGGTCGCCCCAGCGCTGCACCGGATTGGGGATGGTCAGCGTCGGGTTGGCGGCCTGGAAAGCGATGGCGTCCGGCCGCTGGTTCGAGCGCGAGGTGGGGTCGCCGTGCGAATACTCCACGGTGGCGACCAGATGGCCGTCGCCGCCCAGCGCGGTCCCGCCGCGCACGCCGACCTGATAGCCGGCGCCGTCGCCGAGATAGCGCTTGGAGGCCTGGGCGTAGGCCGAAAGGCCGGGCTTTGTGTCGAGGATGATGTTGATGACGCCGGCGATGGCGTCGGCGCCGTACTGGGCCGAGGCCCCGTCGCGCAGCACCTCGACGTGGCCGATGGCGTAGTTCGGGATCTGGGCGAGGTCGGCGGCCTGCGAGCCGTTGACGCCGATGAAGGCCGAGCGGTGGAAGCGCTTGCCGTTCACCAGCACCAGGGTCATGTCCGGCGACAGGTTGTTCAGCGAGGCTGGGCGGATGAACTGCAGGCCGTCAGAGGTCGGCAGCCGCTTGACGTCGAACGACGGGATCAGCTGGGCCAGGCTCTCGGCGAGCTGGTTGGTGGCCCCCGATTGGATGGCCGACTTCGACAGCACGTCGACCGGCGACAGGGCCGTGAACTGGGTCTGGGCGGCCTCACGCGTGCCGGTGACGATGACCTCGTCCACCGCGGAGACCGCCTCCTCCTGGGCCAGCGCCGCGCCGGGCGCGCCGAGGATCAGGCACGACATGGCCGCGCCGGCGAACAGAACTACTCGAAACATGCACCACCCCCGTCATTTGACGGGCCTTGCAGCTAGTCGTGCAGCGCGACGGATAGATGACGGTGGAGTGAAGTTTCCAACTCAACCGGCGAAGGCGGCACGGCCGCGCAACCCCAGGTCCGCGCACGGCTACCGGGGGCTGAATTCCGCAGGCGTCGAGGCGAGCCAGCGCCAGCCAGCCAGGGCGCCGTAGACGAGGATCTGGGCGACCAGGGCGGTCAGCTCCGGCGCGACCTCGCCCAGGCTCGCCCCCATCTGGTTCAGCTTGACCATGGCCTCGATGCCCGGCGTCGAGGGGATGATCCAGGCGGCGGCGGCCAGCGGGGCCGGCATGGCCGACAGCGGCCACGACAGGCCGCTGAGGAAGAACAGCGGCGCCGAGATCGAGGCCAGGATCTGGGTCGACCGCTCCGGCCGGTCGAAGAAGCCGCCGACGAACAGGGCCATCAGCACGATCGCCGGGACGTAGAGCAGCGCGCAGACCAGCATGCCGAGGAAGTTCCCGCCCCGGGGATAGTCCTGGAACCAGAAGACGAAGCCGACATAGAACAGGGTCGAGGCCATCCCCAGCAGCGAGAAGGCGGCGACCGTCCCGGCGAAGGCCGCCGGCGTGCGCGGGCCCCGCCTCTCCTGGCGCCAGCCGGCCGCCAGCATCACCACGCCGAACAGCAAGGTCTGGTGGACGATGAGGATCGCCACGCCCGAGACCGCATAGCTGCCGTAGCCCTCGCGGGTGTTGAACATCGGCCTTTGCACCACGCGCGCCGGCGTCAGGCTCTGCAGGCCGATCGCCCTGGCCGGCGGCCCCAGCGCCTCTTCCATCGCCCCGGCCAGCACCGACCGCAGGGCCGCCCCCGCCGCGCTGGCCCGCACGAGGTAGGCGCCGTTGACGAAGATGGCGAGGCCGCCCGGCGTCGCGCCGGTCAGCACGCCGCGCTCCAGGTCGGGCGGGATGTAGACCACGGCGTCGACCTCGCGCCGCTCCAGCAGGTCGCGGGCTTCGCTGAAGTTCCCGCCCACCTGGGCCACCCGCACGCCGCGGGCGGCCGAGATGTCGCGGATCAGGGCGCGGCTGACCGCCGAACCGTCCATGTCGACCACCGCCAGCGGAATCTGGGTCGCCGTCTGATGCTGATAGGCCAGCGGGTAGTAGAAGGCGTAGGCGAACACCGCCAGGATCAGGATCGAGAACACCGCCCGCCGGGCCATGATCTCGCGCCAGACGGCGGCGAAGGCCTGGGCGAACGCCGTCATCGGCCGGCCTCCGCGGCGCGGGCGTCCATCGCCGGCGCCGCGCCCCGTTCGCCGGCGCGCCGGACGACCAGCAGCGACGCCAGGGCGAAAGCCCCGACCGCGAAGGCGGCGAGCGTCCCCAAGGCGGCGAACGAGGCCGAGGCCGGCGAGCCCATGAACATCTGCTCCATCTGCACCTCGACATAGGCGGTGTAGGGCAGCGCTCGGCTCCAGACCTGGGTGAACAGCGGCGCGTCGATGGTCGGCAGGGTGGCGTTGGAGAAGGTGATGGCCGGACCGCCGTAGACCGCCGCCGCCGAAAGCGCCGTCGCCACGTCGCGGACCAGCAGGGTGACGGCGGCGGCGATGGCGGCGTAGGCGGCGTAGAGCAGCAGCTGGGCCAGGGCCAGCACCGCCACGCTTCCGTGCACGCCCCAGCCGCGCACGCCGCACAGCCAGCCGACGCCGATCAGGTTCCAGGCCGTGAACACCAGCACATAGGGGGCGAGCTTGCCGGCCAGGGCCGGAACGGCCTCGGCCGGCCGCCCAGGCCAGGCCAGAACCCGCCCTCGGAACTCGCGCCCGACCGCCGCGACCACCGCGCAGCTCATCATCAGGTGCAGCACGCCCGGCTGCAGCAGCGCCTCCAGGAACCACTCGTAGCTGAGCTGCGGATTGAACAGGATGGTCGACTGCACCTTGGGGGCCGTGACGCGGGCGAAGGGGATGTTGCGCGTCCGGGCGATCTCGGGGGTCATGTGCGCGGCCGCCCCCTGCACCGCCGCGTCCGCGCCCATCGAGGCCAGGGCGCCGAGCGAGTAGAAGGCGGCGTTCTGATAGACGAACACCGTCGCCTGCCGGCCGGCCAGGATCTCGCGCTCGGCATGGTCGGGCACATAGACCACCGCCCAGACCCGGCCGGCGCGCAACCCGTCCCAGGCGGCCTGGAGGTCGGCCGGCGCGCTGGCGACGCGGATCTGCGAGGCGGCGTCGAGGTTGCGCCCGACCTGCCGGCTGAAGGCCGAGCGGTCCTGGTCGACGAAGGCCACCGGCAGCCGCTGGGCGACGCTGCCGACGAACATCCAGCCCAGCACGACCAGCGTGACCAGCGGCCCGACGACGATCAGCCCCAGGTCCCACGGGCTGCGGCGCAGCCAGGCCGCCTCGCGCCGGAACGCCTTGAGGAAGGCCCCCGCCATCCTACTGCGGCCAGGCGAACAGGACGCTCATTCCCGGCCGCAGCCCGGCCGTCGGCTCGACCGGCCGCGCCCGCACCTCGAAGGCGCGGATGTCGTAGCCGCGCGACTGGCGGGTGGCCCGCCAGGTGGCGAAGTCGCCCTGGGGGCTGATGTAGTCGACCTTGAAGCGCACGCCCTTGCGGTCGAGGGCCGGGACGTCGCCGGTCAGCACCTGCCCCATGCGCAGGCCGTGGAACTGGTCCTCGCGCACGTTCAGGGTCACCCACTGCTCGTGCAGGTCGACCAGGGTGAAGATCGGGAAGGCCAGGGGCGCCAGCTCGCCGCCATTGACCATCCGCTTGGCGATCTCGCCGTCGCGCGGGGCGGTCAGCTGGGTCTCGCCGCGCAGCGAGGCGGCCTCCTGCACGCCGGCCTTGGCGATCTGCACCTGGGCGGCGGCGACCGCCTTCTCCTCGGCCGTCGCCCCGCGCACCGCCTTCTCGTACTGCTGGCGGGAGGCCTCGGCGTTGCGGGCGCTGGCGTCGCGGGCGGCCAGGGCCTCGTCGCGCCGCTGGGCGGGGACGACGCCCTCGCGATAGAGGTTGTTGGTCCGCTCGTAGGTCTTGCCCGCCAGGTCGGCGGCGGCGACGGCGGCCTGCCAGACGGCGCGCAGGCTGGCGACGTCCTCGACCCGCGCGCCCTTCTCGGCCTTGGTCTGCACGGCCTGGGCCCCGGACAACGCCCCCTGGGCCTGCTCGGTCTTGGCGTCGAGCTCCGGGCTGGACAGCACCACCAGCGGCTGGCCCGCCCTCACCGCCTCCCCTTCGTGGACCAGCAGGCGCTCGACCCGCGACAGCGGCAGCTTGGTGGCGATGGTCAGGGTCTCGGCCTCCATCACCCCCTGGATCTGGTCCGGCGGCGCGCGATAGGCCAGCCACAGGCCGACGACGATGATCACGACGACGGCGCCCGCCCCGACGATCAGCGCCAGCCGCCGGCCGCCGCCGGAACGGGCCGGCGCCGGCCCGGAGGGCGGGGGCGCGGGCGGCCGAGGAGCGGATGGCGCGGGGCTGGCGGCGTCGCTCATGGTCCCACCTTGTCGGCTGTCTTGATGTAGTCGGCGTAGTCGGCCAGCCGGCCGCTGGCGGCCAGCAGCTGGGCCAGCGCCAGGTCGTATTCGTAGGCCGCCGCCGCCCGCTGGGTTTCGGCGACGCTGAGCGCCACGCGGGCGTCCACCACCTCGGCGGCCGTCGCCTGCCCTTCGCGGAACGCCAGGTCGTTGACCCGCACGCTCTCGCGCGCCGCCTCGATGTTCACGGCCAGCAGCCCGTACTGGCGGCGGGCGGTCTCGGCCTGGCCCCGGGCGCGGACGACGGCCGTCTCCAGCGCGGCGCGGGCGGCGTCGACGGCCGAGTCGGCCTGGCGCACGCGCTGGCGGGCGGCGCTGACCGCCTTGCCCCGGTTGAGGCCGGAGAACAGGGTGTAGTGCACGCCGAGCCCGACGATCCAGTCCGGCTCGACCAGCAGGGCGTCGCCGCGGTTGAGGTTGTATTCGGCGAAGCCGTAGACGCTCGGCCGCTGGGCGGCCTGGGCGGCGCGCACGCCCTGCCGGGCCTGGTCGCGCACCGCGTCGAGCTTGCGCAGCAGCGGCTGGCCGGCCAGGGCGGCGTCGACGAACTCGCGCTCGGGACCGATCGGCCGGGCGTTGACGAACATCGGCGTCGCCGGGGCCACCCCCGCCGGCTCGCGCAGCAGGATGGCCAGGCTCGACCGGGCGGTGGCGTACTGGTCGACGGCCCGCTCGTACTGCCGCGCCGCCGCGTCGCGGGCGACCTGGACCTGCAGCCGCTGGGCCTTGCTGATGAAACCCTCGCGCTCCAGCTTCTCGGCGTTGCGCAGGTGCAGGTCGAAGCCGTCGCGCGTCTCGGTCGACACCCGCAGCACCTGGGCGGCGAGCTGCTGGCCGAAATAGGCCTGGACCAGCAGCAGCAGCGCTTCGTCGCCGGCGATCGTCAGCTCGGCGTCGGCCTGCCGCACGCCGGCCTTGGCCGCGTCGCGCGTCGCGTCGATCAGGCCGCCGGTGTAGAGCGGCGCCAGGGCCGCGACGGTGGGTCGGAACAGCGTCTCCTCGGTCTGCAGCCGCGCCGAGCCGGGCAGCGCCCCCAGCGCGCCCGAAACCTGCTGGTCGATCCCGGCCCCGATCTGGCCCAGCAGCCCCGGCGGCGCGCTGGGGAACTTGTCGGGCAGGGCCGCCAGGAAGCCGTCGACCGACGACTGCACCAGCTGCTTGGCCGGGTCGAGCGACAGGTCGAGGGTCTTGCGGTAGCGCAGCACCTGGGCGTCGAGGAACACCGACGGCGCGCCCAGGAGCTTGACCGCGTCGGCCTGGTCCTGGCTGGCGCGCAGTCCGGAACGGGCGGCCGCGAGGCTGTCGGAGCGGGAGAACAACCGCTCGCGCGCGGCGTCGAAGCTCAGGGACGGCCCGTCGGGCGACGGCGCGGGCGAGGGCGCGGATGAAGGCGGCGGCGGCGTGGGCGGGTCGGCCGAGGCGTCCCCGCCGGCCGCGGCCAGGGCCATCGTCGCGACGGCGATCGCCGCCGTGCGTGCATCCAACCTCAACGCCATCTCGCCTCCGTCGCCGGGGGAGCCCTTGGGCCGATCCTGGGAGGGTGCGCCGCGTCGCCGATTCCATGCAAGCCGGCGATGGCGATTGAGGCGAAGCCGCCGCGGCGGCGTCTTGGATTCAGAAGGCGCCGCTCAGCCTTCCAGATCGAGAGCTTGCGATGTTCACTCTCCTCGCCGGGGCGCTGGACTGGCTGCCCACCTTTCTCCAGGACCCGCTCCTGTTCGTGGTCATGACCGTGATCGCCTGCACCGTGCGCCCGATCTGGGCGGCGGCGATCTATGTCGCGGCCTGCGCCGTGGCGACCAGCCTGATCGTCTCGATCCTGGGGCCGGCCGCCCACGCCGACGTCTACGACCAGTTCACGCCGACCATCGTGCTCGGCCGCTTCATGGCCGGCATGCTGCTGCTGGTGCTGATGAAGGGCGTGATCCGGGTGCTGCGCCCGCAGCCGGCCCCGGTGAGCGAACGCGTCAGGCGTCCGGTCGGTCGATAAGCTCGGCGAGGCGACGCCGCGCCCGATAGAGGCGCATCTCCACCGCCTTGGCGCTGACGCCGAGGACGCCGGCCGCCTCTTCGTGCGACAGGCCGCCGGCCGTGGTCAGCAGCAGAGGCTCCTTGTACATCGGCGGCAGTCGGGCGACGGCCCGGTCCAGGCGCGCCAGCCGCCCCTCCCCCTCCGCATCGAACTCCGAAGCCGGAAGATGGGCCTGCTCGGCCGCGAAGGCGCCGTGGGCCAACCGCCGGACCAGCGCGCGGCGGCCATGGTCGCGGCACTTGTTGAGGGCGATCGCCCGCAGCCAGACGCCGAAGCGGCGCGACGGATCGTAGCGGCCGATGGCCCGCCAGGCGGCGACGAAGCTTTCCTGCACCACGTCGTAGGCGTCGTCCCTGTCGCCGACATAGCGCCGCACGAACGCGTAGAGGCCGGCCTTCTCCGAGCGGATCAGGGCCTCAAACGCGGCGCGGTCGCCGCCCCGCGCGCGGGCGGCGACGTCGTCGGCGACGGCGCTCACCTCGGGTCCGAGGCCAACGCTTCGGAGATCGTCTTGTCGAACCGGGCCGCCTGCTCCGGCGTCAGCACCGCGCGCATGGCCAGGACATGCTCGATGGTCGCCTCCTGCAGCTGTCCCATGGCGGCGTGGAAGCGGTCGATGGCCTTCCGGGCCTCGGGGCCGTAGGCGTGCCGCTCGCGCAGGGCGGCGGCCAGGTCGCGGTTGGCGGCCTCCATCTCGGCCTCAAGGGCCCGCCGCCGGCCGGCGAAGTCCCGCTCCAGCGTCTCGATGCGGGCGTTCTGGTCGGGCGCGAGTTTCAGCTCATGATGCAGCGCCGCGTCCAGGCCCGGATGCGGCGCGGCCTGGCGCAGGCCGTACTGCACGCCGATCCAGCCGCCGACGCCGCCGGCCGCGGCGGTCAGCAGGATCGCCGCCAGAGCCAGGGGGGCGAAGCGGCTCAAAGCCCCGACCCGATCAGGCGGCTGGACGGCGCCAGGGCGGCGTGGGGTGAGAACACGCCAAGCTCGGCGACTTCGCGCTGCCCATGGCGGGCGCTGATCCCGCCTGCCGCCAGGCCGGCGAGCAGCGCGACGAGGGCCAGGCAGGCCTGCGCCGACGCCGTCGCGCGCAGGCGGCGGTCGCCGGCCTCGCGCGTCGCCACGCCGCGCCAGACGTCCGCCTCCAGCCCGTCGAGCGGCCGGTCGGGGCCCCGGCGGAGAAGGTCCTCCAGATCGTCTTGGGCCATGTCGTTCTCCAATCCGATAGACTGTACGCGGGCCGCTCCCGCGCCCCTCGCCGCGAGGGGCGCGAGGGGGCGCCGCGTATAGGACGCGCTGCAAAACCCGATCGGAGTCTTCCATGAGTTTTCCTCGCTGGCGAGCCGCCGGCCTCGCCCTGACCGTCTTGGCCGCCGCGCCGGCGGCGGCGCTGGCCCATCCCCGGCTGGTCTCGTCCACCCCCGCCGCCCAGTCGCGGACGCCGCCGGTGGCGGCCGTCGAGTTGCGCTTCAGCGAGGCGCTGGAGCCGCGCTTCTCGACCCTGACCATCGCGCGCGAAGCCGCTGGCGGCCCGGTCGCGATCGAAGCCGCGACGGCCACGGCGGCGTCCGACCCCAAGACCCTGGTCGCGCGGCCCAAGGCGCCCTTGGCCCCCGGGGCCTATCGCGTGCATTGGCGGGTCACCTCCGTCGACACCCATCATATCGAGGGCGACTTCGCCTTCACGGTGAAGTAGTCGGCCGGTGACGGCGGTCGACGCCGCCCGCGCGGCCCAGCATCTGGTCCTCCTGCCCCTGTTCGGCCTGATCGCCGCGCGGCTCTATGACGGCCGGCCCGGCCCCTCGCCGCGAGCCGGCCTGGTCGGCCTGACCGTCCTGGCCATGGCGGCGAGCGCGACCTTCCTGGCGGCGACGGCGGCGGCCATGGCCGGCGATCCCGGCGCGGCCCTGTCCCCGTCGATCCTGGCCATGACCGTCGGCGACACCCAGGCCGGCCACGCCTTCGCCGCGCGGATCGCGGCCCTGGCCGCCCTGATCGCGGCCGTGACCCTGAACGCCCCGCGCGTGGCGACGGCGACGCTGGCGGGCGCGGCCTTGGCCAGCCTGGCCTGGAGCGGCCATGGCGGCGCCGACGCCGGGCTGAAGGGCGGCCTGCACGTCAGCGTCGACATCCTGCATCTGCTGGCCGCCGGGCTCTGGACCGGCGCGCTGGCGCGCCTTCTCGGCCTTATCCTCAAACCCGGCGGCGAAGCCGAGGCGGCCCGCGCCCTCGCCCGCTTCTCCGGCGCCGGATCGCTGGCCGTCGCCGTGCTGGCCGTCACCGGCGCCGCCAACCTCGCCCTCCTCGTCGCGCCAGGCGACTGGGCGGCGATCCCCGCTTCCGGCTGGGGCCGCCTGCTGCTGCTCAAGCTCTGCGCCTTCGCGGGAATGCTGGCCGCCGCCGCCGCCAACCGCTTCGCGCTGACGCCGCGCCTGGCCGGCGACCTGGCCGCCAGCGCGCCGACCGGCGGGACGATCAGGCGGTTGAGGGCCAGCCTGGGCCTGGAGACGGCGCTGGCCGTCGTCGCCGTGGCCCTGGCCGCCTGGCTGGGCGGACTGGCGCCGCCCGGCGCGGGCTGACGCCGTCAGAGATATTTGGTCAGGCTGAGCGAGGACAGCTTGGCGATGGTCGAATAGAGCGCCTCGATCTGGGTCTGGTACTGCGACACCAGCACGGCGGCCTGGCTGAGGTCGGCCCCCGTCAGGTCGGCGCCGATCTTGTTCAGCGCGTCGATCTTGGCCGAGTTCTGGGTGACGAGGTCGTTCAGCGAGGTCGTGCTCGCCGACAGGGTCTGCTGCATGAGGCCCAGGCCCGCGACGGACTGGCCGACGAGATCGTAGGCCTGTTGCAGTGTCGCGGTCGTGGTCGGGGCCGCCGCGAACAGCGACACCGCCCGGAACAACTGCTCGAAGGCCGGGGCGTCCGCCGTCGGGGCCAGCGTCACCCGCCGACCGTCCGAGCCGACATAGCTGAGCGGCGTGGTCGAGCCCTTGAAATAGGTGGTGTCGGGCGTGGCCGGCGCCGGGGTCGGGTCGTAGCCGGGGCTGGAGAGGTCCACCGCCGGCGCGTCGGTGGCCTGGCCCGAGAACAGATGAACCCCGCCGGAGGTCTGGTTGGCCATGGCCGCGAGGTCGGCCAGCCAGTTCGTCGCCTGCTGCTGGCGGCTGGCCACGTCGGTCGCCCCGCCCGCGACGCTCATCATCGAGGCGAGCTGGCTCTCGATCGTCGTCGCCAGACTGGCCATGTCGCCCACCGTCGAATAGGCGGCCTGGAGCTGGTTCATCGCCGCGTTGGCGTTCTTGCTGTCGGCGGTCAGGCGCGAGACCTGTCCCTGCACGTCGAGGGCCTGGGCGGCGTCGCCGGCGATGCCGCCAAAGGTCTCGGCCTTGCGGCCCGACGATTCCTGGACCTGGACGTCGGCCAGCTTGGACTGGATGGCCATGTCCGCCCGCATCAGCCAGGCGCCCTGCACGAAGGTGGCGACGCGGCCGATCATGCCGACTGCATCATGGTCAGCAGGACCTGGAACAGGTCCTTGGCGGCGGCGATCAGCTGGGCGTTGGCGGCGTACTGGTTCTGGAGCTGGACGAGGAAGGTGTTCTCCTCGTCGAGGTTCACCGCCGTCTCGTTCTGCAGGCTGGACTTGGCGTAGTCGGCCGCGTTCTTCGAGGTCGTCGCCGTGCTCGAGGCGTCGGAGGCGAGCTGGGCGGCCGACGACACCACCTTGGCGGCGTAGGCCTGCAAGGTGGCGGTCTGGGCCGGAAACCCGCCGGCGGCGGCGAACGGGACCTGGGCGGTGAGGGCCGCGCCCAGGTTCTGCACTGTGGTCGCGTCGCCGGACGCCAGGCCCCTGGCCCCGACGGCGAGGCCGGCGCTGGCGTCCAGCGCGCCGGTGGGCAGGGTGGTCGCCGTGGCGGCCGCCTTGATGTCGCCGGCCCCCGTCCCCGAGAACAGGTCGTTGAAGCCGAACCAGGCCGGCAGGCTGGCCCCGCCGGAGCCGACGCTGGAATTCAGCGGCGCGAGGGCGACGCCGCTGGTGGGGTTGGTCGCGCCGAGCTGCAGCCGGCCGCTCGCGGTGATCGAGGCCGACAGGCCCGGGACCCCGTTCAACGCCGCCATCAGGCCCGACACCGTGGTGAAGGCGGAAAGGTCGATGTCCTGCACCGCCGACACCGAGCCGTCGGCGCCGAGCACGGCGACGCGCACCTTGCCGGTCCCGGAGAACGGGTCGCCCGCCGTAACCGCGACGTCGCTGGTCAGGACGTTGGGCGGCGGGTAGGCCGCGCCCTTGGCGGCGACGGCGTTGGTCTGGCCGATCATGACGTCGGCGAACTGGTCGAGCTTGGCCTGTTCGCCGACCAGGGCGCCGTCGCGCAGGCTGATCAGCCCGCCCAGCGAGCCGGAGCGGATGGCGCCGGTGACGTCCTTGCCGTCCAGCATGATCCCGCCGATCTGGCCGGGATAGGTCGCCGTCGCCGACAGGCTGCTGGAGGGGGTGTAGGACAGATTGGCCGCCCGCGATCCGAGCAGCAGGTCGCCGCCCTCGTCATAGACCACCAGCCGGTTGTCGGCGGTGACATAGCTGGACACGCCGATCATCGAGGACAGGTCGGTCAGGGCGGCGTCGCGCTGGTCCTCCAGGTCGGACACGTCGCCGCCGGCCGAGGCGGTCCGCACGATCTGGTCGTTCAGCGACGCCAGCTTGCCGAGGTCGCCGTTGACGCCGGCGGTCACCTGGCCGATCTGCTGGTCGGCCTGGGTGCGCAGCGCCTGCACCTGTCCCGACAGGCCGCTGAGCCCCGTGGCCAGGGCGGCGGCGGCGTTCAGGGCCTGGGTCTTGGCCGAGGCGCTGTCGGGCGAGGCCGCCAGGGCGCTCAGGGCCGACTGGAGACCGCCGGTCAGGCTGGAGAGGTCGCCGGTCCCGCCCACCGAGCCCAGCGCCGTGTCGTACTGGCCGAGATACTGGCCGATCACCGCGTCGCGGCCCGACGCGGCCGTCGACTGCGCCACGGTCCTGGCCAGGTAGGCGTTGGCCGCCCGCGTCACCTGTCCCTGCGAGAGGGCGCTGACCTGGGTGACGTAGCTGGTCGACGCGTAGGTCTTGCGCGAATAGGTCGGGTCGCTGGCGTTGGCGACGTTGGCGTTGGTGACCGCGATCTGGAACTGGGTGTCGGCGAGCCCGACGCCGGCCGTGGTGAGGATCGAGGCGAGCGACATGGCGGCGGCCTAGCGCCGGCCGCGCGGCGGCGGGGCCGCCCGTCCCGCCGCGTCGTAGAGGCCGCAGGCCCGCAGGTTGCGTCCCATGGCCTGCAGCCGCTCGCGGTCGGCGCTCATCTCGTCGTCCAGATGACGGATGCGGGCCTTCAGCGCCTCGTGCAGGTCGGCGAGGTTCGAGAACAGCAGCAGCTTCTGGTCGTCGGACAGGCCGGCGATCTCGCCCGCCAGGCGGCTGGCCAGGGCGCGGGCCTCCTCGGGCGTGGCGACCACCGGCTGGGCCGCCCCGCCCCGGCGCCGGCGTCCCAGCCTGGCGATGTAGGGCTCCAGCTCGTCCATCGCCGTCACTTCATCGACTGCATCAGGGTGGTGAACATGCTGTTGACGGTGTTCACCACCTGGGCGGCGGCCGAATAGGCCTGCTGGGCCATGATCATCTTGTTGAACTCGGTGGCCGTGTCGGTGGTCGACCCCTCCAGGGCGTCGGCGACGATGGCGCCGGCGCCGCCCTGGTTGGGCAGGGTGACCGTGGCCGCCCCGGCGTCCTGGTCGTTGCCGTAGATGGTGCCCGACAGGTGGGCCAGGCCCGAGACGTTCGGGAAGGTCGCCACCGGGATCTGGTAGATCGGCTGGCTGAGCCCGTTGTCGAAGGCGGCGGTGACCAGGCCGGCGGCGTTCACCGACACCCCCGTCAGCTTGCCGTAGCGGACCCCGTCCTGCTTGACCGTCAGTCCCTCCAGGGACGGCGTCGAGCTGGTCGACGCGTACTGCGTCAGGCCGCTGGTCGATCCGGCGGCGCCGAGGTTGAGGGTGATCGCGCTGTTGTTGGCCCCCGAGGTGAAGCCGCTGATCGACAGGGTCGACGGGCTGGGGCTGGTCGAGGACAGCACGCCCTGGCCGTCGAAGGTCACGGTCATCGTGCTGGGGCTGATCACGCCGCTCGGGGCGCCCGGGCTGCCGGTGACATAGGGGTTGGCGAGGCTCAGGCTCCAGGTGTTGGCCGCCGTCTTGGTCCAGGTTTGGTCGATCGTGTGGCTGACGCCCAGGGAGTCGATGATCTCCATGCTGGCGTTGTAGGTCGCGCCCAGCGCCGCGTCGGCCGGCAGGTTGGCAGACATCGACACCGCCGACGTGGCCTTGGCCGTGCCGGCGATGGCGCTGGTGCTGATCGGCTCCAGCCCGCTCATGTTGGAGTTGGCCGAGGCCGTCACCGCCCCGGCGGCGTCGGTCGGATAGCCGTAGAGATAATAGCCCTGGCTGTTGACCAGATAGCCCTGGGCGTTGGTCGTGAAGCTGCCGTCGCGGGTGTAGACGTACTGGGCCGGCTTGGCGGTCGAGGAATCGGCGACGATGAAAAAGCCGCCGCCCTGGATGGCGACGTTGGTGGCCACCCCGGTCGAGGAGACCAGCCCCTGGACCAGCATCGCCTGCTTGGACATGGCGATGACGCCGCTGGTCGAATTGTCGGAGGTCGAGCCGCCGGTGACCAGGGCCTCGAAATCGGTCTGCTTGGTCTTGTAGGCGGTGGTCGAGGCGTTGGCGATGTTCTCGGAGATGCTGGAGATGGCCAGGCTCTGGGCCGACAGGCCCGAGACGGCCGACGACAGCGCGGCTGAAAGGCTCATGACGCGTCTCCTCCTCAGGCCGTGGTCTGGGAAGAGGCGCCGTTCAGGAACAGCGAGGTCGCCGACGACAGGAGCGAGGTGATCTTGTCGAGCTTGGCGTTGGTGTTGATCTGCTGCTCCAGCGACGAATAGCCGGTGAGCTGGGTCACGAACTGGTTGACGTCGGTCGGGCTCAGCGGGTTCTGGTGCTCCAGCTCCGTCATCAGGATCTGCAGGAACTGATTGCTGTTGAGCGAGCCCGGCGAAGCCGCCGCGGGGGCCGCGCCCGAGGTCGCCGCCCCGCCGTTCGAAGCTGCCGTCACTGTCATCTGACCCTCCCGGATCGTCGGCTGTCTGTCTGACCGGCGACCACGCAGGGCCGTCGATTGACCCTTGGACGGAGGGGGATCGGAAAATGGGGCGCGGAATCGTCGTCGGCGTCCGCGAAATTTTTCGCGCCCCATTTCGGCGGGCGCCGCCGTTTCAACCCATCGAGGCGGCGCGGCCCAGAACGGGGCGCGGCGTCTTCCGGCGGCCGGACGTTCCGGCGGCCGGAGCTCCCAAGCCTGAGAAGCGGAGTTAGAAAATGCCTGTTATCTCGACCAACACGGCCGCGAACACCGCTTTGCGCTACCTGAACCTCAATTCAGCGGCGGAAAGCGACTCGTTGGCGAAGCTGTCCAGCGGCTCCCGGATCACGAGCGCGAAGGACGATGCGTCCGGCCTGGCCATCGCAACGACCATGAACGCCGACATCTCGGTGCTGCAGCAAGCCTCGACCAATGCTCAGAACGGCCAGTCCGTCCTGAACACCGCCGATGGGGCCCTGTCGAACATCAGCGACATCCTGACGCGTATGGAGTCCCTGACCGCCCAGTCTCAATCGGGCACGGTCAGCGCCACCGACCGCGGCTATATCGACGCTGAATATCAGCAGCTCTCGACCGAAATCGACAACATCGCTACCACGACCAAGTTCAACGGGGTCGCGTTGCTCGATGGCGCCAGCGCCTATAGCGGCACCGGCGTCAATTTCCTGGTCGGGACCGCCAGCACGGACACCATCAACGTCACGCTCGCCGGCGCCGACACGACCACCCTGGGCGTGAACGCGACCAATGTGACGACGGCGGCCAACGCGGCCACGGCTATGAGCGCCATCAGTACGGCGATCGACACGATCTCGAAAGACCGGGCCAATGTCGGCGCGACCCTGTCGCGCTTCAGCTATCGCGGCGACGTGATCAACACATCGCTGACGAACCTGCAGGCGGCCCAATCGTCGATCAAGGACGTCGACATCGCCGCGGAGCAGTCGAAGTTCACCAGCGAACAGACGATGACCAGCGCGGCGATCGCGGCCCTCGGGCAGGCGAACTCCATGACCCAGTCGCTTCTGAAGCTGATGCAATAGGCCGCTCCACGCCGACCGGCGCCCGCCCCGGCGGGCGCCCACGGCCGGCGGGGAGGGCCTTTCGGCCCTTCCCGCCGCTTTCTGAACCTTCGTCCGACGGGCCCAGACCATGACCACGACCAGCGCCCCGACCTCGACAGGCTCCGTCGCCACATCCGGCTCGACGACCTACATCCAGTCGTCCGCCTCGGGGCTCGACACCAATTCGCTGATCGACGCGGCGGTCGCGCAGAAGACGGCGCGGGCCGACACCCTCGACGCCGAGGTCACCGCCAACAAGGCCAAGATCAGCGCCTATCAGACGCTCCAGGGCCTGCTGAACCAGGTCTCGACCTCGATGACCGCCCTGGCGGGCTCGACCTACACCAGCTCGACCACCGCCTCGGGCAACGACTTCGACGCCAAGCAGGCGACCGTCGCGGCCAGCGACGGCGGGTCCGCCGCCTCGATCCTGGCCGCCAGCGCCCAGGCCAACGCCCAGCCGGGCGTCTACAGCATCCAGGTGCAGCAGTTGGCCAAGGCGATGAAGGTCGCGGCGACCGCCCAGCCGCCCTCGACCGCCCTCGGCCTTTCCGGAACCTTCACCGTGGGGACCGCCGGCGGCCAGAGCGCGACCGTCGCCGTCACCGCCGGCATGACGCTGAGCGACGTCGCCGCGGCGATCTCGGCCCAGTCGGCGACCACCGGCGTCAACGCCACGCTGATCAACCTCGGCTCGGGCCAGTCCCAGCTGGTGCTGTCGGGCGCGCAGACCGCCGCGACCATCCAGGCCTCGGCCGCTTCGGGCGACGACGTGCTGCGGAGCCTCGGCCTGACCGCCGCCGACGGGTCGTTCAAGTCGGTGATCCAGCAGCCGCAGAGCGCCATCGTCTCCATCGACGGCGCGCAGGTGGTCTCGCCGACCAACGAGCTGGACAACGCCATCCCCGGGGTCAGCATGTCCTTGCTGAACGCCACCGCCCCGGGCGCCGCGCTGACCCTGACGGTCCAGACCAACTACAGCCAGGTCAAGACCTCGATCACCGACTTCGTCGCCGCCTACAACAATCTGCGCGACTTCCTGTCGACCCAGGAGACCGTCAACGCCGACGGCAGCGTGCCCAGCACCTCGGTGCTGTTCGCCGACACCCTGCTGCGCAACCTCGGCGGCCTGATGTCGGGCGCGCTCACCGGCGCCAGCGGCTCGGCCTCGGGCGCGATCGGCCGGCTGAGCGACCTCGGGGTCACCTTCGACAGCAACAACAAGTTGACCGTCTCGGACGAGACCGCGCTGGACAACGCCCTGCTCAGCGACACCGCCAGCGTGCAGAGCTTCTTCGAGACCTCGTTCACCACCTCGAACAGCGCCCTGAAGCTGCTGCAGAACACCAGCACCAGTTCGCTGAGCTTCACCATGGACGTCGCGGTCGACGCCTCGGGCGCCATCACCGGCGTGACGGTCGGCGGCCAGAGCGGGCTGTTCACCGTGTCGGGCGCACGCATCGTCGGCGCGCCGAACACGCCCTACGCCGGCCTGTCCTTCGCCCTGGTCGCCAGCGCCAGCACCTCGATCGCGGTGAACCTGCGACAGGGCTTCGCCAACCAGATGGCCAACCTGGCGACCCAGTTCGGCGACGCCAACACCGGCCTCGTCCAAAGCCAGATCAACAACCTCGGCTCGCTCGACAAGGACCTGTCGAGCCAGTCGTCCGACATCCGCACGGCGGCCGACGCCTACCGGACACAGCTGATCGACAAGTACTCGAAGATGGAGACCGAAGTGCAGGCGTCCAAACTTCTGCAGCAGCAGATCCAGGCCATCCTCGGCGCGAGCACGTCGTCCAATGGCTGATCAGCGCGCCGCCTACGCCGGGGCCGTGTCGGCCTATCGCGCCTCCGCCCTGCTGACCCGCGATCCGGTCGACGTCCTGCTGCTCCTGCACGAGGAGCTGGGCCGCACGTTGCTGGCGGCAAAAACTGCCTATGAAGCGCGAACGCTGGATCAGATGTGCCGATGCAACGAACGCAGCGTGCGCATCCTGGCGGCGCTGCGGGCGGCCATGGACTTCAAGGCCGCCGGTCCGGACGGCGCGGCGCTGGAACGGCTCTATTTGAGAATTTCCAGCGATGTCATGCGCGTATTGAATGACGACAACGCTACCGAAACATATCAGTCCGCGATAGAAACGTTACAGTCAATGTGTCGCGACCTGCAACAAAGGAGGAGATTGGCAATGAGATAAATAGTGGCGAAATATAATTCGCCTCTGAAATCTTCCGAATTGCTGGCGCCACGCTTGCATTAACCAGTCGCATATCCGCCCAACAGCGACCGTGCGACATGGACAACGCCGACACCTTCTACTCGACAGACGATCTGGTTACGCCGCTCGTCACCGACGAAGACCTTGTCCGACGCACGCGGGACGGCGATCAGGCCGCCTTCCGGCAGTTGATGGACCGTCATCTGCGGATGGTGCGCCGCCTCGCCCTCAACGTGCTGTACGACGCCGACGAGGCGGAAGATGTTGCCCAGGAGACCTTTGTTGCGATCTGGAAGAACTCGGATAAATGGGAGTCAGGGTCGTCGCGCTTCACCACGTGGCTGCATCGGGTGGCCGTCAACAAGGCCATCGACGCCCGCCGCCGCCGCCGCGCGACGCCGCAGCCGGTCGAGGTCATCGTCAGCGCGGCCGACGCCGCCATCCAGGAGACAACGCCGAACCAGATCGTCCACCTGGAGCAGCAGCAGGCCTCGGCGGCCCTGAAGCGATCGGTCGACCGCCTGCCCGTCGGGCAGCGGACGGCGATCCGGCTCTACTACTTCGAGGAACACGGCGTCGACGACGTGGCGGCGACCATGAACCTCTCGGAACAAGCGGTGCGGGCGCTCCTCAAAAGAGGCAGGCTCGCGCTGAGGCAAACCATCACCAGGCAGAAGAATCTCTGTTGGCATGACCCTTCCGGAACTCAAAGACGGCCTTGAAACCTACGGCGCCGACCTGAAGCGGTGGCCCGCCGCCCTGGCCGAGGCGGCGCTCGACCTCCTGGCCGCCTCGCCGGAGGCGCAGGACCTGTTCGCCGCCGCCACGGCCGAGGACATGGCGCTGTTTCCCAAGAACGACGGCGAGGCCGTGTCGCGGCTGACCGAACGGACGCTGGACGCCGTCGCCCCCGCGCGCCGCCGCCCCAAGCCCTGACCGGGCCTCAGGCGGCCTCCGCCGCCCCCGCCTCGCCGCCCGGCAACGGCAGCCGGACGGTGGCCACCAGGCCCGCCTCGCCGTTGGCCAGGGCGACGTCGCCGCCGTGCGCGCGGGCGATCGAGCGGGCCACGGCCAAGCCCAGGCCCATGCCGCCCGTCTCGCGGCTGCGGGATCGCTCGACGCGGTAGAACGGGTCGAACACCCGGTCCAGTTCATGGTCGGGCAGGCCGCCGCCGCCGTCGACGACGCGGACCACGGCCGAGCCGTCTTCGCGCGACAGGCTGACCCAGGCGCGGTCGCCGTATTTCACGGCGTTGTCGATCAGGTTCGAGAACAGCCGTTGCAGCGCCAGGCTGTCGGCCTCGACCACCAGGCTGTCGACCTCGGCGGCCACCTCGATGTCGGCGCCGGTCAGGCGGGTCTCCTCGACGACGTATTCCAGCACCGACAGCAGGTCGAGCGGCGCCCGCTCGCCCGGGCGGCTGGCGTCGCGCACGAAGGCCAGCACCTCGTCGATCATGCTTTCCATCTGGTCGAGATCGGACAGGACGGCGGCGCGCAGCGAGGCGGGCGCCCGCTCCAGCTTGAAGCGCACCCGCGTCAGCGGCGTGCGCAGGTCGTGCGAGATCGCGCCGATCATGTTGGTGCGGTCGTCGATATAGCGGCGCAGGCGCACCTGCATCTGATTGAAGGCCGCCGCCGCCGCGCCGATCTCCGCCGGACCGCGCAGGGTCAGGGCCGGCGCGGTCGGGTCGCGCCCCAGCCGCTCGGCCGCGCCGGCGAACCGGCGCAGCGACGCCGTCAGCCGGTGGGCGAACACGTAGCCGGCCGGCGCCAGCAGCAGCAGACAGGCGACGAACCACAGGATCACCCGCAGCTGCCATTCGTTGGGAAAGGGCTCCGCCGTCGATTCCACCGTCAGCCACAGGCCGGACGGATCGCGCACGGCGGCGATGAAGTCGCCGACGATCGGCCGCACCGCCTCCAGGTGGTCGCGCCGGCCGAACCGCCGGACGGCCGCCTCAGGTCCGGGGGCCGATCCGGGTGCGGGCGGGCCGAGGAACCGCTCGTCCCTGGCCCATTCGCGCCGGAACCACGGGCGCGGCCTGCGCGCGAACCACGGCGGCCGCTCGACGAACAGGCGGACGGCCGCCTCGTCGACATTGAGCCGGCGCGCCAGCTCGGCCCGCACCAGGCGCTCGTGCTCCTGGAAGCCCCGGTCGGCCGGCGGCGGGCCGGCGCTCACCCGCCGGCGCAGCGGCGGGCCGTCGCGGACGTGCAGCGGGCCGCCCTGCAAGGCGGCGACGATCTCGCCGACGTGATAGACCGGCGGGCGCGGCGGCGGCGTGAACAGGACCACGGCCAACGTCACCGCCTGGCCGATCAGCAGCCCCCCGACCAGCAGGGCGATGATCTGGATGGTCAGCGGCGGCGCGGCGGCGCGCCCGAGCCAGTCGCGCAGCCGGCTCATACGCGCTTGACGGCGACGTCCAGCATGTAGCCGAAACTGCGATAGGTGCGGATGATCTCCCGGCTCTTGCCGCCGCTGAGCTTGCGTCGCAGCCGGCTGATCTGCACGTCGACCGAACGGTCGTACACCTCCGACGTCGGCCCGTGGGCCAGCTCGACCAGATGGTCGCGGGTCAGGATCTCGCCGGGGTGTTCGAGGAAGACCGTCATCAGGGCGAACTCGGCCGGGGTGACCAGCGAGATCACGCCGGTCGGGCTGCGCAGCCGCCGGCGGACGGTGTCGAGGAAGAAACCTCCGAACTCGTAGCCGCTATGGGCGTCGAAGTCGGGCGGCGCCTCTTCCTGCATTCCGCGCCGCCTCAGCATGGCCCGCACGCGGGCGAGCAGTTCGCGGGGGTTGCAGGGCTTGGCCAGATAGTCGTCGGCGCCGATCTCCAGGCCGACGATGCGGTCGATGTCCGACCCCATGGCGCTCAGCATGATGATCGCCGGACCGGCCCCGCGCGACAGGCGCCGGCAGATCGACAGCCCGTCCTCGCCGGGCAGCATGACGTCGAGGACCACCACCGGATAGGCCTGGGCCGACATGGCCGCGTCCATGGAGTCGGCGTCGCCGGCGGTGTCCACCGTGAAGCCGTTGCGCTCCAGATAGCCGGCCACTTCGTCGCGCACCCCCTTGTCGTCGTCGACGAGGAGGATCTTGGTCGGCGCGACATCGGACGAAAGATTCATGAGGCGAACATTGCGCAGCGGTTTTGCAAACATATCACCGCGCCGACACACGTCGCGCCGAAATCTCGACGGACGTGCGACCAAACGGCTCAGGCCGCCTCAGCAGCACATGGTAACAATCAAGACAAACTCGAAATACATTCGGCGAAGCATCGGGTAAAAACGGCCGATAGAAGGGAAATTCCGGCGCCGCGGACGCCGGAATTTCTAGCGGCACACACGAACAGGCCGATAAACGTACTCGCCGTACCAGTTGTAGTAGCCCTGGTTCTCAATATAGCAGCGCGGCGCGTAATAGACCGGCGGCGGATACCCGTAATAGCCGCGCCAGCGCCAGCGATCGCGGTCGCGATCACGCCAGCGCTCCCACCGTTCGTGTTCGCGCCATTCGTGTTCGCGCCAGCCGCGGTCGCGCCAGCCGTCGTGGCCGCCCCAGCCGGGGTCGGCCGAGGCGGTCATCGGCGCCGCCAGGGTCAGGAGGGCCGCCCCTCCCAGGATGATTGATCTCACGCCCATGGCTCTTCACTCCGTTCGCCCGTCGCCGATCCGAAGACGACCGGGCGACGAAGGGAGCATGGCGCCGGGCGCATGAACCGACATGAGGCCGTCCGTTCAATCTGCGTTCATCGGCGCTCGCCCCCCCGGCCGGCGAGGGCCACCTTGGCCGGCGAGGCCCCGCCGCCGGCCGCCGTCGCGCAGACGCCCGGATCGATCATGGCGTGACGGCCAACGCAGAACACGTCCTCGTAGTTCGGTCCGGCGCTGGCCAGGCATTGCAGGTAGTCGTGCTTGGCCAGCCGCACGCACAGGCCGCTGTTGGCCTCGCCGGCCAGGGCCGCCGGCGTCGGCCGGCCCAGCGTCTCCAGGGCGGCCAGGGCCAGCCCGCGGGCCAGAACCGGCGTCATCACCGGCGCGGCCGCCGCCGCCGGCTGCAACGACCGGCGCAGGCCCGCCGCGTCGTCGTCGGCCGGCCGATAGCCGGCGTCCGAGATCAGCTTGACCTCGGCCAGCCGCCCCTTGGGATCGGACGACGCCGCCTTGGCCCAGCCCTGGCGCTGGAGCGTGTAGGCGGCCTGGCGCACCGCCTCGCCCCGACCGCTGAGGCTCTCGCCCTGGCGGCGAAGCGCCGCGCCCGCCCGCGCCAGGG